>Ga0137369_10006403_pt1 | contig 11899 bp, 10 predicted proteins | sample SagtaG_12_FD_104918 | JGI IMG/M metagenome (GOLD analysis project Ga0137369, IMG submission 104918) | Vadose zone soil microbial communities from Sagehorn Ranch, Mendocino, California, USA - Sage1_L_113_16 metaG | ecosystem: Environmental > Terrestrial > Soil > Vadose zone | place: USA... | reverse complement strand
TTTCAACGCCTTCGGCACCTGCGTCGCGGTGCTAACTCAATAGGAGGGATTCAAGATGCAATGGGCGCAAAAGCTTCTTTCGACCCGCAGCGGGACCTTCGTGCTGGCCGGAGTGGCCGCGATCCTCGCCGCGATCATCTTCCTCGCCTACCTGAACCGGTACCGGGAGAGCGTGAACGAGTCGTCGGGCGCCGCCACGGTGCTCGTGGCGAAGAGTCTCATTCCGAAAGGGACTTCCGGTGACGCCATCGGCGCCCAGGGGCTCTTCCAGGTGGTTGACACGACAAAGGGGCAACTTCTCGATGGGGCCCTGGTCGATCCGGCCGCGCTCCGCGGGCAGGTGACTGTCGCGGACATCTTCCCTGGCCACCAACTGACGATCGCCGACTTTACGACGACCACGGTCAGCTCGATCGGATCGAGTCTGGTCGGCGACCAGCGGGCCATCGCGCTGCCCGTCGACGCGGCCCACGGCATGATCGGCAAGGTGCAGGTTGGAGATCATGTCGACGTCCTCGTCGGCTTCAACCTCCAGCGAGTCGACCGAAACGGCGTCCCGGTGGGCAGTGGGCAGGGTCGGCCGGTCATCAAGGTGGTCATGGAGGACATCACCGTCCTCACGGTGCCGGGTAGCTCGAGCGGCGGCATCGGGGGCGGCGGCAGCCGCGGTTCCAACGTGACCTTGAAGGTCACGCCCGAACAAGCGGCTGACCTGGCTTTCGCCGCCGACCACGGGAAGATCTGGTTGATCCTCCGGCCGCGCACTGGGGCGGCAGGCGAAGCGCCCGAGCTCGTGACCGCCGAAACGCTGCTGCTAGGCGTGCCATCCGTGGCGGCACTGCACTCGTTTGGAGGCCGCCGATGACCGGCCAGGTAAAGACTCTCGTTGCGGTCGATAAGGATGTCGACCTCGAGTCCTTGCAGGCCGCGCTGCCGACGGACCACGATGTTCAGATCGTCGGCGTCGTAGAGGGGCTCGAGGACAGTTGGAAAACGCTCCAGGAAACGCCGACGGACTTGCTCGTGATCGCGTGCGCGGGCTATTCGGATCGGGTGCTTTTCCTTGTCGAGGGCGCCGTGAAGGAAAAGCCCGAGCGTCCGGTGATCGTGCTGTGCGCGGCGCCTCAGAACGGCTTCGTCCGCCGGGTGTTCGAGGCCGGCGCCGACGACTTCGTGACGCTGTCCGAGGGGCCCGAGCAGGTCGCGTTCGCGCTGCACAAGGCGATCGCGCGCAAACAGGGCGCGGGCGTGGCGACCGGCGTGGCTCTCTCGCCGATGATCTGCGTCCTCGGCCCTAAAGGCGGCACAGGAAAGACTGTCACCTCCTGCAATCTTGGCGTCAGTCTCGCCTCGCGCGGTCAAACGGCAGTCATCGTCGATCTCGACCTGCAGTTCGGCGACGTGGGCCTGTCTCTGGGCCTCGAGCCGGACAAGACGGTCTACGACCTCGCGAAGTCGGGCGGGTCACTCGACGCGGAGAAGATCGACGCTTACCTCGCCACGCATCACTCGGGCGTCCGCGCGCTTCTGGCGCCGACGCGACCCGATCACGCGAGCGTGGTCTCGGTCGAGTTCCTCCGCGAGGTCTATGCAGTGCTCCGCTCCATGTTCGACTACGTGATCGTCGATACGCCGCCGGGCTTCACGGCCGAAGTGATCGCGTCCATCGACAGTTCCTCGGACGTCTGCGTCGTCGGTACGCTCGACTCCCTCTCGCTCAAGAACACCAAGCTGGGCCTCGAGACCCTCGAGCTGATGGGCTACAGCCAAGAGCGGATCCGCCTCGTGCTCAACCGCGCGGGTACGAGGGTCGGCATCACTGCCGAGGACGTGGCCTCGATCATGGGGCGAGCACCCGACATCCTCGTCCCGAGCGATCGGGACATTCCCCGCTCGGTCAACGAGGGGGACCCCATCGTGCTTTCCAAGGAGCGCTCGGAGGCGGCGCGCGCGTTCCAGCAGTTGGCCGACATCTACCGCGGCCGGGACTCCAACCACGCTCGCAAGAACGGTCGTCGGCGTCTTCTCATCGGGAGGCGGCGATAATGGAGCTCCACGAGCGACTCTCGACCGCGCGGCCGATCGTCTCGGCGCCGGCGGGCAGGGATCCGTTCTCCGAGGTCAAGAACCGCATTCACCTTGCGGTCATCGGCGACCTGGGGCCCCAGCTCTTCAACATCCACATGGATCCGCTGGCCCTGCGCGACCGGGTCACGGCCGACATCAGAGAGCATCTCGGGCAAGAGGGCGGAATCGCTCGCGACGACCGCGAGCGGCTCGTCGCCGAGATCGCAGACGACATCCTCGGGCATGGTCCGCTGGAGCGGCTCCTGGCCGACGACAACATCACGGAGATCATGGTGAACGGCCCCTTCGACATCTGGGTCGAGCGCCAAGGCCGCCTGTACGAGACGACCGTGCGTTTCGCGGACGAGTCTCAGTTGCGCCGCATCATCAACAAGATGGTCGCCCAGGTGGGCCGCCGCATCGACGAATCGTCCCCGATGGTCGACGCACGCCTTCCTGACGGAAGCCGTGTAAACGCGATCATCCCGCCGCTGTCGCTCACCGGACCCATCGTCACGATTCGAAAGTTCAGCAAGAAGCGACTCGATCTCAACGAGCTGATTCGACTGGGGACACTCTCGACCGAGGCCGTTGAGTTTCTACAGCGCTCCGTCGTCGCGGAGCTCAACATCCTCATCTCGGGAGGTACCGGCACCGGAAAGACGACGCTGCTGAACGCACTCTCGAGTTCGATCCCCGACACCGACCGAATCGTCACGATCGAGGACGCGGCAGAGCTCCAGCTCAATCAGCGGCACGTGCTCCGCCTCGAGGCGAGACAGAAGAACATCGAGGGCGAGGGCGAGGTCACGATCAGGGAGCTCGTACGCAACTCCCTGCGCATGCGCCCGGACCGGATCGTGGTCGGCGAGGTTCGCGGTGCCGAGGCCCTCGACATGCTCCAGGCGATGAACACCGGCCACGACGGATCCCTGACGACTGTGCACGCCAACTCCCCGCGCGACGCGCTGTCGCGCATCGAGACGATGGTGCTGATGGCGGGCTTCGAGTTGCCCGTGCGCGCGATTCGACAGCATGTGTCTTCAGCACTAGACCTGATCCTGCACCTCGAGCGACTCGAGGACGGTCTTCGGCGGGTCACTGCGATCACGGAGATCCAGCGGATGGAATCCGATGTCATCACGCTGCAAGACCTGTTCGAGTTCAAGGTCGACCATGTCACGCCCGAACGGATGGTGGTGGGCTCGCTCAAGCCGACCGGCCTGCGTCCGGCCTTCTTGCACAAGTTCGAGAAGCACGGAGTCAGCCTGCCCAACAGTCTCTTCGGGGGTCCGCGTCTTGAGCGCGAGATGGTTGAGGTGTCATCCGCATGAAGCGCTTGGTCTTCGCCGCTTTGCCGCTCGTCGCGGTCGCGGCCTTGTTCGCGGCGGGCGCTTCGGCCCAGGGCCGGCCCACTCTGCTGGAGATCGGCGGGGCTCATTTCCCGGACCGCTCTTACGTGCTGACCCTTCCGCCAGGGACCGTCGTGTCGGCGGATCAGCTCCACGTCGTGGAGAACGGGCGCGAGGTGGTCGGCCTGAAAGTCGTTGCGGCCGAACAGACGAACAAGACATTCGGTGTCGTGCTGGCGATCGACACGAGTAACAGCATGCGCGGCCCTGCGCTGGAAGGCGCGATGTTGGCCGCGAGGGCCTTCGCGGCGCAACGCAAGCCCAACCAGCGGCTAGGTGTGATCTTGTTCGATCGAGAGATTCGGACGCTCCTGCCGCTGACGACAGACCAGGCAGCAATCGATGCTGCTCTGGCTACGTCCCCGCCGACGCTATTCGGCACTCGCATGTACGACGGTGTCGCTGGCTCGCTGCAACTTCTCATGGACGCGAAACTCGACTCGGGTGCCGTGGTGCTGCTGTCCGACGGCGCGGACACCGCGAGCAAGATCTTGCCCGCCGCTCTCGTCGGGCGGGCGAATGCAGCTCACGCTCGCCTGTACGCCGTCGGGCTGCGATCACGGGACTTCGAGGCGGGCCCTTTGCGCACCCTCGCGACAAGCGGCGGAGGCGACTATTCTGAAGCGACCTCCCCTGCGGAACTCGCGAAGATCTACGACTCGCTCGGGGCTCAGCTCGCGAACCAGTATGTTCTGCGTTACCGGTCGCTCGCCGGACCCGGCCAACGGGTCGAGGTGGAGGTCAGGATCGCCGGAGTCGAGGGGACGGCGATAAGCGGGTACGAGACTCCGAAGCTCACGCTCGCTCCTACTCCTGCCTATCACCCCTCGCTCGCTTTCAGGTTCTGGCAATCCAGCCTTGCGATGTTGGGCGCATCCCTGCTCTCGGCTGCCTTGGTCGGCGGCGCCCTCATGGTGCTTTTGCGGCCAAAGAGACGCAGTCTTCGCAGCCGCATGGCGGAATTCGTGTCCATCTACTTGCCTGAGCGGCGAGAAAAGAGCTCGCCCCTGCCCGACAGAGTGTTCGTCGGCGCTGAGCGCTCGCTGGCCCGCGCGCCCTGGTGGGCGAGATTCAAGGAGGACGTCGCGCTCGCCGGCCTGCGCATCCCGCCGGTACAGCTCGTGCTGTGGACTCTCGTGGCCACGATGGGGGGCATGTGGCTTCTCAAGCTGATCTTCGGAAGCGTTCTACTCGCTCTCGCGGCACTCGCGATTCCGTTCGGCGTCCGCATATTCATCCGCCGCCGGGTCGACCATGTGCGAAACCAGTTCGCTGAACAGCTTCCGGACAACCTCCAGGTCCTCGCATCGGCGCTGCGGGCCGGCCACAGCCTCGTCGGGGCGCTCTCGGTGGTCGTGGACGACGCTCCGGAGCCCTCCCGGAGCGAGTTCCGCCGCGTCGTGGCCGACGAACAGCTGGGTGTACCACTGGACCACTCTTTGACGGTCGTCGCCCGGCGTATGGACAACCGCGACCTCGACCAGGTCTCTCTCGTGGCCACCCTGCAGCGCGACACGGGTGGGAATACGGCAGAAGTGCTCGACCGAGTAACCGACACGGTCCGTGCGCGGTTCGAGCTCCGCCGGCTTGTCAAGACACTGACGGCTCAAGGGCGCATGTCCCGATGGGTCGTCTCCCTGCTTCCGGTCGGTCTCTTCGCGGTGATCACGCTCATGAACCCGGGTTATTTGCACCCGTTGTACACGCATACATCAGGGCGAATCTTGCTCGTGATCTCCGCGATCATGATCACCTCGGGCTCACTCGTTATCCGCCGGATCGTCAACTTCAAGGTATGAACCCATCGTGATCATCGTCCTCCTCACTGGCCTCGTCTTGGTCGGCTCGTCCGTCGCACTCGCGGCGCGCGCGCTCGCAATGCGTCGTATGCGGACGGGCGAAACTCTCGGTCAGATCGACTCGTACGGCTTCCAGGGACACGGCCGCGGCGCCGAAACCGCAAAGGGCGTACGGAATGCGCTCGACGAGCTCGCGGCGGCGGCTGGATCGTTCCTTGCGCCAGCGGTAGGCGGCAAGCGGGAGGTCGAGTTGCGAAGGGCGCTCATGTCCGCGGGCCTTTACAACATTACGACACGCAATTTCCAGGGCTACCGCATGCTCAGCGCGGTTGCGGTTCCAGCAGCCTGGCTCGCGGCGGGATCCCAAGCGTTTTCCTCGACGTTTGTCCTTGTCGGCCTCCCTTTCGCGCTGGCCGCGGGCTGGGCCGCGCCAATGGTCATCTTGAGGAATCGCGCACGCAGGCGCTTCGAGCAGATCGACTGGGAGTTGCCGGAGCTGATCGACGTCCTCGTCGTGACTGTCGAGGCAGGCCTTGGCTTCAACAGCTCGCTTCGCACCGCTTCGGAACGGCTTACCGGGCCGCTCGGGGACGAGCTGCGTCTGACCCTCCAGGAGCAGAGCATGGGACTCTCGACGACCGAGGCACTGAAGAAGATGCTCGCCAGATGTGAGAGCCCGGCCATGCGCTCGTTCGTCCGTGCGATCGTCCAGGGCGAGCAGCTGGGCGTCTCGATCGGTCAGATCATGAGGGACCTTGCAATCGAGATGAGGAAGCGGCGTCGCCAGGCTGCGGAGGAGCGAGCCCACAAGGCCCCGATCAAGATCCTCTTCCCGCTCATCTTCCTCATCTTTCCCCCGATGTTCGTGATCCTGCTCGCGCCGGCCGTTTACTCGTTCCTCGACGCCTTCTAGGCGTGGCGCGCACCGTCGCGTCCGAGGCGCTGGCCGATGTCGAGCTCGGGGGTGGTCTTCGCGCCCACCGACTCGTCGCGGTGCTCTTTCTCCTCTTCGGAGTCGCTGCGATCACGGTTGTGGCTCGCCAGGGCGTCGTTCCGGGGGTTGGGCCGATTGCTCTTCTCTTGCTCTCGGCGGCGCTCTTCGCCAATCGCGGGGGTCGCTTTGTGCGGGACTGGCTTCCGGTGGTGCTCGGCGTCTTCGCCTACCGCCTGAGCGGACAGCTGGCTCATCGGCTGGATTTGCCGGTCCACTACACGCCACAAATCGAGGCCGACCGGCTGCTCGGATTCGGCACCTTGCCGACTGTCTGGTTGCAGGATCACCTATACGCAGGGGCGACCGGGGTGCTCGAGGTCTTCTCCGTACTGATGTATCTCTCGCATTACGTTGCTCCGTTTCTTCTCGCCTTCTTCCTCTGGTGGCGTCGGAGCAAGGGTTTCTCGGATCTGATGCTCTGCCTACTCACCGTCACGGCGCTGGCAGAGGTGACCTTCCTGCTGGCCGCGACTGCGCCGCCCTGGCTGGCAGCGGAGCACGGCCTCATCGGCCCCGTACATCCGATCCTCGAGCGGGGACTGTACGACCTCCACCTGACGGGTCTCGCCGGTATGAAGGGCAGCGCGTCCGCCTACAACATTGTCGCCGCAGTGCCCTCTCTGCACGTGGCGTGGCCGGTGATAGGCCTGATCGTCATGCGGAGACATCATTTCCCGAAACCCGCTCAGGCAGCCCAGGCCATGCTTGTTCTCGGCGTCATCTTCGCGGTCGCATACATGGGCGAGCACTACGTCGTCGATGCGTTCGCGGGCGTGCTCTATGCCGTTTTCGGGTGCTGGCTCGTGCAGCTGGCACATCGCGGACGCCGAGTGCGCGACCTCGGATCGACTCCGGCGTCCTCCTAAGGAACGCTCCGGCTCGAGCGCGAACCGTCGCTGGGCGCCTCGCCGCCCGGGACCCTAGACTTAAGGGTGGGTTTGACCCTGGCCTCAAGGGTAGAAACGAAGACGCCGATGCGGATGTTTGTGGAGGCGATGAGCAGCAGGAGGATCTCGTGACGGTTCCCGTCTTGCTCGGATCGTTTGCGGTCGGGGCCGGGCTGCTTGCACTCTGGATTGATGCCCGCTTCCCGAGACTGGCTCCGGGGTTCCGCGTCGTCGTCATCCACGTCGGCGTCGCAATCGTCATAGCGCAGTTGATCGTTCCTGCGCTCGGCAACCTGGGCCCGCTCGAAGGCCGAGCCGGCGTCATGCTCATGCTCTTCGCGATCGCGTTGCCGGCGCTGATCTACTGCTTCCTGACTTCGGTCTGGGTGATCAAGGCCGCTCAGGGCGCGATGCGCCGCTACCGCTAGGCCGACGCGCCGTCAGGGTCGTTCGAGGACCTTCAGAGCCGCCTCGCGCGTCGGCACCCGCAGCTTGCGCAGGATCGCGGCCACATGCGTTCGAACGGTTGGGCCTGAGATGAAGAGCCGAGCCGCGATCTCCTTCGTGGGGAGGCCTTCCTGGAGGAGCTCCAAGACCTGCCATTCGCGGCTCGTCAGCTTGACTCCCCGTGGCCCGAAGATGGGAAGCCGTCGACGCGCCGACTGGTCGCGGAACTCGGCGATCAGCTTGGCAACGAGAGGCCGGGGGAGCGCAGCTTCACCGTTCAAGAGTCCGCGCAGAGCGTGAGGGAGGCGTGCGGGGTTCGTGTCTTTGAGCAGGTAGCCGGCCGCGCCGGCCTGGAGGGCGTCGAAGAGGTCATTGTCCTCGTCAGACACGGTCAGCATGACGATGGCGGCATCCGGAAGAGATGCGGTGATCACGCCCGCGGCAGCGATACCACTTCCGGGCATATGGATGTCCAGCAGGCAGATGTCCGGCGTTTCACGGAGCGCGGCCGCGACAGCCTCCTCTGCAGACGAGGCTTCTGCGCAGACGACGAAACCATTTTCCTCGAGGACGGCTCGTACCCCGGCCCGCGTGGGAGGGTGGTCGTCTGCGACCAGCACCCGCGGATTCATGGGATTACGATCTCGATCTCGGTGCCGCATCCGGGTCGGGAAGCAAGCCGAAACTCGCCGCCGAGTGCTTTAGCTCGCTCTTGCATGCTCACGAGGCCGAAACCGCGCGTGACGGGGATGACGGGGTCGAATCCCTCCCCGTCGTCGACGACCCGCAGATGAAGCCCCTCTCCGTTTTTCAACTCGACGGAGATTTGGCCAGCGTGTCCGTGGCGACCTGCGTTGGAGACAGCCTCGCGCACGATGCGGACAAGCGTGTCGCGGGTGGCTGGATCGACTTCGATCGTCGGGTCGAGCGAAAGCTCGAGCCGGAGGCCGATTCGCATGGCGACCTCCTCGGCCTCCTGTGCCAAGGCCACGTGGAAAGGCTGGTGCATCGGGAGCGTCAGGGCGGCGATCGCCCGACGGGACTCGCCGAGAGCCCGCTCAGCCGCGGCGGCCAGGTACTCGAGCTGGATGTGGTTGTCCGCGAATTCCGCCGTCAGGGACGACAGTCGCTTTGCCTGCCCAGAAATGTACGCGAGTTCCTGCGCCAGCCCGTCGTGAAGGTCGCGCGCCATGCGGCGACGCTCGCCGAGCACGGCGGACGCCGCGGCACGCTCCTGATACGCGGTGATCTCCCGGGCCGTTCCGATGAAGAGAAGAACGTAGAAGGCGACGCGAAGGACGTCACCGGTCGAGATCCAGTTCGAATAGAGCGTAGGGAAAAAGAAGAAGTTGAAACGTGCGAACCCCGCCACGATCGAACCGGCTGCGAGCCACGTCATGAGCTCTTCGCCGCTCTCCTCTGCCCTCCGAGTGAACAGGGCTCCCGCTGCAAAGAGGAGCAGCGCGACGAGGATGTTGATGAACACGTCGGGATGGCTTCGCAGCGCGTCGAGGCTCCAGTGGCCCGCCGAGAAGGCGGGACCCGCGGCGGGCCGCCGATCTCCGGCGATCAAGCCTGCCGACGCTCCCACTATCGCGAGCAAGATCGTGGCGGCGGCCATGCGGTCGAGATTCCGGAGCGACGTGAGATTGACGCGCGTCGCGGGCGCTACCGCTGCGAGCAAGAGGAGCGAGGAGCCGACGACTGCGGCTGCGGAAGGCACCCACGTTGCGAAGTCGTCGGGGTAGGCCTTACCGAGTGCCGCGGGCAAAGCCGCGAAGAGCAGATTCGTCACCGCGATGGCCGCGAGGGCGTAGAAAAGCACGAGGTCACTCAGCGCCTGACTCTGGCGAAAGCGCCCGTGGACGAGGTGCGCCGCGATGATCGAGATGGCCGCGATTACCGTTTCCAAGGCGACGTGGAGAGAAGAACTCTCGTAGCCGAAATCGACGAGCGTGAGCCCGCTGATCAGCAGAGTCGTCGCGCCCGCTAGCGTCCCGACGACGACGGTGAGGTGGATCGGCCGCAGTTGAAAAACCTCCCTTACCTCTTCATTAGCAGACTTCGGGCGCTTTTTCGACCGTCCTGCCCAGGAATCTTCTTGAGTTGCCCTTACGAACGGACGGATTGGACGGCTCTTTGGTCGAGTGATTCCGTGCGGCGCCCGGGCTACGCTCGATTGCGGTGACCATCCGGCGGGCAGAGATTGTCGGGCGGCCGGCTTTCGAGTCGGCACGCTTGCGGCCGCGCCCGGGCCTCTTTCGCCTACGTGATTTCGCTGTCAGAGTGCCGATGTCGGTCTGGCTTGCGGCGTTCATCGCCCTTTCGGCGATGGTTCGCTCTTCGCAGCTACTCAATGTCGTTGCTGCGCCGTGGATTTTCCCTGACGAACTGATCTATTCCGAGCTCGCGAAGAGTCTCGGCACCTCCGGCCACTTTTCGATTCGCGACGTTCCCTTCAACGAGCTCAGCTTCGGGATCACGTATCCCGCGCTGATCGCGCCTGCGTACGCCCTCACCGACAACCTGCCGCACGCGTACGCAGTCGCCCGCGCGATCAACTGCGTCGTCATGACACTCGCAGTGCTACCCGCCTACTTCCTCGGCCGCCGTTTGCTGAGTCCTCGTCTTGCCTTGCTCGGCGCAGTCTTGGCTGTGGAGATTCCTTCCATGGCGTACTCCGCCACGATCATGAGCGAGAACCTCTTCTATCCGGTCTTCCTCCTGACGGTCCTCGCGATCGTCCGGGCGCTCGAGCGCCCGACGGCCGCCCGGCAGCTCGTGGCGCTGTTGGTGATCGTCTTCGCCACTCTCACGCGTCTCGAAGCGGTCGCTTTCATACCGGCTTACGTGGCAGCGATCGCTTTGGGGGTCTGGCTCGAGTCGCGTGGCGACCAAGGCCCCGGCGGCTTGCGTCGAGGTCTTGCGAGCTACCGCACGACGTGGGTCGCACTAACAGCCCCAGCGATGGGAATCATCGCGCTGCAACTCCTGCGCAGCCGCGGGTTCGGGGGTCTCCTGGGTGCATACGAGAGCGTTCTCGAGCGGTATTCACTTCTCGACGTCCCAAAGTGGTTCATCTATCACTTGGCGGACCTCGACTTGTACGTGGGCATCACGCCATTTGCGGCGGCTCTCGTTCTGACGGCCAATGTCTTGCGCGGCCGCGAACGATCGAAAGCGGTCCGTGTGTTCGCCGTCACCAGTCTCACCGTCGTCACGTGCTTCACGCTTCTCGTCGCCGCCTATGCCACACAGCCGCCGGCAACCCGGATCCACGAGAGGTACCTGTTTCATGTCATTCCATTGTTCTTGATCGCGTTGCTCATTTGGATCGATCGGCAGCGCTCAGGTTTGTCGCGAACAGCTGGAGTCGCTGCACTCGCAGCCGCCCTGCTCCCGGTGGCTCTGCCTTTTGGAGTCGTCGTCACTCGGAACACGCAGGCGAGTACGCCCGGGCTCATTCCGTGGGGGGGATTCACCAAGACGCTGGTCGCGCCGAGCTACGCATGGGCGATCGCTCTGGCCCTTGGCCTCATAGCAGGCGCCCTTTTCCTGACGCTCGGCCGCCGCTACGCCGTCCTCCTGCCCGCGATTGTGCTCTTGAACTTGGGCGTTCTCGGGTTCTTCGTCAACGCGAGGTACGGCTCGGTCTCGAGCTGGGCAGCCCGGTCGGGGGCCGCGAGCGACCGAGACTGGATCGATCAAGCGGTGGGCGAACACTCAGTGGTGAAAGCGTTCTGGCCCGGTCGCCTGACCCGCGGAATCGAAGGCCGCTACGCGATATGGGAGAACGAGATCTTCAATCGCAGTGTCGGGCCGGTCTATGACCTGCGCGAGCCTCTCAAGCGTTATGTCAGGGAAACCAGAGTCCGCGTCGATCCGCACTCTGGAGTTGTCCACGATCTAACCGGCCGCGTGGTCGCGGCCCAGTACGTGCTGACCGACGTTTCATTTCCTGTCGTCGGTCGCGTCGTCGCGCAGGACGTGAAGACCGGCATGATCCTCTACGCGGTGAACGGCCTCGTACGGGCAACCAACGTGCCGGCGCGGACTTAGCGCAGCGCGAAAGCTCGGCCTTGCGACCTGACGGGCCGAAGCGGCGTGGGCGCCGAGCTGCGGATGTCCGACTGACCGTTCCAGTGCGCAACGCTTGCCGTCCAGGCCTGGCGGGCGTGGTGCTCGCACACCTGGTAGTACTGGCCGTCGGTCGCCCGCACGTCACGCGTCGCCGTCCGGTCGCAACGTCGGTTTTCGAGGCGGAAATAGCCCTCACAGCGCTCCATACAGATC
>Ga0137369_10006396_pt1 | contig 11902 bp, 10 predicted proteins | sample SagtaG_12_FD_104918 | JGI IMG/M metagenome (GOLD analysis project Ga0137369, IMG submission 104918) | Vadose zone soil microbial communities from Sagehorn Ranch, Mendocino, California, USA - Sage1_L_113_16 metaG | ecosystem: Environmental > Terrestrial > Soil > Vadose zone | place: USA... | reverse complement strand
GTGCCCTTGACGTCGTGCGCGAGCCCTACGTACATCCCGAACTCGGCGATCGTATTCTGCACTGCGTCGTCGGCTGTGCGCAGCGCGATCGGATAGCGCAGCCCCTTGACGCCGACGCGCTCGATGGGAAGCTCGCGCACGTCGGGCAGCGATTGCGTGTCAGGCAGCGGCAGGTATTCGGGGGCGTTCACAGCAGACTCCTGTCTTGGCGCGCGCACCGGGCGCCGGTTCCAAACCATATGCCGACTCGTGCGTGCCGTTCAACCCTTTTGCGATGCGGGCTTGTCGGCGAGCCCGCAGTAGCTCGTAGAGTGCCTTGCCGCGGTACTGGCAAAGCGACTCCGGTTTGCAGGCGGTTGAACTCACGAGCGAGCAGAGCCGGCCAAGGACCGGCTGCCGCCTGCGCGTATGCGGGAACAGCCGCAGCGCTCAAGGCGACGGCCCCCAGCGCGGCGAGCGCGGCGGCGACGACGCGGCAAAAGAACGCAACCGACGCATGGCCGTGTCCGATGAACTGCGACACGGAGAGTATAGCACCGCCCTTTGTCATGGACATCCTCATACAACACGTTTATCTTAGTCGATGCTTCTCAAGCAGGTCCGCGTGTTATTGCCGACGAGTCTTGCCTGATGGAATCCTCCGGCGCTGCACTTAACATCAGTGCGGTCGAGCGCGAAACCGGATTGTCCAAAGACGTCCTGCGCATCTGGGAGCGTCGCTACGGTTTTCCGCACCCCGATCGCGACGATAACGCCGAGCGCCAATATGCCGCGGACGAGGTCGCGAAGCTGCGCGCGATCAAGCGCTTGATGGATACCGGCCTGCGGCCGGGAAAACTTATCCGGCAATCGCTAGCCGAGCTCAATGCACTCGCCGAGCAACGCGTTCATCCGCGGCGTGACGCGATCGCGCCCGCCATCGAACGCGACGTGTTGACACTGCTCAAGGCGCACGATGTCGCCGGGCTGCATAGTACGCTAACAAACCTGTTGCTCCGGCACGGCGTGCAGCGCTTTGTCATCGAGACTGTCACGCCGCTCAATCGCGCGGTCGGCGAAGCGTGGATGCGCGGAGAGCTCCAGGTCTTCGAAGAGCACTTATATACCGAGCAGTTGCAGGCAGCGCTGCGCAGCGCGATCAGCGCTTTTCCTCGGCAGTCCGGTCCACCCCGGATTCTGCTTACCACGGTGCCGGGCGAGCAGCACGGCATCGGATTGTTGATGGTCGATGCCCTCATCTCGCCCGAAGGCGCGCAGTGCATCTCGCTCGGGACGCAGACGCCTTTCGAGGACATCCGCCGCGCTGCCCTCGCACACAAGGCGCACGTTGTCGCGCTGTCGTTTTCAATGGCTTTCCCTCTGCGGCAGATCGGGGAAGCCCTGGCGTCGCTGCGGCGAGCGCTGCCTCCCGCGGTTGCGCTCTGGGCCGGCGGAGAGGTCACACGGCGGCTGCGCAAGAGCCTGCCCGGCGTGCAGCTCATCCCTGAAATCGCCGATGCGCTGGCTGCACTCAAGACCTGGCGCGCGGAATCGGGCCAATCGGGGGCGCGCTAGAATTTCTGCCGTTGAGTAGCTCAATCGCTTCCGCAGGACGCTGGCGAAGACCCGAAGCAGGCTTGATCGACATCCGGCGCTTTCACGGGCGGGGACATGCCTGGGGTTACACTACGCGCGCCGCGCGCCCGCTCTCGCCGAATCGTCCGATGACCGCATTCCTGCTTTTTGTCGCACTCGTCGCTGGCGTCGCCGCGTATGTCGGCTGGGCAGTGCACTGGATCTGCCAAGGCGCGGCCGCGTGGTGGTTTGTCGTCGGTGCACCGATTGCCTATTTTGCGCCGGCGTTCGTTCTTGTCACGCTGTGGTTCGCGCTCTCATGGATCTGGCGCACGCCGCGGCCGCCAGAGGCGCATATCGGTTTTGCTTCGACGCTGCGCCTCTACGGGACCGAAATATGGACCGTCGCTGCGTCGTGGGTGCTGATGGTGCTGCATCGATTGCTGATCCGCGATCCGGCGCCTGTTCCGGCGCAGCGGCCGGTTGTACTCGTCCACGGCGTGTTGGTGAACGACGGCGTATGGCTCTCGCTGCTGCGCTTCCTGGTGAGCAATGGCGGCGCACCGATCTATACGATCAACTACGGGCCGCCGCTCGCCGATATCGAATGGTTCGCCGAGCAGCTCCACACCCGGATCGAGGCGATCCGGGCCGCGACCGGCGCCGAGCGCGTCGTGCTCGTTGCGCACAGCATGGGCGGTCTGGTCTCGCGTGCTTATCTACGCCGTTTCGGCGCCGCGCGCGTCGCCAAGCTCATCACGATCGGGGCGCCGCATCACGGGAGCATGCTGGCGTGGAGCTTTCCAGGCACCTGCCTTGCGCAAATGCGGCCCGGCAATGCCTGGCTGACGGATCTAAACCGTGACGAGAACAGAACCGCGCCGGTGCCGACTACCTCGATCTGGTCGCGGCACGACAGCATGGTCGCGCCGCAGGCGAGCTCTGTGCTCGGCAACGCGGAGAACATCGCGCTCGTAGGGGTTGCGCACAATGCGTTGCTTGGGGATCGGCGGGTGGCGCAACTCGTTGGAAGCGCGATCGCGAATACCTAGACCGGAGGCTGAATCGCATGCGCCGACCTTTGTTCGGCCAGTGTCTCCACTGGGGATTCTGACGAGGGTCGGCGGGCACGCCAAGGCGCGAATGCATTTTTACAGCTTGCGGCCTACGCGATTGCTTTGAGCGACCAACGTTGCAGTAGGCTACAGACAGTTTATGATGTTATTGCGATTCATGACCGTGGGATGAGCGGTCGAATCAAGGATCTGCCGTGGGTGCCACGCGGGCAGCGCAAGCAGGACCAGGGAGAAACAAATGGCAACCAAAGCCTTCTGTTCCACGATCGTGGCGGGTCTCGTTTTGGCAGGGTGTTCGCGCGAGACAGCTCCTCCGCCACCGGCTCCTCCCCCTCCGCCAAAGTGTACTGCAAACGCATGCTTCATTATCGTAACAGTCAATGGGGATTGCAGCAACGCCGACCACATTTCGGTTCAGCCACCCACGATGCCGATCGACAAAAACAATCACGGCAATGACAACAATGGCCCCGAAATTCACTGGGACATCACGACACAGGGATACACGTTCCCTTCGGTTGAGACCGGCATCGTGTTCGGCACGAGCCCGGCTCCTCCGGCAGGGGAGTTTCATCATCGTAACCTGACAAGTCAGAACAGGAAGTACACGTTGAAGGACATGAACTCGTCTACCCAGACCTATAAGTACACCCTCAACTTGCTCAACAAAGACAACAACGCGTGTGCTGCCAAAGATCCATTCATCGCCAACGGACAGTAGACGCGGTCGCCCGCTTCACGATGCCGTTTTCCTTCCGATTTCCGCAATTGAAAGTGGAGAGCAAGCTTTAGTGGATCACACCGCTGCCACTTGGGAGAAGCCAAAATGAAAGCAAGAGTTTTGTCTTTTGTGATTGCCGCCAGCTTCACGCTCGTGGCGTGCAAGACGACTTACCTTCCTGTTGGCAGCCTGGGATGGTCTGAGGCCAAGCAGTACACGTGCAAAAAGGGCGGGGCGTGTGAGGCCACGGTTGTCCCCTACTGGTTTGGTAGTTGGACCGGCGAACTGGATCGCGACCCGCTCTACCTCGCTTCTGATAACAAGGACGTCGATATATATTGGAAATTTCCACCAAATTCTGACTACGGATTCTGCACCGAGTTGGGTGATGGCGTCTTTCTGAAGCAGGTCGATGACTATAACCAGTTTGACAACCAGTCGGCGACGGGGAATCCAAGTGGCCCGAAGAAAAAATGTAAGGACCAATATCATTGGCGTGCCAAAAACACCAAAGCCGGGCAAGCATACTGGTACAAGGTGATCTTCCGCGACGGTTTAGATCGGGTGTATATGATTGACCCTTGGATCGTGAACGGAAACTAGCTTGCGTCGCGGGTCAGGTGATCGAGGCAACGCGATAGCGAGACTTCCAACGTAGACCTGCTGCGGTCGATTAGGACTGGTCTTCGAGCCACGTGAGCACCTCTGCCAACGCGTCCTCGTAGGATAGCGCGTGGCCGGACGCCTCTGCCGCGGCGAAGTCCGCCGGGCCTAGTGCCGTCCGCGCTTTCGCAATCAGTGGCAAGAGAAACGCCTCGTCGGTGGGATCGCGGTGAAGTCCGGTCTGCGCCGTCTGCGCCTCTGCCACCCCGAAGAGCCGCGCGGCGCGCTCCCAGTCTTTACGGAACGTCGCCAGGCCGGCGGAGACTTCCAGCGCACTCTGACCTGCGGGTTTTGACCCGATCTCTGCTGCAATTGCGAGCACCTCGAGCAACATCTCTCGGGCGCGACCGCCCGACCCGCGGCCGATCGAGACCATGGCAAGATTGAGAAGACCAACGGCGATACTCTCGCGGTCCCCTAGTTCGCGGGCGAGCCCGATGACGTTTTCGTAGAGGGATTCAGCTACATCCAAGCCACCTTCGACGCGCTGAAGCTGTGCCATCGCATTAAGCGCGGCAGCGAGCTCGCGCTTGTCGCCAAGCTGCCGAGCGAGGGCGAGCCCCTCGTTCAGGTATTGTCGCGCGGCTGCGGAATCGCCTTGGCCAAGAGAAGCCATCCCGAGCGGCTGTAGCACCTGCGCGATCCGTCCCTTGTCACCGATCCCCCGTGCGATCTCTAGGCTCTCCTCGAGATACGCCCGCGCCTCCTCGTAGCGGCCCATCCAGCAACCCAGCTGCCCCGCGTTGAACAGGCCGCGACATCGGCCCAAGTTGCGCGTCTGCACCTCGGGACGCATCAGCGACTCTACCGTCAACCGAAGCCCGAGGCCGAGGAGTCCCCGATTAATCCAGTAAGGCTTCAGCGCGGAAACCAGCCTCAACCCCTTCGGGCCTCCTCCCTCGGCGTGCTCCGCCCAGGCGTGCGCCAATAGAAAGTTCTCCCGCTCGAGATCGAGCTGTGTGAGCCACGCTCCCTGCTGCGGGCCGACAAGCTCCGGCTGCGCCTTCTCTGCGAGTGCCAGATAGAAGGCCAGATGGCGTGTGCGCGCCTGTGCATCTTCACCCGATTCATTCAGCAGCTCCTGCGCATACTGTCGTACCGTCTCGAGCAACCGATAGCGTCCGCCCTCGGATTCCAGAACGACCAGTGATTTCTCCACCAGATTGGCCAGGAGATCGAGCACGTCCGATTCACGCACATCACCACTGGCGCACACCGCCTCGGCTGCCTCAACGGTCCACCCACCGGCGAAGACGGCGAGTCGGCGGAACAGAGTGCGCTCACTTTCCGTGAGAAGGTCGTAGCTCCAGTCGATCAACGCGCGAAGCGTTTGCTGACGCGGGAGCGCGGTACGGCTGCCACCAGTCAGCAGGCGGAAACGGTCATTCAAGCGCGCCGCGATGTTCTCGACCGAAAGCGCGCGCACGCGCGCCGCTGCGAGTTCGATCGCGAGAGGGATGCCATCGAGACGACGGCAGATCTCGCTTATCGACGCGGCGTTCTGCCCAGTCACTTGAAACGCAGGTACCGCCGCGATCGCGCGGTCGACCAGCAGCCGCACCGATTCATATTGTGTCAGCGCTGCGGGGGTTATCACCATCGCCGGATCGGGAACCGCAAGCGCCGGCACCGGATAGGTCGTCTCGCCCGCCACATGCAAGTGCTCGCGGCTCGACGCAAGGATCTTCAGTCGCGGACCCGATTGGAGCAACTGCTGCGCCAGTTCAGCGCAGGCGTGCAGGAGATGCTCGCAGTTGTCCAGGATGAGCAGCAGTTGTCGGTCCTTGACGTGCTTCTCCAACGCTTCGACTATTGGACGCCCGGCCTCTTCCTTGACGCCGAGGACCGACGCCACCGCCTGCGACACCAGCTGCGCATCCGCCAGTGGCGCGAATTCCACGAACCATACACCGTCCGGGAAAGCCTCCAGCACGTTGGCTGCTGCCTGCAGCGACAGGCGCGTCTTGCCGATGCCGCCTACACCGAGCAGCGTCAGCAGCCGGGCGTTATCCAGCGATTTCGCGATTTCGGCCAACTCGCGCTCGCGACCGACGAACGAAGTCACCTGCTGCGGTAGATTGTTCGGCGTCGCTTCGAGCGCCCGCAACGCCGGAAAATCTAACCGAAGCTTTGGGTGTACGACCTGGTAAACGCGCTCGGGACCAGCCAGATCGCGCAGCCGCACCGAGCCCAGATCGCGCAGCGAGACATCGGCGGGCAAGCGCTCTCGAATCAGGACAGCCACTGCCTCCGACACCAGCACCTGACCGCCATGCGCAACACTCGTTATCCGCGCGGCGCGGTTGACCGCGCGGCCGAAGAAGTCGTTGTCGCGGCGCTCGTCGACCCCGGCGTGCAGCCCGCAACGTATCCGCAAGGCGATGCCGCCGGTCGTTTCGGGGGCAGCAAGCGCCTGCTGCAACTCCAGCGTCGCGCCTACGGCGTCGAGGGGATCATTGAAGGCGGCGTGGACGCCGTCGCCGGCCATTTTCACGATCGTGCCGCGGTGCCGCGCCACTGCCGCCTTCGCGATCGCGTCGTGGCGCGCCAAGGCCGGGCGCATCCGTTCGGGTTCCTGCTCCCAAAGCCGGGTGCTGCCCTCGATATCGGTGAACAGGAAAGTGACGACGCCAGGCGATGCCTGCATGGATTGCGCGAGGGCCCCGGTGAATCGCTACCAGTGAATCCCCTGCGTCAGCTGCGCAAACGCCATCTGCTCGGCGCTGAGTCTTATCTCGCCCTCCTTCTTGCCTGCCGCGGCGGCCGAATCGGGGAACATGTTGAAAGCGGTGTTGAGCAAAATCTGCGTGAGCTTGGGCGCGATCGCATGGGAGACAGCGCCGAAGACGCCCAGCCGGGTCGCGATGCGGACGGGCTTGTACACGATCGCCTCGACGATGAGATCCGCGGCCTCTTCGGGCGAAAGCGTGGGCACGTTCTCATACATCTTGGTCGGCGCGATCATCGGCGTGCGCACCAGCGGCATGTTGATCGTCGTGAAATCGATTCCCTTGTCGATGAACTCCGACGCGGCGCAGGCAGCAAACGAATCGAGCGCAGACTTTGAGGCGACGTATGCCGAGAACCGCGGGGCGTTGGACAGCACACCGATCGACGAGATGTTGATGATGTGGCCCTGTTTGTTCGCCACCATGCCGGGCACGAAGCCCATGATGAGGCGTAACGCTCCGAAGTAGTTAAGCTGCATCGTCCGCTCGAAATCGTGGAAGCGATCGAGTGAATTGAGCACGCCGCGGCGGATCGACCGGCCCGCGTTGTTGATCAGATAGTCGCAGCTGCCGTGGTCCTTGAGCACCTTCGCGACCAGTGCGTCGCAGGACGCCATATCGGAGACATCGCAGGTGTAGATCCACGCCTTGCCGTCTGCGGCTTCGATCTCCTTCTTGGTATCGACGAGCTTCTCCTCGCCGCGGGCGACGAGCATGACCTTTGCGCCTGCGGCGGAGAGCTTGAGCGCCGCCGCCCTGCCGATCCCGGACGACGCTCCGGTGACGACGACTACTTTGTCCTTGACGCGCCCGGACAGGCTGCGGTCGATGAACAGATCGGGATCGAGGTGGCGCTCCCAGTAATCCCACAGGTTCGCCGCGTAAGTATCGAGGTGCGGCACCGCGATGCCGGAGTCCTTGAGCGCCTTGGCCGCCTCGCGATTGTCGTAGCGCGTCGGCCAATTGACGAACTGGAATACATCGCTGGGGATACCGAGGTCCTTGAGCACGGCGCGAATCATGCGCTTGATCGGCGCGAGCGATCCTATGCCGTACAGGATCGGGGCTGGGATGAAGCCGAACATGCGCGCATTGACGCGCATCGTCATCTGCGGCGCGTGTGCAGCCTTCGCAAAGATGTTAAGCACTTCGCCGATGCGATGCGGATCGGGATCCGTGAGGTGGAAGCACTTGCCGTCCAGCCCCTTCTTGTGTGCGAGATGATCCAGCGCGTCGGCGACGAAGTCTACCGGCACGATATTGATGCGCCCGCCCTCGATGCCGATCGTCGGCACCCAGGCAGGCAGCATCTCGCGCATCCTCTGAATCAGCTTGAAGAAGTAGTACGGGCCATCGATCTTGTCGATGTACCCGGTCTGCGAATGCCCGACGACAAAGCCGGGCCGATAGATCCGCCACGGCCGCTTGCATTCCTTGCGCACGATGGCTTCGGAATCGTGCTTGGTCTTGAAGTACGGATGATCGAGCTCCTCGGCTTCCTCGAACATGTCCTCGCGGAACGTGCCTTCGTAGAGCCCCGCGGCGGCGATCGAGCTCACATGGTGGAAGCAGCCAGCCTGCACCGCTTCCGCGAACTCGACCACGTGCCGCGTGCCTTCGACGTTGGTTCGCTCCTGCTCTTCGGCGCCCGCCGTGAGATCGTAGATCGCGGCGAGGTGGAAGAGGTGCTTGATCTTTCCGCTGAGCTTTTTCAGATCGCCTTCGGCGACGCCGAGCAGCGGCTTGGCGAGATCGCCGACGACCGCGATCACCTGTTTCTCGCTGGCGCCCCACTCCTCGCGCAATGCGGCGAGCTTCTTCTGCGAGCCCTTACGGACGAGGATATAGACGGGGTCGCCACGCTTCAGCAGATTGCCGACCAGAAAACGGCCGATGAAACCGGTGCCGCCGGTGACGAAGTAAGCCATCGCAATTCCTCCTCGATCCTCTTGCGGCGGCCGCCGGCGAGTCGCTCGCGGCCGCGGCCGGGGCCGGCCGTCAGAGCGGCCAGGCGCAAAGCGGGAGTTCATTATACGGCGCCCGGCACCCGCCTCGAGGCGGCTGGCGGCGAGCTCCGTGTTTAGTATGATTATTCTAGCGGTCGCGCCTACAATCCTTGTCTGATACGTCACGTCATCGTAGAGGAGAACGACGATGCTCAAGAAAGCGAAGGCCGAGCTCGGCTCGCAGCATACCGAGAAGGCGAAGGGATTGGCGCAGGCGGTGCTCGACTCATCGCACCAGATCTGGCTCGCCGGCCTGGGTGCGTTTGCCAAGGCGCAGCAAGGAGGCACAAAAGTATTCCAGGGTTTGGTGAAGGAGGGTGAGAGCCTCGAAGCGAAAACGCGCAACGTTGCTGCGCAAACAGCCAAAGCCGCGCGCGGCGCAGCAGAAGCCAAGGCGAAGGAAGTACAGGCAATGGCCGGCGGTACCTGGGACAAGCTCGAGCAGGTCTTCGAGAAACGCGTCGCCCGTGCTCTGGAACGTCTGGGTGTCTACTCGGAGTCCGACGTCAGGCGATTGACGGAGCGGGTGGACGAGTTGTCTGAAGCAGTCAACGCGCTGCTCAAGGCTCAGGGCATCAAGCGCAGGCCACGCGCCTCGCCGGTCAAAAAGATGGTCAAAGGGGCGATGAGGGGCGCGACGCGCACAGCGGCGCGAACGATGTCGAGCGCGACGAATACCGCGGCGAAGGGAGTATCAACCGCGACGAAGTCGGCTCGGAAGACACTGCGGACCGCGAGCAAGATCGCCAAAGCGACGCTCAAGTAACTGCTCGTCTGTAGCCTGGGCTGAGCGCAGCGAAGCCCGGGAGCAACGCGGCGTTGCGTAACGTCGGCCCGGGCATCGCTGCGCTCAGCCCGGGCTACACGCTTCCCACGCGTCCTAGTCGCGGTTGAGCTTATCGACCTGTTTGATGTAGTTTTGCATCGCGTCGTCCTTGCTCATGCCTTTGAGCTTGGCCCAGGCGTCGTGCTTTGCTGCGCCGACGAAGTCGAAGCCGCCCGGCCGGTCGCCTTTCGCGTCGCCATCGGTCGCCTGCTTGTAGTACGAGTAGAGCTTGAGCAGCGTCGCATTGTCCGGACGCCTCTTGGTCTGCTTTGCCGCGACGGCTGCGGCTTCGAACTTCGCTTTCAGGTCCTTGGGTGCGGCGGCCATGAACTCCTCCTGATTAGAGTTGCGCGGTGCCGCGCGTCAATGTCGAGGTCGCGGCTTCTATGCTACTTTAGCGCGACCCGCGACCCGCCAGCAATCGGCCGCCATGCCTGACAAGAAGCGCGAAAGCATGTCCAGCGTGGACGTCGCCTGGCTGCGCATGGATCGGCCGAGCAATCTCATGGTGATCTGCGGCGTGCTCGCCATGCACGAGCGCATCCCGATGATGCGCCTGCGCTCGACGGTGGCTTTGCGCTTTCTGCGCTATCCGCGCTTTCGGCAGCGACCGGTAAAGACCGCCGGTGGTTATCAGTGGCAAAGCGATGAGCATTTCGACCTCGCGCATCACGTCGTGAGGATCGAGTTGTCGCGCGGCGCGGGCGACGCCGAGCTGGAAGCGCTGGTGAGCGAGTTCGTTAGCAGTCCGCTCGATCCCCGTCATCCGCTGTGGCAGTTCCACCTGGTCGACAACTACAAAGACGGCAGCGCGGTCATCCTGCGCATCCACCACTGTTACGCCGACGGCATCGCGTTGATCCAGGTTCTGCTGTCGATGACCGATGCCGACCGCAAAGGTCGGCGCGCCGGACCGGTGCCGGCGCCACCGGCGAATCGCGGCGACGCCGAAGACGATCCGCTCGCGCAATTGCTCGCGCCTCTGGCCGGCGTGCTCAAGCTGGCATCGACGGCAGGCTCGACGCTGATCGAGAAAGGCACGGAGCTCTGGCGCGATCCGAGCAAGGCCATCGCGCTGGCCGAACAGGGCGGCGCGCTCGCGGGCGAAATCGCCAAGCTCTTGCTGATGAGCGAGGATTCGGCCACGCGTTTCAAGGGCCAGCCCGGCGTCGCCAAGCGCGTCGCCTGGGCCGATCCGATTGCGCTCGACGACGTCAAGGCGATCGGCAAGGCGCTCGGCTGTTCGGTCAACGACGTGCTGCTCTCGTCGGTTGCCGGCGCAGTGCGCGCTTACCTGGTGCATCGAGGCGAGGACGTGGGCGACACGATGATCCGCGCGCTGGTCCCGGTAAATCTCCGGCCGCCGGAAAAGGCGTACCAGCTCGGCAACAAGTTCGGGCTTGTGTTTCTCGATCTGCCGATCGGCATTGAGAATCCCATCGCGCGACTCTACGCGGTGCGCGCCAACATGAAGGAGCTCAAGGGTTCGTTTCAGCCCGTGATTGCGCTCGGCATCCTCGCGGCGATGGGCGCCGGGCCGCAAATCCTGCAGGAGCAGCTCCTGGCGATGCTTGCTAAGAACGCGACCGCGGTGATGACCAACGTGCCGGGTCCGCAGCAGCCGCTCTACTTCGCCGGCGGCAAGATCGATCGACTCATGTTCTGGGTGCCTCAATCGGGCAATATCGGCATGGGCGTATCGATCATCACCTACGCTGGCGAAGTGCAGTTCGGCCTGATCACCGACCGCAGCCTCTGCCCCGATCCGGAGCACGTGATCGAGCGCTTCGCACCCGAGTTCGAGAAGCTCGTTCTCGCTACCCTGATGGCACCCTGGCCTTGGCAGGAGGCGCCGACGGCGGCGTGGATCGAGCACGCCGTGCTTGCGTAGGATACATCCGTTCAATCATGCGTCGAAAGTAAGGGGAGCTGGTCGCTCCCCTTTTCGCGTCGATCACTCGCGACGTCGTTTACTGGCCGGCGTTGTGGCTGTTCACACAATCCCAATAGCTCGCCGGGGCAACGCTGTTGCACTTCTCGGCAGCAGCCGGATCCGGCATTGGCTGAGGTGCCGGTACTATGACCACTACTCCTTCGGTGACAACGGGAGCCTCAATTATTTCCACGGTTTGCGCACCCGCCGATGCAGCCACGCCCAAGGCAAAAGCCGAGAGCAGGATGGTTAGCTTCATGCTTTGCATAGACACTCCTTTCGCAAACGCAACACGCGGGAAAAGTCCGCAGCGCCCGAGAACTTCGATTCCCGCTATCCTTGGGCGAGTTCCTGCCCGAGGAAGTTCCGCTTTGCACGGAACGTCTCCTGTCTC
>Ga0137369_10006395_pt1 | contig 11904 bp, 10 predicted proteins | sample SagtaG_12_FD_104918 | JGI IMG/M metagenome (GOLD analysis project Ga0137369, IMG submission 104918) | Vadose zone soil microbial communities from Sagehorn Ranch, Mendocino, California, USA - Sage1_L_113_16 metaG | ecosystem: Environmental > Terrestrial > Soil > Vadose zone | place: USA... | reverse complement strand
GAGCTCGCCGCCGAAGGGCGCAGCGTCGAGCTTGACGCTGATGGACGGCGCGCCGCCGTTCTTGCCGGGGTTCTCGAAAGCAGTCCCCAGACGGAGCCAGAACGGCTTGTCGCGGCCCTCGCGGTGGATCGGGGCCATGACGCGGTAGCGGGTCTTGTCCGCCGGCAGGGGCTCGGCGGCGGCAGGGGCAGGGGTACGGGCAGTGCGGTTGAATGCGCTCACAGATGCCTCCTTGGGTCCGGGTTGTTGGAGAGCTCGGTCGGGTTCAAGAACGGGTGGCCGGTGAGCTTCCGGTCGGGAGCCGCGGCGGAGTAGAACGGTCGGCGAACGAAGTAGCGGATGAGCGTCGTGGTGAAGCCCTCGGGCTTGCCCCGCTTCGCGATCCGGAGACCGGCGTAGGCGATGACCAGGGCGAGGATGTTCCAGGCGATGCCGCTCTTGTTGATGAGCATGAGGAGCCAGGCGAATGCACCCAGGGCCACGGCGTCGAACGGCTCGAGGCCGAGCCACTCCTGGCGGAGCTCGACGTTTCGATATACCTTCGCGCGAGCAAGCGGCTGCGTCATCGCGAGGTCCTCGTTGTCGACCGCGCGGTGGAGCGGGCCGCTGGGGGCTCGCCGCTGGCGCGGCTCACGTTCACCGACGCGCTGGTGATGGGCCTGGTGCAGTCACTGGCGCTGATCCCGGGCGTGTCCCGGTCGGGCGCCACGATCTCGGCCGGGCTGCTGCGTGGGCTGGACCGGGTCGCGGCGACCCGGATCGCCTTCCTGCTGGGCATCCCGGCCCTGGTCGGCGCGGGGGTCTACGAGCTCAAGGACGCGCTGCACGGCGGTGTGGGCCTGGTGCCGACCGCGGTCGGCACGGTGGTGAGCTTCGTCGTCGCCTACGCGTCGGTGGCCTGGCTGATGCGGTTCGTGCAGAAGCACACCATCGAGGTCTTCGCCGTCTACCGGGTCGCGCTCGGCATCTTGCTCGTCGCCCTGCTCGCCGCAGGCACGATGACGGCGACGTAGCCCGGTCAGAGCCAGCCGACGCGGCGGAAGAAGACGTACAGGCCGAGGCAGATCGCGGCCATCAGGCCGAGCACGCCGTAGTAGCCGTAGTGCCAGCTCAGCTCCGGCATGTTGTCGAAGTTCATCCCGTAGATGCCGGCGATCATCGTCGGCGTCGCCGCGATCGCGACCCAGGCCGAGATCTTGCGCATGTCGTCGTTCTGCTGAACCGAGACCCGGGCCAGGTGCGCGTTCAGCGCCGAGCCGAGCAGCGCGTCCAGGGTCTCGGTCTGGTCGGCGACCCGGACCAGGTGGTCGGCGACGTCGCGGAAGAACGGCGCCGCCTGCTTGCTGATCCCCGGGACCGCGCCGACCGCGAACCGCTCCATCGGGTCCCGCAGCGGCAGGATCGCGCGGCGCATCTCCAGCACCTCGCGCTTCAGGCTGTAGATCCGTTCGGCATCGCTGGTGCGCAGCGGCGAGAAGACCGAGGCCTCGACCTGGTCGACGTCCTCCTCGACCGACGACGCGACCAGCTCGTACCCGTCCACGACCGCGTCGCAGATCGCCCACAGCACCGCGCCCGGGCCGTGGCCGAGCAGCTGCGCGCGCTCCTCGAGGTCGTGCCGCGCGGTGGCCAGCTCACCGCCGGTGCCGTGCCGGACCGTGACGATGTACCGGTTCCCGACGAACACCGAGACCTGCCCGGTCTCCACCGCGTCCCCGGCGTCGACGTACCACAGGGTGCGCAGTACGACGACCAGCGACTCGTCGTACCGCTCGACCTTCGGGCGCTGGTGCGGCTTGAGCGCGTCCTCGACGGCCAGCGGGTGCAGGTCGAACAGCCTCTGCACCCGGGCCAGCTCGTCCTCGGTCGGCTCGTACAGGCCGATCCAGCCGAAGCAGTCCTCGTCGCGGTCCATCGCGGTGGCGACCGACTCGGGGTCGCGCGGCAGGTCCTGCCGCACGCCCTCGGCGTAGACCCCGCAGTCGACGATCACGTCTCGCATTGTTCCACCGGGGTCTTGCACCGACCGGATAACGTGCACCACATGCCCACGGTGATCCTGGTCCGGCACGGCCGCAGCACCGCCAACGGCGCCGGCGTGCTTGCCGGCCGCACTCCTGGTGTGAAGCTGGACGAGACCGGCCGGGCGCAGGCGGCCGCGGTCGCCGACCGGCTGGCGAAGGTGCGGCTCGCCGCGATCGTCACGTCGCCGCTCGACCGCTGCCGGCAGACCGCGGCCGAGATCGCGCGCCGGCACGACGGGCTGAAGCCGAGCACGGACCGCCGCCTCACCGAGTGCGGGTACGGCGACTGGACCGGCCAGTCCCTGAAGGACCTGGCCAAGGACCCGCTGTGGCCGGTCGTCCAGCAGTACCCGTCCGGCGTCACGTTCCCCGGCGGCGAGTCGATGCGGCAGATGCAGCAGCGCGGCGTGGACGCGGTCCGCGCGCACGACGCCGCCATCGCCGCGACGCACGGTTCGCAGGCGATCTGGGTCGCGGTCAGCCACGGCGACGTGATCAAGGCGATCGTCGCGGACGCGCTCGGGCTGCACCTGGACCAGTTCCAGCGGATCGTGGTCGACACCGCGTCGGCGACGGTGATCAGCTATACGCCCGGCCGGCCGTTCCTGGTCCGGCTCAACGACACCACCGGCGACCTCGCCGCACTGGTGCCGCCGCCTCCGAAGCGGACGCGGTCTCGTCGTACGGTGTCGTCGGATGCCGTGGTTGGCGGCCGGTAATAGGGTTTGGAGCGTGTCCCGACTGGTGCATTCGTACGAGGATCCCGAGCGGTTCGTGGCCGGGACGGTCGGCGAGCCCGGCGCCCGGACGTTCTTCCTGCAGGCCCGTGACGGCAGCCGGATCACCTCCATCGCCTGCGAGAAGGAGCAGGTGATGGCGCTCGCCGAGCGTCTCGACGTGATGCTCGACGAGGTCGCCCGACGGTTCGACCGGGAGCCGGCGGTGGTCATCGGTGCCGACGACAACCGCCCGCTGGACCAGCCGATCGAGGAGGAGTTCCGGGCCGGCACCATGACCCTGGCCTGGGAGGCCGACGCCGAGCGGGTCGTGATCGAGGTGTTCGCCGCCGTGCCCGAGGCGCCGGAGCCCGAGGAGGAGCCGGACCTGACGACGCTCGAGAACGGCGACGGCGAGGTGTTCGTCGTCCGCATCACCGAGGAGCAGGCGCGCGCATTCGCGCGGCGGGCCGTCGCGCTGGTCGCGGCCGGGCGGCCGAGCTGCCCGTTCTGCGGCCGTCCGATCGATCCGCAGGGGCACATCTGTCCGCGCTCCAACGGCTACCGCCGGCACACGTAGATGACTGCGCTGGCCGGTCTCGACCTGCTGCGGTCGGGCGACCTCACCGTCACCGGACGGCTGGTCGCGGCGTCGAACGCGACGTTCCAGGGCGAGGTCTGCCTCGGCGAGCGGACAGCGACCGTGGTCTACAAGCCGGTGGCGGGGGAGCGGCCGCTGTGGGACTTCCCGGACGGCACCCTGGCCCAGCGCGAGTACGCCGCCTACCTGGTCTCGGAGGCGCTCGGCTGGTCCGTCGTACCCCCGACGCTGCTGCGCGACGGCCCGTTCGGCGAGGGCATGTGCCAGCTGTGGATCGAGGCCGGTGAGGACGAGCTGGTCGACATCCTGCCGCGCGGCGAGGTGCCGGACGGCTGGCTCGGGGTGCTCGACGCGTACGACGGCCGGCACAACCCGGTGACCCTGGTGCACTCCGACGCGGCGGCGCTGCGCCGGATGGCGGTGTTCGACGCGATCGTGAACAACGCTGACCGCAAGGGCGGACACATCCTGTCCACCGACGGCGGCGCGGTGTACGGCGTCGACCACGGCGTCACCTTCAACGCCGACGACAAGCTGCGCACCGTGCTGTGGGGCTGGGCCGGGTCGGCGGTGCCGGACGAGCTGCTCGCCGACGTACGACGCCTCGGCGTCGAGCTGGACGGCGTCCTCGGCGAGCGCCTGGCCCGGCTGATCACCGCCGAGGAGCTCGACATCACCCGGTTCCGCGTCGCCCACCTGCTCGACACGAGGGTCCACCCGCTCCCCAGCGACGACTGGCCGGCCATCCCCTGGCCGGCGTTCTGACCCGCTGGGGCGGCTGTATAGGCTCCGGGGCATGCAGGCGTGGGCGGCACCAGAGATCCCGGAACTTCCCCGGCCGGCGCGGGCTCTCCGCCTGTTCGACAGCGCGTCGCGGTCGGTGGTGGGGACCGGGCCCGCCGACGGGCCGGCGCGGCTGTACGTGTGCGGCATCACGCCGTACGACGCGACCCACATGGGGCACGCGGCGACGTACCTGACGTTCGACCTGGTGGTCCGGACGTGGCGCGACGCCGGCCACGAGGTGGTCTACACGCAGAACGTGACCGACGTCGACGACCCGCTGCTGGAGCGCGCGAACGCGACCGGCGAGGACTGGGTGGCGCTCGCGCAGCGCGAGACCGAGCTGTTCCGCGAGGACATGGCCGCGCTGCGGATCGTGCCGCCGCGGCACTACGTCGGCGCGGTCGAGTCGATCCCGCTGGTGGTGTCGATGATCGAGACGCTGCGCAGCGAGGGCGCGGTGTACGACGTGGATGGCGACCTGTACTTCGCGGTCAAGTCCGACGCGGACTTCGGGCGGGTGTCGGGGCTCGACGCGACCAGGATGCGGGAGCTGTTCGGCGAGCGCGGCGGCGACCCGGACCGGGCCGGCAAGCGGGACCCGCTGGACTGCCTGCTGTGGCAGGCCGCGCGGCCCGGTGAGCCGTACTGGGACTCGCCGTTCGGCCCCGGCCGGCCGGGCTGGCACGTGGAGTGCGCGGCGATCGCGCTGGAGCACCTGGGCATGACGATCGACGTCCAGGGCGGCGGCTCGGACCTCGTGTTCCCGCACCACGAGATGTCCGCGTCGGAGGCGCAGGTAGCGACCGGGCAGCACCCGTTCGCGAACGCGTACGTGCACCAGGCGATGGTCGGGCTGGACGGCGAGAAGATGTCCAAGTCCAAGGGGAACCTGGTGCTGGTCTCCGCGGTCCGGCAGGCCGGCACCGACCCGATGGCGATCCGGCTGGTGCTGCTCGGGCACCACTACCGCACGGACTGGTTCTGGTCCGACGACGAGCTGACCACCGCCGCCGACCGGCTCGCCCGCTGGCGCGCGGCCGCCGCCCGCGACAAGGGCCCGGACGGAGCGGTTGTCCTGGCCGCCGTCCGCGAGGCGCTGGCAAACGACCTCGACACCGGCGCCGCACTGGCCGCCGTGGACGCCTGGGCCGCGACCGACGGGGACGACGCCGGCGCTCCCGCGCTGGTCGCCGCGACCGTCGACGCGCTGCTCGGCGTCGAGCTCTGAAGGACCGCGGTACGACGTAACGGCCCCGCGGCGGACGGTTCCGCCGCGGGGCCGTCGTACGACGTCCTAGGACGTCAGTGGCACGCGGTCGTGCCCGCGTCGCTGTAGGTCCGGCCCGCCTCCGGGACGAACTGCCAGTCGTAGCTGTTGCTGTGCAGGGTGAACTTCAGCACACCGAAGGTGTCGCTGTTGCGCGCCTGGCTGTTGGGCTGGATCGTGCCGAAGCTGTAGTGGCTGGCGCCACCCATGCCGGCGACGAACTCCCGGATGCCGCGAGTGCTGTCCGCGCTGCCGGTCGGGTTCTGCGGCGCGAACCGCTCGTACTGGTGGTTGTGGCCGTTGACGACGACCTCGGCGTTGTAGTCGTACAGCGCCTGGAACAGCGGCCGCGCCGCGGTCTCCGGACCGTGGTTCGAACCCGACGTGAACAGCGGCTTGTGCCAGTACGCCAGCGTGCACGGCTTGGTGCTGGCGGCGAGGTCCTGACGCAGCCAGGTCTCCTGCGCCGAGCCGGCGGCCATGCTGACCTCGGAGTTCAGCGAGACGACGTGCCAGCTGCCGAGGTCGTACGAGTAGTAGCCGCGGCCGGACGGTCCGGCGAGCGAGCCGAAGTAGCTGTAGTACCCGGTCGCGCCCGAGGTGTTGTACTCGTGGTTGCCCGGCGACGGCTTCGTGCGCGCCTTGTGCCGGCCCCAGGTCGGGTCGTAGTAGGTGTTGTACTCGGTCAGGGTGCCGCTGTCGTAGGCGTTGTCGCCCGCGGTGAACACGGTGCCGGGGATGTTGTCGAGCAGCGCGGCGGTGGCGGAGTCGCCGTTGCCGGAGTTCGCGATGTCACCCGCGCCGACCAGCACCGGATCGCCCGAGGGCGGCGGGCTCGTCGTCGTGGTGCCGGTGTTGATCACCAGCTGCGGGGCGTTCGCGCCGGTCTCACGCGCGTCGTAGTACGCGCCGTCGGTGCTCGGCGAGGTGGCGGCGAAGCTGAACGTGCCGTTGCCGGTGACCGCACTGGTGACGTCGATCTCGTACCAGCTGCTCTTGGTCACCGAGCCCAGCGAGCCCAGCGTCGCGCCGTCGATGCCCGGCTGGCTGTTCCAGGTCGTGCCGGTCTCGGACCAGGTGGTGTTGGTGATCTTGCTGAAGGTGCCGCCGTTGTTGCTGCCGCTGTTGCCGCCGGCCGTGTGGATCCGCAGCTTCGCGCTACTGACCACCTCGGTCAGGCCGCTGACGGTGAACTTCAGGAACATCCGGCGGACGGGCGAGTTGTCGACCACGATCTGGCTGGACGTGCCGTAGTTCGTCGTGGGGGTGGAGTTCTGGACGTAGGTGTCGGCCACCGGGGTGAACGTCGTGGCGGCGGCCACGGCCGTTCCCTGTCCGAAGATCACGGACGCGGTGGTGACGACGCCCGCGAGCGCGAGCGCCGTGAGGGACGTTGCCGGGAGGGAGGGCTTCTTCACCATGTGGTTCCTCTCAGGGTGAGACGGAGTCTCAACCCTTTCGGCCACTGGCGGCGCCTACCCCCGCCCTGTGCGAACAGCATCCGACCAACTACCGAACGCTGCCCAACTTCGCTCATCGGGCCCTTGCGACCCGGCGTGTCGTCACTCGTCGGGGTCAGTCGCGGTCGGTGTTGCGGCGGCGCAGGTAGCGTTCGAAGGCGGCGGCGATGGCCTCGCCGGAGGCCTCGGGCAGGTCGGTGGTGTCGCGCTGCTGCTCGAGGGTGGCGACGTACTCGGCGACCTCGGGGTCCTCGGACGCGAGCTCGTCGGCGCCGCGCTGCCAGGCCCGGGCCTGCTCGGGCAGGTCGCCCTCCGGCACGGTGATGTTGAGCAGGTCCTCGGCCTTGCCGAGCAGCGCGAGCGTCGCCTTCGGGCAGGGTGGGTGCGCGATGTAGTGCGGGATCGCGGCCCAGATCGACACCGCCGGGATCCCGACCCGGCCGCAGGCGTCGGCGAACACGCCGGTGATGCCGGTCGGTCCCTCGTAGCGCGACGGTTCCAGGTCCCACGCCTCGGAAAGCTCCGGGTCCGCGGACGTCGCGTTGACCGGGATCGGCCGGGTGTGCGGCGAGTCGGCCAGCAGCGCACCGAGTACGACGACCACCCGGGCGCCGGCGTCGTCGATCCCGGCCAGCAGTTCGGCGCAGAACGCCTGCCAGCGCATGTTCGGCTCGATCCCGCGGACCAGGACGACGTCGTGCTCGAGACCGTCCGGGCTGGCGACGTACACCCGCGTCGTCGGCCAGGTCAGGCGTCGTACCCCGTCGTCGTCGAAGGCCACGGTCGGCCGGTTCACCTGGAAGTCGTAGTAGTCCTCGGGGTCGACCGCGCCGACCAGTACGGCGTCCCACGTCTCGATCAGGTGGTCGATCGCTCCGGTGGCCGCGTCCGCGGCGTCGTTCCAGCCCTCGAACGCGGCGATCACGACCGGGTCCCGCAGCTCACCGAGCTCGATCACTGTGCACCCCCTCCGGCAACGACGGCCTCCTCTGGAGCGACCAGCCTACGTCCAACCGGGATTCGAGACAGATGCCCATATTCCGGGATTTGGTTGGCCCCTCCTGAAATGATCTACAGGTCAGTCCCGTCCCCGACGTCTGGAGCGCCATGTCCGACCGTCCCGATCTCCGCCGAGTCCTGGCCGAACGCGTTGTCGTCGCCGACGGGGCGATGGGGACGATGCTGCAGTCGTACGACCTGTCGGTGGACGGTGACTTCCAGGGGCACGAGGGCTGCAACGAGGTGCTGAACGTCTCCCGGCCGGACGTGGTCAAGGCGATCCACGCGGCCTACCTGGACGCCGGCGTGGACTGCGTCGGGACGAACACCTTCAACGCGAACCTGTCCAGCCTGAACGAGTACGGCATCGCGGACCGGATCTACCAGTACGCGAAGGCCGGCGCGGCGCTGGCCCGGGAGGCGGCCGACGAGGCGGCCACGCCGGACAGGCCGCGCTGGGTGCTCGGCAGCGTCGGCCCCGGCACCAAGCTGCCGACGCTGGGCCACACCAGCTACGCCGCCCTGCGGGACGCGTACGCCGACGAGGTCCGCGGTCTGGTCGACGGCGGCGCCGACGCCGTGCTGATCGAGACCGCGCAGGACCTGCTGCAGCTGAGGTCGGCCGTGATCGGCGCCCGGCGCGCGCTCACCGACCGGGGCGCGGACCTGCCGGTCATCGTCAGCGTCGCGGTCGAGACCACCGGCACGATGCTGCTCGGCTCCGAGATCGGCGCCGCGCTCACCGCGCTGGAGCCGCTCGGCGTCGACCTGATCGGGCTGAACTGCTCGACCGGGCCGAAGGAGATGAGCGAGCACCTGCGCTACCTGTCCCGGCACTCCCGGATCCCGCTCACCTGCATGCCGAACGCGGGCCTGCCGATCCTGACCGCGGACGGCGCGTACTACCCGCTGACGCCGTCGGAGCTGGCCGACGCGCACGAGAACTTCGTCGAGTCCTACGGGCTGTCGCTGGTCGGCGGCTGCTGCGGTACGACGCCGGATCACATGCGCCAGGTCGTCGAGCGGGTCGGCGGCCGGACGCCGGTGCCGCGCGCGCCGGAGTACGAGCCGGGGGTGGCGAGCCTCTACACACACGTGCCGTTCCGCCAGGACACGTCGTACCTGTCGATCGGGGAGCGGACCAACGCCAACGGGTCGAAGGCGTTCCGCGAGGCGATGATCGACGGGCGCTGGGAGGACTGCGTCGAGATCGCCCGCGGGCAGATCCGCGACGGCGCGCACCTGCTGGACCTGTGCGTGGACTACGTCGGGCGTGACGGGGTCGCGGACATGAAGGAGATCGCCGGCCGGCTCGCGACCGCGTCGACACTGCCGATCATGCTCGACTCGACCGAGCCGCCGGTGCTGGAGGCCGGCCTGCAGATGCTCGGCGGCCGCTGCGCGCTGAACTCGGTGAACTTCGAGGACGGCGACGCCGAGGGGTCGCGGTTCGACCGGATCGCGTCGCTGGCGCGCGACTACGGCGCGGCCGTGGTGGCGCTGACCATCGACGAGACCGGCCAGGCCCGCACCGCCGAGGGCAAGGTCGCGATCGCCGAGCGGCTGCTGAACACGCTCGAGTCCCGCTACGGCATCGCCGGCCACGACGTGCTGGTGGACTGCCTGACGTTCACCCTGGCGACCGGCCAGGAGGAGTCGCGGCGCGACGGTCTCGAGACGATCGAGGCGATCCGCGAGCTCAAGCGCCGCCGCCCGGACGTGCAGACCGTGCTCGGCCTGTCGAACATCTCGTTCGGCCTCAACCCGGCCGCCCGGCACGTGCTGAACTCGGTGTTCCTGCACGAGTGCGCCGAGGCCGGGCTGGACTCCGCGATCGTGCACGCCAGCCGGATCATGCCGATCTCGAAGATCCCCGAGGACCAGCGCACGGCCGCGCTCGACCTGATCTACGACCGCCGGCGCGAGGGCTACGACCCGCTGCAGCACCTGCTGGAGCTGTTCGCCGACGTGAAGACGGCCGACCTGAAGGCCAGCAAGCTCGAGGAGCTGCTGGCGCTGCCGGTGGACGAGCGGCTCAAGCAGCGCATCATCGATGGCGAGCGCAACGGCGTCGAGGCCGACCTGGACGAGTCGCTGACCGCCGGCAAGCCCGCGCTGCAGATCATCAACGACGACCTGCTCGCGGGCATGAAGGTGGTCGGCGAGCTGTTCGGCTCCGGCCAGATGCAGCTGCCGTTCGTGCTGCAGTCGGCCGAGGTGATGAAGACCTGCGTGGCCTACCTGGAGCCGCACATCGAGAAGACCGATGACGAGGGCAAGGGCACGATCGTGCTGGCCACCGTCAAGGGCGACGTGCACGACATCGGCAAGAACCTGGTCGACATCATCCTCACCAACAACGGCTACACGGTCGTCAACATCGGCATCAAGCAGCCGATCAACGCGATCATCGATGCCGCCGAGGAGAACCGCGCCGACGCCATCGGGATGTCGGGGCTGCTGGTGAAGTCCACCGTGGTGATGAAGGAGAACCTCGAGGAGATCAACCAGCGCGGCCTGCACGACCGGTGGCCGGTGCTGCTCGGCGGCGCCGCGCTCACCCGGGCGTACGTCGAGCAGGACCTCGGCGGGCTGTTCAAGGGCGAGGTCCGCTACGCCCGGGACGCGTTCGAGGGCCTGCGGCTGATGGACGCCGTGATGGCGGTCAAGCGCGGCGTGCCGGGGGCGGAGCTGCCGGCCCGGCGCGAGCGCCGGGTGCGCGGCACCACGTCGGTGCTGGACCGCCCGGCGGCCGAGATCCCGGCCCGCTCGGACGTTGCCCTCGACAACGACATCCCGACGCCGCCGTTCTGGGGCGACCGGATCGTCAAGGGCATCCCGCTGGCCGACTACGCCGGCTACCTCGACGAGCGCGCCACCTTCCTGGGCCAGTGGGGCCTGCGGGGGAGCCGCGGCGACGGGCCGTCGTACGACGAGCTGGTGGAGACCGAGGGACGGCCGCGGCTGCGGATGTGGCTGGACCGCGTGAAGACCGAGAGCATCCTCGAGGCGGCGGTGGTGTACGGGTACTGGCCGTGCTACGCCGAGGGCAACGCGGTCGTGGTGCTGGACCCGCAGGACCACGGCAAGGAGCTGCACCGGTTCGAGTTCCCGCGGCAGCGGCGCGACCGGTTCCTGTGCATGGCCGACTTCTTCCGGCCGAAGGGCTCCGGCGAGCTGGACGTGATCGCGTTCCACCTGGTGACGATGGGCGCGCGGGTCGCCGACGTCACCGGCGAGCTGTTCGCGAAGAACGCGTACCGGGAGTACCTGGAGCTGCACGGCCTGTCGGTGCAGCTGACCGAGGCGCTGGCCGAGTACTGGCACGCCCGGGTGCGCGACGAGCTCGGGTTCGGCACCGAGGACGGCGACCTGGCCGGGATGCTGCGCGACCAGGCCTACCGCGGGTCGCGGTACTCGTTCGGCTACCCGGCCTGCCCGGACCTGGAGGACCGTGCGAAGCTGGTCGACCTGCTCGAACCGGAACGGATCGGCGTCCGGCTGTCCGAGGAGCTGCAGCTCCACCCCGAGCAGTCCACCGATGCGCTGATCGTGCATCACCCCGAGGCGAAGTACTTCAACGCCTCGTAGGCCGGCGACACCAGAAGTGGGGCGAATGAAGGCTGTTCTGTGGGACATGGACGGCACGCTGATCGACACCGAGCCGGTGTGGTGGCGGGCCGAGACCGACATCATCACCCGGCTGGGCGGGGAGTGGACGATCGAGGACTGCAAGGCCTTGATCGGCAGCGACCTGGCGGCCGCGGTGAAGATCTGGATGACGCGGCTGCCGGACGGCGTGACCACCGAGGAGTCGCTGGCCGCGGAGGTGCACGGTGAGGTGATCCGGGCGCTGAAGGAGGGGGTGGAGCTCCAACCGGGCGCGCTGGAGCTGCTCGCGGCGCTGAACGCCGAGGGCGTGCCGTGCGCACTGGTGTCGGCGTCGTACCGGGTGATGGTCGACGCGGCGGTGTCGCACCTGCCGCCGGAGCCCTTCGCGGTGACCGTGGCCGGCGACGAGGTGACGCACGGCAAGCCGCACCCGGAGCCG
>Ga0137369_10006390_pt1 | contig 11907 bp, 10 predicted proteins | sample SagtaG_12_FD_104918 | JGI IMG/M metagenome (GOLD analysis project Ga0137369, IMG submission 104918) | Vadose zone soil microbial communities from Sagehorn Ranch, Mendocino, California, USA - Sage1_L_113_16 metaG | ecosystem: Environmental > Terrestrial > Soil > Vadose zone | place: USA... | reverse complement strand
CGATCGTGCGCCGGGATTGCCGAAATTGAACTGCAGACCGGCGAGCGATTCGATGTCAGTGTTTTGTGCAGCGAGCGGGACCGTAGAGATCGCACAAATGGCGAGAGAAAGCAGAAACTTGCGCATGCTCAAGAATAGCATGCGCTAGACACGCCGGTTGCGCACCTCGTCCACCACACGCGCGATCACTTCCGCCGGCGCGCCGAGCTGCTTCGCGCGATCTTTGCGCCAGCTCCACTCGATATGCCCGTTCGCCAGGCTCTTTGCGCCGACGGCGATCCGCAGCGGGAAGCCGATCAAGTCCGCATCTTTGAACTTGACGCCCGGCCGCTCGTCGCGATCGTCCAGAAACGCGTCGATGCCGGCATCGATCAGTTGTCGATAAACGTCTTCCGCCGTGGCGCGGACGTTCTCCTCACGGCCGACCTGCGTCACCACGACTTCGAACGGCGCGATCGGCATCGGCCAGATGATTCCATCCGAATCGTGGCTCTGCTCGATGGCCGCCGCAACGGTGCGGCCGATGCCCAGTCCATAGCAGCCCATGATCATCGGTTGCCGCTGCCCACCCTCGTCCAGATACGTACAGTTCATCTTCTCGGAGTACTTCGTGCCCAGCTTGAACACGTGTCCCACTTCGATCCCGCGATAGATCTCGAGCGAAGTTCCGCAGCGGGGACACGGGTCGCCGGCGAAGACGGTGGTGAAGTCGCCGTATTCAGGCTCGGGAAAATCGCGGCCGGGATTCACGCCGCCGAGGTGTGTATCGGGTTTGTTGCCGCCGACGATCCAATTCTTTCGCGTTCGCAGTGACCCATCGGCAAGAACACGTTTGGCCTTCGTGCCGACGGGACCGCAGTAGCCGACAGGGGCGCCGGTTTCAGTTTCGAACCGCGAATCCGGCAGCATCTCCAGCCATTCGGCGCAGAGGTAATTCTTGATCTTGATGAGATTTCCCTCGCGATCGCCGCGCACCAGCACCATGATGCAGCCCTGATCGCTGTCGAAGACGAGCGTCTTCACGAGCAGCGCCGTCGGCTTGCCCAGAAACTTTCCGACATCGTCGATCGACTGCGTGCCTGGCGTGTGCAGCGGCGCGAGCTCCATCGGCGGAGCGGGTTCCGGCTCGTCGGAAAAGAATTTCGATGTCGCTTTCTCGATATTCGCGCCGTATCTGCATTTTGGACAGCTCACGACCGCGTCTTCGCCCGACTGCGCGAGCACCATGAACTCGTGCGAGGCGGAGCCGCCGATGTTTCCGGTGTCCGCCTCGACCGGCACGTGATCGAGCGCGCATCGCGTGAACACACGGCTGTACGCGGTTCGCATTTTCTCGTACGTCTCGTCGAGGGATTCCCACGAGGCGTGAAACGAATACGCGTCCTTCATCGTGAACTCGCGGCCGCGCATGAGGCCGAATCGGGGGCGCAGCTCGTCGCGAAACTTCGTTTGAATCTGATAGAGGTTGATCGGCAACTGGCGATACGAGTTGATCGAATCGCGCACCGTGTCGGTGATCACTTCTTCGGCCGTCGGTGCAAAAACGAAATCGCGGTCATGCCGGTCTTTGATACGCAGCAGCTCGCGCCCGTAAAGTTTCCACCGGCCGGACTCCATCCACAGCTCGCCGGGCTGAATTGCGGGCATCAGCAGCTCAACCGCCCCAGCCCGATTCATTTCTTCGCGGACGATCACCTCGAGCTTTTTGAGCGACCGTAGGCCAAGCGGCAAGTACGTGTAGATCCCGGCCGCGACTTTTCGCAGCAACCCGGCGCGGATCATCAGCTTCTGACTGATGACGTCGGCATCAGCCGGTTCTTCACGGAGCGTATATAGAAAATACTGAGACCAGCGCATGAAACGCGCGATTCTAACAGTCCTGAGTCCTGGGTCCTGAGTCCTGAGGGGTGGGTGTGCTCAGGACTCAGGACTCAGGACTCAGGACTTGTTGTTTTGTGCTCTACTTTTGCAAATGCCGAGCGGTCGCATTCTGAAGTTCAATCGCACTCCGGTCGCTCAACTGATTTCATGTGCGGCGGTGTTCGGGTCGGCTGCTCTGCTGTTTCAGTACATGTCTCACGGGTGGAACGAAGTTGACTTCTTCCCCTTCGCCGGCCTCATTCTTCTTTTCCTTGGCACTCTCGCAGCCGCGGCAGTGCAGTACGGCGATCACATTTACGTCAGCGACCAAGGCGTCCTATACGAAAATCGCGTGCTGTCGCTCTTCGGGAAACGGGCGCGATGGCTGCGGTGGGAGGACGTCGTGGAGGTGCGCGAAATCCGGCGCAAAGTCCTGATTCTGTTGTCAGCCGATGGCCGCCGCGTGCTGGTCGACGCGATCCTTGGCTATGCGATTGCACGAAACGAGATTCTCAGACGGGCTCCGCACGCGATTTTCAGCGGCACGCTCGCCCGAGATGAGGCTTGAAACGTCGTGTCATCGCCGGCACAGTCGCCGCGCTTCTCCTGATCATCGTCGTTGTCGCGATCATCGTCTCTCGCCAGCACGTGCGGCGTCGTCCGTACTTTCGTCCTGCGCCCGTTGAAAAGCCTTCGGTCGCGCCGTCTGTCGCACTCGGTCCCATTGAGCAGTGGACGGATCAATTTCGCGCACTGGAAGCCGCAGGCCGCTGGGCCGATCTCGCGAAGCTGCTCGATGAAGCGGTCAAAAAAGATCCTCAGCTCGAATATTTGCGGGCGCGCGCTCATATCGAAAACAACCAGCCGCGCCAAGCGATGCAGGCGCTCGCGCCCTTCTTGGCGAATGGAAATCCGTTTCGCGACCTCGCCCTGTTTCATCGTGCCGAGATTCAAGAAGGCGACGCCGCGAGCCACGACCGGCAGGCCCTGATCTTCGAGTTTCCTGCGGCGTCTTATCGCGACCAGGCGATCGATGATGAGACGGAGTCCCTGAGCCGGCGCGGCGATGTGAACGCGTTCGTCGCTTTTGCATCTCGAATCTACGCCTCCGCACCGACGGCTCGGCGGCGCGATCTTGACGCGCATCTAGTCGAGTTGTTCGCCCGCCGCGGCGACGCCGCGACCGCGCTGCAGAAAGGAATCGCGCTGCTGCGCGGCGGAACGATGGACGATGCCGCAGATCGCGTCAGTCGGGCGCTCGATCGCCCGGAGCTGATCCGCCGCATGAGCGCCGATCAGCAGGCGATGCTCGGCGAGGCGTTTCACAATCATCGTCATTTCGATCGCGCAGTCGCGCTGCTGTCGCTCGCGATTCGTGCAAGTCCTGAGCGGAGCGAAGGACCCGCCTCGCAAGGGCGCAGCGGATCCTTCGCTTCGCTCAGGACTCGAGACGAGCTGCGGTTCGCCATCGGCCGCAGTTACTTCGGCGACAAAAAGTATCCGCAAGCTCAGCAGGCTTACATGGCCGGCGCGAACGCCACTGGCAATCCGAAATGGAAAACGACATTTCTCTGGCACGCTGCGCGCGCGGCGCAACTTCAGGGTGACGATCGGACCGCGGAGCGGTTGATGAACGCTGCCGCCGCCGTGCCCGGACGCTTTCCAGCGACGAGCGCAGCGATTACGCAGCGCCTGCGCACGCGTCTGAAGCAGCGTCGCTTTGCAGAAGCGGCGAGCGATCTCGCTGTTCTACGAAAGAACTGGTCGCGCGATCACGCGCTGGTGGAGGGGTCGCTCGCGTACGCAATCGGAATGCTCGGGGCGGGAAATCACGGCGCGGCGGTGGTAACGCTGAATGCGATTCCCCGCAATCTCCTCGACAAATTCGACTCCTCGGAGATCGATTACTGGCGCGCTCGCGCACTGGAGTCGTCGAATCCGTCGGCATCATTCGCGGCGTATCTCAACGTGCTGCGGGCGACGATGCCGACGCACTTCGCCTATTTCGCGAGGCAGCGGCTCGATTCGCAGGCGATGGCGCCGAAGCTCGCGCACGAGCTGGCGGTGCGCGATGCGCAAGTTTCCACTCTGATGAATAGCGGCAGTTTCGATCTCGCTCGACGTGTACAGACGGATCGCATCCTCCTATCGTCATCGAATCACTCCGAAGAGTTGCTGCGTCTCGCCGAAATCTATCGTCGGATCCCTGCTTACCGCGCGGTTCTCGAACTGAAACCGCAGGATTTTCCCCGCTTTCCACTGCCGCCGAATGCCGATCGCATGTCGCTGCTGATGGCGATGGGCCTCTTCGACGAAGCCGCCGACGACGTGATGAAGCGCTATCCGCTGCGACCGCAAACCTCTGGCCTCACGCGCTCGCTCGCCCTCAACCTCGGCAGCGCATCGAAAGATTCGATTTTTGCCGTCGAAGTGCTGATGCAGACGGTGCCGAACGATTACCTGCCTGAGCTTCTGCCGATGGTCGTGCGCCAGCTTCTGTACCCGCGCTACTTCTCTGACTCCATCGTCGAGGACTCGAAGCGTTTTGGCGCGGATCCGACGCTCGTGCTGGCGATCATGCGCGAGGAATCGCGATTCAATCCACGCGCGAAATCGGAGGCCGCCGCGCGCGGGCTGCTGCAATTCATCATCAGCACCGCTCGCGACATCGGCCGCGACATTGGCCTCGTCGATATCAGTTCCGAGGACCTCTACGACCCGCGCGTGATCATTCGACTCGGAGCGAAGTACCTCAGCACTCTGTCGAAGCAATTTGGGAACGATGACTACGCGACCGCGGCTGCGTACAACGCCGGGCCGCATCAGGTTGCGTTGTGGGGGCGGCTCTCGCCCGCAGCCGGCGACGACTTCTTCCTCTCCTCGATCAACTTCGATGAGACGAAGCAGTACGTGCGCAAGGTGATGAACTCGTACAAACGCTACGCGGAAATCTACGGCAACGCGGGGCCGCAGGGGGGAATCAGGGTCGAGCCGTGATGTGACTGGCCATCACGCGCTCATAGAGATTCCGATACATCGGCACGACGCGCGACACGTTGAATCTGCTCTCCGCGGCATCGCGCCCTGCACGGCCCAATCGGCTCTGCAAACGTGCATCGGAGAGGATTTCGATCGCGCGCGCGGCCATCGCATCGACGTCGCCGACCGGCAGCAGGTATCCGCTCTGGCCATCCTCGACGACTTCCGGCAGTCCTCCCGAGCGGGTTGCGATCACCGGCACCTCGGAGGCCATCGCCTCGAGCGCCGCCATACCGAATGACTCCGCCTCCGAGGGCAGCAGAAACAGATCGCTCGCGCCGACGATTTCCTCGAGATTGGGAACGTTGCCGAGGAAAAAGACGCTGTCGCGTAGGTGATGTTCGCGGCAGAATGCCTCCGCGCGCGAACGATCGGGTCCATCGCCGATCATCACCAGCCGGCTGGGAATGACGCGCGTGACGCGCTCGAAGATGCCGAGGACGTCCATGATGCGTTTGACGGGACGGAAGTTCGAGACGTGGCAGATCAGCTTCTCGTTCGAGATGCCGAAGAGGCTGCACGCGGACGGATCGCGGCGAAAACGCGATGGGTCGACGAAGTTCGGGATCACCTCGATCGGCTTCTGCGTGGCGAAATTCTTCGCCGTTTGATCGCGCAACCACTCCGAGACTGCGGTGACGCCGTCGGAAATCTCGATCCCAAACTTCGTGATCGGCAGATAGCTCTCGTCGCGGCCCACCAGGGTGATGTCGGTGCCGTGCAGCGTCGTGATGACCTTCAGCCGCGTCGAACCGAGGATTTGTTTGGCGAGATGGGCGCTGATGGCGTGCGGAATCGCGTAGTGCACATGCAGAATCTCCAGCTTCTCGTAATCCGCCACCTCGGCCATCTTCGTCGCAAGCGCGAGCGTGTACGGCGGGTATGGGTCGAAAAGCGGATACGAGGTGACGGTGACCTCGTGAAAGTGCACGCGCTCGTGGAGGATGTTCAGCCGCGACGGCAGCGCATAGCTGATGAAGTGAATGTCGTCGCCGCCGCGCGCGAGAGCGATGCCGAGCTCCGTCGCCACGACGCCGGAGCCGCCGAAAGTCGGGTAGCACGTAATACCGATTCTCATCCGAAGTCCTGAGTCCTGAGTTCTGAGTCCTGAGTGGGTGGGTCTCATGACCCAGGACTCAGGACTAAACCTCACGTCCTCCATACGAAGCAAAGACATCATCGATCCGCGGCGGCTGTTTGGTCACGTATGCTTCCCCATACCTGGCGCCGACCAACGCGCCGAAATGTTTTGCGCGCGCTTCGATCATCTCCAGAAACCGCTCTTCGGCGATGAACGTTCGCGGTTCTTTCGATTTTGCGTCAAAGAATTGTGACTTGTAGGCGCGAATGGCCTTCATCTTCATCTTCCACGAGTCGGTGACGTCAATGACAAAGCTGACGGGCGGCAGATAATTCTGGAGGTAGTAGACAACCGTCTGCGGGCGGTGCGCGGCGTAGCGTGTTTCCCGCTTGCGCAAGCCGGCATAAAACGAAGCTTCGGTGATCAGCCGTCCGGCGCGCGCGTGATCGGGATGGCGCTCGTCGGGCCACGGAGCGAAGACGATTTCCGGGCGCCAGCGCCGCACGATGTCCATGATCTGAAGCTCCTCGTCACGGCCGGTGCGCAGACCGCCGTCGCCGAAATCGAGCTGCTCGCGAAAGGCGGCGCCGAGTGTCCGCGCAGCGGCGCGCGACTCGCGGAGGCGGACCTGCGGCGTGCCGCGAGTTCCCATTTCCCCGCGCGTCAGGTCGACGATTGCGGCGCTGCGGCCCGCGCGGATCATGTTGACGATCGTGCCGCCGCACGCGAGCTCGATGTCGTCTGCGTGCGCGGCGAAGAAGATCGCGTCGACGGATTCGGCCATCACAAACTCACGATTTTGAATGTCGAGGTATCTGGCTCGACCTCACTCACGAGGCGATCGATGAAGTGATTGCCGTACTCGTACCACCACGGAAACCACGCGACGATGCGGTCCTGCACGTGCTGATCGGGATAGAACGTCGAAGCCAGCTCGCGCGCGGCGTGGAAGCGGTCCTTGTCTTTGCGCACCAGACCGCGAATGGCGCGTTCGGTGAGCTTCTTGAAGTGATACTCGATGTGGCCGACGGAACGATTGATCGAGCGCGCGACGGCATGATCGGCCGGAAGTGAAAGATCGCGGATTTTTTCGATGTGTTGTTTCAACTGCTCTTCGGCCTCGTTCGCGACGCGTTGCACCTCCGTAACTCCTCGCTCCGCATGAGCAGCGGCGATCTCCTCGGGACTCTCGAAGACCTCATCCGGCGGGATATCGAAGCGTGAGAAATAGCGGACGATCTTTTTCGGCGCGACCAGAACATGCGCGCGCAACGCAACCCTCGGCATCGGCACGTTCAGCAGCGAATGCAGGGGAGCGACTTGCGCGTAATACGCGACTTCTGACGGCCCGCCGACGAAGACGTCGGGCTGCAAGATGAAATCCTGCAGCAGCGGCCGCGTAACGGCGGACGTCGAGATCGATGCGGGATCGGCGACGAGCGATCCCGCGTGCAGCAGCTCGCGTTCGCCGTTAGCGTTAATATTATACAGTAATGTATACGATTCGCCGGGGCGCGGCACGATCTGCGGTGTATATCCGGCGCGTTCGAGCTCGGCTGAACGATTCGCGATTGCCGATTCGATTTCATCCCACCGCGAGACGATGGAATTGAACAGGGGTGCGCCGGCGCGTCGGAGCTCCGGAAGCAGCGAGTCGACCAGTATGAAACCGCTGCCGAAGGTGGAGGCGAGAAGTTCGGCGAATGAATCGGCGAAGGTGATCCCGGGCCGCAGCCACTTCGGGCGGCTGATTCCCAGTGTCTTCGTGAGCTCTTCGATGAGCGATTCAGGAACGGGCAAGCGTCCGACGACTTCGCGCGAATCGGAATGGCGTGTCGCCCGCAGGTGGATGAGGTCGCGCTGCCGCGGCTCTTCGCGATTTGGCAGCGCAATCGACGCTGCTTCTGCGAAATCGTGGTCCTCCGTTGCCAGCCAGAAAAAGATCGTCGCCGGTTTGGCGCTGTCGCGTTTCATCTTCAGCAGCGACGCGATTTTCGCGAACGTGTACAGCGGCCCGCCGGCGAAACCGACTTGCTGGCCAGCGACGATGGTCGTCGTTTCGCCTGCCGCCCAGCGGCGGAGATCATCGGCAGCGTCGATTCCCCAGCGACGATTCGAGGCGATGAGCGCGTCGAGGAGTGTGGAGTCGATGGAACGCGCCGCCGAGGGCGGCGGCGCTACACGAGGCAGGAAGCGCACGTCGCCGGCGAGCCAATCGAGCACGAATCGATTCATGCCCGGATAGTGCTCCAGCGGAACGCGATGACATCCCGGCTCGCTCATCCGCTTTTCCTTCCGATGAGGATCAGCCGCGGCGAGGAAGATCGATACTCGGAGCCGTCGAAATCGCCGAATACGTCGCGGATTTCCATACCGCAGGAGGTGAACATCATCGTGATCTCATCGAGATCGTACCCGCGAACGCGTTCGAGGTAACGTCGTTGGCCGATTGTGATCCGTTTGTTGAACGAGCGGTCGGACGAATCGAACCATCGTTCAATGATCGCTTCACCGATGGGAGTCTGGCGTTTTTCGCGTTGGATCAGACGCTCCAGCTCGCGGGTGACATTGAGGTAATCGAAGAGAAAAATCCCGTCCCGCCGCATCACGCGCGCCATCTCATGCACCACGTGCACATTTTCAGCCTCATCGGAGAAGTATCCAAAGCTCGTAAAGAAGTTGACCAGGCCGGCGAAGCTGCTGCTGCAGAACGGCAGCGTGCGCATATCCGCGCCGACCAGCAGCATGGGTCCATGTTCCCCGATTCCGGTGGAGATCAGCGTGAACGACAGGTCACAGCCGATGGCGTGATATCCCACTTCGCGCAGCTCGCAAACGTGACGCCCGGTTCCGCAGGCGACATCGAGGAGCGGTCCGCTCAACGTGGGGAAATGCGATCGGAAAAACGCGACCTGCACCTTGGCTTCAGTGGTGTCGCGATACGAGTAGAGCTCGAGGTACTCCTCGCCGAACCACTCCTGAAACCACGTCACTAGAGTTGCGCGATCTTGTCGGCGATTTCACGCTCGTGCGCGCGTGCGTGATGGAGCGCGGACTCCAGGGAGGCGATGAGCTGACGGGCGCTGCCCAGGAGCGATTGCAGTTGCTCGCGGGAGTTGCCGTTCGCTCCGGCGGCCGCATCGACAACCGCGACGGCGCCGAACGGATCTTCTTCGACGGCGACAGCGGCGGGTTTGGTAAATGTGGGCGCCTGCATGCCGACGGCAAGCTTCGGAATTCCTGCTGATGCCGCTGTCGCTCCCGACTTCGCAGTCATGTCAGGCGGCGCAAGCTCCGGCTGCTCGTGCAGCGTCGTGTCGACGTTGTTTTTCAGATTGTCGAGGATGCGGGCCACTGCCGCGCGAAGCGTCGCCGTGACTCCCACTCCGTTGATTGCCGCGGCTTCGGTCACAGGCGCGTTTCCGGCCTGCAAATAGTCGTTCATGTCATCGACGGAGTCGACGCCCGGCAAGTCGCGCTTGTTGTACTGAAAGACGAGAGCGATTTTCTGGGGATCGATGCGATTGAGCCGCAGATTGGTCTTCAGATTCTCGAGGCTCTCCACATTCGACTCGCGCATCGATGCCTGCGAATCGGCCACGAACACCACACCGTCGGCGCCGCGCAGCACGAGCTTTCGGGTGGCGTCGTAGAACACCTGACCGGGCACCGTGTAGAGCTGCACGCGCACTTTCTGTCCGGCGATCGTGCCGAGCTCCATCGGCATGAAGTCGAAGAAGAGCGTGCGGTCCGTCTCCGTCGCCATGGAGATCATCTTTCCCTTGTTTTCGAGCTTGGGATTGCCGTAAATCTTCTCCAGATTGGTCGTTTTTCCGCAAAGGCCGGGGCCGTAGTAGACCAGCTTGACCGTGACCTCGTTGAGAGCCTTGTTCACCAAAACCATGGGATGACCTCCAGGACCGCAGGACCGTAAAGGATAGCATCTGGCGGTCAGCGGCTGGCGGTTGGCGCTTGGCAACAGCCGGCCGCCGTGTGCCAACCGCCAAGCGCTGGATTAGAATCGACCTATGCCGCGCAAAGAACTCCTGACCAAAATCTGCGCACAGCAGATCGTCGGCGTCGTCCGTGAAGACAGCGTGGAGGCCGCTTCTGCCGTCGCCGATGCGTACGCGCAAAACGGCCTGCGCATCATTGAAGTGACACTGACGACGCCCGACGCTTTCGAGTTGATCTCGACAATTTCGCACCGCTACGCCGGCGACGACGTCACCGTCGCTGCGGGAACAGTGCGAAGCTCGAACGATGCTGCACTCGCGCGTCGCGCCGGAGCGGAGATCATCGTGTCACCGCACACCGACGTGCGGGTGATCGAGTATGCCATTGAGAATGAGATGCTGACCATTGCCGGGGCGGCGACTCCGACCGAGATCATTCGCGCGTGGGAAGCGGGATGCGACATCGTGAAGATTTTTCCCGCGCCGCAGCTCGGCGGCCCCGACTACATTCGCGCGATTCGCGGGCCGATTCGCGACGTTCCGATGCTCGCAGGCGGGCCGGTGTCGCTCGACGCGATCGAACCTTATCTCGACGCCGGCTGCGTTGCCGTCAATCTCGGCGTCTCTCTGGCCGTGCCGGAGCTGGTGCGATCCAGGCAGTGGGACGAAATCGGACGGCGGGTCATCCTGGCTGCATCGATCGTTCAATCGAGGAAGAACACCGCTCCTACAGAGTCGGCGTATGTCCACTAAATGCTGATCGACATTTCTCCGGTCCTCGACGAGTCGCTTCACGTCTGGCCCGGCGACACACCGTTTGCGCACACGGTGAACACCGACATGCACGCCGGGGCGAATCTCACGCTGTCGGAGATCCGCACGACGGTTCACCTCGGAGCGCACGCCGATGCGCCAAGCCATTACGTCACCGAGGGCACCGACATCGCCTCGCGCCGGCTCGATTACTACATCGGCCGTTGCGTCGTGCTGCACATCCGCGTGCGACGCGGCGAGCGCATCATGCCCGCTCACCTGGATGGCAAAGTGGTCTCCGCTCCGCGCGTGCTATTGCGCACGGGCACCTTTCCCGATCCGCGAAACTGGAACAACGATTTCGCCAGTTTGTCGCCGGCGCTCGTCGACGATTTTTATCAGCACGGCGTGATGCTGATCGGAATCGATACGCCGTCCGTCGATCCATTCGACTCGAAGGAGCTCGAAGCGCATCAGGCGTTCGCGCGCAACGACATGGCCATGCTCGAAGGCCTGGTCCTCGGTCACGTCGAAGAAGGCGAATACGAGCTCATCGCGCCGCCGCTGCGACTTCGCGGCGCGGATGCCAGCCCGGTGCGCGCCGTCCTGCGCACGTTTTAAGCATCAGCAGGAGGCGCCGAATGAAATCGTCCTGGTGCGTTGTCGTTTTTCTTTGGACCGAAGCTTTTGCGGTGTCGTTCAGCCGCTGACGTCAGCACCACAGTTGCTGATTCCCGCTGCCGGCAGTACACCGGGCGCGAACGGGACGTTCTTTCACTCCGACATCAGCATCATCAATTTCGCCGATCACAGTCAAAATGTCCGCCTGCAGTGGCTGCCGCAGGGAGTTTCCGCCTCATCGAGCGTGACGGTTACGATCGGCGCAAACGGAGCGATGCGCTCCTTGGATTTCGTCAGCAACATCCTTGGGAAGTCGGGTCTCGGCGCAATTCTGGTGACTGGCGTTTCGAACAGCGGCGATGCCGATGCGACTGCGGCGCTTTACGTGAATTCGCGTATCTGGACTCCGCAGCCCGGAACCGACGGCACCATTTCACAGAGTCTTCCCGCAGTCCCACTCACGACGATCAACACGTCCGATGCTTCGCTGTTCCACCTCGGCTCCTACGACGGAAGTTTTCGCGTCAACATCGGAATCGTGAATCTCGACCCGACAAACACTCAAACGTTCTCGGTCGCGAACCCATTTGCGATTGT
>Ga0137369_10006357_pt1 | contig 11938 bp, 9 predicted proteins | sample SagtaG_12_FD_104918 | JGI IMG/M metagenome (GOLD analysis project Ga0137369, IMG submission 104918) | Vadose zone soil microbial communities from Sagehorn Ranch, Mendocino, California, USA - Sage1_L_113_16 metaG | ecosystem: Environmental > Terrestrial > Soil > Vadose zone | place: USA... | reverse complement strand
TGAATGTGGCGCCGCTCATCTCGCAGTTTGGCACCCGGGCGGTTCGTATCGAGTGCGGGGGGGAGGCGTTGTACGCGGTTTGGGTGTTAATGAACGGGGCGGTGCGGGTCAGAGTGGGTGCGAATGCGACGACCACGACGTTGAGCCCGGGCAGCCTCATGGCAGTGCAGATATCCGATCCGATTCCCGCTAACCGGACGCCGAAGTGCCACGTCACCGTCGCGAGCACCAGCGCACCGTCGGGCAAGGTGACCTGGGATCTGGTTGGTGGTGTCGTGGGCACCTTCGACAATGGAAGCGGCTCGCCCGACTGCACGCTGGTCGCGACCAGCGCACTCAGCTCAGAGTGTGATATCTGGTTCACGCCAACTGTCTCTTCACCGGCCACACAGACGGTCAGGGCAACATTCGCTGCGCAGGGCATCTGGAATACGAGCAACAGCAATATGAACGGCACCTCCCAGCCGATCGCGGTCACGCCGTAGGCGAACTCGGGTGTCGCTCGGCGGAATGAATTCTGCAGCTAGTATGGTCGGGCACCACGCGGTGGACGAGGCGCATTCGATTGCAACGGCGGCGGGGCACGTCCTCGTCGCGATTCCAGCGTTCGACGAGGACCGCTTCATCGGTAGCCTGGTGCTCAAGCTGCGAGCCCGCGGGCATACCGTCGTCGTCGTGGACGACGGATCGTCGGACTCGACGGGCGACGTTGGCAGAGGCGGCCGCCGCGCTCGTCATCCGCCACCCGCTCAATCTGGGCAAGTCAGCCGCTGTAAAGACTGTGCTCATACATTGCTGGCCCAACCAGCACACATGACACGATCGATGTCGGCGGAATCGGGGTGGCTTTCCATCAACGATGACCGGCGCGGTCTGAGCGGTGTCGAGGCGCCTCAGGTCACTCGCCGCGTCAGCGCTTATCAACCTTGATTCGGGGCACGGGACTGCACGATGCCCACGGGGCAGTTAGTCCGCTAGGGTCAATCCACAAGCTGACTGCCGCGTTCGCGGACCGCAGCTTCGTCGTGGGCGCCAATTACAGCTCAACATCGGCGTCAATTCCTACGGTTCAACGCAGCGGACTCGGACGCGGAACACCACGGCGTTGCCCGCCGAAAAGACCTCTTGCAATGCCGCTGAGGCGTGCAACTCGGCAAGCGGCGGGAACCTCCGCTGGTCCCATGCGCTGATCTTCGCGCCGTAATACACATAGCCGACACGCAGCGCACAGGCGGCGGCGCGAACTTCGGCCGTCCCGTCGATATCATCGATGTGCTCGAGCACTAGTTTGCGGCTGCCGATACTGTTTGGGTCGGTGACCATGCGCGGCAACAACACGGGCACACCCGACTTGTACTCGGACCAGATGCCCGCATCCGCAAACGTGTCGTTAGCCAGAACGACGCCTTGGTCAGCATGTTGCTGCAGCCAGGTCATTGCCGCGGCGTCAGCCGAGCTAAAGCCCGTCAGCCGTTCGGCTGGAATGCTCAGAAAGACGCAGGTCGACCAGGTCGCCAGCAGCACCCAGGTGACGACGAGCAGTCGTCCGGCACGTTGCAAACGTCGCCGCGCACCGGCTGATTGCAGTCTTGCAAGGACAACTCGCCAACCATGGCCAACCGCCACCCAGCCTTGGCCCGCAAGCATGATCAGCACAACCGAGACGATCATGAGCAACCGAAACGGCAGACTCCAGGGAAACGTGCTTGCGTAGAGGCCGCGCACCAGCGGGACACCGTTCAGAAATGTCGACGCCACCGCTAGCCCGTAGAAGATCACGGCCACAACAATGAAGGATCGACCCACTCGGCAGCGGAGCGCCCACACCACTCCAGCCGCGATAAGAGCGAGCCGAATTGGCAGATCGATGCCGAGCGCGTCTAGCGTGAAGACATGCAATAGCTCAGCGGCGGTTGTGCTCTTCGCCCCAACATCCATAGCCAGGCCATCGTCGAGGCCAACCTCGAAGGCACCCCCACCTCCAGCCCAGTGCAGCAGTCTGGGTAAATACGGCGCAGCGCAGACCATTGCGACGAGAAGGGCCGGAACCAGGTGCCAGAGAAGCCGGCGCCACCGCAGCCGCTGCCAGAGAGCGACCGCCGTGACGGTGAGCACGATCGCACTGGTGTACAGCTCTGTCCCGTGTACCAGGACAATCCCGCCGAAGATCAGGCCAGCTAATCCAACAAATCCCCAGTCTGGCCGATCGACGTACCCCCAGGCTGCCGCCCATAGGCCAAGCACGAGCAGTATGCCGATCGTCTGCGGCCAGCCGCTCCAGATTTGTGGGTAGTACGGGAACAGGTATGTGAAGGCGGCCATCAAGGCCGCGGCGCTCGCCGCCTTCAGGTTTCGCAACGTGGCAGCGCCTAGCCCGAAGATCGTCACGGGCGCGAGCAATGTCAGCCCCATGCCGAAGTCGAAGGCGCCCGCGGCACTGTCCAGCCAGGGCGCCAATTGCAAGACGGCGCCAAAAGTTCCCGCGAGGCCTGGTGGATACCAGGACAATGTCGACCGGCCGATACGGAAGTCATGGGCAGTCTGCACGTGAAATGCGCCGTCGTGAGGCGACAGAGGCGCCTGTACGCCGCCAAACGCAGCAGCCATCGTGACGATTGGCACCAGCAGCGCCGAAAACAACACCACCGCAGCCACGGGTTCCGCGCGTGCGAAGCCGCGCGTCGCCCGGAACCACGCGCCGCCCTCGCGGGTGACCACGACCAGTCCTGTGAAAGCAGATGCGGCGACCAGCACACCGGGCAGAGGCGGAGGGAGCCACAGGCCGCTCCAGGTGGAGACAACAGCTATGAGTGCAAGGCCTGCCGCCGGCGCAAGCCCGACCCGGATGGACCCTCTTGCCTGGCCTAGCGCAGACAGTACAGCCACTCCTGCGCACGTCACCAGGGCAGAGAAGGCGATCGCGGCGATCATGGGTGCGGGCCCGCTGGGCGCGGCATCATACTTCTATCAAAGCTCGGTGAACAACGTTCCGCCGCGGAATCGAAAACGAGAGATCAACCAGATCTCAACCGACGACCTGTATACCCAGCACGTCGGAACGATTTCTGCAAACGCTCCCATGGAGTCTGCTGTGGCGATGCAAGATGCGCATCCAGTCTCAAGCCCGTCCAGCGGGGCCATCCTGGTCGCCATTCCCGCACTTGACGAGGATCGATATATCGGCAGTCTTGTGCTCAAACTATGCGCCCAGGGACACACGACCGTTGTCGTCGATGATGGCTCGACGGATGCAACCGCTGAGCTAGCCGAGGCCGCTGGCGCGATGGTGATTCGGCATCCGCGCAATCTCGGCAAGGCGGCAGCGGTCCAAACTGCCTTCGTACATGCCCAGCGTGTGGGCGCCACCGCGCTGGTGATCCTCGATGCGGACAGCCAACACGATCCCGCTGACGTCGAACGGCTCGCCCGGCCGATTTTGAGTGGCGAAGCCGATATGGTCGTTGGTTCACGATTCGCTGGCCTGCGCAACGCAATTCCACGCTGGCGAGTGGCCGGCCAACACGCATTGACCGTGGCAACCAACCTGGGCTCGGGGCTACGTCTCTCAGATACCGAGAGTGGCTATCGCGCGTTTTCGCGGCGTGCGATAGAGGAGATGCGCTTCAGCGGCAGCGGCTTTGCCATCGAACCCGAGACGCAGTTCGAGGCCAAGCGGCGGGGCTGGAAAGTAGTGGAAGTGCCTATCCAGGTCCATTACGAGTTGCCGCTCAAGCGCAACCCAGTGTGGCACGGCGTCGGCCAGGTCGACGCCATACTGCGCCTGATAGCGCAGCACCGTCCGCTCCTGTTCTTTGGCGTGCCCGGTCTCTTCCTAGTGCTGGCAAGTCTAGCTATGGGCGTGTACGTCGCACGCATCTACGAGGCAACGCTGCAGTTAGCTGTGGGTTACGCAATGATCACTGTCCTACTGTGCATCGTAGGCATGTTGACTCTGTTCACTGCGATCGTGTTGCACTCGCTTCGAACACTGTTCACCGAGAACGCGCGGCGCGAGTAGATACTAGATGACCGTGCGCGCGAGCGTCATCATCGTGACCTACAACCACGCCGCCGACGTGCAGCGCAGCCTCGAAGCAGTCATACCAACGCTGTCTGCGCGAGACGACGTTATCGTGGTGGACAACGCGTCATGTGATGGCACACCCGACATCGTGGCCGAGCGATATCCACGCGTACGCTTGATCCGGTCGGCTGAGAATCGAGGCTTCGGCGCCGGGTGCAACAGTGGCGCGCGGGCCGGTCATGGCGAGTACCTGGTGTTCCTGAATCCGGACACCGAGCCGCGCGACGGCTGGCTCGACGCGCTGTTGAACGTGCTCCAGTCGACGCCTGGCGCCGGTCTGGTCACTCCGAAACTGCAGCTCGCCTGGCAGCGTGAAAGTATCGATGCATTCGGACATTCCATGCACGTGAGCGGCATCTCCACGTGCCGCGGTTGGGGCGAGCCGCTTGCCCGCTACGAGCACGTCGAGGAGGTCGCCGCGGTTAGCGGCGCCTGCTTCGCTATTGAACGCCGAGTCTTCGACGAGCTAAAGGGCTTTGAAGAGCGCTTGTTCACCTACTACGAGGACGACGATCTGTCACTACGAGCGCGTCTCGCAGGCTACTCGTGTCTCGCCGTACCGAACGCAATCGTAGCGCACGACCACACGCCCGGCTTTTCGCCGAAAAAACTGCGCTGCCTCGAACGCAATCGGTTGTGGACGACGCTCAAGCTGTACTCGCCCTCAACGCTGCTCGCGATGCTGCCGCTGCTTCTCGTAGCCGAGATTCTTGGCTGGGGCCTCGCATTTCGCTACGGGCCATGGCACGTGCTGGCCAAAATACAAGCCTGGGTCGATTTGCTTCGCTGGCTACCTGATTTGCCGCACGCCCGACGTTCGGTCATCCACCGCATTCGCGATCGAGATTTGCTGCGCTTACACCAGACACGGCTGGCGTTCTCTCAGGTGGCTTCGAGCCCCCTCGCGAAAGTAGCTGAGACACTGACCGCGCACGGCTTCAGCTTCGGCCGTAAGCTGGCTTCGCTGTAAATCCCCTGATGACGCTGTTCGTCGCGGAGTAGCGGCGTTGCTTCTCGAGCGGCGGCGATCTAGCGCGAACGCTCGACAAGGAGCGCCATACCGCGTTGCGAATCAATCAGTGCCGACTGTCTGCGGCATTCTCGCGGCGGCGGCAATCTCAGTGCTTGCCACAGGCTACACATTCAACGATTTGCTCGTTTACCTGCCACTAACTGAGCATCTCCGCGATGCGTCGCTCTATCCGGGCAGTCCTCTGGTCGAGCACCTACTGGGAATGCCGTATCCGCTCTACCGGATCTATTCGTCCGTCTACGACCAACATGTCCTATTCGGTTTCTGGCTGGTCGTGCGAATCGCGACCGTCGGTGCTTTGTACGCGTTGGCTCGACAGGTCGTACGCGACAGGCTCGCCGCGGCCCTGGCCGTGTCGCTCGTCGTTTTTACGCCCGGCACGTACGGGACCCTCGGCCTCACACAGGTGTTGCTTAGCGAGCCGGTCCAGTACGCCGTCGCTCTTCCGCTGTGCCTTTTCGCTTTGTATGCAGCGCTGCGGGGCCATGCGCTGCCCGCGTTCGTCCTTGCTGGCTTGGCGTGTGATCTGCAGCCCATACTCGGCTTCGTCGCTGCTGTACTTGTGGCCGGTGGCGTGATCGCGGACTCCACTCGTGGGAGGTCCCGAGCGTCATACGCGGGGATCGTGCTAAGCGCTGCCGCCGGCTTTCTTGTCGCACTACCTGTACTGGTCGTGACTGTTGCGTCATCGAGCATCTGGTCGGGAGTGACAACCGCCGAATTCGTCGACATGGTCCGATTCGGCGCCTATTTCCACGTTCTGCCAGGCGCATTCCCTGTAGACGAGTACATCGGCACGGCGACAGTCGCCGGATTTGCCGTATTGGGCTTGTTCGAGGAAGCACTGAGACGATATCGACGAACGCTCCTCGTCTGGCTGGGTCTCATCGTAGTTCTGTGCCTATTCGGCGCTGTGTTTACAGAAGTGATTCCGCTGCCGCTCGTCATGAAAATGATGCCGTTCCGTGCCACGCTGTTCTTCAAAGTGCTGGGACTTATCTGCGCGGGCGTTTACCTCAGAGCAGAGCTTGCACGTGAACCGGTGCTTGGATGGATCGTTGCGGGTCTTGTGGTTGTGGGGATGACGGTCATTAACCCCGCGGCGATTGCCGGTCTGTCCGTTGCCCTGGTCCTGAGTGTTCGTCGCCGGCTCAACAGCTCGTCACGGGACCCGCAGTTCGTTGTTGGTCCGGTTGGGCGCTACTTTGCTCGCCTCCTGGTGGTGTTGCCGACGCTGTTATTCCTCGCCACATTGCCCTATCGACTCGACGCCGTGCGTATTCCCGGTCACTATCCGCCCACCGCGCTCGAGTTGGCGGCAGATTGGGCGCGAGCCGCAACTGCGAAGGATGCCGTATTTATTACACCCCCCGATGCCGACATGGCTGAGTTCACGCTGGCTGCCCAGCGCACCACACTCGGCGACGCGAAGTCAGCCGGCCAGGCGCTGTTCGATTCACAATTCGGGCAGGTGCTATATCGTCGTCTGGCCGATCTCGGCTGCAGGGTTCCCGAGGGACCGTGGTGCGTCGGCAATACCTATGCCTCGTTCGACGAGGCAACATTTCAAGCTCTGGCCACCCGCTACGGCGCATGCTACGCGCTGACGCGGGCGCAGCACACGCCAGCGCTTCCCGAGGTCTACCGCAACGACTCCTTTCACGTGTACGCACTCTGTGCGAGTTAGGCTTGCGTCATTTGCTGATGACGCGTGGCCGGTTCCTCGCGATGCTGCTGGCCGCGTCTTGGGCACTGCGCCTCGCACTTATCTGGCAGGGCGGACAGCGATTCTTTCCTGACGAGGGTCGATTCACGCGCTCATTCGATTTCATCATGGATCTGCCGCGGCTCGGCTTCGTGCAAGCCAGCATTGCATTGATTGGTCACCCAGATCACCCCATATTCGGAGTCGTGGCACTTCCAGCAGCAGCGGCGCAGGCCCTAGCTGTCCAGCTCTTGGGATTGCGGGATGGCTTCGAGGACCCGGTCGGGCTGCAACTTGCGGCATCGCTGTTGTCTCTTTGGTCAGTGGGTGGCATCGCCGCCGCGTACGCGCTTGGTCGGCGCCTCGGGCTCGACGCGCAAGCGACCATAATCGGTTGCGTATTGTTAGGTCTATCGAACAGCATGCTCTATTTCAGTCGCCACCTTGTTCCTTACGACGCTGCGTTGTGCCTGGTGCTCCTGTCTGCATGCGTCGGCGCCACGTCGCGTGTAAGTCTCAGACGCTCGATGATCTGTGGCTGCTTGGCCGGACTGGCGTTGGCGACGTACAGCGGTTACTGGGCTGGGGCTCTCTCGGCCCCTCTGGTCCATATCGCGCTGCGGAGTCGAGTCCCTTTCGAGCTGTCGCGACGGGTGTTCGGTCTTGTTGTCGGTTTTCTCGCGCCCATCCTGCTCCTGCTCTGGATCAACGTGACGACAGTTGGCCCGGGCTTCGTTGATGGTACGATTGCGTTCGCTGGGTCCGCGGTTCAGGGCGACTTCCGCGAGGGTTGGTCACTGCCATGGGAGTACCTCTGGCATGCAGAGCATGCTCTGCTACCTGTATGGGCGTTTGGCATACTCCTTGTCATTCGCGCGCGACGTTCGATCGGCCAGTCCGTCTTGATCCTCGTACTGACCGCACTCGTCATTTACGTGTTGCTGTCCGCCGGCGCACTGGTTGGCTTCGCCGTCGTCTATGGACGCTCGAGCCGGCAGTTAATCCCATTCGTCTGCCTGGCTAGCGGCCTGGTGCTATTCGAGATGTGGCGTGTGGCTAGCGCTAAGCGCTGGATCGCCGCGGCTGTGGCGCTCGTCCTGATCGCAAATCTGGCCGTTAGCTTCGTCCAGGAGCTGCAGATCGTTTTTCCGCGGACGTTTCTCGCACGGGTGCGGCCTGTCTCTGCGGCGAATATGTCGACGCTGGTCGGTAGGTCCGATGCCAGTGCAGTGACGACAGATGCGTATGTGCTGCTGAACGTCGCTCTGCCGTACCCAATAGTCGGCCGGCGCGATCCGCCTGCCGGTCGGGTGGTCGCGCGGGTACCCCACCCGCTCGAGTATGTGCCTTACCAGTATGAAGGCTACAGCCCTCAGGAACGTGCGATTCTGCGGTCAACTGACATCTCGATGCGGCTTATCGATACGACCTCCAGCGAATAGCAACAGACTCAAGAACCCTCCAGAGGCAAGCGTTACGAGCAGCATAATCAGCGCTACCCGATCCGGTTCGGGTTGGAGGACGATGACACCAACTGGACCGAGGCCCGCAAGTGCGGTCGCTGCTACGAGCGGACGCGGGCCTGCGACGGCGATGCTGTACTGACCGATCACTGCCAAAACCAACAGGGCGGCTGTCTTCGCCGCGTACGGGACCAGCACCGCCTCCATTCCCTGGAAGTCCGGGCCAAAGATGAGCACGCGTGCCGCACCGCCTAGCCACAGCGCTCCGACGACACCGACCAGCCCAATTCCACCGACGGGCACAACGGCCTCCGCGATGATGGGCGCAGTTGGTTCACGCCGCTCCATAGCCGCTAACGTGCGTGAGAACGCCGGAATCGTCAGAGGCACAACGAGCGTGAACAATGCATTACCCAACGCAGCCGCGGCGGCGTACAGTCCGGAGACGACAGGACTTGCGTACCAACGCACTGCGATAAGATCCGCGCTCTGCAGTAAGCCCAGCAGGATGGTGAGCACGGCGCTCGCCGCTGCTGTGCGACCAGGTGCTGCCATGACACGACGTGAGGGGAGCGTCCAGCCGAGTCCGCCAAGGCTCAGGATGGCAAGTGCGGCTGCCGCGACAATCCCGGCCAGGTACGCCAGCAGCGCCCCAGTTACTGCGAACGTGGTGACCAATGGCCAGGTCAGGGTGGCGCGGACGAACGCCTCGACCGCTGTTGTGATAGCGAATGCGCCAAATCGCTGCAGGCCTGACAACAGTCCCTTGAAAACCTGGATCCACGCCACCGCTGCGACTAGCGGCGACAACAGCGCGATCGGCCACCAGCCCGTCGTGCGAAAGACTCCGCCGATCTGATCCGACCAAAGAGCAATCACTGCCGCGACGAGTATTGCGAGCACGGTACCGGTCGCCAGCGTTGGACCGGAAAGTCCAATAGCGACGCTTGTCCTGTGGTGCGTGAGTGCCAAGGCTCCCACGTGCGTGGCCATGCTCGCGAGCGGGCTCAGCACCACCGTGAACAGAGACACAGTGCCGACCAGAGCGCCTAACAAGCCGAAATCGGCCGGCCCAAGCACGCGCGCACTGAGCGTAACTGCCGAATATGACAGCACGGCTGCGCTGGTGGTCCCGAGCAGGAGCCAACCCCGGTCACCCACCCGTGGTCGAATTAGCTCGAACTCCGACTACGTTGCCGTGGACCGAACAACATGCTCGCGTAGAATGCGACCAGCAGCGCCGCGAACCGGGGTGTGACCTGCCTACGCACAAGTCGACTGGGAAGCCTCGCCAGCCGGCGGAGTAGCGAGCCAGGTGCGAAGAGCGACGGGTGCTTGTCGCGCAAACGGAGAGCCGTGATCAACTCTCGCCGCCATCCGCGGACAGAGAAGAAATCGCGTGAGTTGTATGAGCGCACGTGTTGACGTCCGAAGACCAGGGGCTCCGCGACGTACGTGCCTGGCTTGCCCAATTCGGTGAGGCTCAGCCAGAAGTCCCAGTCCTCGCACCGAGGTAGTTCAGGATCGAAGCCGCCCACCAGATCAAACGCAGATCGCCTGAACACGGCGACGGCGGCTACATAGTTGCGCTCCGCAAGTGACTCTGCGTGAAACGGCTCCGTCGGATACTCGCGGTTAACCTGGCCGAAGAACAGAATACGGCTGTAAGCGAATCCCGCCTGAGGGTCTTGGTCGAGCGCGCCAACCATGCGTGATACGTACTCCGGATGCAGGAGATCATCCGCCCCGAGCGTCATAGCGTATGTGCCGCACGACGCGCGAATGCCTGCATTCATCGCCTCGGCTACACCCTGATTTTCTTGACGGAGAACGCGCACCTCGTAGCGGGCAGCAACCTCGCCGCTTTCGTCGGTCGACCCATCGTCGACAACGATCACCTCCACTGAGGGGTACGTCTGTCCAAGTGCGCTCTCGATGGTCGCCCCGACGAAACGGGCGTGGTTGTAGCACGGGATCACGATGCTAACCAGCGGTGGTGCCTCGTTGGGCTGCACGGTCGACAGCATCAGGATTACTCAGCGACGTGCGCACGCGGCCGCGCTGTTGATACTGCACGTCCAATGACAGGTCGGGCGAGCATCGCTCCATAGAACGCGACCAGCAGAGCTGCATGCCGCGGCGACACTTCGCGGCGGGCGAGACGTCGCGGCAGACTCCGAAGGCGTCGCCAAAGAGCGCTACGCGCCAGAAGGCGCGGGTGGCGGTCTTGCAGGCGCGCCGCCATCGTAAGCTCACGCCGCAACCCGCGCCACGAAAGAAAGTCATGCGAGTTGTAAGAGTGTTTGTGCTGCCGGTAGAAGAAGAGTGACTCCGGAACGTACACCCCACGCATACCATGCTCGCACATCGACAACAACAAGTCCCAGTCCTCACATCGTGGTATGAGAGTATCGAATGGACCTGCTTGCTGGAACGCCTCGCGGCGCATGAGGAACGCAGCCGGTACATACTGGTTTTCTGCAAGTGTTTCGGGATCAAACGGGAGCACTGGGTATGCACGATTGACGGCGCCGAATAACGTCATGTCCGTATATGCGAAGCTGGCACCTGGATCGTCTTCGAGTGCTTGCACACATGACTCGATATAGCGCGTGTCCATTCGATCATCACTTCCAAGTGCACAGAGCAGCTCTCCCCGAGCTGCGGTCATGCCCACGTTCAAAGCCACCGCCACCCCTTGGTTTGGCTGCTCAATAACCCGCACTCCGAGGCGCTTGGCAATCGTTGAGCTGTCGTCCGTGGAACCGTCATCGACGACGATGATCTCAATCGGCGCGTAGGTTTGTTGGATAGCGCTGACGGTCGTCTCGCCGATGTAGCTCGCGTGGTTGTAGCATGGGATCACCACGCTGACGAGCGCACGCTCACGCGCTCTCCCGGTCACGCGAGCAGAAGCTGGCCCTCGCGAGCAAGCCTGCGGTCCCCCAATGCAGGCCGCCGGAGGCGTCGCCACAGCATTCCGGCCAGAGCCAGCAACAGCACAACGCTTGTCTGAATGTACGCGTCACCCACGGGCACTTGTGCGCGGACGACCACGACGATGGACAGCAAAACGATAAGCCAGCGCGTCGCGGGTACATGGAGCGCCATGAGAACGCCGGCGGGAACAAGCACAGTTAGATCGTAGTCCACCAGGTGCGGATCGACGAGCACGCCCGTCGCTGAGGAGAGGGCCCACAGAAGCGGCAAATCGGACGACCAACGCCACGCGCGGTAGAGAACAACTAGTAAACCAGCGGCGACAGCTGCAAAGATGAGCATCGAGGCGAGCGGTTGGCCCGGCGCGAGCAGATCAAAGAAGGACTTCAGCGAGTGCATGCGCCAGGCGTTGCGGGTGGCGTTGCCGGTCTCCATGTCGACCAGGATGCGCAGCCAGCCGATCATGCCATCGAAGCCGACGACCGCCAACGACACAATGCCCAACACAACAGCCGTGCCGACATACCAGGCCAGGGCGCGCCAGCGGCGGGTGGCGACGAAAATCAGCGGGAAGACCACGAACAGCTGCGGCTTGAACAGGCCGATGGCGGCCCACACGCCCGCGGCGCGATCCTGGCCGCGCAATAGTGAGCGGTAGATCAGGACGTACAGCAATAGCGAAACCGCGGCATTTTCGCCGTCGATGATGCCGA
>Ga0137369_10006353_pt1 | contig 11940 bp, 10 predicted proteins | sample SagtaG_12_FD_104918 | JGI IMG/M metagenome (GOLD analysis project Ga0137369, IMG submission 104918) | Vadose zone soil microbial communities from Sagehorn Ranch, Mendocino, California, USA - Sage1_L_113_16 metaG | ecosystem: Environmental > Terrestrial > Soil > Vadose zone | place: USA... | reverse complement strand
TGGCGTCGCGTCGACGGAGTCGAGGCCCTCCTGGATCCGGCGGTCGTCTACTTCGAGAATCCGGGTCAGCACCAGCAGGTCGCGCACCCGCACGACGGCGGCGATGCCTGCACGGTGTTCTCCCTCCGCCCCGAGCTGGCCGCTCACATCTGGGGCGGAGACCCTGAGCTGCCGAGCGATCCGCTGTTCTCCGACGCTGGGCTCGACCTGCAGCACCGGCGCCTCGTCGGGATCTCTCGTTCGATCGACGGGTTCGAGCTCGCCGAGCGCGCGGTGGTCTTTCTCGCAGGCGTCCTGGAACGGGCCCACCCGGCCCGTGTCGCCGCCGGCAGGCCGTCGACGGCCGCCGCTCGCCGTCGCGGCGTCGAGGCGGCGCGGGAGCTCTTGGTCGCCGATCCACGCATCGGACTCCTCGAGCTAGCGCGAGCGGTCGCGATCTCCCCGCATCACCTGAGCCGGATCTTCACCGCCTGCACCGGCGCACCGATCTCGCGTTACCGCAACCGAATCCGCGTCCGCAGCGCTCTCGAGCGGATCGCGGCGGGCGAGCGCAGCCTTGCGCGGCTCGCTCTCGAGCTCGGATTCGCCGATCAAGCCCACCTGACGCGCGTGGTGCGGAGCGAGGTCGGCCACGTGCCCTCTCGCCTGCGCGCCGTACTGGCGCCGGCAGGGAAGGACTAGACGATTGATTCCTAGCTGGCGCACCCCCGGCTGGGGGCCTTCACGCTGCGCATCGCGGCCGCCTCGAACGGCGCCAAGGCAACCCAGCCTTGCCACCGTTCGAGTCGACCACGCTGCTTGGTGCATGCCCTCCCCGCGGGCACGCCAGCTAGGAATCAATCGTCTAGCCTCCGGCCGAGCCGCGCTCTCCCCGCCAGGTGACGGAGAAGCCGTCGCCGTCCGGCGAGAGCTCGCTGGGCACAGCGCCGGGCAACTGGTCTTCAGGATCCATCTGCACCTCGCCGGTGCGTGGGTCGATCCGCACCGGCGAGCGCGAGAAGAGCCTGATCGACGTCACCGCCCAGGCCGGGTTCGAGATCGTCCCCCCCTGGCCGTCGACCGTCGACGCCGCTGCTCCCGAGAAGGTGACGGTGCCGAAGTTGGTCAGCGTCTGCGTTTGGCAGCGCCCCCAGCCGTCGCAGGACGAGGGCGCCTCGGCCACCCACTCCGCGGAGGTCAGATCCGGATCGGGCAGCGTCACCTTCTTCGTGAAGACGGCGCGCCGGGTCAGGTTCCGGAGTCGAAGGGTCACGCTCGAGCCGCTCACCGCGACGATCGCCGACATCGTGTCTCCCGGCGCGACCCTCAGCTTGATGGGGATCGGCGGAGCCGGGATGAGCTCGTACCAGGCGGAGTACTTCGGCGTGCCCGCTTTGGTGCAGTCGGACGACGTGCCGATCTGCTCGAGCACGCGGGAGTCGAGCACGAAGCCGCCCAGACCGACCCAGAACCCCGAGTATGTCGGTCCCTCCTTCGGGCAGGCTGCGGCCGGCTGCACCCAGGTTCCGGACACGGCCCGGAATGACGTCGTCGCACCTGGCGCCGCGGTGACCGCGTAGCCGGCCCAGTTCTCGCTCGACTCCGTGGTCGGGCCTTCCAGCATGCCCATGCGAACGCCGGCACCCGTCGGACTCGAACCCGCCCCAACGACTCCGGCCCCGAGCAGGGTCAACGCCGCGAGCATGCCTGGGAGAGCGTTCACGTCGGCCTCTCCGCTGCATTGTCTGCCATGGGCGCGATCGAATCGACCCCGATGCGCCAAGTCTTACTGCCTTCTTAAACCACTCACAGGCTTCTCACAGCTTCGGCAGCTCTGATCACGGCAGACGCAGGTTCAGATCCGGAAGGAGCGCAGCAAGATGGAGCACGGGGGGACATCCGAGCAGGGAACACGGAGGCGACTCGTCAGGAGGATCGCGCCCTTCGCGGCGGTCGGACTTCTGGCCGGCGGCGCCGGCGGAGCGGTCGGCGCACTTGCACAGCGAGACCCTGGGCCCGCCACGACGAGCTCGGCCGTCGCGAGCGCCGAGCCGGTGGCGGCGACGCAGAGCTCGATCGGCGCCGTCTCGAAGAAGGCGTCGGCCGGCGTAGTCGAGATCACGGTCAACGGAACGTCCGGCGGCGGCGACTTCGGCCCGTTCGGCGGCGGCTCTCAGCAGACGGAGGCCGAAGGCTCGGGCTTCGTCCTCGACAGGTCGGGCCACATCGTCACGAACCAGCACGTGATCGACGGGGCCGACTCGATCACCGTCCACTTCTCGAACGGGAAGACCGCCAAGGCCACCGTCGTCGGCAGCGACGCGTCGACGGACATTGCCGTGCTGAAGGTCGACGTGCCGGCCAGCCAACTCACGCCGCTCGCGCTCGGCAGCTCGGCGGGGGTGCAGGTGGGCGCGCCCGTGATCGCGATCGGGAGTCCCTTCGGGCTCGAGAACTCGGTCACAGCCGGGATCGTGAGCGCTGTCGCGCGGCAGATCCGCGCTCCGAACGGCTACACGATCTCCGGCGCGATCCAGACCGACGCGGCGATCAACCCCGGCAACTCGGGCGGGCCGCTCCTCGACGCGAACGGCCGCGTGATCGGCGTCAACGCCCAGATCGAGAGCTCGTCCAACGGCAACCAAGGTGTCGGCTTCGCGATTCCGATCGACACGGTCAAGACGGTCGTCTCCCAGCTGATCGCCGGCGGCACGGTGGCGCACGCGTACCTCGGCGTCCAGGTGACCGACGCCGCGAACGGCGGCGCGCAGGTCGCGAGTATCCAATCGGGCAGTCCGGCCGCCGCCGCGGGCCTGCGGGCCGGGGACGTCGTCACCGCTGTCGGAGGGAAGTCGATCACATCCGCGAACGATCTGACCTCGGCGATCGTCGCCGCCGAGCCCGGCGACCGGGTCCGACTGACTGTGAGGCGCGACGGAGCTGCCCGGACGATCACCGCCACCCTCGGCACACGGCCCTCCTGATGAACGGACCAACGACCAAGCCTGTCGAAATCCTGCAGCGAGACGGCGCCCAGCAGGAGATCGAACGCCTGCTCCTCGAGCTCAGACGGCTCGTGCTGGTGCGCGCGATCCTTGCGCAGCGGTGCGCGAGCGACGCGGAGATCGAGGCCCATGACGTCGCGACCGACCGCGTCCGAGCGAAGCTTGCCTTCGTCGTCGCGCGGCGCTGGGCCGAGGATTCCGTCGCAGGCTGAGGACAACCGCGGGCGAGCGACCCTGGCCGAAGCGGCCATGACCGTGTACCTGGTACCCGGCCATGGCCCATCGGGCCATGGCCGATGGGTCGCGTCGCGTGCGTTGAGTGGCGCTACCGCCAGTAGACCTGGCGCCTCGTGACGACCCGCTTCCACGGGCCGCGCGGGACCTGCTCGGCTTCGAGGAACTGCCAGTCGACCTTGTTCGTGTCCGTGTTGAGGCCCTCGAAGCCGAGGCAGTCGCGGACGGCCGGTGAGACGTCCATCCCGGCCCGCTGGGCAAGCCGGTTCCTCGGCCTGCGGTCGTTCGAGCCGAAGACGTACGCCGCGTCGTCGTAGACGTAGGGGCCGCTGTCCTCCCACTGCGCGTAGCAGACGCGGTCGCCGCGGATCAGCTTCGCCCACCGGTTCTTGAGCAGGCTGAACGGCGCACGCCGGCGCAGCTGCGCGCGGTATCGATGCGCCCACGGCACCACCTTCGTTCGATCCGCGCGCGGCCGGCCGGCGTCGTCGAAGTCGTTGTACGGCAGGTCGAAGTAGAACGGGTTCTCCTTCGGGACGAACGCCGTCGGGAACCAGCCGTTCGCGGCGGTGCGCGGCCCGGGGTCGTCGACACCGCCGTAGTGGGCGAGCCAGGCGTCGTCCCAGGCCGACACGGCGTTGTCCTCGCTCGAGCCGTTGCCCTTCGGCTCGCCGATCCAGAACACGGTCGCCGTCACGCCGTGGTGCACGGGATAGACGGTCACGGCGCTCCCCGCCGCAAAAGGGAACGCCGTGACCGCGAGCAGTAGAAGCACTGCTCGCACTTGCAACTCACCGAGCGAACGCGGGATCCGCCAGAGCGGCCGCGAACTGCGCGATCGTCGTGTCCGTATGGACCTCGTACCGGTAGCGCCGGCTGAAGCCGGTCAGGGAGCCCACCGTTCCGCTCGCCTGCCCGTACGTGACCGGGTTCGTCTGCGTGAACACGATCGGGAACTTCGCGGCCATGAAGCCCGGCAGCCACGCCTGCACCTGCCCGCTCGAATCGTTGTAGAAGTTCGTCCACTGGCCCGCGTCGTTGAACGGGGCTGCCCAGGCGAGCATGCTCGCGCTCGGGACCATCTGCTTCAGCCGCGCGATGCCGGCATTGACCTCGTTCGTGACGGCGGTCTTGTAGGACGAGACCGACTGCGCACTCCACCGTCCCCGGGAAACGGTGCCCGCGAGGCAGGTGTAGAAGTACGGGCACGACGCCTGGTAGCTCAGGCTGCCGATCTTGACGCCCTCGTCGTACGAGTCGCCGTGGCCGTACTGACCCGCGTGGAACGCCATCTGCCAGCGGCCGTTGGCCGCGAGCGCCTGGATCTCGGGCCACGTGATGTTGTTCGGGTCGTCGACGCTCCCCGGCGTCTTGTTGTCGGCGATGCCGGTCGCCACGAACAGCACGGCCTTGAAACCGTACTTCTGCAGCAGCGGATCCCAGGCGAGCTCGGACCTGAGGCCGTCGTCGACCGTGATCAGCACCGGCTTGGCGATGCCGATGTCCTGACCCGCAAGCCACTGCTGATACTGCTCGAGCGTGACCGACTGGTACCCGTTCGCCTTCAGCCAGCCCAGCTGCTGGTCGGCCTCCTCAGGCGTCTGGTCGTAGATCGAATAGCCGTCTGGCGGCGCTATCTCGTGGTAGTTCAGGACGGGCAGGTACTGGATCGGGCCCGTCTTGATCGAGACCGAGGGCAACGTCGTCTGGTTGCCGGCGTTGTCGGTGAGCACCGCGCTGACCGCGTGCGTGCCCGGAGCCAGAGCCGAGGTGTCGAAGGTCGCCGAGTAGACGTAGAGCTGCCCTGCGTCCGGCTTCGTCACCGGAGCGCCCGCGAGCGCTCCGTCGACAAGGAACTGCACCGACTTGACCCCGTAGACATCCGACGCGTGCGCCTGGAGCGTGATCGGGCCGGATACCCGCTGATCGGCGGTCGGGACGATCGTGTAGCCCGACGGCGGCGTGTTGTCGACCGTCAGGTTGACGGCGGGCGAGGCCGCGCTGCGGCCCTCGGCGTCGACGACGCTGACGGCAACTGTGTGCGTGCCTGCCTTCAGCAGCGTCGTCGTATCCCACTGGAAGACGTACGGCGCGGCCGCGGCCGTCTGGGCGGTGGCGACGCCGTCGACCACAAGCCGCGCTGTGACAGTCGGGGTGCCGCCGGCGACGGTCGCCGTGATCGGGACGATGCCGCGCACGAGCGTCCAGTCGAGCGGCGCCGCGATCGTGACGGCCGGAGCCGGGAAGCCGATCGTGAAGTCGATCGACCCGGACGTGGCCTTGTTGCCCGCCAGGTCGGTCGCGACGACGGTCAGCTTGTGCAGGCCCCCCGTGATCCCCGCAAGGCTGAGCGTCGTCGAGTACGTGTACGGCACCGCGGCGTCGGCTTGCGTGAGCGCCGGCCCGACGGCGGCCCCGTCGATGGCGAACTGCACGGCGGCGACGCCGTACGCGTCCGAGGCGTGGGCCTGCACCGGCAGCGAGCCGGTGAAGAAGGCGTTCGGCGCCGGCGAGAGCAGGTAGCTGCTCGCCGGCGTGTTGTCGACCGTGACCGTCGCCGACGCGGAGTCGGTCTTGCCGCGCCCGTCGGTAACCGTCGCGCCGATCACGTGCTGCCCGTCCGGGCCGGTTGGCGTGTTCCAGCTCGCCGTCCACGGCGCCCCGGTGGCGGTCGCGAGCGGATTCCCGTCCAGCGTGAACTGCACCGTCGTCGGCTCGAGCGCGCTCGTGACGGCGGCTTGCAGCTGCGCCGCGCCGCGCACGAACGTCCACGACTGCGGGCTCGTCATCGAGACCGTCGGATAGGCGGGCCCGACGTCGACCGTGATCGCGGAAGAAGTCTGGAGCGTTCCGTTCGGGAACGGCTGCGACCAGTCCATCGCGGTCACCGACAGTGTGTGCGAGCCGAACGGTAGACCGGCGGCGTTCCACGGCAGCACGTAGCGGTACGGCGCGACCGGCGTAGTGACTAAGTCGCCGTAGGGCTTGCCGTCGACGTTGAGCCGGACGGCGTAGATGCCCGAGTCGGCCGAGGCCGTGGCCTCGACCTGGACGACGCCGCCCAGCGAGCGGGCGCCGTCGAGCGGCTTCGTGACCTGGACCTCGATCGCCGCGGCCGCGGGCGACGCCGCGATGCCGGCGACGACGAGCGTCAGGAGAGCGAGAATCCGCCTCACGCCGCGATCGCCTCCGAGCTCGGCAACGCCGTCCGGCCGGCGATCACGTCGCGCAGGATCTCGTCGAGCGAGCGCTGCGGCACCCAGCCGATCGTCTCGCGCACCTTGTCGACGCACGGGACGCGGTGAAGCATGTCCTCGATCCCGGAGCCGTAGACCTCGTCGAACGAGAGGTGCGTCGTCGGCGAGTCCGAGCCGGTCATCTGCTTGATCCGCTCGGCCAGCCCGAGGATCGAGATCTGGTTCGGCGCGCCGACGTTGAAGATCTCGCCCGCCGTCCGGTTGATGTCCGTCATCAGGTCGCGGAGCGCTCGGATCGTGTCCTTGACGTGGCAGAAGCAGCGGGTCTGCTCGCCGTCGCCGTAGATCTCGATCGCGTCGCCGCGAAGGGCGCGCTCGACGAAGCGCGGGATGACCATGCCGTACATGCCCGTCTGGCGGGGGCCGACCGTGTTGAACAGCCGCACGATCACGGCGTCGAGGCCGTGCTCCTCGCGATAGGCGAGCGCGAGGAACTCGTCCATCGCCTTCGAGTCGGCATACGCCCAGCGCTTCTGAGTCGTCGCGCCGTAGATCCGCCTGGAGGTCTCACGCAGCGGCACCTCGCTGCGATGGTCGCCGTAGACCTCGGAGGTCGAGGCGACGAGCACCGGCTTGCCGAACTTGCAGCAGGCGTCGAGGACGGTCTCCGTCCCCTCGAGGTTGACACGCAGGGTGCGCACCGGCTGCTCGACGATCGTCTTGACCCCGACGGCCGCCGCCAGGTGATAGACGACGTCGACCTTGTAGACGAGCTCGCTGACGATCGCCGGATGGAGGACGCTGTCGACGACGATGTGGAAGCGCGGGTTCGAGCGCAGGTGCTCGATGTTCTCGAGCGAGCCCGTCGAGAGGTCGTCGAGGACGTAGACCTCGTCCCCGTCCGCGAGCAGGAGCTCGGCGAGATGAGATCCGATGAAGCCGGCGCCGCCGGTGATGAGTGCCTTCATGACGTGCTTCCCCCCTACTAGGTCGATTCCACAGGTGTGAGTGAGGCGGCGGCGGCGGGTTCCAGCTCGAAGCGTTCGGGCGAGTCCCATTTCGCAGCGCTCCTCGGCTCGCGAATCGCCTTGATGCAGGCGTGGAGCATCGCGAAGCGGTAGACGAGGTCGAGCACGACGAGCACCGGCGCGAGCACGAGCAGCCGCGGTTTGCGCAGCGCAGCGGCGGCGACGGCCATCCACGCGAAGCTCGAGCCGAGGTACCAGACGAGGAACCAGATCGGGTCGATCCAGTCGCGCAGCAGATATGCGGCCGGGGCGAACAGCAGCGGCTCGAGCATGTACGGCGCCCAGTCGATCAGCAGAGCCAGGTAGGCGAAGTCGAACCAGGAGAGCCGGAAGCCGAGGCGGTGGCCGCGGATCGACTGGAACTGTGCCCACGACCAGCGCACCGTCTGGCGGTACCAGTCCTGCAAGGTGTGCGGATCGATCGTCCACGACCGTGCCGAGTGCACGTAGGCGACACGCCCGAGCTTCCGGCGGACGATCTCCGCGAGCCAGAACATGTCGTCGATCGCGTACGGGACGTCCTCGTCGATCAGCGCGGCGAAGACGTCGGCGCGGAAGATCGTGTTGGCGCCGCAGATCACGTTCACGACCTTGAGCGCGTTCTGGCCGCGCTTGATCGTGACCTGGTACGACCAGTACATGAACGCTCGCATCGCGATCATCGGGTTCCAGCGGCGCGTGTGATCCCAGAGCGAGTCGATCCGCCCCGATGCGGCCGCCAGCTTCGGGTCGCGATCGAGCTTGGCGACGAGCTTCTCGACGTAGCGCGGCTCGATCGTCGTGTCGTCATCGAGGACCGCGACGTAGCGGTAGCGCTTACTGAGCTTGAAGCGGCGGTTGCCGGCCCGCAGCGCCTCGGGCTTCCCGCCGGAGGTCTGGCGCGCGTACACGCGTGCTCCGGCCTCGCGGGCAACCTCGGCGGTGCGGTCCGTCGACCCGTCCGAGACGACGAAGACGTCCGCCTGCGTGGCGGCGGAGCGAACGGTGTTCCCGATCGTCGCCTCGCCGTTCTTGCACGCAATCAGCACCGCAGTGGTGTGACGCAGCCGCCGCATGGTCTAGAACCCCCCTGGTTCCGTGCGGCAGTCACTGGGCCCTGCTACCGCCGACTGCGTGCCGCGCGCAGTCGCGATCTGGCTCTCACCTTAAGAACGCGGCGCCAGGCAACCCTTCGCATCAGGCCGGTCCCCGCCCGACCTAGGTATGGATCCGCTCCCTAGATCGAGGGAGAGCTGCTCGTCAGCCGCGCGAAAACGACCCAGCGATGCGTCGCGGAGTGGAGCGGATGGCAGGCTGTGAGGACGAGCTTCTCGTAGGGCCGGCGGCGCAGGATCGACCAGTCCTGGTCGTCCACCACCTTGTAGTGGTAGACGGTGTAGGTGAAACGCCCGTACGGCAGCTGCAGCTGGACCTTGTCGCCGGGGCGCAGGTCGTCGATGTGGCGGAACGGATGGGCGAACGTGGTTCGGTGGCCGGCGACGGCGACGACGCCGCCCATCCCGGGCAAGCCTGTGTTGCGGCCCGAGCCCGCGTCGTAGTGGCCCGGCCCCTTCTCGAGGTCGGCCTTCGAGGTGCCCTGCACGACGACCATGCGCAGGCCGAGGCGCGGGATCACGATCCTCCCCATCGGCTCCCCGTCGCGAAGGCCGTCGCGGTACGAGGCCGCACGCGTCCGCAGCAGGGCGGTCTTGCTCGGCCTCTCCCGAGTGACTTGCCTGAAGCGCGCCTGCGCCGCCGGATGGTCCTTCACCCAGCGCTCGCCGATCACGTCGAGCCGGTTCGAGAGCGCCTGCTGCTCGTGCCGCGTGTAGAGCGACGTGAGTGGGTCGCCCCAGATCACCGTCACCGCGACCCAGGCAAGCACGAGCGCGCCCAGGCCGAGCACCGCATACCCGGCCTTGCGAAGCACGCTGCCTACGCCTCGTTCTTGCCCGGGCGCACCTGCGTCATCAGGAAGCCCATCGCACTGAGGACGAGCCCCACGATCACCAACGGTCCGCTCGTCAGCCCCGTGAAGGGCAGCGCCCGCGTCTGTCCACCGATATGTCCGCTCATCAGAATCCCCCCTTTCCACCTGATCCACAGCCGGGGACGTTCCTCGACTGCCTGATCGGATTCTCCGCGGGGGGCGACGATGCGCCCTAGCCGAAGGCGTAGACGCGCCTACACGGAAGCGCCCACCACTCACCGAACGGCTAGGTCGGCTAGACGTTACGGAGCAGGGCTGATCGCGAAGTACGTCGAGCGCAACCCGAAGCGCTGCTGGAAGGCGTAGCCGCCGATCGAGACGGTCGAGCCGTCTGCGCCGGTGAACGTCAGGCCGGTCACCCGCTGGCCGGCATTCCGCACGACCGAGACGTTCGTGATCGTCGCCGGCAGTTGGGGGAACGCGTCGCGCACCGCGCCGAGCGAGACCTCGAGCGGACCCCAGTTCGTGTTCGGGCTCTTGGCGTCGAACGCGTCGGGCCGCGCCGCGAAGTAGGGCGGCGTCCCGTTCGACCAGATGCCGTCGGGCACGCTCGTGAGGCCGCCGTTGGCCGCGGAGAAGAGCGCGTTGACGACGGCGCCGCGGTATTGCAGAACCTGCCCGCGCGTGGAGCTCACCGCCGCCGCAGCACTGGCGAAGCGCTTCTGAAGGCCGTGGTAGTTCTGCGAGCGGTCGTCGGGGTACAGGTCGAAGGGGTCGGCCGGGCGGAGGTTCGCGAGCGCGTAGGAGCGGGACGACACCGCCTGAGCGCGGAGAGCGTCGGCGCGCCAGTAGCCGGGGCACTCCGAGGAGACGACGCCCACGAGGTAGTCCTCCAGGTCGAGCGCGTTGACGACGCGAACCTGGCGGCCCGTCAGCGCGAGCTCGAGCGTCCCGAGGTAGCCGGTCCCGCCGAGCCTGAGCGGAGCCGAGCCGGGACTCGCGACCGCGGGGAAGGTAAGGCTGCGAGAGCCGATGCGGCCGTCGGACCCGACCGAGTACCGCCCTGCCGGGAAGCGGACGAGCGCTCCGGTGGCGTCGCGGATCGCGAAGGGCGCCTCCGAGCCGACCTGGACGCTCGGCCGCTTGGCGAGCAGGACACGCACCCGCGTGGCGGGCGCCACGGCGAGCGTGGTACCCGGGTAGTAGAACGAGAGAATCCGGGTGTGGCTCCAGCCGGCCTCGGCACGCTCCTCGGCGCCCCATTGCGAGAGCCCGATGCCGTGCCCCCAGCCGTGGCCGCTGATCACGACGGCGGTCGCCCCGGTGGTGGAGCTGGTGGAGGCCGGGGACGCCGCCATGAGCGCGAGCGCGATCACGGGTGCAAGAGCCCCTGCCCGCAGCCGCTTACGGACCGAAAAGACCACCGACTCTCTGATCGGCTCGAGAGGCGCACGGCTTGAGTGCCATGACGCGGCAGCTGCGGGCGGCGAACGCAGAGCGTCCCGATCCTAAAGCGCCCGGCCGAATGAGTTCTTCCGAGCTGAAACGACGGGCGTGAGCGCGAGCTCGACATTACGATTCGTGACGTGAACGGGAAGGTCTATGGCTGAGGGAGAACGCGTCGAGTATGGCCGCCGCTGGCACTCGCGGCGCCGCTCGGGAGCGGAGTGAGCAGGCCCGCCGCTCCGCTGCGACCGCGCTGTCGCGCGCGACCGGGACCGGCCCGCCGTCGTCGTGACGCCGTTCGCGCCGCTCGACTGGGGAATCCGGCGTGTGCTCGAGGCGGAGGCGAAGGACGTCGGACGCTTCCTCGGCACGGGTGCGTCCGTTACGGTCGTGAACGAGAGCGCCGCAAGCGCGTAGACACCCTCTCCCGGAGGGAAGAGCGAGCACCCTCTCCCCTCCGGGCTCCCCCCGATGAGGGCTGGTCAGCTTCGCGGCTGACCTGCACCGTGTCCTGGACCGGAGTTGCGACCCGGCCAAGCTCGATCCTCGCGTGCTCGTACCGCCGCGGCCATCCTCCGATTGGGCCAGTTCCCGGTCGAGGTCGCGCTCAGGCAGGCCCTCGCACGGGAACGCGGATCTCCACGTCGGTGCCCTCGCCCGAGGCCGAGCGGATCTCGAGGCTGCCACCGACGCTCTCGATCCGCTCGCGCTGCGAATGAAGCCCGATGTGGCCGTTCGCGAGCCGGTCGGCGAGGATCTTCGGGTCGAAGCCTCGACCATCGTCGCGAACGCCGAGCACGACGGTTCCGTCGTCCTGCTTCAGCCGGATCGTGACGTTCGCAGCGTCGGCGTGCCGCGCGGCGTTCGCGAGCAGCTCGCGCGCGGCAGCCAGGAGCAGGCGATCGTGCGGACTGCGCCCTCCGGAACCGAGCTCGCACCGGAAGCGAAAGCCGGCCCGGCGGGACGTGCGGAGCGCGAGCGCCCGAAGCCCCGCCTCGAGACCAGCCTGGTCGAGCACATAGGGATGCAGCTCGACGATCGTCTCCCGAAGCTCCTCGATCGTCTCGCGGAGCGCGCTGTCGGCACGACGAAGCGCCGGATGCTCGACCGTGTCGGCGGCCTCTTCGAGCTCGAAGAGGCCG
>Ga0137369_10006343_pt1 | contig 11953 bp, 14 predicted proteins | sample SagtaG_12_FD_104918 | JGI IMG/M metagenome (GOLD analysis project Ga0137369, IMG submission 104918) | Vadose zone soil microbial communities from Sagehorn Ranch, Mendocino, California, USA - Sage1_L_113_16 metaG | ecosystem: Environmental > Terrestrial > Soil > Vadose zone | place: USA... | reverse complement strand
GGCACTCCGCAGCTTGGACAGGTTGCCTGGTTAGCGCGGGTGCGGGCCAGGATCTGGACGAGGTCGGCAGCCTGGTCGATGCGTTCGACCTCAACATCGGCAAGCTGCGGCAGAAGGGTGCTACGTCGCTGATCAACACATGCCCGGCATTCTTACTTATCTCGGTCGCTCCACCCAACCGCCCAGGAGCCGTTCCCATCACGAGATATGAGCTAGATCCCACCTCACGGTCAAGCTGAGCGGGCATCCGCCGTTCGGCGCGCAGGTCATCGCAAACGGGCACGAGTGGGTCGCCTTGAAGGCGCAGGCGGCCGGGATAGGCTTCACCAAGGAAGGCAACTGCTTCACCGCGGTGGCCGACCCGCAGGCCCTGGCGCAGGTCGCAGACACCTTGTCGCAGCAAGCGACTGTAGGGCGCCTGCGCCAGGTCTGCGACCGGTGGATCTACAGCGCCTGCCTGTGCTTCGGGCTGGACGCCGAACAGCAGGCCCGCAGCGGCTTCCGCTACGACTACTCGGTCTACCAAGCCGAATACAGCCGCAACCTGCTGTTTCGGTCCGGCGGCCAGATGGACCGCGTCTTCGGCACGGTGGTCGACCGGACCCGCGCCCGGCTGGACGTGCCGACGCTGCGGACGCTGTTTGGCGCCAAGCAGCGCCCGGGCCTGGGCGGCACCCGCGACCTGTCGCCTCGGCTGGCAGTGGTGATCGAGACACCCAGGTGGGACCTGACCCTGTTCAAGGTCCCTTCGGGCGATTGACCTTGAAGGGCTACACCAAAGGCGAACACGTGCTGCGCTTCGAAGCGGTCGTGCACAACACCAAACAGCTCGGCTGCGGCCGCACGATCGAGCGGTTCCCCGAGATCGTCACCCGGCTAGGGGGCATGGCCGAGCGGTTCTGCACCACCCTGGACTGCGTCGACACAGGCTTCCTGCCCGACGACACGCTGGAGGCGCTGCCGCTGCCCTCCCGCATCGGAGCGACCCGGGTCGGCGGCATCGATCTGAACAAGCCACGGATCCGGGCCACGCTGGCGGCGGTCCTGGCGCTGTCGGCCGCACCCGGCGGCTTCACCGTCGCCGACCTTGCCGCCAAGGTGCAGGCGATGGGCGGCCAGACCGGCTACACCATCCGCCAGGCCGCCTACGACCTGCGTAAGCTCCGCGGCAAGGACCTGCTCGTCAAACCCGGCCGGTCACGGCGCTACCAGGTCCCCCCACCCGCCGCCCGCACCATCGCCGGCCTGCTCACCCTCCGCGACCAGGTCATCGGTCCCATCCTGGCCGGTGTCCGCAGCCCCCGACTGGGCCGCAAACCCGCCCACTGGACCGCCATCGACCGCGACTACGAGACCCTCCGCATCGGCATGCAGACCCTCTTCCACGACCTCGGCATCACAGCCAGCAGTGCCGCGGCATAGACAACATTTTGTCGATCCGGATTCCTCAAGCGCCTATCGAAGCGCATGGAGCAGGCCGCGGGCTCGGTCCTGCAAGCGCTGCAAGCGGGGCTGCATCTGCTTGGTGGGGAGGCTCGCCGGGTCGACGCCGTCGTCCAAGCTCACGCGGATCAACCGCTCACCGGTATCGATCACAGCCGTCGGACCACCCGCGTATCCGCGTCCGAGTGGCACCTGGACCGGATCGCCTTGTGCCATCACCCACTGCACGTACCGGCGGCTGGCGTCGTCATGCGTCTGCAGGACCTGGACTTCCAGGGTCTCGCTGCCGCGAGAGAGGAGCAGGGAGATTGCCGGCATCCGGGCGACCATGGACGCTCCGAACGCTCCGGTCGCATCGGCCGAGGCGACGACCGCAGTCAACTCCTCCTGATAGCCGTTCTGGACCTGCCATCCCTGAGGGAATCGGAGGTTCGCCGTCTGCTCGAGCTCTGACAGGGTCACGGGCGTATCAGTCAGGGAGTACTCCTCGGACAGGACGGCGTATCCGCCCAGGATCTCGGCGTCCATGGCTGCCTTCCCTCCTCCGCGTCGTTCGCCAGGGAGGTCGAATCACCCGGCGTCTATCCCGACCTTGACATTGGCCGCAGATAGGAGTATGGGTACCAACCGGCCGTCTCCGCAAGGAGCAAGAACGTGGCGGGCTGGGTTGTCAACAGCATTGCCCTGCTGCTCGTCGCGGGCGTCGTGGGTCTGTTTGGGTTTGCGCTTCTCTGGCGGATCGGCTCGTGGCAGATCGCGCCCGCCGACACCCTCATGCACGACGAGGGACTGCTTATCGGGAGCGTGGCGCCGGAGATCGCTGCCCGCGCGCGGGGCGACGATTACCACCTCAGCTTCCAGGGGCAGGTCAGCTTCGTGGTCCTCGGGAACGACGGTTGCCGGCATTGTGTCGAGCTCTTGCGCTCGGCTGCCCTTCATCCCGCGACGCGCCACATGCGGCTGGTCTACATCAGCGACGTTGAGGACGTCCAGCTGGAGCCGGATGTCCTGCCTCGTTGGGAGCACTACGTGTACGTCGACGAGGAGCGGACAAGGAGGGTCTGGGAAGCGCCCGTCAGCCCCTACTTCCACGTGATCAACGCGCAGGGCCGAGTCATCGAGAAGGGGATCGGCAGCAAACCCGATCACCTGGACCGACTCCTCCATCTGCGTCCCGGCGCCACCAAGCCACTGCAACCGGTACGTGCGGGAGATGTGGACGGCTTCTTTGGAGGTAGGCGATGAAGGACGTCGATGACCGTATCGCCGTGGGCTTCAGCAGGGCAGTCACCCGACGGCGATTCCTCAAGCAGACGATGCGCGTGAGCCTCGTGGGGGCGGGCGCGGTCACGGGCCTGTGGAACTCCACGGGCGTGGCCAAGGCGGCGGGTTGTTCACCGGGCGGCCACGTCTCCACGTGGGGATGCTACTGCGCGGGCACGCAGGGGTGTGGATCGGCCAGGTGTTGTCCCGGCCAGACCCAGCCGTGCTGTAACGGTGCCCGACCCCGGTGTACGTACTGGACATCGTCCCCGTACTGCTGGTGCTCGCTCAATTGCTGCATCAACGGCCGCCGAGGCTACTACTCCTGTTGCGACTGCTGGAAGTACGGGAGCACTTCCTGCTCCTCGGGAAACACCAGGTGCATCTGCAGGCATCGTCACGTGGGTGTGGCCTGCTGATGGAATGGGCGGTTCTGGTCCGCTTGACGGTTGGCTTTGTGTTTCTTGGCTCGTCGGTGGCTAAGCTGCTGCGGCCGTCGGTGCTCACCCGCTCCTTGCAGGCCTATCCGATGATCCCGGGGGCGGTCGCTCGCCCGCTCGCTGTGGTGCTGACCGTCGCTGAGGGGGCCATCGCGATCGGGCTCCTGGGCGGCGTGCAGCCTCAGGTTGCTCTGCTCGGTGCGGGGATCCTGCTCGCGCTGTTTGCGGTGGTGACCGCGATGACCGTGCGGCGGCGGGGGCCGTTGGACTGCGGGTGCCTGGGCGGGATGGTCAAGCTTCGCCTGGGGTGGGTTTCGGTGGTGAACAACGTGCTCCTGGGCGTCCTGGCCGTCGCCGCAGTGGCCTTCGCCGGTGACTTCGTGGCCGCCGAGGGCGCGCTGCCGCCGCGGAGCTGGGTCGTCCTTTGGGGATCGGCCTCGCTGCTGGCGGCCACCTATTGGCTTGTGGCGTATGCGCAATCCGTCACGCAGCTGGTGGCCGAAGCCATTTCGAGGGAGTCGACATGAGCGGACTCGAACTCGCTGCGTTCGGCACGTTGTGGTTTGTGCTCGCCCTGCTCGCTTGCCTGGTCTTCATCCTCTACCGGCAGGTGGAGAAGGCCTACGGTGCAAGCACCGAACTCCAGAACGTGGGGCTCCATCCCGGGGTCGAAGCGCCGGATGTCGAGGTGGTCACGGAGGACGGGACGAGGCTGCTGCGCTTCCCCGCTCCAGGAGAGATCGCGCTCCTCGCCTTCCTGACAACCACCTGCGAGGCGTGCGTGAAGCTGGTGGGTGAGCTCCAGTCCGGAGAGCCACTCCCCGGGCCCGTGATCGGACTCATCACCGGGGAGGACCGCGGGGAGTTCTCCGGCGCCGACGACGGGAGGTTTCACCCGTTGTGGGTGGCCCACCCTCCTGACATTATCCGGGACTACGGCATCGGCATCACCCCATACGTCTACGTCGTTCGGGGGAGGACCGTGCTTGGGTCCAGGTCGGTGGAGACGCAGGCCGGTCTTCGCGAACTGCTCCGGGAAGCCGACGAATTCGAGGCGACGAGGTCCAACCGGGATAGGCGGGCCCAGGGGACCATCAGCGCACCGCCATGACGTTCCAGTCGCTGTGGATCGCCGGGCTGCTGGCCGGAGTGGTCAACACGGCGAGCGGCTGAGGCGTCAACATGATCCTTGGGATCACTTCTCTGGGGCAGGGAAGCAGCCAACTCCAGATACGAGCTGGGATGTGGGTGGCCCACATGGCGGGTGGAGCCGTGGGCGGCGCGGCCATGGGAGCCGCGACCTGGCTGCTCATGACCCCGGTCCGTACTCTCGTTCCGACCGGGGGAGTCGTCGGCCTCTTCTTGTTGTTGGTGGTCATCGCGCTCCTGATCGATCTCGGGGTGCTTCGCTCGCCGTTCGGCGGTCATCAGGTCCCGCAGACGTGGACCCGTCGCTACGGCCTGCTCCGGAGCTTCATGCTCTACGGGCTGCTGCTCGGATCGGGGCTGCTGACCCACGTGAACTACGCGGTCACCCTGCTGGTGTTCTCGGCGACGAGCCTGTTCGCCTCCTTCGGGACTGCGGTCCTGGTCGGGGTCGCCTTCGGGCTCGGGCGGACGGCCGTGGTCGGTCCGGCCGCCCTCCAGGCGGAGCGTTCGTCCAGGATCCTGTACCGATCCGGTGCCGCCCAGCGGCTCTGGCCCATCGCCAGCGCGCTGCTGTCCGCCTTCCTCGGGCTGGTCGTGCTCAGCTCTCTCTGGGTGCAGGGCTAGCCCGACCTTCCTGGCTAGCCGTTGGGCCGTATGCAAAGCTGCTGGTCAGTGGCCAGTTTCGAGGGGATGGTGTGTCGGACACCACGCACCCGACGGGAGACCGGCGGGACTGAGCCCGGCCACCTACCGCTCCCGAACAGCCAGCGGCCTACCCTACTCATCGACCGCGGCACGGCGTGACGACCCGTCCGTCTCACCACCCGGTTGTGACGACCCGCTCATGGCTGGCCAGCAGCAGGCCCCGGCATGATGCCGGGGCCTGTCGGACGCCCCGGGTCATTATCTACCGAGAGTTCGTTGCGGCGGAGACGCGATGCGGACTGGCCTTATGCCAGCTCGGAGACGGTGGCTGCCGAGCTTGGGACCTCTCAAGCATTCCTGACCTTCCGCCAGGATCCTTGCATGATCATCGGAAACCGTGCGGTCGCTGCTAGATTCCTAAACTGTGGGCCGGGAGGCGAAGTGCTCCCGGGTCGTCCCGCGACCTGCGGGCTCCTGGCTCCCTGACCGACGCCAGGAATGCTGCGGTCGCGTGGTGGCGGTGAACCTCGCGGCCACCAGCGGCGTCGTTCAGGATGGTGGGGAGCACCGTCGCCGGGTCCCCCGGGGGCAGCATGCGTGTGTCATCGAGCCGGTTGGCGACCGCTGCGGCGGTCGCGCTGGGCCTTGGCGTCCTGGTGGTGGCCGGGCGGCTGTTGCCCACCGGGCCGAACGCCCGGCCCCCAGCCACCACCGCCGTCAGCAGCGTCGTCACAGCCCCCCCGGCGCCCAGCAGCGCCTCGACCACTCGCGGGGTCCTGGTGCCACAGGCCATCGGTCGGACGCTCGCCCAGGCCACGACCGTGATGCGCGCAGCCGGCCTACCAAGCGCGGCCAGCGATCGGGATCCGCAGGCCCCCAGCGCCGTCGTGGTTGCCCAAGAGCCGGCCGCCGGGGAACTGATCCCACCCAGCAGCGTGGTCGGGTTTCGGACCAGGACCGACGTGCAGGCCAACGGCACCGCCCGCCGGCTGCGGCTGGGGCGCGGCCCGACCACCGCCACATACCCGGTCGTCGCCGCTGATCCGGTGCACGACCAGCTCACGGTGGTCGTGACCATGCCGCCCGCGGTGGATCTCCAGGTCTGGCTGGAGACCGGGCCCAGCCGCCGCGTACCCGTCCTGGACACCAGCAACGATTCGGGGACCTGCCGACCCGCCAACCGACGGTCCCGCTGTGTGGTCCGGTTCGCTGCGCTGGAGGCAGAGGAGCCCGGGGTGTGGACTGTCGGCCTCGCCAAGGGCTCGTCGCTGGCGGCAGCGATCCAGGTCACGGTCACGTTCACGCGGCTGTGATCCCGGTCAGCAGGCCGAGCGATCGGGAACCGGCCGGGAGAAACTGCCCGTCGGGCCGCCGCGCCCGCCGCCACCAAGCCGGGAGTTCCCCGCCCGCGACCCTGCAGTAATCCCGAACTCGCGGGGGTCCGGGCGTAGTGGTCTGGATCGCGTTCCTCGCCCCACAGGCGTGGCGGCCGCTTGGGCGCGTCGGCCTTCTGCCGCCATGGCAGGGGGACCTCTTGGCGGGCGTGCTCGCCCTCCAGGACCTCGCCGACGGCGGCGCGGCGGGCCTGCTCGGGCGGGCGGCTGTGGCGGTCGCGGTATTCATCCTCCAGGCCGAGCACGTCACGGGCCCAGGCTGCTCATGCGCTGGGGGTCCACGGTCCAGCCGCGCTCGCCGGCGCCGGCGTCGAACGCCTGGATGGCCTCGGTGACCGCCAGCGCCCGGGCCGCGTGCGCCGGCTGTCCCTGCCGCAGCAGCTCGGCGAGCGGCGGCCCAGCAGCCCACCGGCATACCCGACCAGGAAGCCGGCCGGGATCGCCTGGGTCTCCGTCAGCCGCACCGGCTGGGGCGGGGCTGGGCGGCGCAGCGCCTCGGCCAGCCGCCGCTCGGCCACCGCCCCGGCCAGGCGGCGGCGGGCAAGCCACTGGGTGACCCACCGGTCGCCGCCCGGTCGGTCACCCGCGGTGGTGGGCCGCTGCGGCGGGCGGCGCGAGCCGCGCGCCGGTCGGCCAGCACCTCCCGCAGCGAGCGGCGGCTCAGGTGCTCGGCGTCGGGGTGCTTGGGCCAGGTGACCGGCAGGCTGGCCCATGCGGGGCCGCGGTCCGACAGCTCGTGCATGAGGGTCACGCGGGTCATCACCGGCAGCTCGCACAGCAGCCCGGTCCGCCCGCCGACGGGCAGGCTGTCCAGGTAGGCGACCAGGTCGGCGCGGAACCGCTGCTCGCCACTGAGGTGCTCGGGTCGGGCGGGTCAGCGGGCATCGGCAACCATCTCCCTTGCCTCCGACTGCCGGCGTGATCGGCCAGGCCGGGCGGCACGATCGGCCTGGCGGCGCTGACTGCGGCCGGTGCGCTCGCCAGCACGGCGTTTCGGCCCGTTGGGCGCGGCGGACGATCACCCACGCCCGGGCGGCCTCGGCGGGGTGCTGCTCGGGGCGGCGGTCACCGCCGGCTACGCGGCCAGCCGCGGCTGGCGGATCGTGATCCCCGCCAGCGCGGTGGCCGCCGGGATCGGTGCGGCGCTGCTGATCGGCGCGGTCGCCGGCCTCTACCCGGCCGTCAGGGCCGCGCGCCTGGCCCCCACCGAGGCACTACGAACCGTGTAGGGCACGCTGGCGCCGGTGGGGCCGCCGGCCTTCCCCCCCGGCGGCCAGCGGCCCGCCGACCGGCGGTGGGGGTGGCCCCTGCCCGCCCAGCCAGGACGGGACGGGGCCAAGCCCCCGCCAGCAGCGGACCCTCGGAATGGGCCACGATGATCCCTCCAGGAGCGCAGATGAAGCCAGCGGCAGGCACGACGACCGGTAGCCGGTGGACCGGGGCCGCCGACGAGGAGCCGGCGATCCGCGCCGATCGCCTCACCAAGGCCTACGGGTCGATCCGGGCGGTCCAGCAGTTGAGCTTCACCGTGCCGTCGGGCACCGTCGCCGGGTTCGTCGGGCCCAACGGGGCCGGCAAGACGACCACCATCCGGATGCTACTGGGGCTGGTCGCACCGACCGGCGGCACCGCCAGCGTCCTCGGGGTGCCGATCGGTCGCGGCGCCCACTACCTGCCGAGGGTCGGCGCGCTGATCGAAGCGCCCGCCTTCTACCCGACCCTCAGCGGGCGCCGCAACCTGCAGGTGCTGGCCACCCTCGGCGGCTTCCCGCACGCCCGCGTCGACGCGGCGCTGGAGCGCGTGGGGCTCGCCGGCCGCGCGGGCGACCGCGTCGGCGGGTACTCGCTGGGCATGAAGCAGCGGCTCGGCATCGCCGCCGCGCTGCTGGGCGAGCCCAGCCTGCTGGTGCTGGACGAGCCCGCCAACGGCCTGGACCCGGCCGGGATCCTGGAGATCCGCGCGCTGCTGCGCACGCTTGCCGACGACGGCAGCACGGTGTTCGTCTCCAGCAGGCGCCCGCCTCCGAGCCGGAAGTCATCGTGCAGGCTGAGGCGACGTGCTGTTGGATCGCGACCGCGCTCGCTTGCTCGCCGCCTCCGCATGCCCTCCGGCTCCGGTGAGCGGCGGGAGTCCCGCTTGTCATGGTAGGGCTGGAGCGCGTCTCGCTGGGCATCTCGCCGCATCTCCAGCAGTCGTTCGCCTCCAAGGCACGTGGGTTGGAGTCCGGGGAACGGCGTCGTTGCCATCGGCCTGCCTAGCCGATGAGCGTGTTCTTCGGACGCACCACGCAGAATTCGTTGCCCTCAGCGCGAGGACCACGATGACGCCGGCCGCCTCGCCCCGGGGACTCCCCCACGCGCGTCACGCCCGCGCGTGGGTGTCCGCGGGCGGCGGGTTGCCCCCGGGCGGCCCTGCGGCGCTCTGCGGCCGGTCGGGAGCGGGCGGGTCGGGGTGGGGCCAGTCGCGGCGGCCCTGCCGCCGCCGGGGCGCACCGGCCCAAGCAGCGGCGCCACCGACAGCCTGGGGTAGCGGCGTTGCAGCCCGCGTCGGGTGGCCAGCCACGCCACCGGTGCGGTGGCCACCCGCACCAGCCCAGGCGCCAGCGGCGCCTGCACCTCCTGGGCGAACTCGCGCATGAACAGCGCCAGCTCCAGCGGCTTGGGCATCCCGGTTTGGGTGGTGCGGCCGTCGCGGGCCAACCCCACCACGGTCTCGTACAGCCGCTCCATCGACAGTGCCGGCTGCACCTGGACCCGCACCACCGCCGGCTGGGTACCGGCGTTGGCGAACCGGTGGTAGCTGCCGGGCTCCACGACCACCTCATCGCCGGTGCGGGCAATGACGGTGCTGCGGCCCTTGCGGAACTTCATGGTCCCGGCCAGCACCTGGAAGTACTCCTGCTGCACCGGGTGGACGTGGCCGCCTGGCACCTGGCCGTCGGGGGCCAGGACCAGATCGAAGGTCAGCAGCTTGCCGCCGGTGTCGGCGGCGGTCTGGTGGAAGATGAACCGCTCGCCACTGATCGGGTTGTCGAGCACCTGTTCTGCGAACGCCATGGCGGTGGTCTCCTTGGCTCGGGTCCGGCCGACGGCCGGCGCGGGCTTGTGTCGCCAGCCATGGTCGAGGCCGCCGGGCGGCGCGGCGTCAGCCGGTGGGAGGCTTGTGGTCTGCGTCCCACGGCGAACCAGTGGGCGTCGGCATGCAACCCGGGGCGCACCCTGGCGGACCCCAGACCGGCGCGGGCGCCGACAGCCCTACTCCCCTGGCAGCAGCTCGGCTGGCGCCACCACGCCGCCAGCACCAAGGTCGGGTCGACGGGGAACCTGGCCGGGTAGGGGCAGGGTCGGTCAGGGCAGCCAGCCGCACCGAGGTGTTGCGCGCCTACCGCAGCACGTCCTCCTCCAACAGCAGCCTGGCCGCGTGGGACGCAGAATCGGAGCCACAGCGACGCCTGGGGCGCGCATCCTGTCGGCCAGGATCAGCACACCGTTGTCGCCGGCGTCATGACGCAGACGGCGGGCAGCAACAGGTGCAGCCCCGCCAGTGGCAGATCAGGGAAGTAGTCTGCCGGTCGGGATCCGCACCTGGCCAGGTCGTTGCCCGGGGCCGTGGGATCAGCCCCAGAGGGCGCCGGCAGGGTCGCGATCCAGCTCGGCAAGCAGGTCGTCCAGGCGTGGCGAGGGCTCCAGGTCCGGGTAGCGGCGCCAGCGGCCGTTGCGGTCGGCCCAGTGCAGCGTCCAGGCGCCACTGGCGTAGCGGAGCTGGGCGATCTTCCGCCGGCTCCACTCGGGTCCGAAGTCCTCGCGCCAGGGCGCCCGCCGCTCGATGATGGTGATCGCCGAGCCACCGACCACGGTCTCAAGCCGGACCTGCTCGCGGGCGTGCGGCGGCACGCGCCGCTGGCAGTAGCGGCGGACGCGGGCGATGTCGGTCTCGGGCGGGCCAGAGGCGGCGACCATCGGGGCATGCTATCGCCGTCTCCGTGCCGGCACCGGGGGCCGGTGGGCTGTTGGCGGGCAGCGGTGGGCCGACCGCATCGAGGCGACCGTGGCGCAGCGCAACCCCGCTCGACGGCGCTCCAACGCCGACCGCGCATGACCCGCGCACGGTGTGGGCCGTTGGAGGCTGCAGGCTGGTGCGTGTGCGGCGCGGAAGCGCTGCGCAGCAAGCGACCCCGAAGACGCCCAGAGGAGTCATGGCGCCGCTACGGCCAGCGCTGGCCCTGGTGCCGCCGGCGCTACCCTGCCCCCTGCTGGCCCTCATCGCGATCACAAGAGAGGGTCGGGCTGTCCGGCTGGGTCAGGCCCATGGCGGTCCCCCACTCCTGCCAGGCCTGCCAGACCCAGCGACGCAGCGCCGCCGGGTGCACCCCCAGGACCCGCGCGACCTCCCCAACCGGCCAGCCCGCACCCACCAGCCCCACCCCCTGCACCCGCACCGACCTCGGATCGGTCCACCACGACCCGCCACCCTCCAGGCCACCTCGCCCGCCGGGCTGGCCTGAAGCGTCCGACTTGGGTGTCGGCCCGCCTCCGCTGCCACTCGTCCCTCGCTGCGTGCTCCTGCCCGCTGCCCCTGCCGGGTGCGGCGGGGCCAGCCGCGTCCCGGTCCGCGTCGCCGGTCTCTGCTCGACGGGCATGCCGGCGGCGGCGGCCGACCCGGCCGCGGCAGGGGGCGTGGGCGGGTGGGCGGCAAGCCAGGCCAGCATCGCAGCGATCGCCTCGGTCTGCTCCTGGTCAAGGCGGCGGCCGGCCTCACCGCCCAGCAGCTGCACCTCGATGGTGAACCCTGGCGGCCCCGGTCGCGGCCGTCGAGGGCGGCTGCGGCGCTGGCCGGCGGCGGCCTGGTGGGCGGCTGGCGTGGGCCCAGGAGGGTCGGGGTGGTGCATGCGCGGCTCCTTGCTCACCCTGCGGCTGCTGGCACCGCTGGCGAGTTCCACGGCTGAACTCCACAGCTGAAGGGCGGTGGGAAGTGTCGCACCCGATCCCAAGTCGTGTCTCGATCACGCCGATCAGGGCGTCCGCGCACGCAGGGCGTCCGCGCCGACGAGCGGCCACCACCGACGACGATCCCGCGTCGGGTCCACGGCGCGACGACGCGGCGGTGACCGCGCCGCGCCACAGCCGCCCCACGAAACCCAGGATGGTTGGGCCCGACCACGCGGCTGGCTCCGGTCGCCCAGCACCCCCGGGAAGCCCGCGCTCGCCGGAACCGGCCGGCTCCCGCCGCGGTGGCAGCGCATCGGTTCGATCACTGGGCCGATCACCGACCATTCACGCGTGTCGGCGACTCGTTCACCCGTCGATCACCCATCACTCGGTGGCGCCGACCCGCCAGGGTGAACAACGCTGCTCCCATCCCCAGCACTGGGAAGGGAGCCGCGATCTGGCACGCCGAGACCCCACCCCGTCCGGGCGGCCCTGAGGACCTGTGACCCCGGGGCAGAGCAAGACCTGGCCGCGGCAGCGTTGCGGGCCGCCGCCAGGCGAGCATCAGCGGGTCGGGCCCGCCGGTCAGGGTCGCAGCCCCAGCCGGGCCAGCTCCCCCACCAGCCAGCGGCGGCCAACCCCAAGCTCGGCCCGCATCCGCTTGACCGACCACCCCTGCTCCAGATGCCG
>Ga0137369_10006334_pt1 | contig 11964 bp, 7 predicted proteins | sample SagtaG_12_FD_104918 | JGI IMG/M metagenome (GOLD analysis project Ga0137369, IMG submission 104918) | Vadose zone soil microbial communities from Sagehorn Ranch, Mendocino, California, USA - Sage1_L_113_16 metaG | ecosystem: Environmental > Terrestrial > Soil > Vadose zone | place: USA... | reverse complement strand
TAAAGTCCGGATGTATGGCCGCAATCTCTACCCTACTCGCCGTCACGAATTGAGAGCTTGGCAAACTGGGGGCGTCCATGTATGTGGGAGGGCGGCGGGTGTGAGCCCGCCCCCTACCCGATCATCACGGCGAATGCGACGCGCTTTCACCACATGCGTCCATCAGCTTCAAGCCGAGCACGCTCAGCGATAACTGTTGGCCCGAGATGTCGGCCAGCGTATCCGTCAGCCCGAGGCGGCAAAGATTCTCGACTGCCAGCTCCGCGGTCAGCGTAGGGACGCCAAGCGTCTTTTGCGCGGTTGATGCGAGCATTGGGGCATTGCGCGGATGAAAGAAGCCGTCACCGGGCGCACGCTTGTCCTGGTTCCTTTGAGTGAGCTTGTCAGCGTACGTCCGGTACAGGAGCCTGATGACTGCTGCATCGGTCGGATCCAGTTGCTTGATCAGATGGATGAAGCCACGCTTGACCTCGGCTTGTCGCGCCGGGTCGGTGACCGTTACGAGGAGGTTCGCCCAGAGGTCATGCAATGAGTCGTCCTCTTCGAGGACTGCGTTCTCCAGGATCGGGAAGGCGAGAGCTAGAGGCGCAGGAACCGTCTTCCCCTCGAGTCCTCGATCGCGCACGAACTGCTCGTACTTGTCCTGGAACAGGTAGGAGTTCTTGTCCCGCCAGATCCTTACCCGGTCCCGCCACGCCGCTTCCAGGTTCTGAGTTGAAGGGCCGACAAGGATGCGTCCCAGGAACTCGATGAAATCGCGCGTCAGGCTGATTTCGTCATTCGCTGCTCTCTGTGCTCCACTCATATTCAATCCGTTCGATTCAGCCACGCTACTTTATATCGAGCGAGCTAAACTTGCCAGGATCAATGGAGATCAGAAGTACGGTGGTCGGCATCTAAGGCGATTTGCTATGCTTAGCAATGTGGTGCAGTTCGTTGTATGGAGGCCGACATGGGTAGCCCGACGTTGGAAAAGCTGCGCTCTGACGCGCTGAGTCTTTCGGAAGCCGAGCGCGCGGAGCTGGCGCACAGTCTAGTCGCAAGCCTGGACGGCCCAGCTGATCCGAATGCGGAGTCGGCGTGGGATGCGGAAATCCTCCGCAGACTGGCGGAGATCGATTCCGGCACCGCGGAGCTGATTGACCGGGATGAATTGCGCCGTCGCCATGCGGGCACGCAACAGCCGCTCCTGATGCGGCGCATCCGTACGGCTGTGTGAAGCTCGCATACGATACGGATTTCGCACTCGCCGCGAGCGGCAACGGCGCCGGGCTGCCGGCTATCGTGTCGCGCCAGGTTGGGCGGGAATCGCAGTCATCGTGACCTTCGATCGCGACGGCAGCCTCGAGCAGGTGCCCGCCTCGCTGATGGCGCTCATCGCGCAGCAGGCGCGACGCGATCCGAGCGCGCTCGCGTTGCTCGCGCCGGGGCGCCCGCCACTCACGTTCACGGCGTTGGTGCACGAGGTCGAGCGTACGGTACGGTCGCTGGCGACGTTCGGCCTGGGACGGGGCAGTCGCATCGGTGTCGCGCTGCCCAACGGACCCGAGATGGCCGTGGTACTGCTCGCGACGACCGACTGCGCGACATGTGCACCGCTCAATCCGGCGAGCGACGAGACATCGTCGCGGCACCTCCTGAAAACCCTGCGCATCGATGCGCTGATCGTCCCCGACGGTGTAGCCTCGCCGCTGGTTCGGGTCGCAGAGGCACTTGCGGTGCGGATCGTCAGGCTCGCATTTTCGCCCGCCGATCCCGCCGGGACCTTCGAACTTTCCTCGCCCGGATCGGACGCGGTCGCGGGTTCGGTGCTTCCGGCGCCCGAGGACGTCGTGCTGGTGTTGCACACATCGGGAACGACCGCGTTGCCGAAGGCGGCGCCTTTGACGCGTCGCAACGTGGTCGAAGCGGCCCTGACGCGGGCGCGCTACCTGCAGATGACCAGCGCCGATCGGTGCCTCTGCGTTGCGCCACTGTCCACGGCGTCGGGCATGCGGCGCAATCTCTTTCCGACGCTCGGCGCCGGCGGCGCCATTGTCTGTACTTCCGGCTTCGATTCGGCGGCATTCGTCGACTGGCTCGACGCGTTCCGTCCGACGTTCTATACCGGAAGCCCTGCAGTGCACAGCGCAGTGCTCGATGCGCTCGAGCGGCACGGCAAACCGGCGCACACGCTGCGCTTCGTGCTCTCGGCCTCGGCGGCATTGCCCAGCGAACTCCAGCGCCGACTCGAAGAGGCGCTCGGCGTCCCGGTCATTCAGGCTTACGCGATGAGCGAAGCGGGCAGCATCGCGCAGGAGCCGTTGCCGCCCGGGCGACGCCGCGCCGGTTCGGTCGGGCTGCCGGCCGGTTGCGCGGTGGCTGTCCTCGGCGACGCGGGCGCCTTCCTCCCGCCGCACGAGGTCGGCGAGATCGTCGTGCGCGGACCGGAAGTGTTCCCAGGCTACGAAAACGATGCGGAGGCCAATCGGTCGGCGTTCCACGACGGCTGGTTCCGCACCGGAGATCTGGGCTACGTCGACGAGGACGGCTACCTTTTTCTGACCGGCCGCGCGAAGGAGCAGATCAATCGCGGCGGCTTCAAGATCTCGCCGACCGAAGTCGATGCGGCGCTGATGCGTCACCCCGACGTCGTGGAAGCAGCTTGCTTCGCAACGCCGCACCCGACGCTAGGCCAGGACGTCGTCGCGGCAGTCGTTGCACGGGATTCCTCGCGCGTGACCGCACAGCAGCTTCGCGACTACGCCTTCGAGCAACTCGCCGCGTTCAAGGTCCCGAACCGGATCGTGCTGGTGCCGGAGCTACCGAAGTCCGCGCTGGGAAAGATCAAGCGCGCGGACCTCGCCGCGATACTGCGCGATCATCTGCGCCGCGAGTTCTCGCCGCCTTCCGGCGCGCACGAGGAGCTCATCGCCGGGTTCTTTGCCGATGTGCTCGGCGTCGAGCGGATCGGCGCCCACGACAACTTCTTCGATCTCGGCAGCGACTCGCTGCGCGGTGCGCAGCTCGTGACGCGAGTGAACGCCGCGCTGGGGCTCGATCTCGATCCAGGGAGCCTGTTCCGGCGGCCGACGGTCGCGGAGTTCGCCCTCGAGCTCGAGGCCACGGCGACCGGGCGGGCCGTCGCACCCGGCCCGCCGCCGATCGTGCCGCAGCGACGCAACCCTCGCGCCATGAATGACGAGCGATCCAGGTAGACGTGTGCTGCGACTCGCCGTACTTGCCGCGCTGACCATCGGATCGTTCGCTCTGCCCGCTGGCGATTGCGTCGCGGAGCCATACCCGTCCAAGCCGATCCAGCTCATCGTGGCGCAGGCGCCGGGCGCGCAGAACGATGTTCTCGGCCGCCTGTTGGGGAACCGCCTCAGCGAGCTGTGGAAGCAGCCTGCGGTCGTCGTAAACCACGGCGGCGCCGGCGGCACGATCGGCGCGGATCTCGTGGCCAAAGCGCCCGCCGACGGGTACACGGTGCTGGTCGGGGGCCTCAACAATCTCGCCGTCGCGGCGGCGCTGGTCAAGGACCTGCGCTACGACCCGATCCGCGATTTTGCGCCGGTCGGCGGCATGGCCCGCGTTCCGTATGCGTTGGCGGTGAATCGCAGCGTACCCGCGACGACACTCCCGGAACTGATCGCGTATGCGTCTGCGCATCCCGGGCGCCTGGCGTACGGCTCGGGCGGCAACGGCAGCATGTCAAGCCTCGGCGCCGAGCTGCTCAAGTCGATGGCGGGAGTCGACATCGTGCACGTGCCGTACCGCGGGTCGGCGCCTTCGATCATGGCGCTCCTGAGCGGGGACATCGACATGATGTTCGCGGACCTCGCGTTGCTCGCGCCGCATGCGAAAGCCGGCACGCTGCGCCTCATTGCCGCGGCGGGCGCTGCGCGCGCATCGTCTGCGCCCGACCTGCCGACGGTCGCCGAGCAGGGCCTGCCCGGCTTCGCGATTGAGCCATGGTACGGCGTCGTCGCGCCGGCAGGCACGCCGCCCGACGTGCTCGCCAAGCTGGCCGACGGGCTGCACGAGACGCTCGGCACGCCGGAGATCCGGCAGCGCCTCGAGCAACTCGGCTACGAGCCGATGGTGGACACGCCCGCGCAGTTCGGCGCGCTCATCCGCTCCGAAACCGGGAAATATGCAGCGCTGATCAAGCGCGCCGGCATCCGCGGCGAGCCTTGAGCCCGATTAACCCGGACGGCCGGCCTATGAGCGATAGAGAGGTTAGCCTCACGTGCGTACCTTCCAACGCAAAGGGTTGCGCCGCCCATGCATACAGGCGACAACGACAATGACACTCGGATAGGCGCGATAGAACACCGCGTACGGAAAGCGCTTGAGCAAGAGGCGACGCGTGTCACGAAAGATGGCCGTTTGGCGGAGCGGATAGGCCACGATCTCGCGTAGCGCGGCGTCAACCGCTTCAAGGAATTCTTCCCCGAGGCCCAACCGCTGATGCTCGTACCAAGAGAAGGCTTCTTCGACATCTGCCGCGGCCGCCGGCCGAAGAATCAAATCCATTACTAAGATTGGCGGCGGATTCTGCGAAGTACCTCATCCCAGGGGATACCAACCGGGCCGTCGTGGTCGAGCTCGTCAAGTCGACGCGACAACTCCTCGCGCTGCGACGATGTAACAGGCACCGCATCCGGGGTAGCCGCAAGGCTGTCCCAGATTTGCTCCAGCAGCGCTAGCCGCTGTTCGGGGCTGAAGCTGGCAATATCGATCGCGTCCATTGGCAAAGTATACGCGGCCCCAAAACTCGCCTGCTCGGACCACGACTCGGGCGTGATGGCTAACTTATTATCAACCGAAGGACGCTCTATGCGTCGAGGAGTATTGCATCGGTCTCATGATTTGGCGACCCCTGAGCACCTCGACCGAGATAAGTCTCGAGCCTTTCCGCCAGGACGCGCACGGTCGGTTCTTTGACCATCGCGCTATGGCCGCAGGGAATGATGCAGATGTCCACGCCGGCCTTAGCGAACCTTGCCCACCCGAGGCTCGGGTTGTGTGAATCGTAAGTGTACGATCCTCTGAACAGCACTGCGCGGCCAGGATACGGCCGCGGGCGGTAGCTCAAATGCGCCCAATAGTGCGCCTCTGTCACGGTCCGGAACTCGCGCAGGTGAGCGAGGCCCAGATTCTGCAGCACGAACCGGTACAGCCTTTGCTGGACCAGCCTTACGTTCTTGAGCCGAAGGAAATTCCAGGTCGTTCGGGCCAGCTCCATCGGACGAAAGCCGGGGGCCACGCTGTCGCACAGGGCAAGCAGCTCCACCGTGTCGCCTTGCGCATGCAGTTGATGAGCCATCTCGAAAGCGATGGCGCCGCCGCTGCAGTAGCCGGCCAGCCGATACGGACCTCTCGGCTGCGCCTGCTTCATGCTGTGAATGCAATGTGCAGCCATTGCCTCGATTCGTGTATCAGGAAGCTCCTTGCCGTCGAGGCCGCGCGCGGGAAGTCCGTATAGCGGCTGCTCTTGCGCCATGTGGCGCGCCAGATTGTCATAGAAGAACAGATGCCCGCCAACGACATGCGGGCAGAATAAAGGCCTGCGTTTGCCAGTCGCCTTGATGGGTACGGGGCCAGACCAGAGCGGTGGCCCGCGGTCGTCGACCAGGGCCCGCGCCAGACTTTCGATGGTTCCCTCCTGGTACCACAGCATGTCCGGTGGAAGCTGTCTGCCGAAGAGCTGTTCGACCCTGTCGATGAGGCGAACTGCGGCGAGCGAATCTCCGCCGAGCGCAAAGAAATTGTCCTGCATTCCGATCGGTGATACGTCGAGGATTTGTTCCCAGATTCGCATCAGCTGCACTTCCACCGCGTTCCGCGGGTAAACGTGTGCCTGCTTGGCAAACTCGAATTCAGCCTCGGAGGCCGACAGCAACGTGCGATCTATCTTGCCATTGGCGGTTAGCGGTAACGCCTCCAAGGTCAGGAACGCGGCCGGCACCATGTAATCCGGGAGCCTGCTCAGCAGGAACCCGCGAAGCTCGTTGGCGATCATCGGCCGTCCTCGCGCGGGGACTACGTAGGCCACGAGACGCTTGTCTCCGGGTCGATCCTCCCGCGCCAACACGACAGCATCGCGTATCGCTTTGTGCTGCTTCAGTACGGCTTCGACCTCACCCAATTCAATCCGGAATCCACGAATCTTGACCTGCAGATCGATACGACCGAGGTACGCCAAGTCGTTATGCGATGTTCGTCGCGCAAGGTCGCCGGAGCGGTACAGGCGTGAGGTCGGGTCGGTCGAAAACGGGTTCGCGATGAAGCGCTCGGCCGTCAACTCCGGTCGATTGAGATAACCGCGTGCGATACCCGCGCCGCCGACGAAGATCTCCCCCGGGACCCCGACCGGAACCGGTTGCAGATGACTGTCGAGCAGAAGGATGTCCAGATCGGGGATCGGCTCACCGATCATGCTGTCCCTTGCTGCGTCCAGATCGGCGATCGCAATGGGGCGATAGCTTACGTGAACCGTCGTCTCGGTAATCCCGTACATGTTGACGAGCTGCGGCTTCGCGTCGCCGTGACGCTCGAACCACGGTCGAAGCGACTGGAAATCGAGCTGCTCTCCACCGAGAATTACGAAACGCAGCGCAAGGTCATCGCTGGCATTTTCCCTCGAGTCGACACCCATCAACTGTCGAAATGCCGACGGCGTTTGGTTGAGCACGGTGACGCCTTCGCGAACCAGGAGTGCATGAAACTCCGTGGGGTCCCGGCTGACGAGATACGGTACGAGCACCAGCCTGCCGCCATGGATCAACGCCCCCCATATCTCCCACACCGAAAAATCGAAGGCAACGGAATGAAATGCGGTCCAAACGTCACGCGCATCGAACCCGAACCAATGCTCGGTCGCCGCGAAGAGGCGGGCGATGTTGTGGTGAGTGACGAGCGTACCCTTGGGTGTACCGGTGGAACCTGAGGTATAGATGACGTAGGCGAGGTTGTCGGCGGTGGCACTGGGCGCGGGATTGCTGTCCGGCTGCGCCGCGATGATCGCCCAGTCGCGGTCCAGACACAGCGTCTGCCCGGCGTGCGCGGGCAGTTGGCCGAGCAGCCGTTTTTGCGTGAGCAACACCGGCGCCTGCGTGTCGGCCAGCATGAAAGCCAGCCGTTCCACCGGATAACTCGGGTCCAGCGGCACATACGCCCCTCCCGCCTTGAGGATGGCCAGCAGTCCGACCACCAGGTCAAGCGAGCGTTCCATGGCGACCGCGACCAGCGCCTCCGGACCGACACCCAGCTTGCGCAGGTGGTGCGCCAGCTGATTGGCCCGCGCATTGAGCGCGGCGTAGGTGAGATGCTGCTTCTCGAACACCACCGCCGTGGCCTCCGGCGTGCGCCGCACCTGCGCCTCAAACAGCTCGTGAATGCACATGTCCCGCGCATAAGCGGCCGCCGTGGCGTTCCTTTGCCCCAGCAGCTGCTGACGCTCGGCTGCCGTGAGCAGCGGCAGCCGCGAGATCTTCTGCGTGGGATCGGCCACGATCCCTTCCAACAGGACCCGCCAGTGCCCCGCCATGCGCTCGACCGTCGAAGCATCGAACAGGTCCGTCGCATATTCGACGGCGACATTTATTTTTCCCTGTTCCTCCGCCACGAAGAACTGGAGGTCGAATTTCGCCATCTGGTCGCGAACGCCCTTGATAACCTGCGCTTCCAACCCCGGGAGCTGCCACTTTCCAGGCGGCGTGTTCTCCAGTGCGAAGCAAACCTGGAACAGCGGATTGCGCGACAGATTCCGCGTCGGCGCCAACTCCTCTACCAGCTTCGCGAACGGCATATCCTGATGCGCGTATGCCGCCAACGCCTGCGTACGCACGCGTGCCAAGTGGTCCTTGAAGCTCGGCTGCCCCGACAAGTCCCCACGCAGCACCAGCATGTTGACGAAGAAGCCGATCAGTCCCTCGAGCTCCGGCCGACGGCGCCCGGCAAGCGGCACCCCCACCGCCACATCCTCCTGCCCGCTGAAGCGATACAAGAGCACCTGGAAGGCCGCCAATAGCGTCATGAACAACGTGGCTCGCTCGCGTCGACCGAGTTCCTTCAACTCGCGCGTGAGATCCTCTCCAAGCTCGAACCCGAAGCGCGCGCCGCGGTTGCTCGCCACCGCCGGCCGCGGCCGATCCGTCGGCAGCTCCAGCACCGGTAGATCCGCCAGCGCCTGCTTCCAATAGGAAAGTTGCTCCTCCAGCACCTCCCCTCGTAACCACTCTCGCTGCCATACCGCGTAGTCCGCGTACTGCACCGGCAGCTCCGGTAGCGGCGAGGGCCGCCCCGCACGGAATGCCTCGTATAACACCGAGAGTTCCCGCCGCAAAACTCCTGACGACCAGCCATCGGTCACGATATGGTGCAGCGTCAGCAGCAGCCAGTGCTCGGACTCTCCCAAACGCAGCAGCCGCGCGCGAAGCAGCGGCCCATGCTCCAGATCGAACGGCTGCGCTGCTTCCTCCTGCGCCCGTCGCTGCGCCTCCGCTTCACGCTCCCGCGCCGCGAGCGCGCTCAGATCCTCCACCTCGAGCTCGAACTTTAACTCCGGTGCAATGACCTGCACCGGCGTAGCGTCTTCCACCTCGAAGCGCGTGCGCAACACCTCGTGCCGCCGCACCACCTCACGCAGCGCCTTTCGCAACGCCTCAATCTCCAGCACTCCCACCAGACGCACGACCGCCGGCACGTTGTACACCGACCCATCCGCCAACAACCGGTCCAGCAACCACAACTGTTGCTGTCCAAACGACGGCGGAAAAATGTATACGGCGTCGGTCGCTGCTTGCGAGACAGGCAACGCGGCGACGCCGTTTGGGGACGGTGAAACGACCGATCTCATTTCCATCAGATCACCGTGATCCCGTCCTGGAGGCTCTCGACAACGCTACCCTCGGATTGCGCCGGATTTCGGCAGCGGGACGGCGCGTTCGACTCGATACGCCGGCAGATCCGCGTTGCGCCTCGACTTGGCGCGCGAGCTGCGCGACGGTCGGCGCGGAAAAGAGGCTGCGGATGGAAATCTCCGTACCGAAAACTGCGTCGACTCGCGCAAGCGTCTGGACCGCGAGCAGCGAGTCCCCGCCGATCTCGAAGAAGTCGCTGTGTACCCCGACTCGGTCGAGGCCAAGCACCTCGCCGAAGATCGCCGCCAACTGCTCCTCGATTCCGTCGCGTGGCGCTACATGCCGCGCGTCACTTGCGGCGAAGCTCTCCGGTGCCGGCACCGGCAAACGCTTGCGATCGACCTTGCCGTTGGCGGTGAGAGGAATCTGCTCGAGGCCAACGAAAACCGACGGCATCATGAAATCGGGCAAGCGCGCCTTGAGATGGGCACGGAGTTCGGCAGCCAAACGCTCGCCGAGCGCAGTAGGCGCCGCCGCGTGCACCGCGACCTGGGATGCGGCGGGTACCACGTAGGCCATGAGCCGGACAGCATGGCCATCTTGTGGATCCTCACCCGCAACGACGACGGCCTGCTCGACTTCCGGGTGATGCAACAACGCCGATTCTATCTCCGCCAACTCGATGCGATAGCCACGAATCTTGACCTGCAGATCGATTCGACCGAGATACGCGAGATCGTTGTCCGCGGTTCGTCGCGCGAGATCACCGGAGCGGTACAACCGGGAGCTTGGATCCGTCGAATACGGATTCGCAATAAAGCGCTCGGCCGTCAACTCCGGTCGATTGAGATAACCGCGTGCAACACCTGCACCGCCGATGAAGATCTCGCCAGGGATCCCGACCGGGACCGGTTGCAGATGCCGGTCGAGCAGAAGGATGCTCGAATCGGGGATCGGCTCACCAAGCATGCTGCCCCTCGCTGCGTCCAGATCGGCGATCGCAATGCGGCGATAGGTTACGTGAACCGTCGTCTCGGTGAGCCCGTAAATGTTCACCAGGCGTGGCTTCGCATCGCCGTGACGCTCGAACCACGGGCGAAGCGATTGGAAATCGAGCGGCTCTCCACCGAGGATTACGAAACGCAACGCAAGCTTCTCGCTGGCATCTTCCCTTGCATGGACACCCATCAACTGCCGAAACGCCGATGGTGTCTGGCTGAGCACCGTGACGCGCTCGCGGACCAGGAGCGCGTGAAACTCCTTGGGGTCCCGGCTGACGAGATACGGTACGAGGACGACCCTGCCCCCGTAGAGCAACGCCCCCCACATTTCCCACACCGAGAAATCGAAGGCAAACGAATGGAAACCGCTCCAAACGTCATGCGCATCGAACCCGAACCAATGCGCGCTCGCTGCGAAGAGGCGGGCGATGTTGTGGTGAGTGACGAGCGTACCCTTGGGTGTACCGGTGGAACCTGAGGTGTAGATGACATAGGCGAGGTTGTCGGGCGTGCTACGCGGCGCGGGGTTGCTGTCCGGCTGCGCCGCGATGCTCGCCCAGTCGCGGTCCAGACACACCGTGTGCCCGGCGTAGGCGGGCAGTTGGCCGAGCAGCCGCTGTTGCGTGAGCAACACCGGCGCCCGAGTGTCGGTCAGCATGAAAGCCAGCCGTTCCGCCGGGTAACTCGGGTCCAGCGGCACATACGCGCCGCCCGCCTTGAGAATGCCCAGCAGCCCCACCACCAGGTCCAGCGAGCGCTCCATCGCAAGCGCCACCAACACTTCCGGGCCGACGCCCAGCGTGCGCAGGTGGTGCGCCAGCCGATTGGCCCGCGCATTGAGCTCGGCATAGGTGAGCCGCTGCGCCTCGAACACTACTGCCGTAGCCTCCGGCGTACGCTGCACCTGCGCCTCAAACAACTGATGAATGCACTTGTCCCTTGGAAACGCCGCTGCCGCGCGGCCTTGCCTCAGCAGCCGCTCGCGCTCGGCTGCGGTGAGCAGCGGCAGCCGCGAGATCTTCTGCGTAGGATCAGCGACAATGCCTTCCAGCAACACCCGCCAGTGCGCCGCCAGGCGTTCGATCGTGGAAGCATCGAACAGGTCCGCCGCGTATTCGATGACGACGCGTATCTTTCGGTCTTCGTCGGCCACCGAGAACCCGAGGTCGAATTTCACCGCTTCGGTGCCCGTCGTCTCGATGGTGTCCACGGTAAGACCGCTGAGCTCCGGCCTTTCGCCCGGCTCGGTTCCCTTGACGAACGACACCTGGAAGAGCGGATTGCGCGATGGGTCGCGCCTGGGAGCAAGTTCCTCCACTAGCTTCGCGAACGGCAGGTCCTGATGCGCATACGCATCGCGTGTCTGTCTCCGCACCCGGGCGAGGTACTCCCTGAAGCTCGGCTCTCCCGACAAATCCGCACGCAGCACGAGCATGTTCACGAAGAAGCCGATCAACACTTCCAGCTTCGGCTGCGTGCGCCCCGCAATCGGAACCCCCACCGCGATATCTTCCTGTCCACTGCAGCGATACAGCAGCACTTGAAAGGCTGCCAGCAGCGTGGTGAACAAGGTGGTTTGCTCCCGCCGCCGCAGTTCCTTCAAACCGCGCGTGAGGTCTTCGCCAAGCTCGAAAGCTACCCGGCCGCCCCGGTAGCTCGGCACGGCCGGCCGCGGTCGATCCGTCGGCAACTCCAGCATCGACAAGTTCGCCAGCGTTTGCTTCCAGTAGGCAAGTTGCTCCTTCAGCACCTCTCCCCGTAATCGTTCCCGCTGCCACACCGCATAGTCCGCATACTGCAGCGGCAGCTCCGGCAGCGGCGAGAGCTTCCCCGAGCTATAGGCTCCATAAAGGGTAGACAGCTCCTTCGCGAACACCACCATCGAGCCACCGTCCCTGATGATGTGGTGCATTGTTTGGAGCAACCAATGCTCGTCCTTCCCCAAGCGGAGAAGCCGCACGCGAATCAACGGACCATGTTCCAGATCGAATCCCGCTCGCGCGTCGTCCCGGGCCCGTCGCTGCGCCTCTGCTTCGCGCTCGCCATCGGGCAGCGCACTCAGATCCGTCACTTCCAGCGACAGCTTCAGCTCCGGAGCGATCACCTGCACCGGT
>Ga0137369_10006333_pt1 | contig 11965 bp, 7 predicted proteins | sample SagtaG_12_FD_104918 | JGI IMG/M metagenome (GOLD analysis project Ga0137369, IMG submission 104918) | Vadose zone soil microbial communities from Sagehorn Ranch, Mendocino, California, USA - Sage1_L_113_16 metaG | ecosystem: Environmental > Terrestrial > Soil > Vadose zone | place: USA... | reverse complement strand
CCTATCAGTACTTCAAGGATCTCGCGGATGCCGGTGTTACCTTCTACAATGCGGAAGGTGATATGGATACGGCCTTCCGACAAGGGGAAATAGATATGGCTGTGGTTGGACCCTGGGTCCTTGGCGACTTTGAGAAAGACCTCGGCGACAAGCTCGGCGTTGCTCCATTGCCAGCCGGGCCGAAGGGCCCGTCCATGCCGATGATGGGCATCGACGGCTGGTACATCAACCCGAATAGCGCGAACCAGCAGGCTGCAGTTGACTTCGCCCTGTTTGCGTTCAACAAGGATAACCTCACTCTCTATGCGAACAACGCTGGTGATCCACCGGCACGCAGCGATGTTGCACCCACCGATCCGCTGGTGAAGGCCTTCGCCGATGTTGCGGCCGGCGGTTTCCCGCGCCCGCAGTCGAAGGAATTTGGAAACTACTGGGGCGCGTTCGGCGATGCGGTCACCGCCGTGGTTTCCGGGACGGCCACGCCGGCAGACGCGGTCAAAACCGCGTGCGAAACGATGAATAAGGCGAACGGTAAGTAAACTGATTTCTGCGTTACAAACGGGAGCGCTATCTTCTTGCATAGCGCTCCCCCCTTTTATTGAAACGAACTTTGGCAGGATCTCAGCCAAGCGAATCAAGGATTGGAAGAGACAGATATGGCTACTTTAACGGAAACCGCTTCAACACCAAGAAGATCAACTCGTGGAAAGTCCTTCTTGAGAACGCTCAATCCCTATTTCTATCTGATCCCAGCTTTTATTGTGATGGGCGTGATTACTTATTATCCAATGATCTATCAGGTCTGGATGTCGTTCACCGATTATGGATTGAAAAATCTCCGCTTCGACGCACCTCTTCCAGATTTCGTCGGCCTGACCAACTACATCAACATCCTGACCAACGGCCTGGGATTGTCATACTACGACTTCGCCAAGATGCTGACGTTCAACCTGTTCTGGACCTTCTCCAATGTCATCATCCACGTTTCGATGGGCATTCTTATTGCCGTGATCCTCAACCGGCAGGGCCTGTGGTTTCGAGGCATTTATCGCGCCATCTTCATTCTGCCGATCGTGATTCCACAAATCATCGTCGCCAGCATTTTTCGGAATATGTTCGATCCACAATACGGAGCGTTCAACCAGGGCCTGGCGGCGCTCGGCAAGGTCTTTTTTGGGCTGCCCCCGAGCCTGTTCCAAATCCATTGGATCGACCAGGTGGCCAACCCAATCAGCTGGATTCCTCTTCCCCTCTCGTATTTCGCGCTGCTAATCACAAACGTATGGTTGGGATGGCCATTCATGACGATCGTCGCCAGCGGCGCGCTGCAGAGCATACCCAAGGACCTCTACGAGGCCGCCCGCATTGACGGCGCCAGTGAGCCGCAACAGTTCTGGCGCATCACGCTGCCCCTGCTGCGCCCTGCCATGGTGCCCGCCGCGGTGTACGGCCTCGTTATGACGTTCAACTTGTTCAGTCTGATCTACTTCCTGTCAGGCGGCGGCCCGCTACGCAAGACCGAAATCCTAGTTACAACGGCCTACCGTCTAATCAACGAACAACGGCTTTATGGAGTGGCAGCCGCGTTCTGCGTCTATATCTTCTTCATCCTACTGACCCTCACACTCATCACAAACTCGCTCACGCGTGCCACGGAGAGCTACGATGCTTAACCAACCTGTTCCCCCTACTGCACTTAGTTCTCGCCTGCGCGGTCTCACCGCTGCACGGATGACAAAGTCCGGAGAGCGCGGCATGTCACTGCTCTCACAGTTGCTCAGCCAACTATTGTTGCTGTCGATCGCCGCGACGGTGCTCTATCCTATCCTGTGGGTGGTGAGCATGTCCTTCGATCCGCGTGACATCTCCCGCCCGACCGAACTGCGGCTCAATCCATTGGAAGGCGGCCTTTCAGTCAAGGCGTACCAGGAGGTTATGAAGCAGCCGACAGCCAATCCGGTGAGTCTGGGACAGCTAATGTTTAACAGCTTCCGTCTAGCGACCGCCACTGGCATCGCATCCATCCTCGTTGGAGTATTCGCCTCATACTCCTTCTCGCGGCTGCGGTTCAAGGGGAGGCAGGCGCTAATGATCGCGGTGCTTACGGTATTGATGCTCCCGTCAATTGCCACGCTTCCGGCTCTATTCGTGTTGCTCAACAAAGTGCAATTCCATATGGGTGGATCGGTGTTCAATCTGCGGAATTCTCTGATCGGCGTTGGCCTGGCGATCCTCTCGGGCTCGCTCCCCTTCGCCATCTGGAACATGAAAGGCTATCTTGACACCATTCCGAGAGAACTGGAGGAAGCCGCATTAATTGACGGGTGCACGCCCAATTCAGCTTTCTTCCGAGTCACATTACCGCTTTCCATCCCGGTTCTGGCAGTGACGTTCTTTCTTGGGTTCATGAGCACCTGGACGGAATTTGCCACATCATGGCTATTCTTAACTGACGCAAAAAATTTCACATTGATGATGGCTCTGTACAACATGATCGGGCAATATTCCGACAGTACACCATGGTCGCGGTTTGCCGCCATGTCCATCATGATCGCACTGCCGGTTACAATCGTTTATCTATTTGTTCAAAAATACTTTGTTGGCGGCCTCGCAATTGGCGGTGTAAAAGGCTAAGAGACTTTTCAAGGCTAACTATCTTGACGACGGGCAAATGCCCGTCGTCTCACTTAATATGATGAAGCGGTGGATTCTCCTCTTTTGGTTCATTTCTGTTTTATCGGCCTGCGTTCGCGTGGGAACTGAAACTACTCCCGTACCAGCGACAGAGTCCACATCTCAGGCATGGTGGCGCAATGCCGTCTTCTATGAAATATTTGTCCGCTCATTCTATGATACGGATGGAGATGGCATTGGTGACTTCAATGGAATCACACAAAAATTAGACTATCTAAAACAGTTGGGAATCAATGCCATCTGGCTCATGCCTATACATCCCTCCCCTTCTTATCACGGTTACGATGTGACCGATAACTATGCGGTCAATCCTCAATATGGCACGCTGGAAGTCTTCAAGCATTTTCTTGCAGAAGCACACAAGAGCGGCATCCATGTGATCATGGATCTAGTGCTCAACCACACATCCAACCGGCATCCCTTTTTTGTCGACGCGTTAAAAGGGCCAACCTCGAAATATTATGACTGGTATATTTGGTCCAATACGCAAAAAGGTAGCAACTGGCATCAAGTCACGGGAGCAACACCAAAATTTTACTTTGGCTTATTTTGCGATTGCATGCCTGACTTGAACTACAACAATCCCGAAGTGACCGCAGAAATGCTCAAAGTTACAAACTTCTGGCTGAATGATATAGGCATAGATGGTTTTCGCGTGGACGCGGCCAAACATCTTATTGAAGAAGGTGATAAGGTCGAAAACACTCCTGCTACACATGAATGGCTCAAAGGTTTTTACACCGCCTATAAAAGGCAGAATCCACAAGCTTATACAGTTGGTGAAGTATATGGCGCAGGCTCCTCAATTGTTAAGTCTTACACTGGCAACCAGCTTGATCAGGTGTTCAACTTTGAAATGGCAAGCGGTTTTATCGGTGGTGCGAGTGGCGGTTCAAATTCAGGAATCAATAGCGCCCTCAAATTTTCATTGCAGGATATGCCGGATTTTAATTTCGCCACTTTTCTAACCAATCACGACCAAAATCGAGTCATCTCGGTTTTCAATGGTGAATTGGGCAAAGCGAAGGTTGCAGCAACGATGTTGCTCACATCGCCTGGAACTCCCTTTATCTATTATGGTGAAGAGATTGGCATGAGTGGGGTAAAGCCAGATGAAGATATTCGCTCACCCATGCAATGGTCTAATCAAGCAAACGCAGGATTCACCGTTGGCAGACCATGGCGAATGCCAAACAAAGACTACACATTTGTGAATGTCTCTGCGCAGCAAAGTGACCCGGAATCATTGTTCAATCATTATCGTGCCCTCATTGCCTTGCGTCATGAACATCCTGCTTTGCGAAGTGAGAAGATTAATTTATTGAGCACAAACAATCCAGGTGTATACGCTGTTTTACGTACAAGTGAAAATGAAATTATCCTTGTTATTGTCAATCTCACAGGCGAGACCGTTAGTGATTATGCGCTCACACTCGAAGAGGGGGTCTTAACGAAGTCAAGTTACAGAGCTGAGTCCCTGTTTGGCGGCGGGCAGGCAGAGGGTCTGAATGGAAACGGTGGGTTCTCATCTTACAAGCCTTTTGAAATGTTAAGTCCATATGGCTCGTATATAATTCAACTCATACCATAAGTTCAATCCGTAGTTCAACGGCGACATTTCATCAAAGCAATTCAAAGAGGAACTCTATGACGACACCCAAGTGGGTACAGGATGCAATTTTTTACCAAATTTTTCCGGACCGGTTCGCGCGCAGCAATCGTATGCCTGATTTCGGCTATGAAGCGTGGGACACACCACCGACCGTACATGGCTTCAAAGGTGGTGATTTATACGGCATAGCAGAGAAACTTGATTACCTGCAGGATTTGGGGATCACTGCAATTTATCTTAATCCCATTTTTTCGTCGGCTGCGAACCATCGTTACCATACATATGATTACTACAACGTCGATCCATTGCTTGGTGGCAATAAGGCATTTCATTTTTTGCTCGAAAGGGCCCATAAGCGTAACATGCGCGTGATTTTGGACGGCGTGTTCAATCATGCCAGCCGGGGTTTCTGGCCATTTCATCACGTGCTAGAAACGGGCGCGGCTTCACCTTACAAGGATTGGTTCCATTTCAACCCCGAACACTTGCATGGACAAAAACACTGGGGTGCATATCCTACTCATCACGAACAGGAATTAATTCAGCGTGAAGGGAGTTTTAAAGCGATTGGTTATCAGGGTTGGTGGAATCTGCCTGCTCTACCCAAATTCAATACAAATACACCAGCTGTACGCGAATTTCTGTTTGATGTTGGCGAATTTTGGGTCCGTTTTGGGATCGACGGCTGGCGTCTGGATGTCCCAGCAGAAATTGACGACGATGCCTTCTGGCAGGAGTTCCGCCAGCGAGTGCGAGCAGTTAATCCTGAAGCGTATCTAGTCGGTGAGCTCTGGCATGAGGCACAGAGATGGTTGCAGGGTGATCAATTCGACGCGGCGATGAATTATCTTGTCACAGCCGCAGCATTGAGTTTCTTTGGCGACAAACGGCTGGATATGGGCGTTGTCAATCAGGCAGGTGGATTGCAAAACCGCGTCCACCCAACCATGCATGCCAACAGCTTCGCAAATGAGCTTGACCGTCTTTTCAATTTATACAAACCTGAGATTGTGCGCTCACAACTCAACCTGCTCGATAGTCACGACATGCCGCGCTTCCTCTCCTGTGTGAGTGGAGACAAAAACGCGCTCAAACTTGCCTGGCTGTTTATGTTCACTATTCCGGGCGCGCCATGTATTTACTACGGCGATGAAATCGGCGTGGATGGGCGTCATGATCCCGATTGCCGCAAGTCCTTTCCATGGGACGAGTCAAGATGGGATAAGGATTTGCTCGAATATCTTAAAGCTTGTATTAAGTTGCGCAAGTCTAATCCTGTGTTGCGTCGGGGTGACTATAAGAGATTACATACTGAAGATGATGTAATTGCTTTTTGCCGCACCCTTAAGAACGAAACAATTTATGTCGTATTCAATAGTTCCGATAAGAATCGCTCCCTTCAGCTTCCTGCTCCCGCGAAGAACCCACGTGTTTTATTTGGCCCAACGGATATGATTGGTGTAAAAGGAAATAGTCTTTTAATTGACATCCCACCGCGCACTGGCCTGGTGTATCGTTAGTTTTCCTTGAGGGTTAATATCTTTAGACGGCGCTTTTAGCGCCGTCTATCATATGAGGAGCAAACATGACAGAGCAGCCAGCATCTCCTACTGAGACTCTAAACCGGATCCTTGAGTCGTTAAAAGGGGACGATCCAGAAAGCCGACTTGCTGCCATCCAAGAACTTCACCAGCTCAATTACACCAGCGCAGCTATTCGCGCGGAACTTGAGCGCCTCGCATTAAAAGACGACCATGAGAAAATCCGCACGGCCGCTCTCGCAACACTTGATCTACCTACAAATCGTCATATCCGAAGTATTGCTTCAAAGCTCGGACGCGATGAACGATATGCTCTTCTAAAAGAAATTGAAGGTTGGGTGAAAAGTGGCCTGCTTGATAAAATACAAGCAGATGTTTTGAAACGACGTTATGACTTTGACATAAGTCCGCTTCCGATCCAACCTGTGCTTGCTCCCGTTAAAGAAACTGCTACCAGTCCTACACAGAACCCTGCAATGCTGTCTGCATCAAGTGCTGAGTTGACAAAGCCTGCCTCTGCTCTCAGTGCGAAGCCCATTCCAGCCGGACCACGTCCTACATTACTTCAAACATTGCTCAGTGAAACGAGCATCAAAATAGCGTTGTATCTGGGTGCATTTTTTGTAATTGCTTCTGCGGTTATTTTAGGCGCGTTGGTGGAGGCTGCTCGTCTACCGACTTTGATTATTGGCACAATAATCTTTGGCATCTTCTCTGTTGCCATTCGCAAGCGGTTGCCTCAGCCAAGTTTCGCGCTTTTCATTGTCTTTTCTTTTCTCCTGCCAATTACTGCCAATGTTATCGAAGAATCGCTGAAACTCTCAAGTCAGGCAGCCGCAGGATATTGGACTTTTGTATCTTTATTCATGGCGGTCATCTGGGGAGTCAGTGCGTGGCTATATGGGTCGCGCCTCTTTAGTATCACCTCATTCATAGCTCTTACTACCTCATTCTATAACCTAGGTGGCATTTTTAAAGCTGAGCCTGAATTCAATATGACTATGATGGGCATCGCCGCACTGGCAGGTCTTTTCGGAGCACGCCTTTTGAAAGCCTGGAAAGATAATAAATTTGCCTTGCCGCTTTTTATCAGCGCGCAAATTCTACAAGGCATCGTGTTGCTACTTTCGATCGGGCTTTGGTTATTGCACCCCTTCGAATCCAATTTATTCACGCCATGGAATCTAGCCTCAGTCGCGACATGGGGATTGGCTTTTATTTTCTTCCTATGGTCAGACGCGCTTTATCCATTTATCTTTTTCAGATGGTTCGCTGCGACTGCGTTAATCCCTATTCCGTGGTTTGGTGCAACCGTATATGACGCCGGCAACATAGTCAATACAATTCTATTTTTTGCGTGGGGGATGATTCTGGCAGTTTCAAGCGAAGCTGTTTATAGAGTAGATAAAATATGCAAATACTGTCTACCAATCCTAATTGCATCCAGCCCTGCCTTCATGGCTGCAATCGCCACCGGTTTTGCAGAAAATAGATCGTTCGGGTTTGGCGCACTTCTCGGAATCGCGATGGTCTATGGCGTTATTCATGCAATACGTCCGCGGGGATTGTTGTGGGCAGCTTCCTTGCTCGCGGCGATCGGCGCATACTTCACCTTCTTTGAGCTGCCCTTCCTCCAAAACATTGATGTCTTCTCCGGATTCATATTTCTTGGCCTCAGCATCCTTCTGCTCCTGCCGGATTTAATTCTGAAAGCAGACTTTGCTGCGGACAAAAACTGGCGCCTCCCTCTGCGGATTTTTGGTGCATTGCTCGTCCTATGGACGTTCGTTTTCCTCACAACTTCTGAGCTAGATCCACTGATTAACATTAACACCGCCATTGTCTTTGGTGTGTATGCTGTTTTCTTTACGATATATTCCATCCGCTATACTCGTCCTTTGATAGGTTATCTCGCAACATTATCACTTACGTTGAGCGTGCTTTACACAATTAATTATTTTGATCTTAATATCTGGTTGGAATCTCTCACCGCGTTGAGCGTGCTTTATTATTTTGCCGGTTTTACGTTCAAACGCAATGAAATGCCCCTATCCTGGGGCAATATGCTCAAAGTGAGTGGGCTTATCCTCGGTAGCCTGATCTCACTGGTTGCAATTCTATCTTTCAAAGATACAAGCGGCTGGTATGTGGCGGTCATTGGCGCGCTATTCATAGTTGAAATGCACAGCCAGAAGCAAAGCCTTTTTGAACTCGGCGCACACTTTCTTTTCCCTGCTGCATTCTATCTTATCTTGCGCGACTTCCACCTTGACGAATTGGCCTACATTCTGTTTGGGTTCAGTTTGATCTGGCTCGGTCTTGATCTGATTTTTTCGCGCACATTCAAGAGCTCGCGTCGTCTTGAATTGCCTATACGCGGAATTGGAGCCCTCGCCGCGTTCACTGCTTCTCTAACATTGATCATGGAAGGCCATGCCGCGCGAGCCGCGATTTGTTTTGGCATTCTGACAGTGTTTTTTAGCATTTACACACTTGTTCAACGTAAGGCCATCTTGGGCTATATCTCTGCCGCATATCTTCCGCTGACTGTGGTTTACACCCTCCAATATTTCAACATCGACGCATGGCTTCCTGCACTCACTGGCCTTGCAGTTATTTACTTTGGCGCAGGCCTTGTAATCCGCACAAAAGCAGATTGGTCTCTCATGCTTCGAAACAGTGCATTGACACTTGGTACACTCGTCACCTTTGTGGCATTGATCAATCTTGAGAAAACAGGCGGCTGGTACGTGTTGGTCGTTGGTTTGATCTTCATTACAGAAACGTTCCTCCGCAGCGATGGGCGGTTTGAGATTGGCGCGCCGATCTTATTCAGCGCAGGCGCATTCCTCATCCTGCAAGATTTAAACATCAAAGATATCCAATATACCTTACTGATCACCAGCCTCGTATGGCTTGGGTTTGATCTAATTTTCCATAAAACTTTCACCGAAACTCGTCCACTGAAATGGATTGTTCGCGGGCTTGGCGCGGTTTTAGTAGTGTCGAATGTTCTGTATTTATTCAGCTACGGCATACTAAATGATGCGCATTCCCCAGCGATCTGCTTCGGTATTTATTGGCTCTTTTTTATCATTTATAGCCTACTCTATCGCCTACCTATTTTAGGCTACACTTTCACTATTACATTACCACTGTTCGTATTCTTCGTCTGCCGTGATGTTGAATTTAAAAAGTGGCTCTTCCCGATGATAGCTATCACGATCATTTATTACGCAATTGGTTACGTTATGCGCCGTTCTCAACGCGCAATAGGTTGGGATGTCACCATGCTTTTCAGCGGGCTTGGGCTTGGAACTATCCTCTCGTTTTTCGCGCCATTTCAGGGTGGGTTGGATTCGTCATTGCCAGTCGCAATTGCGGCTACGCTTTGGGCACTGGAAGCGTTTACGCGCAAAAACGTCTGGTTGGGATTCCCTGCCAATGTGTTGTATTTACTTGCTTATTTTATGATTTTGATCGACTTGAAAGTAGATGAGCCGCAGTATTTCTCTATAGCTGCAGCCATACTTGGCATGATTATGCACTACCTCTTGACACGCGCCGGAAGCAAAACGGGCGCGTTGATCACCGGTATGGTCTCGCAATTAGTTTTGTTGGGAACGACATACATCCAAATGCTCAACACGGAACGATTGATATTTTTTGTTGTGCTGTTCTTTCAGTCATTGGCCGTATTGATCTATGGGATTGTTATCCGTTCGCGCAGTCTGGTCTTGACGCCCATCGTTTTTTCTGTGTTGGGCGTCGTTACTGTCGTCTATAGCGCGCTGAAGGGAATCTCGACAGTTGTTTTGATCGGATGCACAGGTATTATCTTGTTGATGCTTGGTATATTGGCTGTTGTGATGAGAGAACGAATCACCAGACTTGGCGAAAGATTGAGCGATTGGCAGGCATAAATTGGTAGGTGCAGGCAGCTGCCTGCACCTACCAATTTTCCCACACAGCCTTTACTAACTCAGGCAAAATCTCACCTGATTTTCCATGCAACGCAAAGTCAGCTTTCGGCGTAAGTGGCGTTAATTCAGCATTGACTTCCACAACCACAGCGCCTTTGTTACGTGCGGCAAAGCCAAGCGACGCGGCAGGTTGGACTACTCCCGATGTTCCGATTGAAAAGAAAACATCACAAGAACGCGCGGCTGTAACCGCGTTTTCCAACTCAGCACGCGGTAAATTCTCCCCGAACCAAACCACGTCCGGTCGAAGCAATCCTCCACACGATTCACAGCGCGGCACAGACTCAGTATCATCACCCCATGTATCGGTAAACTTCCCACACTCAGAACAACGCACGCGTTGAATATTACCGTGCAATTCCAATATGCTTGTGCTACCTGCCATACGATGCAAGCCATCCACGTTTTGTGTGATCAATGTAAATGTAGGGAATTTCCGTTCCATTTCGACGAGTGCGTAATGTCCCGGATTTGGGCGGACACCTTTGATCGCCTCACGCCGCCAGGCATACCAATCCCAGATAAGCTTTGGATCCCGCTCAAATGCTTCAGGAGAAGCCAAGTCTTCCGGTTTGTATTGAGCCCAAAGTCCTGTTTGAGCATCGCGGAAGGTGCGGAGTCCGCTTTCCTGCGAGACCCCAGCTCCAGTCAACGCGGCGACGCGAGTAGCTCCTCGAAGAAAGCGGATCAATTCAGCAGGAATTTCAATGCTCATGGAGTCGCTGTTACCGTCAATGTAGTCGTCAACAAATCACATGATTTTAGTCGGAGGAGCTCGTCAAAGATCTGCGTGCGTCCTACTTCCCTTATTGCACGATTCGTTGCTACAAGCTGATACTGAACCCACGGATTTTCCAACGAATCGACGGCTTTCATTTCCTCAGGAACTAACGTATGCGTAAAAGTACCGGCACCGAGATTTTCCATTGAGATGCTCGTCCATGGGCTTGTTGCACCAGTAGCGATACTCTTAAAGCGCACGAACAAATCCACATGGGCTACATCTTCAGGTTTGCTAACTTGTGCAGTAAATTTGACTTCAGAGGGTTCACAATTCCCGATATAGAATTCGCTTGCCGAAAGCGTAACCGAATTAAACCCTTCCATCTCTACAGCAGGAGTAGCAGTAGCTATCGTAGCTGTAGAAACAATTGGCGACTCTGTAAGAGGCACAGATGTTCGTGTGGCAGTAGGAGTACTGGTCTTTTCACCGATTTTTGTAGGAGTTAGAGTAAAGGTTGGCGTGGGCTGGGTAGGGGTAATAGTCGGAGTCTCTGTTGGTGTCAATAGCGGAGTCGGTGACAAGACCGGCGCGCTGGTTGGCGTTGCAAAGAAATTGGATATCGAGATGGAAGGAACAGTGCACGAGATCAGTAATAAACTACCTATTAAGATGGTTCCAATTTTTTTCATATAAAATCCTTTCAATGATAATCCAAATTTTTCTCGTACGACCTCTTTCACGCTATAATATTGTGAACTCAATCCACCTTTCATTCTCATTTTACTGTGTACTGCATATGTATTTGAACCTGAACCGTTGCGTTTTCCTTACGGCTTTGTAATTAAGAAATCTATCTCAGAAGTGATATCCCTAACATGCCAGCCATCGAAGTAAATAACTTGCAAAAAACGTTTCAATCCAAACGCAAAGCCGCGGGATTAAGCGGCTCCATGCGCGCATTATTCAAGCCGGAATACAGTTCGGTCGTAGCGGTGCGTAGTCTTTCGTTCCAGATGGAAGCTGGTGAATTGCTTGGTTTTATTGGGCCAAATGGCGCGGGCAAGTCCACCACAATCAAGATGCTTACTGGCATCCTTTATCCATCAGACGGCGAAGCCAAAGTCCTCAATTTTGTACCATGGAAAGAAAGACAAAAACTTGCATTTCATATCGGCACAGTTTTTGGCCAACGCCCGCAGTTATGGTATCACCTGCCCGCTGTAGATACATTTGCGCTTTTCGGAAAAATATATGAGATGGAAGACCGCGATGTAAAAATGCGAATCGGCCAACTCGCGGAGACGTTTGAGATTCAGGATCTGCTCGAGACACCTGTCCGAAAGCTTTCACTGGGGCAACGGATGAGATGTGAAGTCGCCGCCTCGCTTCTGCACCGCCCGAAGCTGCTCCT
>Ga0137369_10006323_pt1 | contig 11975 bp, 11 predicted proteins | sample SagtaG_12_FD_104918 | JGI IMG/M metagenome (GOLD analysis project Ga0137369, IMG submission 104918) | Vadose zone soil microbial communities from Sagehorn Ranch, Mendocino, California, USA - Sage1_L_113_16 metaG | ecosystem: Environmental > Terrestrial > Soil > Vadose zone | place: USA... | reverse complement strand
GGTGCACACGGGCTGGGACCGCCACTGGGGCACCGAGCGTTACTTCACCCGCTACCCGTTTCTCACGGCGGCGGCGGCACGCCAGCTCGTGGATGCGGGGGCGGCGCTCGTCGGGATCGACTCGCTGAACATCGACGACGATGCCGATCCAACGCGCCCCGTCCACACGATGCTCCTGGGCGCGGGGATCCCCATCGTCGAGCATCTGTGCAACCTGGAAGCGGTCCCGGAGAAGGCGTTCCGATTCTTCGCCCTGCCCGCGAAGGTCCGAGGGATGGGGAGCTTTCCGGTCCGTGCAATCGCGGTCGTCGAGCGCTGATGCATTCACCCGCCACAGCGACGGCTATCGAGACGTTTCCCCGAATGCGCGACCTCTGGTGTCGTGCTGCGCCATTCGTGCGGTACGGAACCGACCCGGTCTTTGGTGGACACCGGGTCTGGGGCTGGTTGCCCCGCCGGTGAAGGTGCTGACACCCGCGATTTCGGGGGGGGCCCATCGTTGGGCTCGGGCCCGATCGTGCGTTGCAAGGCAAATGCGGAGGACGTACTGCACCGGACGGCGACAGCCGGGACTCGAGTACCGCCGCTCGCGGGTGTACCACGTGTCAAGGTACGCGAGGATCGCCCCCGGCTTACTCACGTTCGCGACGATGCCGTGCGCCGCGAGCAGCGTCTGATAGTCGTCACACCCATACTGACTGCCCCGATCAAAGTGTGCAGGAGCCCGCGGGCGGGCCGCCGCTCGGCCAGCGCCATGCGCAGCACCGCGACCGGGAGCGGCTGCGTCCAGCGTCTCCCGCATCGCCCACCCCACCACACGCCGCGGAGGCGAGGTCGAGAACGATCGCGAGAACCAGCCAGCCCGCGCGCGTGGGCACGTAAGTCAGATCACTCACGCACCCGCGATCCAGCTCGGTCACCTGGTCGACTCGGCAGTGGCCGCTGGAGCACGTTGGGCGCCAGCGGCTGCGCGTGCGGCGAGTCTGTCGTCCGGCGGCCGGCGCCCACCAACCCGTCCTCGCGCATCAGCCGGGCCACGCGCTTCTGGGCGGGCGGCTCCCCTTGGGTGCGCAGCGCGGCGTGGACGCGCGGCGCCGCGTTGGGGCGACACCGCGCGTACCGTGAGCCGGCGCGCTGGGCGCGGACTCGGGGGCCGGCGTTGCGCCGCGTCGAGCCCGGGAGCGACGCCGCGAGCGCGTCTCCAACCTCTCTCACGAACCGCAGCGTCTCTCTCGTAGCCGTCGTCCTCGCGGTCCCTCCGGCTCTGGCGCAGGGCTCGAACCAAGTCGACATGACCGTGGACGCGGCACGCGGTGGCAGGTGGTCGACGGCGTGCTCGCCCGGCTCACCGAAGCCTACGTCTTCCCGGACACGGCCGTCGCGATGGAGCGCGCCATCCGGGACCGGGTGCGGCGCGGCGAGGACGAGAGGATCACGAGCGCCCGGGCGGTGGCCGACCCGTTGACCGCGCACCTCCAAGCGGTAAGCACGGACAGGCACCTACGCGTCCGCTCCAGTCACCACCCGCTGCCCCCGTTGGCGCAGGCCGACGGCCCTACGCCGGAGATGGAGGCGCGCGTCCGCGCAAGTCGGACGCCACGTCAACTACGGATTCGAGAAGGTGGAGCGGCTCCCGGGCAACGTGGGGTACCTCGAGCGGCGCAGTTTCGGGTTCGAGCCGGAATGGATCGGGGACGCCGCCGCCGCGGCGTTCGACTTTCTGGCCAACACGGAGGCCCTGATCATCGACCTGCGCCGGAACGGCGGCGGCTCGCCCGGCATGGTCGCGTTCGTCTCGAGCTGTCTCTTCGGCGTGGACTCGGTGCACCTGAACTCGCTGTACTGGCGCCCCGGCAACCGCACCGACCACTTTCCACACCCGCTCCCGGGTCCCGGGCGCGCCCTACGGCCGCCGTCGGATCCGACCCTTCCGTGCGGCGCATCTAGTGGACGGTGACTCGGGTAGCGTTAGCGCGGCAGCGCAGTATGGACGGACCGTCGCAGGGCGACTGGGGTGGGGAGGGGGCGGTTGTAGGGAGTCGAGCCCAAGACGGGTCCCTCCATCTGCGCTAACGATTCGTTGGTTACGGACCACTAGCTGCGCTGCCGGACCTCCGCGAGCGTGCGACCGACGCCGAGCGGCGGCGTCAGCTCGACGAGGCCATCGCGGAGGTCGAGGGGCGGCCGTAGTTCGACTCGATCTCCCGGGCGTGGGACCACTGATTTGCCGCCCTCCCGGAGTGACAGCAAGCGAGCAGCATCACGACACTCGATTGCCACCGCCCGCGGCTCAGCCCGCCGACACAGGCTCGCGCCCGTGCTCCCCCGCCCCTTCGCTCCGTCCCTCTTCCCGCAGGTTCCGCGGAGATCTTCCGTCGGGGCGTGCATCGGGGAGTTCTCCGATCCCTCAGATCCTCTCCTCAGCGCGCGGGGAGTGCCCGGCGGCGCGGCGCCGCTCCGAAATTGCTGGGAGCAGAGACGGTGTGGGGCGAGTGATTGGGACGGAGCGACGAGCGGAGGGGCCGCCGTTTCGCGACCGTCCGGGAGTGACAGCAAGCGAGCAGCATCACGACACTCGATTGCTACCGCCTGCGGCTCAGCCCGCTTGCACCGCCTCGCGCTCGAAGCTCGGCGGCCCCGTCCCGGCCGATTCTTCGTCTCCCAGCCTTGCATGTGGTCTTGCGTCGGGACGTGCATCAGCGAGCGCTTCAACCGGCGGATTGCGCGGGAGTGCCCAGCGGCGCCGCGCCGCTCCGAAATGGCTGAGCACAGCCGGTGTAGGGCGCGTGATTGGGACGCAGCGACGGGCGGGGGGCCCGCAGCTTCGTGGCTATCCCGGAGTGACAGCAACCGAGCAGCATCACGACACTTGATTGCCACCGTGTAGCTCTCAGCCCGCCGGGACCGCCTCGCGCTAAGACTCCGCCGCCCCGTTCTCCCGTCGGCCCGTCCACACGTCCGCCTGTCCGCCCGTCCGGCCGTCCCATCGTGACCGCCTACCGTTGATCGTGCTGCGCCAGAATTGCCGCGGGCAGAGTGGCCGTCAGGCGAACGATCGTGACCCATCGACGGGCGGGGAGCCGCAGTTTCGCGACTGTCAGGGAGTGACAGCAAGCGCGCAGCATCACGACACTCGATTGCCACCGTCTAGCCGTCAGCCGGCCGGGGCCGCCTCGCGCTGAGACTGCGCCGCCGCGTTTCCCTGTCCGCCTGTCGGCCCGTCCGCCCGTCCATCGGCCCCCAGCTTCCGCGTGATCTCCCGCGTGATGTGCATCGAGCAGAACTTCGGCCCGCACATCGCGCAGAACTCCGCCGACTTGAAGTACTCGGCGGGGAGCGATTCATCGTGCAGCGCCCGCGCCCGATCGGGATCGAGGCTCAACCGGAACTGTTCGTTCCAGTCGAACGCGAACCGCGCCCGGGACAGCGCGTCGTCGCGCTCCCTGACGCCCTTCCGCCCGCGGGCGATGTCCGCCGCGTGGGCGGCGATCTTGTAGGCGACCACGCCTTCGCGCACCTCCTCGGCGTTGGGGAGCCCGAGGTGCTCTTTGCGGGTCACGTAGCACAGCATGTCCGCGCCGTACCAGCCGATCATGGCCGCCCCGATCGCCGATGTGATGTGGTCGTAGCCCGGCGCGATGTCGGTGACCAGCGGCCCGAGGGTGTAGAACGGCGCCTCGTGGCAGATCTGCTTCTGCTTCCGGACGTTGATCTCGATCAGGTGCATCGGGATGTGCCCCGGGCCCTCGATCATCACCTGGACGTCCTTCGCCCACGCCCGAGTCGTGAGCTCGCCCAGCGTCTCGAGCTCGGCGAACTGGGCGCGGTCGTTCGCGTCGGCGATCGAGCCCGGCCGTAGCGCGTCGCCCAGCGAAAGCGTGACGTCGTACTTGCGGGCGATCTCCAGGATGCGGTCGAAGCGGGTGTAGAACGGGTTCTGCTTGTTGTGGTGCATCATCCAATACGCGTGCAGCGACCCACCACGCGACACGATCCCGGTCACGCGGCCGAGCGCGAGCCCCACGTACTCCCTCAGGATGCCGCAGTGGACGGTTACGTAGTCCACCCCCCGCTGCGCCTGGTGCTCGACCATGTCGAGCAGGTCGTCCTCGGTGAGGTCCTCGACCTTCTTCACCTCGGTGACCGCCTGGTAGATCGGCACGGTGCCGACGGGAACCGGGGAAGCGTCGATGATCGCCTCGCGGATCGCGTCGATGTCGCCGCCGGTGGAGAGGTCCATCACGGTGTCCGCGCCGTAGTGGACCGCGTGATGCAGCTTCTCAAGCTCCCGGTCGACGTTCGACTCGACGGCCGAGTTCCCGATGTTGGCGTTGATCTTGACGCGCGCCACCTTGCCGATGGCCATTGGGTCGAGCCGCCCGGCGAGGTGGTTCACGTTCGCCGGAACGATCAGCCGTCCGCGGGCGATTTCGTCGCGTACTAACTTCACCGGGAGCTCCTCCCGTTCCGCGACGCGCTCCATTTGGGGAGTGACCGTGCCCTGACGGGCGAAGAACATCTGAGTGACGCAGGTCATGCTGACTCCCTTCGCCGGTGCTAGCCGGATCAGGTTCAAAGGGTGTGATCTCAGCCCGCCACGCTGGCGGCAGGCACCCCTGTCGTTTCGCAATCTAGAGCGACGCGGTAGTCCACGGGAGGGATGCGGCGATTTGACCGCACAAAATATATTCATAAATTGGAATATGTGAATCTCGTAGCCCGTGAGGCCGCAGACCTCTTCGCCGCGCTCGGCGACCGGGTGCGCCTCCGTCTCGCCTGCTGCCTCCTGGCAGTCCCTCGCGGAGTCTGTGTGTCCGAGCTCGTCGACGCCCTCGACGTGTCCCAGCCCAACGTGAGCCGGCACCTGAAAGTGCTGAAGGCGGCCGGGCTGGTCGACGAGCAGCGCGACGGTCGGTGGATGTACTACCGGCTGCGCCAGCCCGATCAGCCGGTCTTCCAGCGCATCCGCACCTGCCTCGAAACGGTCTCTGGCGGCGCCGACCTGCAGGCAGACGCGCGCCGGCTGCGGGCGCGCCTCGACCTGCGGCGAGCAGGGAGCTGCGTCTTGGGAACCCGGATGCTGCCAGGCCGCTCGACCAGCCGGAGAGGCGGAGGAGAGCGTCAGGTGCGATTCCCCGCGATACACTGATGGCTTGCTGCCCAACAGAAGGACCGCACTGCGCAGACGCTGGGTGGAAGCTGTCGTGAAGCTGGCGCTGGTTTGCCAGCTGAGATGAGCGCGTCGGCTGACACCGTGGGCCGTCCCCTTGCTTGCGAGACACCGCGGCCGCAAAGAGCGACCCTACGCGCTGCGCAAGGGCGCGCAGCATGCTGGCGCTCCGACGTGCTCGTCATGCCGCGTACCGTCCACTGCGAACCGCCACCGAACGGGGTCGTAGGACGCCGGGGACAGTGACAGCGGCACACTACTGCATAGGTGCTGAGTGGAAGATGTCGTGAAGCTGACGCCTGTCGTCAGCAGCAGAAAGGAATGGCGTGGGGTCCTGAAGTGCCAGGCCGCTTTCGACCATCCTGAGACGAAGGAGGGAGAACGTCAGGTGCGACTCCCTGCCAATCCAGTGACGGCTTGCTGCGGGAACCGAAGTACCGGGCTGCATAGACGCTGAGTGGAAGCTGTCGTGAAGCTGGCGCCGGCCCCTCGACCCAGAATACGTACGTCGACTGGTACCGTGGGGTCTCATTCATGCCGCCACCGTCAAGCTAGGGCGTACCCGTCACCGCCTTCGGCACGCCACCCATTCGTGCCGCCTCTGGGACGTCCTCCTGACGGTGCCCGAATCGCGGCCGGGTTGATCGACGCGCGCGCGCGGCGGCGCACGATGTGTCGAACGTCGTCGAACGGGTCGTTGGATGTCGGAACGGAGCGAGCCGCACAGCACTACATAGGCGCTGGGTGGAAGCTGTCGTGAAGCTGGCGGCTGTCGTCAGCGCGGGCCGCCTTCATTTACGTGAGCTATGTGGATCGACCGACGCGGCGCTCGGTCCCGCGGTCGAAGAGGACGCCGGCCAGCCCTCGGCGAGCTTGCTCGCTGCGTGACCCTTCGCGGTGAGGAGGCGATGCCGCCGAGTCATCATGTCGGAGCGCAGGATGCTGCGCTCCGACCAAGCAGGCGCGCGAGACATCGAACGCCGCCGAACCCGGTAGTAGGAGGTCGCACCCGGGAGAGCGGGACAGCACTGCATAGGCGCTGGGTGGAAGCTGTCGTGAAGCTGGCGGCTCTCGTCGCGGGGCGCCTTCCTTTAACTGGACTGACACATGTGGATCGACCGATGCTATGGCCGGTCCGTCGTTGAGAGACGCCGCCCAGCCTTCGGCAACCTTGCGTGTTGGCCAACCCTCCCCTACGAGGATGCGCTGCCGCCGAGTCATCATGCAGGAGCCGGGATGCCGCGACCGGCTGCGCCGGCCCGACCAGCCGGTCCTCCAGTGCGTCCACTTCTGCTTCGAAACGGTCTCTGGCGCCGGCCGACCTCCAGGCAGACGCCATGCTGCCGGACGGGGGGAAAACCGGCACCGCACGCGTGCTGGGCGGAAGCTGTCGCGAAGCTGGCGTCTTCCTTTTGGTGGTGCCGGCACCGGGACGCCCTACCTACTTCCCGCGGAAAAAACTCGCCGTCTGGCAGCTGCTCTTGGGGTCCTGCTGCGGTGCCTAGCGGCATGCCCCGTCGCGCGGATGGCCTGCTCCCGACCTGCGCCGGAGAGCATCGGCCTGCGCTGAGAGGTCGTGCATCGCCTTGGCGATCTGGTGGAACCGTTTCCAGTAACTAACAGTGCCGAATGGCGGCCCGACCGATCGACGCGCGGGCGCGACGGTGCGCGCGATGCATCGAACGCCGCCGAACCGGTCGCGAGAGAGGTCGGAGCCAGGCGGCCGTCCGTACTGCATACGTGCTGAGTGGAAGCTGTCGTGAAGCTGACGCCTGCCGTCGGCACGGCGACGGGCAAACGGACACGCAGGATGCTGACAAGCGTCGTTGACGGGTTGCGACCAGTGATCGCACGGGCTGAAGCCCCGCCTTGGCCGGGGTTCGTCCTGAAAGACGACGGCGCACCCGCGTCCTTCAGGACGCGCTTTGGCCGAGGTCGCCCTACAGGCGTCCCATGAATCCAAGCGGGAGGCATCAGACTTCGACACCCTGCTAAGCGGCGGCCGACCTCCAGGGGGACGCGCGTCGGCTGGGGGGCGCTTCACCCGGCGGCGGGCAGCGCGACTCCCCGCGATGCACTGACGCCTTGCTGGCCGAACCGGCGGAAAGCCGCACCGCATGCGCGCTGGGCAGGAGCTGGGGCGAAGCTGACGCCTTCCTGAACTGAGATACGTGGATCGACCGACGTTGCGTTCGCGTCCGGTGAATGATGCCCCGTGCTTTGGTGTGGGGTTGACCCGATGTGGTGGACACCTCATTGACCCTGTAGCGTTCGGGGTGGAGGTCGTCGATGACGCAGGCCAGCAAGGGAAGTGGGAAGCGAGCGCGGCGCGCCGTTAGCGCGGAATTCAAGGTGGAAGCGGTGCGCCTGATGCGCGAGCGCCAGAAGCTGGGGGTCAGCGTGGCCCAGGGGCCGGGAGTTGGATGTCAGGCTGGATCTACTGTGGAAGTGGGCCGGCAGGTGGAGGAGCGGGCGGGTGGCCCGAGGGACTTCTTCAAAAAACGCGCGGCGTTCTTCGCGAAAGAGTCGCGGTGAGGTACGCCTGCCTTGCTCGCCACCGCGGCGAGTATCCGGTGCGACTCGTGTGTCGCGTGCTCGCGGTGGCGCCCTCGGGCTTCCACGCGGCGCAACGCCGGCCACCGAGTGCATGCGCCCAGCGGGACCAGTCGCTCCGGCTCAAGCTGCGCGCGGTGCATACGCAGAGCCGCCGCACCTATGGGGCGCCGCGCGTCGACGCCGAGCTGCGGGCCAGGGGGAGCCGGTCGCCACGAAGCGCGTGGCCTGGCTGTTTCTCGCGATCGTCCTCGACCTCGCCTCGCGGCGGGTGGGTGGGCGATGACGCTGGACGCGGACCTCGCGCTGGCGGCGCTGCGCATGGCGCTGGCCGACCGGCGGCCCGCCCCGGGCTCCTGCATCACTCTGTACGCGTGTGGCGAATACCGGAAGCTGCTCGCGGCGCACGGCATCGTCGCGAGCATGAGTAACCAGGGGGATTGTTGGGACAACGCGGTCGCCGAGAGTCTCTTCGCCACCCTCGAGACGGAGCTGATTCTGGAGGCCGACGGCCCACGCGGGACGCCGCGCGCCAGGCGATCTTCGCGTACATCGAGACGTGGTACAACCGGCAGCGGCGGCACTCGAGTCTCGGCTACTGCAGCCCGGTGCAGTACGAGTGCTACGTGCTCGCGCGCGGTGAGGATCACCCAAAACGTCCTCCGCATTTGCCCCACAACGCACGATCGGGCCCGAGCCCGACGGATGACACCGCCCGAAATCGCGGGTGCCACCTTTCACGAGCTGGGCAACCAGCTCAAACCCGGTGTCCACCAAACCGGGTGAATTCCAGTCTCGGCTCCGGGATAGCATGACGGCCGGGGCGGTCGACGAGCGACCCTGCCCTTCTTGACCCCATGCCGCTCGAGTCCTTGTGTAAGAGCGCCTTGAGCCGAGTTTTCCTGCGGAGGCGAGGATGACCGCTCCATCGAGACGACAGTTCGTCGGCACGTTGGGTGCCGCGTTGCTCGCGCCGCGACCCGGGCGGTCGGCGGGAGGCCCGCACGGGTTCCGAATTCGGACGATCACGGCCGGGGCGCGGCTCCGCTCCGCGAGCGACCTGAAACCCGTTGAGTCCGCCATCGTCTTCCTGGGCCGGGCGCGGAAGGCCTTCGAGGACGCGGGCTACGAGATTCAGACGGTCCGTCTCGCGACCCAGCCGCTGGCCGCGCCGGGCGACCGGGTACTCGCGGATCTCCAGGCGCTCGACCGGCTCGCGGGCGAAGGCAGGGTGGTGGTGAGCGTCGGGCCCTTGGTGCACCACGAGGGTTCCGACGCGGAGTTCGCCGCGTGGGCGGCCGAGCTCGTTCGAACTACCTCCGCGATCAGCTGCAGTGTCACGGTGGCGTCGCCCGGCCGGGGCATCCATTACCGCGCGACGCTGGCGGCCGCCGCGGCGATGGCCGCGATCGCGCGGGCCACTCCGGGCGGAGAAGGCAACTTCCGGTTCGCGACCGCGGCGAACTGCCCGGCGGGGACTCCATTCTTCCCGGTGGCCTATCACGAGGGAGAGGACGCGTTCGCGGTGGGCCTCGAGTCGGCGCCGCTCGTCGCGTCCGCGTTCGCCGACGCCTCCTTCACAACGGAGGCCCGGGCGCGGCTCAGGGGAATTCTCGAGGCCAAGCTTCGCGCCGTGCAGGCGATCGCGGTCGCCACGGCGCGACGAGAGGGTCGCCGCTACTTGGGGATCGATGCCTCTCCCGCGCCGGGCAAGGATGCAAGCATCGGTGCGGCGATCGAGACACTCACCCACGCGCCGTTCGGGGACGCCTCGACGCTCGAGGCGTGCGCGACCGTCACCGATGTGTTGAAGAGTCTCACCGTGAGGACCTGCGGGTACTCAGGCCTCATGCTCCCGGTGCTTGAGGACCCCGTGCTCGCCAGGCGGGCGGCAGAGCGCCGCTTTAGCGTGAAAGAGTTGCTTCTCTATTCGAGCGTGTGCGGGACCGGGCTCGACGTCGTCCCGCTTCCCGGGGAGACGCCGGTGGGCGTTCTCGCCGCGCTGATCCGCGACACCGCGGCCCTCGCGGTCAAGCTGCGCAAGCCGCTCTCGGCGCGGCTGTTTCCGATTCCGGGGAAGGCGGTGGGAGAGGCGATCCACTTCACCAACCCGTACCTGACCGACTCCGTCGTGATGGCGATCCAATAGCCTGTTCAGGGCATCTCGCGCGGCTTCGGCGGCCCGTACCGCTCGGATGGATCGTGGAGCTTCGCCCACTCCGATCGGAAGGCGAAGGCATCGAGGCCCGCCGCGCGGTCGAGCGCGAGGATCCCGTCGAGGTGGTCGGTCTCGTGTTGCAGCAGCTCGGCCATCGGCCCCTCGAGCTGCAACGTGTGGTCCTTCCCCTTCAGGTCGGTGTAGCTGAGCGTCGCCGCGTAAGCGCGCGTAACTCGGACGAGCAGGTTGGGGAAGGAAAAGCAGTCGTCCCAGACGGGGAAGTCGTCCGGGCCGACGTCGGTGATCTCCGGGTTGACCATCGTCCAGCGCTGCTTGTCGATCTCGACGAACACGATGCGCACCGGTGCGCCGATTTGCGGTGCGGCGAGCGCCCGGCCCATCTTGTACCTCTTCTTCGCGATCCGGAGCGTGTCCCGCAGGTCGTCCGCGACGAGCCGCGTCGCGGCCGACTTGGGGTTCTCGACCCGCTCGCACCGGGCCCGGAGGATGGGATCGCCCAAGTGGCGAATGCGCCGTACCGCCATGGGGCGCCAATTTGGGGGTTTGCCGCTCGAGTGCAACTCGTGCAGTAACCGTGGCACTGCGCCAGGTCGCCGGGGTTCCCAGAAAGGCCTACGGGCGGAGTAGCGTCGTGTACGCTATGGCCATAAGGCTATGTCCCTGGCAGGGGTAGTGTTGGCGGCGGGCCGTTCCGAGCGGATGGGCGCTCCCAAGGCGCTGCTCGACTATCGCGGCGAAGCCCTTCTGTGGTCCGCATTCCTCCAGGCGCTCGCCGCGCTCCAAATGAGGCCGCGCCTGGCCGGTCGATCCGCCCCATGTCCGCGTGCCCCCGCTCGAGCGCCTCCTCGAAACGTTTCGCCGCACGGACGCTCCCGCCGTCCTACCGTCATTCGGCGAGCGGCGGGGCAACCGGTCATATGGGACGAATCGCTGTTTCAGAAGCTCGCGACCAGCGAAGCCGCCACGCGGCACGGCGCTCTCGCGGTCCTGCACGCCCGCGAGTCTCAGCTTGCCGCCGTCGCGGTGGACGACCCTGCGGTGATCGACGACGTGAACACGCCGGCGGACTACGAGCGGCTGGTGCGCGGTGTTAGGTGCTGGGTGTTAGGTGCTGGGCGTGGCGGGCTGCGCGCCTCGTCTGAACCCAGCACCCAGCACCCTGGCTACATAACACCTTTTCCCCCAACTAGTTACGAATTCAAGCAAAGTTGTTTTGTTTTAAGTTGACAATCCCGAATAAGTTGCTTAGGATTCGCTGCCCGTATGCTGACCGCTCCTGTGCAAGTCGCGGCCCACAAAGGACTTCGGGGCCAGATCCTGCTTGAGCTAAAGCGCGCCCAGCCCCTGACGGCCCGGCAGCTCGCCGCGAGGCTGGGCGTCTCCCCCAACGCGATTCGGCACCATCTGAAGGAGCTCGCAGCCGGGGAGCTGATCCTCTACCGCCGCGAGCAGCGGGGCGTCGGCGCCCCCACCTACGCCTACCGGCTGAGCCCGGGCGGCGAAGCGCTATTCCCCCGCGCCTATGAAGCGACGCTCACGGAACTGCTCGAGCGGGTCGCCGAAAAGGCCGGCCGCCGGGCGGCTGTCGAGCTGTTCGAGGACCACTACCGCGACCTCACCCACCGGCTGCTGGCCGAGCTCGGCGGCGCGGCCGCGCTGGAGCGTCTGGACCGCGTGGCCCGGCTGATGAGCCAGCGAGGGTACATGGCAGAGTGGCAGGAGTCCTCCGGCACGTTCCGGCTGTCCGAGCACAACTGCGCCATCCGGGCCGTGGCGGAGCGGTTCCCCGAGGTGTGCTCCGCGGAGCAGAAGTTCCTGCAGGACGTTCTCGGAGACGCCGTGGAGCGTCGCACCCACATCGCGAGCGGCTGCAACGCCTGCGAATACGCGATCACCTTCGGCGGCGAGCAGGGACGGGAGACCACATGAGCTCTGGCATCGAAGCCCAGGTTCTGCATCCATACCAGTACGGATTCGTCACCGATATCGAGGCCGAAGTCGTTCCGCCGGGCGTGAACGAGGACGTCATCCGGCTGATCTCGGCGAAGAAGGGGGAGCCGGAGTGGATGCTCG
>Ga0137369_10006322_pt1 | contig 11975 bp, 14 predicted proteins | sample SagtaG_12_FD_104918 | JGI IMG/M metagenome (GOLD analysis project Ga0137369, IMG submission 104918) | Vadose zone soil microbial communities from Sagehorn Ranch, Mendocino, California, USA - Sage1_L_113_16 metaG | ecosystem: Environmental > Terrestrial > Soil > Vadose zone | place: USA... | reverse complement strand
TGGAGGACCCCGACCACCGCGTCGGGCCATCACCACGCCCACCACGCCGAGCGACCCACAGAAGATCAACAATCGTTCTCAACGACCATGATCGACCGCTAGCGAAAGACCGAGGCTAGGCACGACCCACGCTAACGGCATCCTCTTCTGCGCCTGCGAGCGGCGTACGCCGTGCACGGATCTGTCGCGAATCGGATGGCGAACGGTCAGCCCGCGCCGGGCACTACTCGTACTCCTGCCCGCATCGGGCCAACTCGGCAAGCTCCGCCCCACCGACCGCCGCGACGCTGCGCTCGCCTGGCTCCGGCTCAGGCACCAGGGGAACGACGGGACCGGGTACCGGCTTGCGCACGCCGTCGTCCTCGTCCCAGCCGCCCAGAGAGCCGGCCACCCCGCACTCCAGGTACCCACTCGGATCGAAGTTGTACCAGCCGCAGTACGGCCCGTCGGGGCCGGCGGCGACCCGGAGCCCGGCTGTGGTCGCGGCCTCTGTCTTGTCCACGGTGGCCCTCCGGTCACCCGGTGACGTGGATGGTGCCGCGGGCGCCGCGGTCGGCGTCGGCGAGCGCATGGGTGAGGAACGGGTAGCTGCCGGGTTGGCTGAGCACGGTCTCCACGAACCCGCCGCCGGCCGGGGCGAGGTCGAGGGTCTGCGCGCCGCCCGGATCCGACGGCTGCAGCCGGTAGCCGCCTTCGGCGTACACGGTGTCGAACGGCGCACCCACGAGGTGGAAGGCGCTGGAGCGGTTGGGGCCGGCGTCCAGCACCCAGATCCGTACCCGTTGGCCGGCGTGGGCGCTCAGCGGCCGGAACGCGTACTGGGAGACGTAGCCGTTGAACACCACCGCGTCGGGCCGGTCGGCGGCCATCTTGGCCGCGTCGCCGGGCTGTGCCTGGCCGCCGAGGTAGAACTCGGACTGGACCAGCAGGTACTCCCGGTCGACCGGCGCCAGGTCCGGAGGATCGATGATCAGCGCCCCGTACATCCCGCTGGCGATGTGGTAGAGCATCGGCATCGCCGAGCAGTGGTACATCCAGATCCCGGCCTTGGTGGCGGTGAACCGGTACGTGGTGCGCTGGCCGGGTTCGACCGTGCGCATCGCGGTGTCCGCGAGTGCCTCGGCGTGAAAGTCGATGCCGTGCTCGACCGTGGCGTCGTTGATCAGAGTGATTTCGAAGCTGTCCCCGATCCGGCCGCGCAGCACCGGGCCGGGTGCGGTGCCGCCGAATGTCCACAGTGTCTGGCTGACCCCGGGGGCGATATCGCGTCGAACGTCCTGGGCGTGCAGGGTGACGCGGTGGGTCCGCTCGGCCGATGCTGGGGCCAGGGTGGCGTCGGCGGCGGTGAACCCGGGTCCGGGGTCGGCCATCGTGTCGATCCTGGCCGCGCCGGTCGCGGCGGCCGTGTCGGACGTCGACGCGGTCGGGGTGGTGGAGCCGCCGGTGGGACCGGTGGTGGTGATGGTGAGGGTCATGCCGGACTGCCGGTGGGCGGGGCGGGTGCACCAGCCGTGCACGGTACCGCCGATGACGCCGGCGTCCAGCCGGGCGCTCGCGCCTTGGGCGAGCAGCCCGGTCCGCGGACCGGTGGCCAGGACCAGGTCGTGGCGGCGGCTATCGGTGTTGGTGAGCACGATGACCAGCCGGTCGCCGGCCGGTACGGTGATCCGGTCGGGACGGTAGCGCATCCCGGTGGCCGCCACCTCGACGGTGGTGGTGTGCCCGGTCGGCGGCACCATGGCCGCGCCCGTCGCGGCGGTGCCGGGGTTGGTGGCGTGCTGGCCGATGACGACGACGACGACGGCGAGCAACACCAGGGCGACCCCGGCAGCGATGCCGCCCCACGGCCGCACGGTCGGGGCAGCCGCGGCCGGCGGAACGGTCGGCCGGCCGGCGCTGGTGGCCGCCGGCGCTGTCGGGCTGGCTGCGGTGGGCATGGGGTTACCTCGTTCGGGACAGCAGGACGCGCAGCGCTGGCACCAGGAACTGGACCAGCGCGGCGAGGATCAGCAGGGCGGTGGTGATCCGCACGTAGGGCGGGACGGGCAGCAGGTAGACGGCCAGGGCGAGGTTGGCCGTGGTGACCCGTTGCGGCCAGTGCACGTCCAGGCGGGCGGTGCGCTCCCGCACCGGGACGGGACCGCCGCCCAGGGCCATGGGCAGCAGGTAGGCCAGCGCGCCGAGCAGGACCTGGGCGACGAAACCACCGCCGAGTGCGGGCAGGATGGCGTGGAACCGGTCGGCGGCGACGGCGGCGTCGCCCGTGGACAGCAGGCTGATGGCGTCCCAGGCGAGGGCGACGAGCAGCCAGCCGAGTCCGGCGGCGATGGACCAGGTGGCGAACGAGGCTGGTGGCCGCTGCCGGGCGGTCAGCGCGGCGGGGACCGCGATGACCACGACGGCGGCGGCGAACAGGGCGAGGCCGGCCGCCGCTAGCAGCGGCCACCAGGCGAGGGCGCCGAGGGCGAGGCAGGCGAGGCCGGTCAGGCTCAGTGGCAGCGCCCGGCGCGCCGCGCGGGGCGCGCCCTCGACCATGCGGGTACGCAGCGCGGTGGGCCATAGCGTGAGCAGGGTGCCCAGCACGGTGAGGGTGACGAAGCCGAGGAGGTTGACGTGCGCGTGGAAGAGCAGCAGCCGCGGACGCTGGTCGTCGTCGATCACCAGCATCCACGCTCCGGCCGGGACGCCGGCCAGCACCGCGACGGCGGCGGCGAGGTAGTAGTGCACGGTGATCGCGAAGCGCGCCGGTAGCGCCCGGCGCAGCCGCACAGCCAGTGCGTACAGGTGCGCGGCGAGGGCGGCGAACACCAGTCCGGCGGCAGCCGTGCCCAGAAGCGGCGGGCCGAGCGCGCCGCCGGCCAGCACACCGAGCACGCCGGCGTTGAGCACCGCGAGGCGGGCCACCTCGCCGCGCCGGCCGGCCGCGGCGGGGGTGCGCAGGATCGCCGCCGCGAAGTGCGTACTCCAGATCAGGATGGCGTTGGTGACCGCGCCGAGCAACAGCAGGTGGATCAGCAGCCAGTGGGCCTGCGGCACGACCGGGTGGGCAAACGCGACCGCAACCGTCGCGGCCAGGTAACCCAGCGGCAGGAGTGCGACCCGGCGGTGCCAGGCAGCCCGCGCCAGCGGTGCGCGTTCCCCGGTGGCGGTCACGTCCGCACCGCCACCGGCGCATCGGCCGCCGCGGTTGACCGGGCCGTGCGGCTGGCCCGGCCGGCGCGGACCGCGAGGGCGGCGGCGCAGGCGGCGAACGCCACAACGGCCACGGCGTTGGCGACACCGGCCCACCGCCACACCGCGGTGAGCCCGGCGGCGTCGCCGAGGCCGAGGCGGGCGGCCAGCGACAGGTGCAGCAGGCCGAGCGGGGCGTACAGCACCGGGTGGTATGGCAGTGGGCGACGCAGCACCGCGGGCAGGATCACCGGCGCGTGCACGAAGATCATGGACATGGTGAAGCCGAGGAACACCGCGTGCAGGGTGGCGTCGTAGCGGGGACCGTCGGTGGTGGCGCCGGCGCCGGCCCACAGCAGCCCGGCCAGGGCCAGCCATCCGTACCCGGCCAGCAGCCCGGCCGCGACGTAGCGGGGCAGCCCCCGGCCACGGATGGTGCGGCGGGCGACGTCGAAGACCGCCAGCCAGCCGACCAGGCCCAGCAGCGCCAGGCCCCACACCTGGTGGCCGGGCCGCGGCCACAGCAGGCTGGCGACCGCCCCGGCCAGGACGCCGGCCGCGGCGGCGACAAACCAGCTCTGCGCCAGATTGGTGCGGCCGACGTGGGCGAGCTCGAGCCGCTCGCCGGCGATGGTGAGCACCACGAACCCGGCCAGCCACGGCACGATCTGGTTGACCGGGAATCCGCCGAGCCACAGCAGCGTCGCGGCGTACCAGCACAACGCCCCGGCGGCCTGGGCGAGCAGCGCGACGCCCGGCTGGCGGCGCCACAGCCGGAGGTACACACCCAGCAGCACCACCGCGGCTGCCGACAACAGCAACCGTCCGGGCAGCGCCGGCCCGCCGGCCAGCAGCACCAGCGCCCCCAGGCCGGAGCAGGCCGGCCCGATCAGCCCCCACCAGGCCCCCAGCGCGACGGCGCGTTCCAGCGCGACGAGGGTACCGACGAAACCGAACACCATGACCGGCCCGTGCACCACACCGAGCCCGGCGTCGGTGTCCGGCAACGGCAGGTCCAGCAGAACCAGCGCCGCGTACAGCCCACCGGTCAGGGCCAGCCCACCAGCCGCGAGCAGCGGCAACCGGCACCGCACCGGCACACCGGGCCGGGCATTCATCGGACCTGCCCGCCGCGCGGGTCGCCGTCGTCCGGCACGGCGGTGGCCCGGCGACCGACCCGCACCACGCAGGCGCCGGGGGCGGCGAACGGCTCGAGCTCCATGTCCGCCGTGGAGGCGCCCAGCGCGCCGAGCGCGCCGCCGATGACGCCCTGGTGCACCCCGCAGACCACGTCCGGGTGGGCGAGGGCCAGGTCCAGGAAGGGACAGGACCGCAGCTGCACCACCGCGGCGCCCGGTCCGGGTCGGTCGACGACCCGCGGCGTGAACCCCAGCCGATCGAGGACTGTCACCAGCCCGTCCAGCGGTGCGGTCCGGCCAAGCGGGGCGACCAGGGCCCGGCCCCAGTCCCGGCCGGCGCGGACGCCGGCGGCGTGCGGGTCGTCCGCGTCGCGGGCCAGGTGCCCGATCAGGGCGGCGGCCAGGTCTCGGAACGGCTGGTCCACGCCGGTGTCATGGCCGGGCTCCTCCTGGTCCCCTGGGCGGGGGGTGGCCTGGTAGCGCCAGGCCGGCCGGCCCGGTGACCCGTCGCCGCGCCGGTGGCGGGTCAGCAGACCCGACTCGGTCAACTGGTCCAGGTGCGCGCGCACCGTACTCGGATGCAGCCCGGTCGCCTCCGCCACCTGCGCAGCGGTCATGCCCTGCTCGGCACGCCGAACCAGGTCAAGGATCCGGACGCGGCTGGCCGCCGACAGCGCCCGGTGCCGGGCGGTGTCAGCTGCGTCACGTGAGGGGCCCCGTGCTCGCCTTTCCACAAGGACCAACGTTATAACGTTAGGTACCAGTAAAACTAGTGGAGGGTCCCATGTCACAGCCTGACCCGACGACAATCGCCGCGGACGAGGTTGCCGTCCAGGCCGTCATCGGCCACCATGCCCAACTGGCCGCGGGCTTGACCGAGCGGGTCGAGGCGCTGGTGCGCCGCGTCGAGACCGATCAGCTGCGCACGGCGCAAACCGCGCGGGAGGATCTGCTGGCTTTCCTGCGGCGGGAGGTTCTCCCGCACGCCCGGGCCGAGGAGCAGGCGCTGTATCCGCCGGCCGCCGCCCACCCGGACGGGCGCCTCCTCGTCGAAGGCATGCTCGCCGAGCACGCGGCGTTGACCGCCCTGGTCGAGGAGCTGGCCGCGGCCAGCTCGCCGGTACGCGCCGCCACCGCCACGCGTGCCCTGGCCGCGCTGTTCGCCGTCCACCTGGCCAAGGAGAACGACCTGGTCCTGCCGCTGTTGGTCACGACGCCGGGCGTTTCCGTGGCCGGGGTACTGAGCGGGATGCACGACCTGCTCGGCGCGGCCGCAGGACACCACGAGCCCACCGGCGCCGCGCCGCCGCCCGGCGAGGCCGTGGTGCTGATCGCACCGCACGCCCCCCGACCCGTCCTGGCCGAGGTCGACCAACGGTTCGGCCGCCAGGTGCGCTCCCAGTGGCTGCAGTCCGGCCCGGACGTATGGCAGGTGCGCCTGGAACGCGTCACCCGCTCCACCGCAGGTAAGGACACCGCTGCCCATGTGTGAGTACTGCGGCTGCCAGGCGCTGACCGCGATCGACGAACTGACCCGCGAGCACGACCTGGTGGTCACCCTCATCGGCGGCGTGCGCGCCGCGCATGCCGCCGCCGACGCCATCCGGATGGCCGACCTGGCCCGGCGGATCACCGCCGTGCTCGACCCGCACACCCAGGTCGAGGAGCACGGCCTGTTCCCCGCCCTCGTCGACGAGTTTCCCGACCATGTGGCCGCACTTGAGGCCGAACACCGCCGCATTGAAGCGGTCCTGGGCGAGGCCGCCGACGGCACCCCGGACGACCCGACCTGGCCGGCCCGGCTCGTCACGGTGCTGGACGTGCTGCGCGAGCACATCCTCAAGGAGCAGGACGGCGTGTTCCCCGCCGCGCTGACCACGCTGCGCACCGACGACTGGGAGACCATCGACGCCGTGCGTGCCCGGGTCGGCAGCCTGCTTTCCGCGTCCGGTCGTTGACCAGACCCGCGCCGTCGACCCGACCACGACAGCACGCCGGCGGTAGCCCCGGCGCGCGGGTGGAGCTGGATACCGGCGGCCGCAGGCCCTGGCTGGTACCCGTCACGTGTCCAGCAGGGCCAGCAGGCGCCGCGCCTGGAGATCGGCGGTACCAGGCGGGTTACGTTGCTCGGCCGGACCACCAGGGAGCAGGAGGCGCAGCCAGAACATCGCCCACAGCCGGCGTGCCGCCCGCAGCCGGACGGAGTCGACGGCGAAGCGGGCGCAGAACTCCTCGGCGTCCAGCGCCCGCGCCGACAGGTGTTCCACGAGGATCGCCAGCTCCGTTGCCGGGTCGGAGATGGCCGTGTCCTCCAGGTCCACGATGCGCACCCGGTGGCCGTCCCAGAGGTAGTTGGCGAGGTTGGGGTCGCGGTGACCGAGTACCGCTGTCCGGGGCGCGGCCCGCAGCAGCGCTGGATCGGGACCGTCCCACCAGGACAGGGCGGCGTCGTAGGCCGCGGCGGCCGGGCCGCCGGCCGGGCGCGGGCCCGCGGTGAGCCGCCGCGCGAAGTCCAGGTCGTCCCCCGGCGGGTCCAGGCCTTGGTACGGCACGATCCAGAGCTCGCCGACCGCGTCGGCCAGGGCATCGACCTGTACTGGCCGCAGCGCACCTCCCAGCGGCTCCCCCGCCACGACGGTCATGCTCACCTCGGGCGGGACGGCGTCGAGGCACGCCGCCACCGGCCGGGGTACCAGGTCCGGTGCGTACCGGTGGACCCGCCACAGCGCCGACCACTCGCGGCGGTGCTCGCCCCGGCTCCACGACGTGTACCGCTTGGTGAGCACCGACCCGGTGACCGTCAGCTGGTGTGTGTGAACCACGCCGTGTCATCCGGTCAGATCGAAGGCCAGTTCGGCGGGGCTCGCCACGACGAACGAGACCAGCTCGCTGTAGAGCGTGGGCCGGTCGTTGAAGGTCAGGAAGAGCGCGCCGAACGGGTGAACCACCATGGTCCCGACGGCCGTGGTGTCCGGGACGTCGAGGTTCACCGTCGCGGTCGCCTTGGGCGCCGCGGCGGGTTCGTTGTCCGCGTTGGGGCTGGCCAGCGTACCCGGCGGCGCCGGTACCAGCTGGCCGGCCGGCAGACGCACCGCCATGGTCGCGGGGACGTCGAAGCGGGTCTTGCCGGTGATCCGGGGGGTGACGCTGACCGTGCAGCTCACCCATGCGTGGCCGGGTGCGGCCCAGCCACCCGGTTCGAGGTAGGGCTGCAGCACGATCCGGGCGGTCAGGTGTAGGTGGGCGTCACCATGATGATCTCGGCAGAACCGCGCGGACCGCGGCCGCGTGGGGGCAGTCCGCTGTCAGCAACAGCTCAACGTTCATCGCCGCCCCCATCGGTCGACGTGCTGGCGCGGCGCCGGGTGGGCCGCGTTTCGGCCGCGCCGCTTTGCGGGCCAGCGAGCCGGCCGCATCCGGGGAGGCCAACTTCGCCCCGGGCTCTGTGCTTCCGCCGCCTCCGTACGGGCACCCCGATCTGGTGCTGGCCCGTGCGGTCGCAGCTGGGGTGATCAGCGCCGAGGAGGCCGATCTGATCGGCACCACGTACCTGGAGGACGTGTCGGTCGCCGAGTACGCCGATCGGGCCGGGGTGTCGCGGTGGACGGTCTACAAGCGCCGCAGGGCCGCCGAGGCCCGGCTGGTGGAAGCCATCGCCTCGGGGGTGCTGACGGACCCGGACGCGGAGGTCATCGCCGAGGCGACCTTGACCACCGCCATCGACGCGCCGCCCCGCCGCCGGCCGTGACCGGTGCAACAGCCGCAACAGCCCGGTGCAACAGCCCAGTGCAACACGCCGCGGCCCTGAGCCTTCCAATTTGATCTCCGTTTTTGTCATCCGTAGGTGCGGGACCTCTACCCACGCCGACCGGCTCCGCTGACGGCGCTGACACCCCGTCTGATCCCGGCTCTGCACAGCCCGATCCCTGCTGAAGGAGGACGGCCCGCGCCGGTCGGCATACCATGGCATCCGGGTAAGCGTCAGCAGGACAGGCGGCGGCCGTGTGGTTACCGCTTCAGGTTCGCGCGCTCCACGATGGTCACGATGACGCCAGCAGCAACGAAGGCCATGACCGCCCAGAAGCTCAGTTCCAGGACGACGAGGCCGAGCGGCTCACCGAGCAGGTTGAACGGTCCGAGGAGTTCGAAGAAGAGGCACGACAGTGCCCACACCGCCAATGCGAGGCGCCACGTGCGCGGCAAGAAACCATCGGGCCACGCTCGTGCCACCGACCGGTAGAGGCTGGCGTAGGCGATCCCGAAGAGCACGTACAACAGGAATATCGTCGCGGGCTGAGTCCGAAACAACGGCAGCGGTTCGAGCGTGGTCCAGACCGCGATCATCTTAGAACTCTGCAGTGCCGGGTCCAGAAGCGGGCCGTGGCGGTTGTCGAGACCCGATCCGATCACCACGAAGGTGAGGAAGCCGACCGCGTTGAAGACCGCCCCGGCGGCGATTCCGGCGACCACGGTTCTCGTGACGGGCGCCTTGCCGGTCGGCCAGTTCTTTGTCGTGTGCAAGGTGACTCGCGTCCTCTCTGTCCTTGGTGTTTGTGCCGCCCCGGTGGTGGATTGCGCAAGGCTCCCGTCGCCGGGTATTGGCCGGGGCCTTGGTGGCCGAGCCGGTCCTGGCTGGTTCTTCGCTCGCAGGATCTACTTGAAGGCGTGGCGCTTGAGCGCCGGGATGGCGTTGAGGGTCCGCAGTGCGATCTTCATCCCGGCGAGGGCGAGCGGGCTCTCGGTGCGTTGCTGCTGTCGCAGGTTGCGCATGGAGCTGCGGACGGCTTCGAAGCCGTAGCCGCGCATTTCGTTCTCGTACTGGCCGATCGCCTGGATGAGGGGTAGCGCATCGCCGGCGACGGCAGTGAGCTTGCCGGCTAGCAGCGCGGCGTCCCGCAGTGCGGTGTTCGCGCCGATTCCGCCGGTGGGCGGCATGCTGTGGATGGCGTCGCCGAGCAGCGTGACGTTGGTTGGCGACCAAGGGCCAACCGGCACCGAGCTGCGGATAGAGGTGAGCAGCACCGTCTTCAGGTCGCTCACGGCCACCAGCCTGCGCAATGTGGGGTGCCACGCCTGGATGCGCGTGAGCGCCAGGGACCGAAGGGCCGCCGGATCCAGTTCCTCAAGGTTTGCGGGCAGCAGAGCGCGGCGTGTCAGCAACCCCCACATCACGTAGTCGCGCTGGGCGGCGGCCTCGGGTCCGACCAGCGTCCTCACCCTGGCGGGAATTGGCTGGAACTCATGCACGGCCAGGAACATGCCGAGCCCGCGCGGCCCCGGAATCATCAGCGGCCCGCTGGACAGCCGGCCCGGCAGCATGGCCTTGACGTCTTCGGTGAGCCATACCTTGCCCTGGATGCCGCTGACGCCAGTGTCGATCCGCCCGGCATGTGGCAGATACTGCTGGCGCACCCGAGAGTTGCCCCCGTCGGCGCCGACCAGCACGTCGCCGGTGGCCTTGGTGCCGTCGGCGAAATGGGCCGTGACCCGCCCGTCCCCGTTCCGCTCATAGCCGGTGAACGTCTTGCCGAAATGGATCGCCTCGGCTAGCCCGGCCAGCAACACCTGGCGAAGCGAGACCCGGCTAGCCGACTTCACGCCCTCGACCGGACCGCTATCTCCCGCCGCGCTCTGGCCACCGAACCAGATCAGCTCGCGCAACAGGTGCGTCGAGATGCCAATGCCGGTGTTCGGCTGGCCGCAAGTGGCGAGGAAGGCGTCGAAGATCACTGGTGGGAGGCATGCGTGTAACGCCCGGCTACCGTCGGTGTTGATGTGCACCCGGTAACCCTGCAGACGGTCGGACGGGGACGGGTCCCGCTCGTAAACGACGACGTCGACGCCGCCGCGACGCAGACCCTGCGCTAGCGCCAGACCCCCGATCCCGCCACCGATCACGATGACCCTCGGACCCATGACCACACTCCCCATGCTAGGATTAGTTTGATACTAGAATGTTTTAACTGTAGTAGGGTTTGAATGTCAAAGCAACAGGGAATCGACGACCTGATCAGCGCGGTCATGCAGGCAGTGGCCGCCTTTCAGGACGCCGCAGATCAGGTGGACGAGGCCGCTGCCCGCCGGCTCGGCCTCAATCGAACCGACCTGCGGTGTCTGGGCATCCTGACTCGGTTCGGCCCGACGAGCGCCGGTCAGCTGGCCTTCGCGGCCGGCCTCAGCCCCGGCGCCGCGACCACCGCCGTGGACCGGCTAGTCCGCGCCGGCTATGCCCAGCGGGTCCACGATGAGCAAGACCGCCGACGGGTCACCGTGCAGGCGACGCCAATGGCGCACGCCCGCTCCGAGCAGATCTGGGGCCCCATCGGCCAGGATTCCTACCGTTGGTTGGCCCGGCGGGATGAGGCGGAGCTGCACGCGATCCGCGAGTTCCTGCACCAGGGAAGCCAACTGCAGGTCGAGCACGCCGGGCGGATCGCCGCCGAGCCCGCCATCGGCGACCGACGAGCCAGCGTGACTTCACAGGACTGACCCGATCACGGTGAAGTGGCGTCACCTGGGTGGCTGGTGTGAAACGGGTTCGTGAGGTCTGCCGGCCGATGTCGATTGTGTGGTGGGTTTGGTTGCCTGTCGCACCGTAGTTGCCGGGTGGTGGTTGGCGTTAGCGGGTGCGCCGGCGTGCCTGCCCGTGGCCGGTGTTAGGCCGGTGCGATCCGCCATCCGGTGACGGTGTGCGCCGTGCCGAGGACGGCAAGCCGGGCCAGGTTAGTGCCGGCGGCGGGCAGGCTGAAGTCGGCTGCGATTCTGGCTTGTCCGCGGACGCGGGCACGGCGGCCGCCGTGGCGGCGGCGCATCAGGTGACCGATCTTGCGTTCGACCTTTGGTCAGGTGAGCGCGGCGTCAACGGCGCCACCAGCGACACCGCCGGCCGGGGCCTTGCTGGCCGGCGGCGGAGCCCTACGGCTGACCGGCCGCTCGGTCGTGCTCCTGCGGATCGTGGCTTAGCTGCGGCGTGCGGTAGCCGGGGCCGAGCCGGTCGCGGGCCACCCAGGCGAGGATTCCGGTGAAGATCGCGGCGGCGACGGTGGCGAAGATCTGCCGGTCGATGTCGGTGGTGAGCAGGTCGGCCACGATCCGACCCACCGCGAGCGGGCCGATCGCCACAGGAACACGGTACGTTCACGTTTGTCACCGACGGCGTGGCCCGAGCGGTCGAACTCGCCCGGGCAGCCGCCGGCGACCGTAACGTACTGGTACTCGGCGGAGCCAGCCTGGTCCAGCAGTGCATCCGGGCCGGGCTCGTCGACGAGATCCGCGTCCAGCTGGTCCAGGTCTGCCGGGGTACGGGTGCACGGCTGTCGAGGACCTCGGCGCCGAGCACATCGAGCTGGCCAGCACCGGCGTAAGGTGTCCGTGCGGGACAGGCCGGCCACGATCTCGCCGAGGGTGCTGGCCAGCCAGGGGTTGCCCTTGCCGGTGGCGCCGCCCTTCTTCTTGCCGGCCGAGTTCGCGTCGATGGGGGCGAACTTGGCCCAGGACACCAGGTGCGCGGCGGTGGGGAAGGCGGCCATGTTGGCCCCGATCTCGGCGATGAGCTCCTGGGCAGAGCGCAATCCGGTGCCGGTGACCTCATCGAGCCGGTCCACCGCTTGGGCGAAAGGGGCGATCAGCTCCTCGATCCGGGTGTCAAGTTGTGCGATGTCGGCG
>Ga0137369_10006319_pt1 | contig 11979 bp, 10 predicted proteins | sample SagtaG_12_FD_104918 | JGI IMG/M metagenome (GOLD analysis project Ga0137369, IMG submission 104918) | Vadose zone soil microbial communities from Sagehorn Ranch, Mendocino, California, USA - Sage1_L_113_16 metaG | ecosystem: Environmental > Terrestrial > Soil > Vadose zone | place: USA... | reverse complement strand
TTCGACCGCTTGCTAAAATTGACAATGTCTCGTTTAGCTCCTCACGGAGTTTGATCCATTCAAAGTACAACCGTAACAAAATCACTCCGGCCCATACCGTAATCGGATGCTCGGTAAACCCAAACAATATCTTCGGATACAACGGTGATCGATCTCGCCTCGGCTTTTTCATCCTAAACCACTACTCCTGCTAAACTTTTTCCCCTTTCACTATACATCTTTCCGCTCCTACTGCGCTTTCCGGGTTCAATTTCAATCGTTCAGCCGTTTTCCGAACATCAGAGACTTCTTATTGAACTTTTCGAACGTATTGAGCTGCTTGAACTATCTAAATTCTAAGTTGCCTTGCAAGGGGCATGGGCCGATGACGTGGGGTAGTGGTGTGACTGGTCACCTCGTCATCAGGGATCATACCTTTTGGTCCCTTACACCAAACTACGACTCTCTGAAACGCAACTAATTGCGGATTCCAGACGGAGCTGGACATCTTTTCTGACTTGGAGTAATGAGGGGTGCAAAACTCGGGAAGGAAGAGAGCAACATAGAGCTGCTTCGAAACGCCAAGGTCGAGACTTAAGGATTGCTGTCCTCTGAGCATGCGACGGACGCTGATCGCCTTCATAGAACTCGCCATCCCTTTTGTCGCCGTCGCGGCCGCCTGGCAGGCGTTTTCGCTTTTTGGGCCATTCCCGCAAAAACTTTTTCCCAGCGTCGAAACGATCATCGCCACCTTCGCTCGTCTTGCCGCCGACGGAATCCTTCCGATCCACGCATTCCATACCGTGATCCGGTTGCTGCTGGCTTTCCTTCTCGCTGCTCTTGTCGGAGTCAGTTTCGGCATCATCATTGGCCGCTATCGCTGGGCCGAGGACCTTTTCCTGCCACTGGTCAGCATCGGCAATCCTATTCCCGGCTTGGCTTACGCCCCGCTGTTCGTGCTTTGGTTCGGTCTCGGTAATCTTCCAGCCGTCCTTCTCGTCGCTTTTGCCGCCACCTTCCCTATCGTCCTGAACACTTGGACCGGAGTGAAGGCGGTGAAGGAGATTTGGATACGGGCGGCACAAGCAATGGGCGCCGTGGATCGGCAGCTCTTCTGGAAGGTCGTCCTGCCCAGCAGTCTACCCTATGTGCTCACTGGACTTAGGCTCGGGCTGGCCCGGGCCTGGCGCGTGCTGGTGGCCGTCGAGATGCTGACCTCTGTCAACCTCGGGCTGGGTTGGCTTATTTTCGGAGCGCGCGAGTTCCTCAACACGGATGTGATGCTTGCGGGCATCGCGTTCATCGGCATCGTCGGGCTTCTGCTGGAAAAACTGGTTTTCGAGAAGATTGAACGATCGACGGTGGTGCGCTGGGGGATGATGCAAGTGTAATGTCGCGCCGTTCAAGGTTCAAATGTTCCAGGTTCAAGGTTGGCGGCGGGGACTTTGAACGTTGAACCTTGAACGTTGAACTCGAAACGAGGTTCAGACGTGACGAAAAGACGCAATCTGATAAGGACCACACTTGGAGCGACCCTCTCGGTTGGACTTGCCTGCTTGATCTGGGAGGGGTTCGCGCGCAGCGGTCTCTTCGCTCCTGCCCTAGCGCCATCCGTGGTTGTGATCGGCCGGGCTCTCGTCGGAATGCTTCTGAGCGGCGCCATGCTTGGCCATATTGCATACACGCTCTACCGGGTGCTCTTCGGCTTCGTTCTGGCAGGCTTGGTGGGTGTTCCGATCGGCATCCTGATGGGACGGTTTCGCCGTGTCGAACGCTTCTTCGTTCCGTTGGTGAGCGTCCTCATGCCGATCCCGTCGCTGGCATGGGTCCCGGTCTTCATTCTCTGGTTCGGTTTGGGAAACGCGGCGACAATAGCATTGGTCTTTTACGCGGCGACCTTCCCGGTGATTTTCAACACCTGGACGGGTGTCCGATCTATCAATCGCCTTTGGATTCGCTCGGCCGAAGCGATGGGCGCTGACGAGAAAGTTCTCTTCCACAAGGTGGTCTTGCCTGGATCACTTCCTTTCATTATCACGGGATTTCGCCAAGCTTTCGCGCGGGCATGGATCGCCGTAGTCGGAGGCGAGATGATTGCCGCCACGAATTGGGGACTGGGATGGGTGATCTTCGACTCCAAGGAATTTCTCAACACCGATGTCATGCTGGCGAGCCTCGCCGTCATCGGCATCGTTGGGCTTGTCTTCGAGCGACTCATCTTTCAGACCTTGGAGCGGCGGACGGTGGGCCGCTGGGGTATGGTCAAGACGGTTCAAGGTTAGCTCAGATCCGAAGGTCGCGCCTGGGATAAAAACTCGAAAACCGAAATCCGAAATCCGAAATTCGAAACAATTTCAAATGGTCAAAAAGCATAAAAAGTGTCGAGTGACGAGTGGCAAGCGACGAGTGGAATGGCATATGGGATAAGCCCGATCTCGCATCATGGATCTTCTGCAATCGCATCTCGTATCCCGCATCCCGTATCGGGTTCCAGGTTTCGGATTTCGAGCTTCGGATTTCGGCTTTTAAGTTATGCATCAGATCGAGCTGAGGAACATCAGCCTCAAATACGAATCGGTTGAGAACCCAGTGACGGCGCTTCAAGATATCAGCTTCAGCGTCGAGTCCTCGGAATTTTTATGCGTGGTCGGTCAGAGCGGCTGCGGCAAAACGACGATGCTCAACATCGTCGCTGGTTTCCTCAAGCCCACCAAGGGAGACATTCTGATCGGCGGCAAAGCCGTGACGGGCAAAGGGCTTGACCGTGGCGTCGTCTTTCAGGATTTTGCCCAGCTCTTTCCCTGGAGAACGGCTCAGCGCAACGTGGAGTTCGGACTGGAGATGAAAGGCATGGCAAAAGAAGAGAGAGAGCAGATTGCCGTGCGATTCCTCCGGCTCGTGAATCTCGAGAAGTTTGCGCGATCCTATCCGCACGAGCTTTCCGGGGGGATGCAGCAGCGCGTTGCCATCGCCCGTGCCCTTGCCTATAATCCGGCGGTCCTTCTGATGGACGAGCCCTTTGCGGCGCTCGATGCGCTTACTCGCGAAGAAATGCAGCGTTTCTTGGTGGATGTCTGGAGAGAGACCAACAAGACCGTGATCTACGTGACTCACAATGTGGCCGAGGCGGTGTACCTGGCGGATCGCGTCGTCGTGTTTTCGCCGCACCCCGGGACGGTGAAGGCTCAAGTCAAGATCGCGCTGCCGAGGCCGCGGGACACCTTGAGTGTCGAGTTTCTGGAGTATCAGAAGGAGATTGTCAACCACATCGTCGAACGCAAGTAATTTTAGACTTCGTGGGACTTTGAGTAAGCTTAGTCGAACTCTGAGATTTTCGATTTCCGCCAAAGGACGGATCAGCCTCGGGCTGAGCCGATTTTAGATTGAGAGATCCATGAGTCAAAAAGTTATTCGGCTTATTCTATCCGCTATGCTCTTGGCTGTTAGCTTTCCAGTCGACGCGCAGCAGGCGCCCAAGATCGCGAAGATCGGGGCCCTTGTTCCGGCCAGTCCAGCGGCTGCAGCGGATAATGTCGAGGCGCTCAGGCAGGGGTTGCGGGAGCTTGGCTACGTCGAAGGGAAAACATTCGTCTTGGAGCTTCGCTACGGCGAGGCTAGAGCCGAACGATTTCCGGAGCTCGCACGGGAGTTGGTGGGCCTCAAGGTGGACGTGATCGTGGTGGCCACCGATGGGGCGATTGCGGCGGTCAAACGAGAGACTCAGACGATCCCGATCGTGATGGTCAACAGCAGCGATCCGGTCGGGATCGGGTTCGTGGCGAGCCTCGCCCGCCCCGGCGGAAATGTCACCGGGCTCAGCAATATCTCTCCGGAGCTCAGCGGGAAGCGGCTGGAGCTGCTGAGGGAAGTTGTCCCCGGGCTCTCCCGCGTGGCGTTTCTCTGGAATCCCGACGTCCGGGGCAACGTGCTTGACTACAAGGAAACCGAGGGTGCGGCCCGTTCGCTGCATCTGCAGCTCCAATCCGTTGAAGTGGTCCGCGCCGACGACGTCGACCGCGCCTTCTCAGCAGTAACGAAAGGGCGCGCGCAGGCGTTAATTTTGCCTGCAGGGAATCCCGTAGGGTTCGCGAACCGGGGCCAGATCGCGACCTTCGCGCAAAAAAATCGGCTGCCGTCCATGTATCCAACAAAGGAGTTCGTGGATGCTGGCGGCCTCATGTCCTATGGGCCCAGCAATCCCGACATGCGCCGCCGCGCTGCCACGTATGTGGATAAGATTCTGAAAGGAACGAAGCCGGCTGATCTGCCGGTGGAACAACCGAGAAAGTTCGAGCTGGTGATCAATCTTAAAATCGCTAAGCAGATCGGCCTGACGATTCCACCCAACGTGCTGGCGCGGGCGGACAAGGTGATCAAATAATTTCGGATTGCCGACTTTGGATTTTGGATTGAAGAGAGATCGATGGATGAGAAAGCATTTTAGGACCGGACGAAGAAATTGGGCCTTTGGGTGTGTCGACTCGAATGTTGCCGAAAGCCCGAGCTGCCGATGTCATCTCACACAGTTGCTTCAATCCGTCGACTTCCACTGGTGCTACTTACCGAGCGAGGGGATGATGAGTGAGTTAATTCAAAATCTAAAATCTAAAATCAAAAATTGAAAGGGGATAAGCACATGGAACGGAGAGCGTTAACGCGGCGTGAGTTCCTGATTCTTTCCAGTAGCGGCCTGGTAACAGCATGTGTGCTTCGACCCGAAGCTCTCTTTGCCCAGAGCGCTACTATCCGCCAGGGGTACCAGACTAATATCTGGGGAATGCCGACTTATTACTTGCTCCGCTCGGGCGTCCTTGAAAAGCGTGGTCTCAAGTTCGAAGAGTTCGCCGTTCCCTCGGGGAATCTGACCATGCAACAGATGGTCGCGCGCCAGGTGGATCTGGGGACCTATGCCGGCCAATCCTTTGTCACCGGTCACGACAAGGGCGGGCTCGTGGCGATCGCGCAGATCGAACAGGTGGGGAAGACCGCGCGCGTGATGGCGCGCAAGGAGCTGAAGGTCACCAAGGTAGCAGAGCTCAAAGGGATGAAGATCGGCAACCAGGTGGGCTCCTCGACGGGCAACACGTTCGTGGACATCATCGCACCGCGCGCTGGGTTGAAAAAGGAAGACTACCAGGAAGTCAAAATGAACGTGAACGAAATGGTGGCCGCGGCGGCCGCCAAATCCATCGACGCGTTCGTCAGCGTCGACCCTTATTGCTCGATCGCCGAGGCCGAAGGAATCGCCACTACCGTAGTAAGCTTGTATGACTATGATCCGATGCCGGTCTTCATGGCGGCCACGCCGGAGTTCATCGAGAAAAATCCGACAATAGTGGTGGACTACTTGAAGGCCTGGCTCGACGTGGGAAAGGATTTCAAGCAAAATCCTGGCAAGGTGGGAGAGGTCATTTACGGTTTCTTCACATCAAAGGGCTACAAGATGGCCCGCGAAACCTTTAACAAAGCGATGGCCAATGTCGAAGTGGAGCCCGGCTTCCCGACGGGCGTGCGGCCTTATCTGCAGCAAATCGCCGAAGGCTTACTCAAGGAAAAAAAGATCAGCGCGATTCCGGACTGGAACAAGGCGCTTCGTTCAGAATTTATGCAGCGTGCCCGCGCCTGATCTAATACTCGCTTGTCTGTCAATGTTACATGAGACAGGAGGCCACGATGAAACGTAACCGAATTCTTGGCATTCTAATGGGCTTGGCAATGATGCCGTTTCTTCTCGCAACCGCGTGGGCGCAAGCGCCGTTTTATGAAGGCAAGACAATCACGATCGTAATCGGCACCGCGAGCGGCGGCAGCATTGTCGCTGCAAGGATCATCGCCCAGCACATTGGCAAATACATCCCTGGCAAACCAACGGTGGTCGTTCAAAGCATGCTGGGCGGAGCGCACATCGTCGCCTCAAATCATGTGTTTAATACCGCCCGGCCGGACGGCTTAACCCTACTGGCAGCCAACCCTAACATCGCGATCGCTCAGCTCATCAAGGTAGACGGGGTGCGCTTCGACGTGAGGAAGTTTGAGTGGCTCGGCTCGTCGGGTTCGGACGGCGTGGTCCTTACCATCCGCTCGGATCTTCCCTACAAGAGCTTTGAAGAGCTGCGAAAGGCCGACCGTGAACTGGTGGTGGGAACCACCGGGCCGGGTTCGAACGCGCACGACTTTCCCTTGCTGCTCAAGGAATTTGCCGGCGCGAAATTTAAGTTCGTCTCCGGCTATCCGGCGAACTCCGACATACTGTTAGCCATCGAGCCCAAGGAGGTCGATGTTTGGGCCGCCTTCGCCGCCACGGTACGTCCCGTGGCTCAGCGCGGGACAGTGCGCCCTCTCGTCCGCGCTCGGGTGTCGTCGCCGGGATTCGATCATCTCCCGGTGGACGAGAGTCTAACTACAAGCTCGGTTGGGAAGGCGCTGATGTCGATCAAAACAGCTCCTCTTGCCATCGGTCGGCCGCTTGCCGCGCCTCCGGGAATCCCGGGCGATCGCGCCGCCCTCCTTAGAGAAGCGATTGCGAAGGCACTCAAAGACCCGGAGCTGGAAGCCGACGGTCGAAAGGCTCAGATCGATTTCCAACACATTTCAGCGGAAGTGGTGGAGAAGGGTATCAGCGCTATACTCAATCAGCCACCCGAGGTGCAGCAGGAAATGGTCAAGCACATCAAGTTCGGAGGTTAAAGAACCCAACGGATTCACCGCAGAGACCCAGCGTGGCAAAGCCGCAACCAAATCGGAATGTCTCGCGCAAAGACGCAAAGGGCGCCAAGGCAAAACGGTAAATTCGAAGCACGAATTCCGAAGCTCAAAACAATATCAAATGACAAAAAACCCAATGTTCAAAGCAAATTCGTTTCGGACTTGAGTTTTAGATTTTAATATTTCGAATGATTTCGAATTTTGAAATTGTTTCGGATTTCGATATTCGAATTTCGAATTTAGACAAGATTGAGCCGAGTAAATCTCCATTTCCTAGAGTTTTGGGCCGGCTGAAAATTTGCGCAGGCTGCGAGAACTTTCAAGCATAGTAATGCAGAGTACGCAGAGGGTTTGCAAGATAGCGTCCCTCGCTCTTCTCCGCGCCTCCGCGGTAAAATCTCCGAATCCTTCTCTGAGCTCCGAGACCGAAGCACTGAGGCGAGACTGCGAAAAGATCAGACTGACCGGCTGCTGGAATTTTTATTCGGGAAGAGCCTCGACGCCCAAATCAGAGGCTAGACGCTGCAGATCCTTGAACAGGTTATCGTTCATCGGAATCCCGGTGGCGCTACGCTCAAGCCATGTCGCATGACTCTGCTCACCTGGGAGTCGAATACGTTCCACGCCAGACATCTTCCGCGAATTCCTCATCTCACGAATGACTTGATCCACGTTGCGCTTAAACGCCTCAACGGGTGAAAAGCGCGAGACATCAAGAGCCACGATCGCTTGACCGGTATTCGTCGGAGTCTTGTCGTCTTTGTTGAAATCAATTACGTCGCGCCCAAAGGCGGCGCTGTTCAACGTCCCGGCAAGCAGACCAAAGACCAGAGCGAGGCCATAACCTTTGTAGCCGCCAATGGGAAGTAGGAAGCCCTCTTCAGCTCGTCGCGGGTCAGTCAAAGATCTGCCGAGCGCATCAATCATCCAGCCTTCAGGCATCGGCTCGCCCCGTTGAGCTTTCGTTTTCACCTTGCCGTAAGCGGTCACGCTGGTGGCGATGTCCAGAACGATCGGCGGCTCTTCCAAAGCCGGTACGGCGAAGGCGATCGGGTTGGTGCTGAGAAGCAGATCGACCCCGCCCCACGGCGGCATATGATTGGCGCTGCCGACCGCCAGGTAGATCCCGATCATATTGTGCTCCAGCGGCATCATTGCATAGAGCGCCGCCGGCCCCGCGTGATTGCTCTGGCGCGCGCCAACCCAGGCAACCCCTAAGCGTTGCGCCTTCTCAATGGCGACCTTGGCGGCAAACTGCATCACTAAATGCCCCATGCCGTTGTCGCCGTCGACTAGGGCTGTCGCCTCTGATTCTTGGACTACAAGAATGTTGGGCCGCAGATTCATCCCGCCGGCTCTAATGCGCCGGACGTATTGAGGCAGGCGGAAAATCCCATGGCCGTCGGAGCCCCGCAGGTCGGCAAGGATCATCAGCCGCGCGACTTGTTCGGCGTCTGCGGCAGATAACCCAACCGCTATGAGAGCGCGGGCGACGAATGCTTCGAGATCGCTTGACTGGAACCTGCGGTCCGTTGATGGGCTCTGGGCCATATTGGATGTATCCACCCGTCAGCAATCAGTAGTCAACTTTCATTTGTCCCTCTCTGTTCAAGGTTCCAGGTTCAAAGTTCAAGGTTAGGAGCGGGGACGTTGAACATTGAACGTTGAACTTTTGAACGTCGAGTGGGCTTAATCGCGCTAAGACGCCAAGACCGCAAAGAATGCTTAGCGCGGATAGCTATTTTCCCTGGGACGGAAGCGCACTAACGAGATCACGACCAGAAAGGTGAGCAACGGTTTCGCCGGTTTCCGTGAACGTTCGGGTCACCTCGGTGCTCGTATAAATCCACAGGATAGTGAGATGCGATGTCCCGACATTGACAAATCGATGAGGCTTATCCGCAGGGACCAGCGTCGTATCAAAAGGATGCAATCGGTGTCGCCGCCCGTCAACTTCCGCTTCGGCCTCTCCTTCGAGAATGGTTACCTGCTCATCACAGTTGTGAGAGTGCAGCGGAACCTTGGCGCCGGCGGGGAAGCGGGTCAAGCCCGTCGTGATGTGCTTCGCGCCGATCTCTTTAGTGACGAGGGGAATGGTCTGTATGCCATTGCCCCGGTCGACCACCGGCAACGAATCGATTCTCAGAATGTGTGCCTCTGCCATGGCAAAGTCTCCTCTTGAAAAACGCCGCCTGTGCGGTGAATCTAACAGCGGCTTCGAGGGTCCGTCAAGCTAGACATTCTAGCCGCCTTGAAGTAATGGGAGATCTAAATCCACCCGCGCTAATAGTAGGAGGAAAAAGATGCCTTTTTACAAGATTGCCGAGATGCAAAAAAATCCGGCTACGGCAAACCCGCAGCAGTTCGTACAAACCGCTGTTGGCGAATTCATGAAGGCGGGCATTGTGACCAAGCCGGACGAGGAAGGCCCGCCGCTCCACATGCATCCAAACGAAGAGCAGTTCACTCTGGTCATTGAGGGGAAGCTTCACTTTGTCCTTGGTGACGAAGAGCGGATTTGCGAGGCAGGCGACTTGATCCACATCCCGCGCTTCGTCAAACACAGAAGCCGCGCCATCGGCGGTCCAGCGGTTTTCTTCACGGTGAAGAGCCCCGCGGGCGACGGCGACTTAGACCAGGACTATAATAAGGCTGAGGGTGCCGAAGAGGCGGAAAAGCGCTTCGAGGAAGCTAAGAGAAAAACTTTCTAAGCTTCTTCCCGGTGTCAGCCGTTTCACTACGCGGCTGCCAGCCACTCGCCTCTGCCGTCACAGATCGCGGGGCAATTAATTGCGCAACCGCGCGTGTAAGCAATCTCAGCGTGTGAGAACTTCCGAGTTCACCGGCGACCGCGGCGGCTCGCCCTTGAGAGCACGCGCCACTTCTTGGGCGGCTTTGGTCTGAAGTTCGATCACCGACTCTTGCGAATAAAATGCCAGATGTGGAGTCAGGATCATGTTCGGTGCTTGGCGCAGTGGATGATCGGGCGGCGGTGGCTCAGCACTGAGCACATCGAGTGCGGCGCCGCCCAACCGGCCTTCCTTCAAAGCTACAGCGAGCGCCTGCTCGTCGACGATCCCTCCCCGTGAAGTGTTGATCAGGAAGGCTGTTGGTTTCATGTGTGCCAGCTCGCGCTGGCCGATCAGGTTACGGGTCTCCGGAGATAGCGGCACGTGAACCGAGATCGCGTCAGCCTCGGCGAGTAGTCTGTCCAGGCTGGCGGCTTCCGCTCCATGTTGGGCGATCAGCTCGGGCTTGAGATAAGGATCGTACACCAACACTTTCATTCCTAAGGGTTGCACCTTCGACGCGAGCACTTTGGCGATCTTACCGAATCCAAGCAGACCCAGTGTTTGTCCGCGCAGCCGGCGGATCTCGGCATGAGCAGTCACGTTCCAGGTTCCACTTTTTACCCCGGCGTCGGCGGTTACGATTTTACGTGCCAGCGCCAGGAGCAGCGCCAGAGCGTGATCTGAGACCTCATCGACACAGTAATCGGGGACGTTGGTCACCAGGATTCCAGCCTTGGTTGCCGCGGCGAGATCAACATTGTCCACGCCGATTCCGTAGCGCGCGATGATGCGGCAGCGCTTGAGGTTTTGCATCACCCGTGCCGACATGTTCGCGTAGCAGTTCAGGATAGCGTCTGCCTCTCGAGCCAGCGCGATGATCTCTTCCTCGGAGCGGCACTGTTGCGGACGCAACTCCACACCTAGAGGCTCCAGGACAGCGCGCTCCGGCTCTAGTGAAGGAAAGACGTAATCTGTGACCGCTACAATGAAGCTCATGCGGCCCTCCGAGAGTCTGTACTACTATACAAGTTTTCGCGCCCTGCGCGAATTTTTCCAGCGGTCAGTGGCTCTTGGTTACAGCCGCTTAGGACTATTCGCGCGCCAAGACGCTACTGAATCAAAATCCGAAATCCGAAGTTCGAAATCCGAAACAAACCGCAGCTCTCAAATCCGAAATCCAAAAATCGAAGTCCGAAACGAGCTTGTTTGGAATTTTTGTGCTGTTTGATCATTTGGATTTGTTTCGAATTTCGGATTTCGAGTTTCGAGTTTTTTGGCTGCACATTTCCTTGGCGTCCCCCTTCGACGGAGTTTATCCTGAGCTCAGCCGAAGGGCTCAGGACATGCTTTGCGCTCCCCGTTCAAATCGTTTCATCGCTTCGCTCCGGTCAAACCGTTTGAGCGCTTGACCTGCTGGAACGTTTGAACTTCTAATCTCTGCCGCGTCAGCGCTCGGCAAACTCGAAGGCATCGTGCGCGTCCGCATGGAGATGCATATCGGCGATCCCCGCAGATTGCACGTCACCGCTGACGAGGTGAAGCCGGTTGCCGATGACGGCGCCCGCTAGCCCGTGGCGCGGGATGGGCATCGAAGGCAGCGAAAACCACCGGTTGTTCGTAGGCTCATAAGCTTCCAGCGCCCGGAATGCTGCCATGAATTGGGGGGCCTGGGCCTCTCCCCCCGCCACGTAGATGCGCCCGCCATGCACACCCCACGCGACCGCGCTCCTTGGTGTCGGCATGCGGGCGCGGATGGTGCCCCACTGATCGGTGGCTGGATCATACTCCTCGACCACGTCGATAGGACTGGATACGCTGACGAACGCGGCGCCGATCCGGCCGCCAATCACGTAGATCTTATTATTCACCGCGCCGATGGCAGCATGGTTGCGCGCGGTCGGCATCGGGCTACGTGCCCGCCAGCTGTTTGTTGCCGGGTCGTATTCTTCCACCGTGCTAACGCTTCGGTGCGGGCGCGCCGGATGAACGGCTGGCTCGATCGAGCCTGGATGCGTCGCTGCGCCGCCGATGACGTAGATCTTGCCGCCGACCACTGCAGCCACGGGTGATCCGCGTTTCGTAGGCATGGGAGCTAGCGCCTTCCAACTAGCTGCTGCCGGGTCGTACTCCCACGTGTTGTCGATGGGGATCCACGCTGGTGGCCCCGCCTGCGGCGGCACAAAGCCGCCAAAGGCGTAGATCTTGCCATTCAATTCCGCGAGCGCAACGTGATGCGACGGCAGGGCCATCGGCTTTTTCTTGGTCCACTTGTCGCTTGCCGGATCGTACTCGTATACGAGGGCGCGCGGCTTCCAGCCCGGTGCCAACCCACCGAAGACATATAACTTGCCTCCAGCAGCGATACCATACAGTGCTTCGCCAGCTTCTGGGAACGGAGCGAGCTTCACCCACTTGTCGCCTACCTGAGCGAGAGTGTCGATTGTCGCAATAGCTAACGTCATCAGAATCGCGAGGCATGCCATAAATAGTTTCATCTTAGCCC
>Ga0137369_10006314_pt1 | contig 11983 bp, 5 predicted proteins | sample SagtaG_12_FD_104918 | JGI IMG/M metagenome (GOLD analysis project Ga0137369, IMG submission 104918) | Vadose zone soil microbial communities from Sagehorn Ranch, Mendocino, California, USA - Sage1_L_113_16 metaG | ecosystem: Environmental > Terrestrial > Soil > Vadose zone | place: USA... | reverse complement strand
CGGCATTGTAGCTCGCCGCATAGTCGGCGCGGTTGCCCGAGAACACCGCCGTGTCGGTGCCGGCTCCGCCCACGATCGTGTCGTTGCCGGCTCCGCCGGTCAGCATGTCGTTGCCGGCGCCGCCGGTGATGCTGTTGGCGAGCGCGTTGCCGGTGAGCGTCTGCCCGGTTGCCGCGATCCCGACCAGGTTCTCGACATTTGCCGCCAGCGTGTAGGCCGCCAGCGACGCCCGGACCGTGTCGATGCCCTCGCCCGCCTTCTCCGCCACAACGTCGCCGGCATTGTCGACGACGTAGGTGTCGTTGCCGGTGCCGCCCACCATGATGTCGGCACCCGAGCCGCCGTCGAGCAGGTCGTTGCCATCGAAGCCCGCCAGCAAATCGTTGCCGGCGCCGCCTGAGACGTTGTCGTCGCCGCTGTTGGCGTAGACGATATCGACCGCATCGCTGGCTGCGACCGTGTCGTTGCCGTCCGTTCCCACCACGATCCGATTGATGGTCGCGCCCGGCAGGCCGTTCGCGTCCCAGGCAAGCTCGGAGAAGGAGACCACGCCGGCCGACGGATGCTCGGCAAGAAAGCCGATGTCGGCGGCACCCAAGACGGTGCCATCCTCGAACCGGAACGTCTCCACGCGCTCGCGGGCGTCGAGCCAATTGGTCAATTGAATCCGGTCGGTGAGCTGGTCGAAGCCCCATTCCGGATGCAACGGGTCCCTGATCGCGACTACCAGATCGTTGCCGACGAAGCGTATGATCAGGTCGTCGACCCCGATGCCGCGGCCGAATTGCAGCGTATCCGCGCCGCCGTTGATCGGGGTGCCGACCGGAACGGCGGGAGCAACCGGCACGAACGTGAGGTGGTATTCTCTATCGTCGCCCAGCGCGACCGAGACGGCCTCGCGTGCGATCGCCAGCCCAGTGTCGCGGATCGTGTCGGCGCCGTCGCCGCGGTTGAACACGAACACGTCGTCGCCGGCGCCGCCCTGGATCGTGTCGTTCCCTGCCCCGCCGGTGATCACATCGTGACCGGTGCCGGCGTCGATCGTGTCGTTGCCGGCACCGCCGTAGATCAGATCGGCGCCGACCCCCGCATTGATGGTGTCGTTGCCGCTGCCGCCGACCAGCACGTCGTTGCTGAAAGTGTCGAAGCGCGACGAGACGTCGGTGAACGTGCTGCCGACGCCGTCGGCGGCGATCCAGAGCTCGTCGCCGTTGCCGCCGGTGATAGGCGCGCCGGTCGGGCTCGCCGCGAGGTGCGTGAGACCGGTCATCTGGGCGTAGTCATCGATCTCGATCAGGCGCGGCTCCTGCCCCGTCCCCTGGGCGATCGCGATCACAAGCTTGTCGCCGTCGAGCGATACCGAGACGTCGGCCAGCGAAGCGCCGAAGCGCTCGACGTCGAAGCTCTTCAGGAACGGAACGAGGCCGCCCTCGAAGTCGGTCTGGTTGAGCTCGGTGATGCCGAGCTCCTCGGCCCGCAGCAACGTCACGATCCAGCCGGCGGCGAACGCCGAGTCCGGATTCTGCGCGATCAGCGCGTCGATGATGTCCTTGCTGGCGAGGTAGCGGCCGTAGTCCTCGGCGATCTTGATCTCGCCGGAGAGCTGCTCCAGCGTGGTCGCGGTCGAGTTGGCGATGGCGCGCCGGATGTAGAGGTTGCCGCCGGCGATATGGAGGTCTTTCAGGGCGTTGATCACGCCGAAATCGAGCTTGACCCGCGCGGTGGTGCCGCCGTTGAAGTACTGCAAGGGGCGAGAGCTGACGATCGTCTCCCGGTCCAAACCGAGATGCCTGACGGAGGTCTCCTCGTAGGGTCCATCGGTGGTCGAATAGAATTGGACCGCGACGCGCCCGTCGGCCACGACCTCGCCGCCGATCGCATCGAGATAGGCGTTGAGGATTGCGGCCGCCGCGGTATCCAGGGTTCCCACCATGGACGCCAAGTCGCCGTAGTTCGCGACGACGGCCCCCGGGGAGAAGCGCTGGGCACCGGGCGACAAGATCACGTCCCCGATCGCATAGTGATCGGGCGGAGCGAACAGGCCGCTGAAGACCTCGCCGAGCAGCGTGCCGAGCAGCGTGCCGATGAACACGCCGAGGATCGTGCCGACCACGGGGACGGCACTGAGGATGATGCTGGCGGCAGCGCCGAGCGCTTCGGTAACGCCTAACGACGTCAGGATCTGCGTGCCGATACTGCCGACGAACGTCGAGCCGCCGACAAAAGCACCCAACGAGCCGCCGATCGACCCGCCGATCGATCCGCCGATCGTGGTCGGCTCGACGATCTCATGCGCCAGGTAGCTGCCGAGAAAGGTTACGATGCCGGACGCCGGGTTGCCAGCGATACCTGTCCAGATTCCCAGATTGGCGCCCACATTATCGATGACGGTGTCAATCAGCGTGCTGGTTGCGGTGCTGCTCGCCAGGCGCAGGAGCTGATCGCCGAACGACCTGCCGTCGAACCCGAGCGCCTCCGCGAGCTCGCCGGTCAGGAACGACGAGACCGCACCGACCGCCCGCGCGCGGAACGCGTTGGCCACGTCGGCACCGAAGTCGCCGAAGGCAGCATCCGCCGCTTGGCCGAGCGTCGCCGGCTGAGAACTACCCTCAACTAGGTTAGTATCGTTGAAGTAGATGTGTAACGCCTCGCCGACATTGCCGAGCAGCGCGGACAATGCCGACCCACTTGCAACCTGCGCGAAAACGTTGTGCCCGCCGATGATCTGGCCGAGACTCGAGCCGAAGATCGAGCCGATCTGCTCCCCCGTAATGATTGCGTTCGGGAACAGTACCTCTGTGGTGCTCTCTCCGATTGGACTTCGGTTATCGTCGAACTCAGTCCAAGTCTGACGGACTACGGCATCGTTGCCACCGTCGAAATACACGTCCCGTTGGATGATGATCTGCTCTCCAGTAACAGGATCGAATGTCTCGCGGACGACAATGCGAGAGCCGAAGTCGTTTGTTGCCTCGATGATCAAGGTCCCGTCATCTTCAACACGAACGTCCGTGATCCTTTCACCAGCGAGCAGACAATCGTTGTGCACACGGCATCCCCCGGCAATGTACGTGTGCAGGTTCTCGACCGTGAAGTTATATGTACGCCAGCCGAACACAGGCGCCTGCTTGAGCAGTGCACCGCCGGTGTTGATGGGGTCCGGCTCCATCCAGCCAGCACCGGAGCCCACATCGGTTGCGCGGATCACGCGGCCCGCGACTCGTCGCGGATGGCCTTGAACATCGACGACCATACCATCACTGGCCAGAATATCTGCGATCGCCATGAACGACCCATCGGGCCGCAGATAACGGTGCCCTGGAGTGACGCGTAGTCCGTCACTCAGTTCGATCCACTCTGTGGTGAAGCCCGGAATTACTCGGGTAACTTTCGCGGGACGCAGATTACCCGCGGAATCGAAGGCGAGGATTTCATCTCCTGACCTTACGCTCTCGATGCTATGCATCGAAGCGTTGGCAAACAGAATCGGTGTGCCAGCGGCAAAACAGGGAGCTACGATAGCCCCCAATGATGGCTGCGGGTAATCCGTATTTGGCGCATTTAGAGCCTGGATTAGGTTTTGCTCATTGAGAATATACTCTTGAGCAATGTCAGTTGCGTCGACATTAGGCAACCAAAAGAGATCGCCCGCGTCTATTACGGCATTGTACTTGCTCTCCATTGCGCGTTCGCCAACGTTAAGAAAATAAGAGATAAGCCCTCCCTGCTGAGCATCACTCAATGAGTCCCAATTGGCTGCGTGCGTGCTCAGCCAACCAGCGGCATGTACGACACCGAGGCCGGCAAATATCGCAGTTGCATTTGAAGTTGGATCGATAAGATCCCGGACGAGGCCCGGGACGTCCGTTTCGTATCGTCTGATATTGAGGGGATCACTCGTGGGGTGGAGAGATAGATACTCTCGCAACAACGTCACAGCAGTATAAACTTGAATATTCCCGGGTCCGACATCTATCAGAGCTGGGATTTGGAATCTTTGGAGCCCGCGCAAGTCCCATAGCGCGGGATTGGCGTCGATTGCCGCAATCGAATTTGCCAGACCGTTTGCGCTTACTATTGTCTGTAAATACCAGTCGGCGGCTCCTTGAATCACGGCATCGACAACGCTTTCATGTCTGTCATTGTATTCTTCAGCAATGAATCCAGCGATGTAACGCTCCAGGTTTGCGGTAGAAATTGGAGTCGCCCCTGGAGGAGAGCTCAATTGCGAGATCAACGTCGCAGCATTTCTTATCGATGAGGAATAGTAGTTAACGAAGGTAAGAATGTTCAACCCGTAAACTTGCGGCGTCTCAGTCGACATGACCTTCCTCGTCCACTTCGTGTCAGAGATCTGTAATTCGTGTCACGGCTTCTGTTCGAAAGCTCATGAATAGTGCGACAACGCAAGCGCCCAGGCAAAACCGAACAAATGCACAGCGAGCAAGCCGAGGCACTTAGTACGTTCCGCCAACTTGAATTTCGCATGACCCAGTTTGGTTCGAATCAAAAGGCCCGCGGAAATTAGGAAGGCTATCAAATAGTTTGGAGCTAGAAAGAGCACCATTACCGCAATACTCTCCCAAAATGGCAAATAATAGGGTGGCCGAAGCATGACGAACATCGCCATGTAAATTGTGCAAGGAATCAAGCCGAGACCAATCAAGCATGGCTGTGCAATATTCAGGCGATGCCGAAATGCCAAGAGAAATAGCGCGATTGGGGCAGAAATGACTGCGGCTCCCCAAATTGCTGTGTCAGTTGCTGGATATCCAAACATACTGCTTTGTCTATCGGTTATTGCGCATCGGATAGGTCTCGAATTTACATGCGAGGTGCCCGTCGAGAGAGGCCATAGCGAAATGTTGTCAACTTATGAGGACTTCGTCTCTCTCCGCCCCTGCGCCCCCACCGCGAGAAACTTCATCTCCCGCTGCGGAAACACCTTCGCCTTGAGGTCCTTCACCATCTCCTCGGCGCCGCCGAACGGCGCGATCACCTCGACCACCCATAGCCGCTCGCCCGACTTCCAGTCCTGCGGGCGCAGCCGCGTGGTGCCGGCTGCGAGCCGCGCCTCGACCTCCTCGTTGACGGTCGCCCAGAACGCCACGCCGATCGGCTTCGCTTGGTCGTAGAACAGGCGGAACTGCTGCAGCAGCACCGGCGTCATCACCAGCCATTCGAGGTCGGAGATAAAGAACTGCTTGTGCAGCGGCGACTGGCTCATCAGCCAGACGATCTCGCCCAGCACCTCCGACACCTTCTTGGCGGCGCCGTCGGGCGCCGGCTTGCTGAAGATCGTGTCGGACGAAGCCTCGTTCGCGCCCTTGGGGTCGCCGTTGCTCTTGCCGCCGCCGGAGGAAGGCTCGCTCATGGTCGGTCCCTTGCGCTGGTGAGGAGCACCAAGGTTGCGGCTTTTCGCGGGCCCCGCAAGGCCGGCGTCGGCCAGCGTTTGCCGGACGCGGGCGTCGATCTCCCTGAGCTTCGCGCTCCCGCCCGGCAACAATTCGGTCGCAACATCGGATCGAGTCGTTGGCATCATCGTGCACCTCTCCAGTCCTTGTTCACTCGTATCGTTCGCCCCGGATGGCGCTGCGCGCCATCCGGGCTACGTCTTCCCATTGTCCTGCCCGCTCAGAACGCGCATCTGAAAGGCGCCGGCGTTTTCATTGGCGGCGGCGTCGATCGCCCCGCCGACCGGGCCGAGCAGGCTCGGCACGTAGCTGCTGCCGCGCGGCGAGATCTCGATGGCGTAGGCCTGCCCGGCCTTGGCGTTGAGATCGACCTTCCAGAAACCGGGGTAGGACCACGCGTCGACGCTGACGCTGTTCGCACCCGGTGCGATGTCGACGGTGGACGAGCTTCCCGCCCAGAGGCTCGCCACCTGCTCGCCGTTGATCTTCACGGTGGCCGGCGTTCCGACATAGAGCACGCCGCTGACGCGGGTCAGCGTCAGGCGGGCCTTGCCAGCCGGGACGCGCTCGGGCGCTTTCGCGGCGGCTTCGGCCGCGAGCCCCGCGCTCGCCGTCTCCGTGCCGGCGCAACCAGCCGCCAGGATTGCCACGATACAGCAGGCCATCGCCGTGCAGGCCATGGCGAGGAACCGCCGGCCGAACGCATCCGCCATCACATCACCCTCGCCTTGCGCGCCCGCACGACCGCCCGGCAACACATCAGGTGAAACATCGGATCGAGCCATAGACGCACCCACGCAACACGACACCGCTCGGCCGCACGCCATGCGCGGCCGTGAGTCGATTTGCTTTTCGCAGCTTGGATCTTCGTGGAAGCTTGGAACTGACGACGCCCGATGATTCCCCGACGTCGTTTTCAACCCCATTCCCGCGCGCCAAACTTTAAGTTGGCGCGCAATTAATTGGGCACACACGCTCTTGTCAAGAGCGTTAATGTACAAATTCATCCTGCACTTGTGTTCCGTGTTGGAACATAACGCGCAGCAATGGACGCGGTGCCCAACGATGCTATTTCAAGCGCATTCGTTCGCCTTCGCGACGCTGTGACAGGTGCGCGTGACAAGGATCACGTCGTCGAAATCGTCATGGCTGCGCTTGTCACGGCCATCCACGCCTTCCTTTGCCGAGAAACAAGTCGTGGATGGCCGGACCAAATCCGGCCATGACGGAGTAAGGGGGTTCGCGCCAGTCTGAAAACGCTCCTGCGAGCGTAAGCAATCACATCACCCCGACTTATCGTTCCCGCAGGCTCTCCTGCCGGTAACGTAACAGCGGCGAGAGCACGTATTCGATGATGCGGCGTTGGCCGGTCTTGATCTCGACCGTCACCGCCATGCCGGGCGCGAGATCGACCAGCCGGCCTTCGATCTCCATCCGGGTGCGGTCGAGCGCCACGCGCGCGGCATAGACCAACTCCTGGCCCTGCGGCTCGCTCGAATTGGCGAGCGCGCCCGACGACGGCTGCGATCCCGACTTGTCGGCGGGCTTCTCGCGCACGATCGCGTCATGCGAGACGTTCACCACCTCGCCGCGCAACAGCCCGTAGCGCGTGAAATTGAAGGTGTCGATCTTGATCTCGGCCGGCTCGCCGGCGCGAACGAAACCGATGTCGCGGTTGGACACCATGGCCTCGACCTCGAGACGGCTGTCGGCCGGCACGATCAGCATCAGCGGCTGGGCCGGCGTCACCACGCCGCCGACCGTGTGCACGGCGAGCTGCTGGACCTTGCCGGCGACCGGCGACCGCAACAGCTTCTCCTCGATCTTCTCGTCGGCCCTCGCCATGTCCTCGGCAAATTGCGCCGCCTTGAGCTCCGCATCGGCGAGATCGCTCAAGATTTTGTTGGCGTATTCCGCCACCGCCTGCTCGCGCTGCGACTCGAGCGACTGGCGCGCCGCCTGCACCTCCACGGCGCGGCGCTGCTGCACCATCAGCTCGTGGCGCTGCTCGGTGAGCCGCACCTGCGCTTCGAGATGCGCGATACGGTTGCCGAACTGCATCTCCATCACCTTGCGCCTGACCTCGGCGGTCTCCTCGATTAACGGCAACGCCGCCTGCAGTTTCGCGATGATGGCGGCGATGCTTTCGGCCTCGGCGGTTTTCTGCGCGATCTGCTGATCGATCGAGGCGAGCTTGGCGGCCTGGCCGGCGGCCTGGGTGTCCATCGCGGCCCGCGTCCGCGCCACGTCCTCGGCCGACGCCCCGGGCGGCGCAGTAAAGCCCGCAGGCCCGGCGTCAAGCCCGGCCCGCAACGCCGCGAGCCGCGCCACGTCGAGCCGCGCGCGCTGCAGGTCGTGAACGATGCGGCCGCGCTCGGCGGCGATCACCGTGCGGTCGAGCTCGATCAGCATCTGGCCGGCGGCGACGACGTCGCCGTCGCGCACCCTGATCGCCGTCACGATGCCGGGCTCCAAGGCCTGGATCGTCTTGGTGCGGCCGGTCGGCACCACCTTGCCGGGCGCGGTGGCGACGATGTCGACGTAGCCGAAGGTCGCCCACGTGACTGCGATGATGGCGAACAGGATGATGGTCGCGCTGATGGCGCGGCCGACCGGCGACGCCGGCGTCTCGAGGATTTCCAGCGCCGCCGGCAGGAATTCGCGCTCGGTCCGGCGCCGCGCCGGCTCCGCGCCGCGCACCAGCGTCAAGGGCGGCAGTGGCGTCTTTTGAACCGCTTCAGCCGACTTCATGGAACCCCGCCTGTAGGGTGGGCAAACGCGCTTGACGCGTTCTGCCACATGAGCACGGCGCTACGCGCGTTTGCCCACGCGTCAAACCTCGGATGCGTCGTGCGGCTCGAAAGACGCGTGGGCAAAGTCGCGTCATGCTATGCCTGCGCGGAGAGGGCGGTGTCGCGACTTTGCCCACCCTACGAACCATTCGTTGCATCGCTTCAGACGGCTTCATGGAGCCCTGCCTGGAGACGGTGAAGCATCGCGTAGCGGCCGCCCATGCGGATCAGGTCCTCGTGGCCGCCGTCCTCCACGATGCGGCCGCGCTCGATGGTGACGATGCGGTCGGCGTTGCGGACGCTCGAGAGCCGATGGGCGACGATGATGACCGTGCGGCCCTCGGCGATCTTGCGCATGTTCTGCTGGATGACGCGCTCGCTCTCGTAGTCGAGCGCGCTGGTCGCCTCGTCGAAGATCAAAATGCGCGGATTGGTGACGAGCGCGCGCGCGATTGCGACACGTTGCCGCTGGCCGCCGGAGAGGGTGCTGCCGCGCTCGCCGACCACGGTGTCGTAGCCCTGCGGAAGCTCGAGGATGAAATCATGCGCGCCGGCAAGCTCGGCGACCGCGATGACGCGCTCCATCGGCGTCGCCGGGTCGGCCAGCGCGATATTGTCGCGGATGGAACGGTTGAACAGGACGTTTTCCTGCAGCACCACGCCGACCTGCCGGCGCAGCCAGGCGACATCGACCACGGCGAGGTCGGCGCCGTCGACCAGGACGCGGCCGCTCTCGGGCACATAGAGGCGCTGCACCAGCTTGGTCAGGGTCGACTTGCCGGACCCGGAGGGGCCGACGATGCCGACCATCTGGCCGGCCGATATCTTCAGGCTTACGTCGTGCAGCACCTCGGCGCCGTCGGGCCGGTAGCGGAACGTGACGTGGTCGAAGACGACGTCGCCGCGGATCGCCGGCAGCGCCGCCCGCGCCGGATTATAAGCAGGCTCGGGCGTGGCATTGAGGATGTCGCCGAGCCGCGCGATCGAGACCCGCGCCTGATGGAAGTCCTGCCAGATCTGCGCCAGCCGTAGCACCGGCTGCGCGACCCGGCCGGCCAGCATGTTGAAGGCGATCAGCTCGCCCACGGTGAGATTGCCGTCGATCACCAGGTAGGCGCCGAAATAGAGCGTCAGCGCGGTGACGATCTTGCTGATGAATTGCACCGCCTGGCTCGCCCAGTTGCCCAGCGAAAGCACGCGGAAGCTCGACTGGACGTAGCCGGCGAGCTGCTCCTCCCAGCGCCGCTGCATCTGCGGCTCGACCGCCATCGCCTTCAAGGTTTCGATGCCGGTGACGCTTTCGACCAGGAAAGCCTGGTTCTCGGCGCCGCGGTCGAACTTCTCCTCGAGGCGGCGGCGGAACGCCGGCGTGACCCCCACGGAGATCGCGACGTAGAGCGGGAACGAGCCGATCACGATCCAGGTCAACAGCGGCGAGTAGAAGAACATCACCGCCACGAACACGACGGTGAAGAACAGGTCGATGACGAGGGTGAGCGCCGAGCTGGTCAGGAAATTGCGGATGTTCTCCAGCTCGCGAACCCGCGCCACCGAGTCTCCCGCCCGCCGCGCCTCGAAATAGGCGATCGGCAAGGCCAGCAGGTGGCGGAACAGGCGCGCGCTGAGCTCGACGTCGATGCGGTTGGTCGTGTGCGCAAAGACGTAGGTGCGCAGCGCAGCCAGCACCGACTCGAAGATCGACACGGTGACGAGGCCGATGATCAGCACGTCGAGCGTGGTGAAGCCGCGGTGGGTGAGCACCTTGTCGGTGACGACCTGAAAGAACAACGGGGTGACGAGCGCAAAGAGCTGCAGGAAAAACGACGCCGCCAGCACCTCCGTGAACAGCCCGCGGTACTTGTGCATCGCCTGCAGAAACCAGGTGATGTCGAAACGCCGCGCCAGCTCGCCGAGCGAAGCCCGGCGGGTCATCAGCACCAGGCGTCCGGTCCACACCGCCTCGAAGGCGGCGCGGGTCAGCACCTGCGGACCGCCGCGCATCGGCGCTTGCACGAGGACGTCCTTGTCGGTCGCCTTGCCGAGGATGAGAAACGTGCCGTCGCTGCACTCCGCGATCGCCGGCAGCGGAAGCTTTGCAAGCCGCGCCCAGTCGGCGGCGACCGCACGCGCCTTGAGCCGGAAATCCTTGGCGCAACGCAGCATCTCGTCGACGCCGATCGCCGCGCCGCCGAAGCGGTGGCTGATTTGTCCCGGATCGACCGCGATCCCGAGAAACCGCAACAACAGCGTTAGACTATGAAGGCCGACATCCCCATTCGTGGAACTCTTGCTCGCTACGCCCGCCATTCCGCCTCCAACTCCGAATTGAAGGCCGCGCCGTTACAGCATCTGCAACTCCAAGTAAACAACAATTTGCACGTGAGCCGGACGATTCGGTCGAGCCGACCATGCAACCCGATCGGTTCCGTCTCCGGACCCGATGCGCGCGCGGCATGGGAACTTCGAATTGTTCGGCGCGTTTGACGCATGTCGAGGCGCCGGGTTGCGCACGTCGACGTTGCATTGTAGTGGCACGCCCACGCCGCGCGGTTTGCGGGATTATCCTGTGACGGAGTCCGGGGATCATGAACATCGTCGACCCCATCCTGTTTCAATGCAAATGCCAACCGTTGGCGCTGGCGCTCTGCGCTCCCGGCACGATGTTCAATTCGGTGACCTATGGCCGGCTCGAGCAGCTCATTCACAATGTCGGCCGGAACGCGCGAGAGCACGGGCTCGTCCGCGGCAACGTCGCGGCGCTTTTCATCAAGGATCCGATCCTGCACGTCGCATTCATTCTCGGTCTGACGAAGCTCGGCATCGTGACGGTTTCTTCGCGCGAGCTGGAGCTGCCGAAGGAGCTGCACGTCGATGCCGCTTTCGCGGATGCCTCCTACCCGCCCGACAGCAGCGGGCGCGTCGTCACCGTGGACAAGAATTGGACCATGGGCGACGGCACCCCGGGCAACGAAATCGCCCGGACCGACACCTCGGCAGACGAGCCGTGCCGGATCATATTGACGTCCGGCACGACGGGATTTCCCAAGGCGGTTGCCCGGACGATCAAGCACGTGTCCACACGGGTTCACCGCCTGCAGACCGTCTATGGAAGTCGCTTTTCGGACTGCTCTCGCATTTTCATGGATGTGGGATTGTCGACCGGAATCGGCCTCACGTTCTTCATCTACACGCTCTGGAGAGGCGGCACCTTGTTCATGCGCGGCGGCAAGGTCGTTGAAACGCTGGAGGCGCTGTCTCGCTATCGCGTCCAGGCGATGGTGGCGTCGCCGAAGAGCCTCGCCGAAATGGCCGAGCTGTGTGACGAGATGCCAGCATTTCCCGGCGGGCTCGACGTCGTCGTCTGGACCGGGAGCTCGATGTCGAGAGCGCTGTCCGAGCGGGTGCGCGCGCGGCTCGGCAGCAATCTGGTGTCCTCCTACGGATCGACCGAAGCCGGCGTCGCCGCCTCCGGGCCGGTGGCCGCGTTTGCCAAGATCGACGGCGCCGTCGGCTACGTCGCGCCGGGCGTCACCGTCGACATCGTCGATCAGTCAGGTGAAAAGCTGGCGGCCGGAACGGAGGGTCTCGTGCGCATCCGCAGCGAATGCGTCGTCGACGGATATGTCGGCGATCCGGACAGCACGCGGCGCATGTTCCGCGAGGGCGGTTTCTATCCGGGCGACGTCGGCAGGGTCACGCCGAACGGACTCCTTGTCATCTCCGGGCGCGAGCACGCGCTCCTCAATCTCGGCGGCGACAAGGTGAGCCCGGAACGGG
>Ga0137369_10006309_pt1 | contig 11993 bp, 7 predicted proteins | sample SagtaG_12_FD_104918 | JGI IMG/M metagenome (GOLD analysis project Ga0137369, IMG submission 104918) | Vadose zone soil microbial communities from Sagehorn Ranch, Mendocino, California, USA - Sage1_L_113_16 metaG | ecosystem: Environmental > Terrestrial > Soil > Vadose zone | place: USA... | reverse complement strand
GAGGAACTGGCGATCCACATGTCCGGCCATCCCGCCGCGATCGGGCGCCGCGCGGGAGGGATCCGCGTCGTCCACCCCGCGCTGCCGTCGCATCCAGCGTGGGAGCGCACGCGGGACCTTCGGTTCCGCGGAGGCTACCTGGAGATCGACCTCGGCCGGACGGCCACCGCCGGCGACCGGTCTCGTCTGGTTCGACTCATGCTCGAGGAAGCCGAGCGACTGAAGGTTCCCCTGGTGGCCGGTGCCAGCTTCGGATTCGACGTCGCCCGTGTGTACGTCACTGCCGCCGACGCCAGGGCCGGCATTCCGTTCGTCCGGGTGGCCGCCGGGACCGAGCACCGCCTGGCGCTCGAGGAACTGAAGGCGTCCATGTGGGCCGCGCTCGACCGGCTGTAGGGAGGCGGCCGCTTCAGGCCCACTCGGCCACGAGCCGGCCGCGTGCAGCAGCAGCGTCACCGAGCCGATCAGGTGCCCCGCGGATCAGACGACCTTGGCCAGGCGGGTGGGGTTCCGGTTGCCGGCCTCGTCGACGGCGGAGACCGTGACGGTCTTGATGCGGCCCCTGGGGTCGGGGATGGTCATGGTCTGTCGGGTGCCTGCGGTGGCCGGGTCCGGCGGCGTCGTCGCGGCCGAGTGCCCGCCGTTGACGCGGACCTGGTAGCGGCGCGCGGTCCCACAGATGCCGTCGTCGCCCGGCGCCGTCCACGACACCGTGATCGCCCCGTTCGCGCGGGTCGCGGTCAGGGCCCTCACGCCGGCCGGTGGCTCGGCGTCCGTGCCGTACGCGCCGGTGTTGTGGAGGTCGTGCTGGAACTTCGGCCACTCCTGTGGCTGGCACGCGTCGCCGGCGGAGGACCACACGAACAGCCACCCCTCGCGGCTCATCATGGCCACGTCGAGCTTCCCGTCGCCGTTCAGGTCGCCGGTCGCGGGCGTGGTCACCGACCACCCGCCCGTGAACTTGGGCCACCCGCCCGGCACCGCACCGCCCAACCCGTATGCCCGGAGGTCGTACATGGCGGAGGCCTGGAGGACCTCGGCCAGCCCGTCCCCGCTGACGTCGGCGACGGCCGGGGTGTTGAAGAACATGAGGTCGTTCATCCGGCTGGGGAACCCCGGGTCGTACGTCCCGGTGAGGGCGTTCCACGCGCCGATGTGGTCCTCCGCCCCCAGCTGCTGCTCCGGCAGGACCACGTCGAGCAGCCGCCGGAGACCCGACGCGCCCATGGCGAACGAGACCGGCGAGCCCGGACCTCCGAGCCGCCCGAAGACGCCGCCGCCGATCGCGGCCAGCGACGGTCCGTCCGTGGCGCCGCTCTTGAACTCGTCCGCCGAGGTGGCCATGGTCACGGCGTGCCCCTGGGGGTCGGCGCCGTAGAATGACGAGCCGTTGGCCTTCAGCAGGTACGGCGGGCTGTCGATCGAGGCCGTGCCGATCTCGAGCGTCCCGTCGCCGTCCACGTCGGCCATCACCGGTGACCCGTTCGAGCCCTCGCCCACGTCGGGGAGCAGCTGGGTGGTGGCCATGCCGATCCTCGCCGGCCACCCCGCCACGTAGGCCTGGTCGTCGGGGTTCGCGGACGCCTGCTGGCCAGCGGTGGCCGGGTGATCCGTTCCGTCGGCGTACAGGAGGTACACGCGGGTGTTGCCGGTGGTGCCGAGGGCCCGGAGCGACTGCAGCGACGGGTCGCGGAGCGTCCAGTTGGGGTCCTCGGCGAACTGCTCGTTCACGTTGACGGCGACCTCCAGGGTCCCGTCGCCGTCCACGTCGCCGAGCGTGGGCGTGGAGATGATCTTGCGCTGGCGGAGCTCGCCCAGGTCCACCGTGTAGGTGACCTCGTGGGTCACGGGGTCCACCGCCTGGACGTAGACCGGGTCCACGATCAGCACCGGCCATCCGGCGACCTGCGTGCCGTCGGCGTGGAACGCGTACACGTGGTCGTCCATGGCCCCGGCCACGAGCTCCAGCCCGGGATGGGACGGGTCCAGGTCGCCGGCCGCGGGCGGCGCGGCGAACCCCCGGAAGACCGTGTTGTGCGGGTCGCGGACGTCGTGGGACGACCAGTCGTCGCAGGCCGGCCCGATCGCCGTCTGGCATCCCGGCTCCACCGAGTAGTCGGGATCGGTGGTCACGGGGAACCCGGCGGCGCGGGTCCCGTTCGAATGCCAGACGTACAGCTTGCCGTCGATGGCCCCCACGGCGACCTCCGGCGTCCCGTCGCCGTCGAGGTCGGCCACGAGCGGGGAGCCGAGCAGGATGGCCGCGTCCACGGTCGCCGGGACCTGCCCTCGCGTGTACGCGTTCGTGCCCGAGTGCGGGAGCGGGATGGGGTCGGTGTGCACCGGCCATCCGGGGAGCTCGGCGCCGTCGGCCCGGAACGTGTGGACGAACCCGTTCCCGTCGGAGACCACCAGCTCGTCCACGCCGTCGCCGGTGAGGTCGGCGAACGCGGGCGAGCCGGCCCCGTCGGCGTTCAGGTGCCTCGGCCACCCGGGCAGCAGCGTGGGGTCGTCGTGTGAGAAGAGCTGGCGCTGCTCGATGGCGATGGACGGCGAGCTCTCCAGGAGCGCCTCGCCGGACGGGCAGGCCGCCACGCCCGCGCAGACGACCATCCGGACCCGGAACGCGTCCTGCTCGGGGAGGTCCGGCGAGGTGGGGTCGTCGGCCGGCGTGTAGGGCGGCACCGCCGCGTCGATCGCGGCCCGGACGGCGGCAAGGTCCATCGAGGCCAGCACGCCCTGTTTCGGCGAGGTGCCGGTCCCTGACGCCACCGTGGTCCAGGTCTCGGCCGCGGGCCACCGGGGCGGCTGGACGCCGGGCGCGAACTGGACGCGGTACGCGTACGAGCCGGCGCGGGGCGCCGCCACGCGGCCCATCACGCTCACGTGGCCGGTCTCCGGCAGGCTCTGCCACCACAGCGGCGACGTGAGATCGGCCTCGGGCGGGATCCTGCCCCGGGCCACCAGGTTCACGGCCCGCTGGATGTTCAACCGGCCCCATCCGGTGATCTGGTCCCACCCGGCGGTGGTCACGTACCGCATGGAGTCGGGGAGGGTGGTGCCGAAGTTGTTCGGCGGCCCGGGCGGGTCCGGGGTGGAGAAGTCGATGGGGTCGGCGGCGATCCGCAGCAGCTGCTTGGCCTCCTCCGCCGAGAGCGGCCGCCCGGCCACCGAGCGGTGCAGGATCCCGTGGTCCACGGCGTTGCGGGCCTCGCTGTACAGCAGCCCGGCCATGCCGGCGGACTGGCCCGTGGCGTCGGAGGAGCACGAGTTCGACTCCACCGACAGCCACGTGTACCCGCCGAAGTTCGTGCAGCCGTTGAACGCGAGATACGTCAGCGGCTCCTCCGCCGGCGCGTCGGTGTCCGGGACCGTGGCGTAGTGCGTCAGCGAGTTCACCACCATCGTGTGGTTCAGCGCGGCCGGGTAGTTGTGGTGGCCGGCCTCCTCGTCGGCCTCCGAGGCCACCACCAGCACCCCGTTCCGGTACGCGTAGTCCACGGCGGCCTGGGCGAACGCGGTGTGGTTGTAGGTGCCCAGGGCCTCCTGCACGATGCTGGCGCCGCGGTCCACCGCGTACACGACCGCCTCGGCGAAGTCGTCGATGTCGGCGACGAACGAGTCGCCCACCCGCAGCGGCATCACCGTGCAGTTCGGGCACTGCGTCACGTGCCGTTCGATCTCCGCGGACGAGTCCCGGACCTCTCCGGTCCCGTGGCCGTACTCCACGTCGTCGCCTGGGTTGTTGTCGTCCTCGAAGAAGTCCCACCCGGCGATGTCGTCCGTGTAGCCGTCGGCGTCCTGGTCGGCGCCGTCGGAGAACGTCCGGATGAGGTCGGCGGGGTCCAGGTAGTTGTTCCGGTCGTCCGTGAAGTCGTGCGCCCGCGGGTCGTTCGCGTAGTCGGCGACGTTGAACACGCCGTCGTGGTTCACGTCGTGGGTCTGGAGCGAACCGCCGAACGTGGTCGAGCAGGGCGCCGCGGTGCACGGAACCGGCAGCTCGCCCCGGTTCAGGAAGAACTTGTTGACCAGCTCGGGCGTGTCCTGGCTCCACAGGATGCCGCTGTCGAGCTCGGCGATGAGGGTGTCCGGCCGTCCGGTGGTGAGCTCCCAGGCCCGGTTCGTCCCTGGTCCCTTGCGCCCGAAGAGCTCCTGGGGGTTGCTCTCGACGGTCGGGTCGTGGTCGACGTCGCCGGGCTGGGGGGCGTAGTCGGTCAGCTTCGACTCCGCCCGGCAGTCGAATCCCCGGGGGAGGTCGCTACCGGCGGTGGGCGGGCAGGTCCCGTTCGTGATGTGGAGCTTCGTGTAGTCGTAGGGGTCGCCGCCCTGCGGGGGGAACGGGAACGTGGCGCCGGCCGGCATGGCCGTCGCGAGCACGAGGAGCAGGGTCAGCGGGACGAGCGCGGGACGGTGTCGCATGGTCGGGTCCTCGGTCTGGCGTCGGGCTCCGCCGGACCCCCCAACCGGCGGGCCAGGTATTCCCTGACCGGCGGTCAGTGAAACGGGAAGCGTGCTGTTTGCCCGGCCCGGGCGGGGATCAGCCGCGGCGGAACGTTCGCCGGACGCCCCGACCCACCGTCCCCACGGCCCGCCTCGTGGCGAACCCGAGCTTCACGATCGGCCCGGCCGGCGGGGCGTCCACCGCGTCCACGGGCACCGCACGTTCGCGCTTCCCGTCGGTGGCCACCGCGACGACCCGCTCGTCCTCGGACTCGAACACCACCGCGACCGTGGCGGCGAACAGGATCAGGCCGAGCGGGATCAGGAGCCACACCAGGGGCTGGACTCGCCGCTCCGGCGTGGCCGACGTGGCTTGCACCACCACGCGATCCTGCGAGGACTCCGTGGACTCCGTGGACTGTGTTGACCCATTGCCGGCGTCGGCCCCCGGCTGGGGTGGCTGGACCGCGTGGCCGCCGCCGGCCGAGGAGCCGGCCGTTCCGGTCGACGGGGGCTTCACCGCGTGCCCCGGCGAGTCGCCCACCGAGAACGGGGGCTTGAAGTGGTACGGGCCGTGGTAGCGGAAGACGGGGCCTCCCAGCGGGCCGAAGTCGTGGGGCTGGCCCGGCTGCACGACGGGAGAGCTGTCCGAACCGCCGGAGGTGTCTCCGGAGCCGGTGCCGGAGCCGGTGCCGGAGCCGGTGCCGGAGCCCGATCCCGAGTCCGAACCGGTCCCGGAGCCGGACCCCGAACCGGAGCCGCTCCCGGAGCCGCCGGTCCCGCTCCCGGAGCCGCCGGAGCCGCCGGTCCCGTCGCCCGAACCGCCGCCCGAGCCGCCGGTGCCGTCGCCGCCGCCTGACCCCCCTCCGCCGCCCGTCGGCGAGGGCTTGGGCGACGGCGATGGCGAGGGGGACGGCGATGGAGTGGGCTTCGTCGCGGACGAGAACGAGGCCGAGCCGCTGTAGCCGGATGAGGTCACGAGCGTGGGGACGACCAGGATCGAATAGGACCCCGCGGCGTTCGCGATGTAAACGCTCTCGGAGGACGACGAGCTCGACGCGGAGCTGCCCGCGCCCGACACGTAGAGGTCGAAGTTGTCGCTCGAGTCCCCCCACGAGATGGAGACCCGGACGCCGCCGGTGTGGGTGTCCCAGTAGGAGGAGCTCACCCCGACCGACAGCGTGAAGTGGTCGCACACCGTGTCGCCGGCGGAGCATGCGGCCGGGCTGGCGGTGGCGCCGGCCACGTAGCTCTGCCCGCTCCAGTGGGTGGAGGTGCCGCTCGGCCCCACGCTCCCCGAGGACGGGGACGCGGCGAAGCTCGGCCCCGCCACCGTGAGGACGAACAGGATCGCCGCGGCCGAGGCCACCGCGATCGAGGCGGCCGTCCGCCGCGAGTTCGGTCGGAGAATACGTCGTCTCAACATCTGTTCGGCTCCATCCCCCTCGGCTCGCCCTGGGAGGGCGGCATCCGCTCACGCGGGGCGGGCATTCGCGGGGCAGATGTACCCACGGTTCGCCGGGTCCAAACCGGGCCCTGGCGACGCGTTCGCGCCTGGTCGCGGGGCCACGCCGGTCCTTACCCGGCCTGGGTCCAGGCCGGGGCCCGGCCCCCCACGAACACCTGACGGGCCACCGACGGGATCAGCCCGCGGTCGCTCCGGGCGTTCACGAACAGCAGGTACGGCCCCGGCGGCGCCAACGCGCCGGAGGGGGGTCGGGCGACGGTCACCGAGCCCGCGCTCCGGCTCACGATCCGGAGATCCACCACCCGCTGGTCGGCGTCCGTGAGGTGGGTGAGCGCGGGGTTGCGGACCAGCGCCACCGTGCCGATCCGGGCGGCGTCGGGCGTCCTGATCGTGAACGTGCCCCGGTAGCCCACCGAGTCCGGCGCGTTCGAGATGGCCGGACGGGGTCCCCAGAACAGGTACGGCGGGCTGTACACCTCGAACGACGGGTCCCGCCACGGGTTCGAGAACCCCCCGGGGACCTCCGTCTGCGCCCCATATCCGGTGCCGATGGGGGAGTGCCCGCCCACCAGGACCCGCCCGTCCGGCAGGAGGACGGCGGTGTTGTGGTATGTCCGGTCGTCGGTGCCACTCGCGAGCGGCGCCCACGTCTTCGTGGCCGGATCGAACAGCTCGGCCTGGGCCACCGGGAATCCCGAGCCGGGGGCGTCCACCTCGTCGCGGTCGGCGCCGGAGAACGCGATGACCTGGCCGGTGGGCAGGACCACCGCCGTGGAGTACCAGCGGGCGTTGTTCAGCATGCCGGTGAGCTCGGAGGAGAACGCATCGCCGTGTGCGGTGTCCACGGTGTCGATCTGGCTGGTGGGGTTCGCCACGTAGGAGCCCGGCGTGGTGCCGAACACGCCGCCGGCCGACAGGAACGACGCCTTCGCGTACGGCGCGCGGAGCGGGAGCATGACGGAGAACGCCGAGCCCCGGAACGCGAGCGCCGGCGTCCCGAGGTCGGTCCAGGTCCTCGCGGCGGGGTCGTACGCGGCGGCGTCGTTCCACAGGGCCTCGTCGTAGGCCTGGCCGAACGGGTTGAACGTCTGCCCGCCGGCGTCGTAGTAGACCTTGCCGTCCGGGAGCAGGTGGAGCCGGGGGAACAGCGGGAGCGAGCGGTCGCCGCCCGTACCGTTCGACGTCCAGGCCCGCGTTCCCAGGTGGTACGTCTCGGTCTGGACGACGTTCCGGCCGGAGTCCTCCGGCGTCTCCGGGTACAGCGGCTTCACGAGCTTCGTGACGCCGCTCGCCACGAACACGTCCCCGTTCGCCAGGGTCACCAGCGTCGGGTACCACCGGCCGTGGTGCATCCAGCCCGACTGGATCCACCGGTTCGACCTCGGGAGGAACAGCCGGGAGTTGCGGAGGCCCTCCAGCTCGGCCACCCCGTACGGAGTGCCGGGCACGTGGGGCTCGGAGTAGTAGTTCGTGCCGCCCGCCACCAGGACCGTGCCGTCCCTCAGGATCACCTGGCTGGAGCAGAACAGCGCCCCGGGAGCGTTCCCGGGGTCGTTGAGGACCTCGTTCAGCGGTGGAGGCGCGTCGGGGACCAGGTAGGTGGAGTCGTAGCCGTTCGCGTTCGCGCCGCCGTCGGATGGGTCGGGCGTCTCCCATGAGCCGTGGAGGTCCATCACCCGGCTCTGGTCCATCCCGGCCACGTCGCCGAATTCCGCGGCCACGCCGTAGTGGACCGACTCCATGGCCTCCAGGCCGTCCCAGTACAGGACCCGTCCGTTCGGCAGGATCACCACGCTCACGGCGGCCGGCTTGCAGTCGGGCGGCTGGGCCGTCGCGGGCCCGGTGGACCCCTCGGCCTCGTGCGGGCAGCTCGGTCCCGGTTCGGCGAACGGGGGCCCGAACCGGCCGACCTGGGCGGCGGGCGGCGTGTCGGCCCGGGCGGGGGGCGCGAACGCGGGCCCGGGGACGGCGAGGGCGGCGAGCAGGAGCAGTCCGGCGGCCGACGCCGCCGCGGGCAGGACGCGCTTCATGTGTTCCCTCCGAAGGTTCGGGCAGGGGCCTTCGGGGCCCCGCGCGGGCCCGGGCGCACGTTGCTTGTACCCCTCGCCGCCCCGGGCAAACGACCTCGGGCGGCCCTGGGGAGGCTCGGTACAATCCCCCCGGAGACGTGGCTGAGTGGCCGAAAGCAGCCGCCTGCTAAGCGGTTAGGGGGTTGATAGCTCCCTCACAGGTTCGAATCCTGTCGTCTCCGCAAGTCGGTATGCGTCCCAACTCGAACGTGAGGCATGGCGAGGTCTTGCGCCGGGTCGCGTATTGACCTGTGCCTCGTGACCTGGCACCGTCCGGAGTCCGTATCGACCGAGGGGAGGGGTTCATCATGAAGCTCGTACCCGCTTGGGCGGTGCCGTTGCCCTGGTCGCTCTGGCGTTCGCCGTGGTTGTGGTCGCCGGGAGTCCAGGGGCCCTAGCGACCCAGGGTTCGCCGATCACCGCGGGGCAAGGCAACTCCGAGACGGCCGTGACGAGGCTGTACAACACAACGGCGGGGTTTCAGGGCTGTGACGCGGTGACCCCCAATCCAAGCACCAGCGGACTGTTTGTGTGCGGCAGTCATGGGCTCATGGGGGCTGGGACCGCCGCTGGCCTGTTCGGGATCACCGAAGACTCATCGACGGGCTATGGCGTCGAGGGCAAGACCGTCAAAGGCACCGGCGTCTACGGCCACAACACCGGGTCGACCGGCATCGGGGTGTGGGGCCAGACGGGCGGGACTGGCTCCGCCGTGTACGGCGAAGCCACCGTGAACGGGGCCGGCGTGTTCGGGGATTCCCCCGCCGGGACCGGTGTCCAGGCTCGCAGCACGACCGGCACGGCTCTCAACGTCCTCGGCAAGGCCAAGTTCAGCAGGAGCGGGCTGGCCTTCCTCCCCTCCGGCTCGAACCACGTCACGGTGAACATGTCGGGGGCGACCACGGGCAGCATGATCCTGGCGACCGTTCAGCAGAAGGGACCGTTCTTCGTGAAGAACGTGGTGCCTGCTACGGGTTCTTTCACCATCTACCTCAACAAGGCACCGGCCTATCCGAACACCGTCATCGTCGCGTACTTCGTGCTGAACTAGGAGCGCTGGCAGAGACCCTTTGTTCCGTCGGCGTGAGCTGATCGGACACGCTCGTGCTGCGCGAGCGCCCGTTCCAGGGCGTCGACCGCCCCGTCCAGGTCGCTCCGCGCGGCGAACACGAGGCCGCGGACCCGCAGTGCCGCCGCCATCGCCGACGGCCGGTCGAGCGACGTCGCTGTCATACGCAATCGAAGAGACGCCACCGCCGGGGACATATCGGTCCGCCGACGGGCCTTCACCGTGGCCCGAACGCGGGGAGGCGAACCCCTGGAGCCACGAGACCGGTCAGCCCACGTGGCCCGGCCATGGACGCCAGGTTCACCGGCAGCCGCCTCGGGCCCCAGCCCCCGGGCGGGCCGTCGAACACGCCTGGCAGGCGCGTGTCGCACGTCTCGCAGCGGCCGTCGTCCGTCAACCGGTACCGCCCCAGCCGGTACCAGTCGCGTTCGATCACCCGTGTCCCGCACCCGGGGCAGTACGTGCTCTGACCCAGGGCGTCGTTCACGTTCCCGGTGTACGCGTGGCGGACGCCGTTGCGCAGCGCGATCGCGCGGGCCCGGGACAGCGTCCCCGCGGGCGTGTGAGGCCGGTCCATCATCTTGAAGTCGGGGTGGAAGGCGGTGAAGTGCATGGGTACGTCCGGTCCGAGGTGCTCGACCACCCATGCGGTCATGGCGTCGATCTCGTCGTCGGAGTCGTTGAGCCCCGGGATCAGCAGGTTCGTGATCTCGAACCACACGTCGGTCTCGTGCTTCAGGTACTCCAGCGTCTCGAGCACCGGCTGGAGGTGGGCGAAGCAGGTCCGGTGGTAGAAGTCCTCGGTGAACCCTTTGAGGTCCACGTTCGCGGCGTCCATGTGCCGGTAGAACTCCGTGCGGGGCTCGCGGCAGATGTAGCCGGCGGTCACGGCCACCGCCTTGATCCCGGCCTCCCGGCATGCGTCGGCCACTTCCATGGCGTACTCCATGAAGATCACCGGGTCGTTGTACGTGAAGGCGACGCTCCGGCACCCCAGCGCCCGTGCCGCGTCCGCGATGGCCTCCGGGCGGGCCTCGTCGGCCAGCGTGTCGATCTCCCGGGACTTCGAGATGTCCCAGTTCTGGCAGAACCGGCACCCCAGGTTGCATCCCGCGGTGCCGAACGACAGCACCGGGGTCCCGGGAAGGAAGTGGTCGAGGGGTTTCTTCTCGATGGGGTCGACGCAGTAGCCGCTGGACCGCCCGTACGTGGTGAGGACGATCCGGTCGTCCTCCCGCATCCGGACGAAGCAGAACCCTCGCTGGCCCTCCTGGAGCCGGCAGGCGCGCGGGCAGACGTCGCACTGCACCCGTCCGTCGTCCAGGCGGTGCCAGTACCGCGTGTCGACCGTGAAGCGATCCATCCTTGCGTGGCTCCTGCTCCCGTCCATTGTGTCCTCCCCGAGGGTCGGGGCGATAGCCGCGGTCAGAGCACGGTACAGACTGTGGGGCCGGACGTCCGACTCGACCGGAACGTCCCGGAGTGGTACCAACGCCGCAGGATCGACCAGGGAGGTGCCCCATGGACGACTCGTTCGGCGTTGGCGTGGTGTCCGGTGAAACCCACGACGAGCCGGATGAACATGACGGGGTCACTCGGCGAGGGTTCCTCGCCGGCGCGGCCGGGGTGACCGGGGCGGCTGTGGCCTCCGGCCTGTGGCGGGGCTCGGCGGCGACGGCGGCGGAGCGCGCGGCGAACCGGGCCACGGGAGACACGCGGTTGTCCCGCACGACCGGCTACCGCGTCCTGGTCCTGGACCGCCAGCTCATGGGGTTCCTGAAGTCCGTGGACGGCGGCGACCCGGTGGGCGAGGTGGTGCTCGAGGACCCCGATGTCAGTGGCGTGGTGAGGAAGCACATCGGGAAGGTGAGCTACGACCCGATCGTGATGCGGTTCGGGCTGTCGATGGCCAAGCCGGTGTACGACTGGATCAGTGCGGTCCTGGTCCGCAAGGCGCCGGTTCATTCAGGATCGATCCTGGCGTGCGATTCCGAGCGCAACATCAAGAGCGCCCTGGACTTCTCGAACGCGCTCATCACCGAGATCAGGTTCCCTGTTCTCGATGCCGCCAGCACGGCCCCCGCGTACATCACGCTGACCCTGGCCCCCCAGTCCACCAAGATGCGCAGGGCCACCGGCGTGGTGAACCTGGACCCGACCAAGCAGAGGGCCTGGCTCGCGCAGAACTTCCACGTCACGCTGGGGACCCTGCCCACCAACAGGGTGAGCAAGGTGGAGGCGATCACCATCGAGCAGCCTGGCGTCGGGGGCCGCGCAACCGGCGTCCTGCAAGTCTCGAACGTGAGCCTGTTGTTCTCGCAGGTCGACGGCCTGGATTGGTACAGCTGGTTCAACGACTTCGTCATCCTCGGCAACGACGGCCAGGAGTTCGAACGTAACGGCCGCATCGCGTTCCTCTCCTCCGACCTCGCCAAAGAGCTCGCGAGCATCGATCTCGTGCAGCTCGGGATCTTCTCGCTGGCCCTCGACAAGCCCCAGCCGAACGCCGACACGGTGCAGCGCCTGAGGGCCGAGATGTACTGCGAGGAGATGCGGTTCAAGGGCCCCGGCGCCGTGTAGCGCGTCGCCCCGAGGAGCGTCCTGGCCGGAGGCGTGGTTTCCTCGCGCGGTATCCTGAGGCGGCAGGTCGGCGGGATCGTTCGCTGCACCAAGGAGCGTCCGACCCTGTCGCCTCGTCCGACCACGCGCCGGTAGCTCAGTCCGGATAGAGCGTCTGACTACGGATCAGAAGGTCGGGGGTTCGAATCCCTCCCGGCGCGCTGACCTGCGGAAACGCAGGCTGGAAGGTTGCGCACAGCGCTCAGTGAGCCGATGCTTCGACCGATCCCCGGCTTGGGAGTTGCGGCAGTCGCACCCCTTGTCCTTGGCGGTGGCGTATGACAATCTCAGCATCCGGTTCCAACGTTGGGGAGGTTCCAATGAGCGT
>Ga0137369_10006294_pt1 | contig 12002 bp, 11 predicted proteins | sample SagtaG_12_FD_104918 | JGI IMG/M metagenome (GOLD analysis project Ga0137369, IMG submission 104918) | Vadose zone soil microbial communities from Sagehorn Ranch, Mendocino, California, USA - Sage1_L_113_16 metaG | ecosystem: Environmental > Terrestrial > Soil > Vadose zone | place: USA... | reverse complement strand
CCCGGGCCAAATCGGATCTGTTCGTTCACCGCTAGCACCCGACCAGCCTGGTGAGCAGCCGCGACCATGCGCTGCCCATCCGCGAACGTGGTGGCGAGAGGCTTCTCGACCAGCACGTGCCGCCCCGCTTCGAGCGAGCGGACCGTCAACGCGGCATGCAGCGCGTGCGGCGTGCAGATGTCCACGGCTTCGACGTCCGGATCTCCCAGGACGTCATCGAGCCGCGCGTACGTCTTCGCCCCGCCGACAAGCCTCGCCACCTCCGACGCACGCTGCGCATCCGGATCGCACACCGCGACGACACGCGCCAGATCGGCCAGCATGCCCAGCACCGGCACGTGCACGATGCGCGTCACCGCGCCACAACCGACAATGGCTACCCCGACCGTCATACGCCCGAGCGCTCCACAGGCATCAGTGTGCCGCGCGCCGCGCTGCGACTCCACGATCGCCGATGCAATTTCCACGTTCCGCAACCCGTCCAATCCGGAAGCTTCGAAGGGCGGCTGGCCGCCAGCTCCAGATCGAACGCGTCCGCACCTTCGTATTCGGCGAGTTTCATGGTCCGCAACACGCCCGCTGGCTCCGCATCGTCGATGAGTACGCAGCAGACGAACGGTTGCGGTAGCTGCGCGAAGCCCATTCGGGCGCAGCGTACCACGCAGCTGCCGGTTGCTCGGCTCGTTCCGCGATCCGGCCGCTCCAGAGAGCGTCGCGATTGCGATCAGAGCCGCATGCGCGGATCGAGCACATCGCGCAACCCATCGCCGAAGAAATACACCGCCAGCACGGTGATGGTGAGCGCGAGGCCTGGAAAGACCGCGACCCATGGCGCCAGCGTCATGTACGCGCGGCCGTCGGCGATCATGGCGCCCCAGCTAGGAATCGTCGGCGGGATGCCGATCCCGAGAAACGTCAGCGACGATTCGGCGATCATCATGGCGCCAACCTGTTGGGTGGCAACCACGATCACTGGCGTCCATACGCCAGGCAGCACATGCCGCCGCAAAAGTCTCGCCGGTCCGGCGCCAACCGCGCGCGCCGCCTCGACATACGGCATCTCTTTCAACGACAGCACGACCCCACGCACGATGCGGGCGTAGCCAAGCCAGCCCGTCAGTCCCAGAATCAGAATCAGCCCGACGAGGCCCTGTCCAAACAGGGCGACCGACACAATCGCGAGAAGCACGAACGGGATCGCCAGCAGCGTGTCGACCAGCCGCATAATCAGTACTTCGACGGCGCCACCGATATAGCCTGCCAGCAGCCCGAGTACCACCCCGATGGTGCCGGCCAACACGACCGCCGTTGCTCCAATGAGCAGCGACACCCGTGCCCCGTACATAGTCCGGCTCAGCAAGTCCCGCCCCAGCGGATCGGTGCCCAGCACGTGCAGCTCGCCGGAGTCGTCGTGCCAGAGCGGAGGACGGTTGTTCAATTCCGGCGCCTGTTCGAGCGGTCCGTATGGCGCAATGAGCGGCGCCAGCACGGCGATCGCCACCGCGGCCACGATGACCGCGGCGCCGGCCAGGAGCCGCAGGCTCCGCCACCTCCTCACCCGCTAACGCGAATTCGCGGATCGAGCCAGGCGTACAGCACGTCCACCAGCAGGTTCATCAGCACGAACGCGCCCGAGACGACCAGGATGCTGGCTTGCACGATCGGATAGTCGCGCGACGAGATCGCGTTGACCGCGACGCGGCCAACGCCCGGCCATGCGAAGACTTGCTCGATGATGACCGCGCCACCAAGCAGTGAGGACAGCTGCAGGCCGAGCACCGTGATCAACGGGATGAGCATGTTGCGGAGTGCGTGCTGGCCAACCACGACGCGTTCACGCAGACCTTTGGCTCGCGCTGTCCGTACGTAGTCCTCGTGCAGGACTTCGAGCATGCCCGAGCGTACGAGCCGCGTCACGATTGGCATCAGCACCGCGGCGAGTGTCACCGCTGGCAGCACGACGTACTCCGGCCCGAAGCTGCCGGACGTCGGCAACACCCGCAGATTGACGCTGAACACCAGGATCAGCATGATCCCCAACCAGTACGGTGGGGTTGCCTGGCCGATCAGCGCCAGTCCGACGCCGAGGTAATCCCAAACGGAGTCACGCCGCAGCGCGGACAGGATCCCGACCGGGAGCGCGACCGCGACCGACAGCACGAAGGCAATCCCGCCCAGAAAAAGCGTGTTCGGCAACGCGCGCAGGATCACGCCCAGGGCCGGCTCTTTGTAGAAGAGCGACCGGCCAAGGTCGCCCTGGATCGCCCGCTCCATGAACAGCAGGTACTGCACGTAGACCGGTCGATCGAAGCCGAGCTCATGTTGGGCTTCGGCGATTTGCTGCGGCGAGGCGGTCTCGGCCAGCAGCAGGGTGATCGGATCGCTCGGCGCCAGGCGCAGGAGGAAGAAGACGATGAGCGACACGCCCCACAGAACGACGACCGCCTGCAGGAGCCGTCGCACCACGTAGGTCGCCATCGGCCGAGCCGGGCTCCGACTAACTCACGTCACAGGCGAAGGTGCGCGTGTCGCCTCCGATACGGCCCTGGAAACCCTTGACCCGCTTGCGGACGCCCCAGATCAGCTCACGCTGATACAGCACCAGCTCTGGCAGATCGTCATAGAGGACCTTCTGGATGGCCTTGTAGCCAGCGTCGCGTCTGGCCTCCTCGAGTTCGCTGTCCGCCTGCTGGATCATCTCGACGATGCTGGGGTTGATTTCCTTGTAGAAGTTTCCGAACGCGGAGTCGACCAGCAAGATCGTGAAGTTGGGGCCAGGATTGAACGCGCGTCCGACCTCCTGGATGCAGATATCGAAGTCGCCGGACTTGCGCGCTTCCGTGTATGCGCCCGGCTCCAGAAACTGAATATTCACGTCGAAGCCAACCAGGCGCAGCTGGTTGGAGATGTACTCGGCCGTTTCCTTGAGTCGCGGGAACCAGGCTGGGTTCAGTTTGAACGAGATCCTGGTGCCCGTTTGCACGCCGGCCTTGCCGAGCAAGTCCTTCGCTTTGCCTATGTCGAACGGCACCGGGTTGTTGAAGAGCTGCTCGTCGTAGCCGATCGTGCCCGGCGGGACGGTCGCTCCGACGTTCTTTCCCAGCTTCTGAATGTTCTTGACGATATTGTCGCGGTCGATCGCGGACGCGACGGCGAATCGCGCATCGCGGTTCTGGAAGGGGTCCTTGCGCACGTTGTAGGTGATCGCGATCACGCTCGACCCGGGCGAACGCACAATTTGTAGATTTTGATCCTTGCCCAGCTGCTCAGCCTGATCGCCGGCGAGGCCGTCGATCAGGTCAACCTCGCCGCTCTGCAGCGCCGCAATGCGCGTCGCCTCCTCGGGTATGGGCCGAAAGACATACTGGTCGAGCTTGACCATGTCCTTGACCCAGTAGTCCTTGTTCGCTTCGCCGAGCCATTGCTGGTTGGCAGTCCAGGACTTGTACTTGAAGGGACCGGTGCCGCCGATTTGCTTGTAGAACTCGGCGCCGTATTTCTTCTCCGCCGCTGGCGACAGGATCGGTTCGGTGAACGAGGTGATCAGGCCCGGGTTCGGCTTCGCCAGGTCGAAGCGGACCGTCGTCTTGTCCACGACCGTCACTTCCTTGAGCACGCCGTTGAACGCCGACGCGTGCTGGAATGTCGGGTTCGCCAATAGCCGATCGTAGGTGAACTTCACGGCGCCGGCGTCAAATTCGGAATCGTCATGGAACTTGACACCAGTCCGTAGCTTGAAGGTGTAGGACAGGCCGTCTGGGGCCATCGACCAGTCGGTCGCCAGGACCTTGACCTGCTTGCCCGCCTCGTCGGTGTCCATCAGCGGGTCGTACAGCACCCGCGTGATGATGCCTTCCATCAGCCCCGAGATCTGTTGTGGATCCTGCGTGCGCAGGTCGTCGCCGCGTGACCAGGTCAGCTTCTTGCCGCCGCCGGCGGGCGCGCAGGCCGCCAAAGCCTGGGCGAGCGCCGGCGCCGCCAGCGCGCCGAGCCCGAGCCGCATCGCCTTGATCGCCAGCTGCCGCCGACTCATCGGACCGAGCCGATGCCAGATCAGATTGTCGTTCGAAGACGGTTCCACGTGAGTCACGCGTCCCTCCTCCACGCGGGCATTCTACGTCCGCACCCATTGGCGCTGGCCGGTGTCGGCTGCGCGCACACCCGCGTCGAGCGCGGCCATGAGCCCCTCCTGTCATATGCCATATGCGTGGCAGCATGGTAGCGTCGTGGCGATCACGCACGGCGCGCGGCGTGCGGGGGCGGATCAGCCGGCACTCAGGCGGTGGCCGACCTCGGCTACCAGCGCACCAAGAGTTCCAGGCTCGACGCTCTCACCACGCGCGAGACGATCCGCGATCAGTCGCTTCAGCTCATGGTGCAGGAACTGTCGCAACACGGCCGGCTGATCGGCGATGGCGTGCGCCAGGGCATCCTCCAACGCCAGTGGCCACTGCCGCCGGTACGCGTCGCGGGCGGCGCCGAAGGTGACGTTGGCGGCTCGGTCGGTTGGTCGGCCAGCCGGCGGGTGCGTAGCGTCTCGGTCGCGCTCAGGTCAGCCGCACCATCGGGGCAAAGCGCCACACCGTAGTCAGCCTCCGCCGCGGCACGCGAAACGAGGCCATTGGACACATCGTCGACGACCATCTCGACCGGCCGCTGGAGCGGGTCGCCCAGGCCACCACGCCCTGCGTGACGATGCGCAGTCGATCCCCCGGCGCAACTCGCGCACGTCGATCTTGCCGATATCGCGCTCGCCGTTCTGGCGTGTATAGCCAGTTGCAGCCGGCAGGCCACCCAGGCGCCCAGGCGGTTGGAAAATGTAGCGCTCCATGGCTCGCGAAGTGACGACGGTGTACGGAGCGCTTGTCTCGAATTCGATCTCGACGCCCATGCCGCCGCGGTAGCGGCCCGCGCCTCCGGAGTCCGCGCGCAAACCGTAGTGCGTTACCAGGATGGGTGGAATATCGCTCTCGACGCTTTCGGTGGGCACGTTGCGGAGGAAGCTCCAGATCACGTCGACACCATCCACGCCGTCTTCATGCGGCCGCGCTCCCGATCCTCCCACCAGCGGCTGGAGCACACTCACACGCGTGCCGCCAGTCTTCACATCCGGTACGGACACCAGGAGGATGGACGCCTGACCATCGCCAGCAGGTCGGTGAACGTGCCTCCAATATCGACGCCAACGCGAAAGGGTCCATCCATGCTGCAGCCAAGCGTACCTGCAGCCGTGACGCCGTGTCCCCAGACGCCCAAACAATCTGAGGTGGTCTATCCTGGCCAGTGACACGCCACCGCTCCACGGAGGACGTCACATGCGGTCTATCCCTGCCGCGCTCGCAGCGCTCACGTTGGTGCTAGCTGCCTGCCAGTCACAGCCGACCGTCGCGCCCGGTCCATCGGCTACGCAGGTCAGCCAGCCTGCGCCGGCTGCGCAGAACCAACCAACTGTCGCAGCCAAAGCCACGGCCGCGCCGGCCGGTCAAGCGACCGCCGCCAAGCCAGCCGCGGGCGGCACGCTGACTATCGGCCTCGACCAGGAGCCGCCAACCCTCGACCCCGAGGCGTCGCCATCGGCCATCACCTTCTATGTCACCTCGTCCGTCGGCGAGACGCTGCTCTACCTCGACGAAAACCGCGACCTCAAGCCGTGGCTGGCCGAATCGTGGGAAGTCGGGGACAGCAGCAAGGCGTTCACCTTCAAATTGCGCAAGGACGTTACCTTCCAGGACGGCACTTCCTTCAACGCGGCGGCGGTGAAGTGGAATTTTGATCGAGTTGTGGATCCAAATTTCAAAGCTGGCGCCGCGCTCGCCCAACTCACCGGGTACCTGGGCTCAGACGTCGTCGACGACTACACGGTGCTCGTCCGTTTCAAGGATCCGTTTGTGCCGTTCCTGCTGTATGCGGGCAGCCCGTACCTGCCCATGGTCTCGCCCGCGGCGACGCAGAAGCAGGGCGATCAGGTCAACCAGACGCCAGTCATGACTGGGCCGTACAAGATTGACGAGTGGGTGCCGAAGGACCACATCACGGTTTCGCGCTGGGACGGCTACAAGCGGCGCGCGCCATGGTCCGACCACGATGGGCCGGGCTATCTCGACAAAGACATCTGGAAATTCATCCCCGAGGGCGGCACCCGCGCGGCGACTGTCGAGTCGGGTGAGACCCAGATGGCGACGGTCTTCACGCCGCAGGACCTGCAGCGCCTCCAGGCAGCCGGGCTGCAGGTGGTCAGCAAGCCGTGGGTTGGCGCGCCGCTCATGATGATGCTGACGACGACCCAGCCACCAACCGATGACATCAAGGTGCGCCAGGCGATTCTCTACTCCCTGGATCGGGACGCGCTCGTCTCCGCGCTGTACCAGGGCATCGGCAAGAAAGCAGTCGCCCCGCTCACCTCGATCATGCTCGACGACCCCTCGTTCCAGGCGCTGTATCCGCATGATTCGGCCAAAGGCAGCCAACTGCTGGATCAGGCTGGCTGGACAAAGGGTTCGGATGGTATTCGGGCCAAGAACGGTCAGCGGTTAGAGTTTTTGCTCAACGCCATTGACTACGGCGGCGGCCCCGATCAGAGCAACGAGCTGCTGCAGGGTCAGCTACGACAGGCCGGCATGGACGTCAAGATCAAAGCCCAGGCCCGACCGCCGTTTTACGAGGACGCCTATCACTGCTCGACGAACGGCATGACCCTGTTCTTGCGCAGCGGTGAGCTGGATGCGCTGTACGCCCTGTATCACTCGTCGAATGTCGGCGCGAATTTCAACTGGTCGTGCCTCAAGGATCCCGAAGTGGACAAGCTCCTCGTGCAGGGCCGACAGGAAGCGGATCCCGCCAAACGCAAGCAGGTCTACCTGCAGCTCGAACAGAAGCTGATGGACATGGCAGTGGTGGTGCCGCTGGTCGATCAGCTCTCGGTGTTTGCGATGCGACCAAACGTCAGCGGGCTCAAATTCACCGGCAACAGCTATCCGTTGATTACTGACGTGAGCATGAAATAGCGATACTCGACGCGGTTGATCGCCAGCGCCCTTGTATCAGTACATCGCTCAGCGGATTCTGGCTGCCGTGCCCGTGCTGCTGGGTGTGTCGTTGCTGGTGTTCTCGATGCTGCACCTCGTACCCGGCGATCCGGTGCGGCTGATGTTGAGCGAGTTTCAGACGACACCCGAGCAGATCGAGCGTTTGCGCTCGCAGCTGCATCTCGACGAACCACTGCCGCTCCAATTCGGCCGCTTCGTGTGGGATGCGTCGCACGGTGATCTTGGCACCTCGATTCGGACTCGACGGCCAGTGGCCGTCGAGATCGCCGACAACCTGCCCTCGACGTTGCAACTAGCGCTCGCCGGCCTGGTGGTGGCAGGTGTGCTGGGTGTGACCCTGGGTATCGTCGCGGCGGTGAACCAGCGCTCGTCCATTGAACTTGGCTCCATGCTGCTGGCGCTGCTCGGTGTTTCAATGCCGAGCTTCTGGCTCGGGCTGCTGCTGATCTTTCTGTTTTCGCTGCGCTTGAGGATCTTCCCGGCGACCGGCGGTGGCGACTTACTGCACCTGATCCTGCCGGCCGTCACGCTGGGTCTGGGCGCCGCGGCCATCCTGGCCCGCTTGACTCGCTCGAGCATGCTCGAAGTGCTGCGCCAGGAATACGTGACGACGGCACGCGCCAAGGGCCTGCTGGAATGGGTCGTGATCACCCGCCATGCCCTCAAGAACGCGTTGATTCCGGTGGTCACTGTCTTTGGTCTGCAGTTCGGTAAACTTCTCGCTGGCACGTTCGTCGTCGAAACCGTCTTTGCCAGGCCTGGTCTCGGTCGACTGGTCATCGACGGCATCCTGAACAAGGACCTGCCTGTCGTGCAGGGTGTAGTGCTGGTCGTAGCGACGGCTTACGTGGTCGTCAACCTGCTGGTCGATCTGTCGTACGGGCTGCTCGATCCACGCATCAGGTACGCCTGACAATGGCCACCGCGCGCGCCAGGCGACGGTTCGATGTCGCCCGAAGGCTCGCCCGGAACCGGGGTGCCCTGGGCGGCCTGGTGATGCTGGCCTTCATCGGACTCATCGCCGGCCTGGCGCCAGTCATCGCACGCTTCGATCCGATCAGCATCGATACACCTCACGCGCTCTACAGCCCCGGACTGCCGTACTTGTTCGGGTCGGATCAATACGGGCGCGACGTTTTCTCACGGGTGGTCTTCGGTTCGCGCGTATCACTCACGGTGGGACCAATCGCGGTCGCAATCGCCCTGGTACCGGGCGTCATGGTCGGCCTACTGGCGGGCTACTACGGCCACTGGGCGGACGTTGTGTTGATGCGTGTCGTAGACGTCATGCTCGCTTTCCCTGGCATACTGCTGGCGCTGGGGATCGTGGCAGTGTTGGGACCCAGCCTGACGAGTCTGATGGTCGCGGTCGGCATTTCGTCGATTCCCACGTACGCGCGCCTGACGCGCGGCTCGGTTCTGGCGGCACGTGAAAACCTGTACGTGGACGCAGCGCGCGTGATTGGTGCCAATGATGGGGCGATCCTGCTGCGCCACATCCTGCCCAATGTTGTTGCGCCGATCATCGTCGTCGCCACGCTCGGTGTGGGTTCAGCGATTCTGGTCGCCGCAACCCTGAGCTTCCTCGGCCTGGGCAGTCAACCGCCAACGCCGGAATGGGGGCGGATGCTGAGTGAAGGTCGACAGTATCTGCGCGAGCAATGGTGGATCGCCACGTTTCCGGGTCTGGCCATCATGTTGACGGTCCTTGCGCTGAATACGCTTGGCGACGGACTTCGCGACGCGCTCGATCCGCGATTGAAAGTATGAGAACAATCATCTATCCGGAATGGCTGCTCGACGGCACCGGTGCACCGGCTCGAGTGGGCCAGGCATTGGCATTCGCCGAAGGACGCATCGAGGCAATCGGAGCGGCCGAGGACATGCGGGTTGAGGACGGGGACGAGCTGCTGCGGTGCCCGGGCGAAACGCTGTTGCCGGGGCTGATCAACATGCACGTCCATCTCAGTCTGACCAGCGACAACGCCCCGTTCGTGCCGTACATGGACGCGCATTCCGACGTCGCATTAGCCCTGCGCGCAGCGCACAATGCACGGGTCGCGCTCGAGGCCGGCATTACGACCGTGCGCGACTGCGGTGCACGCCGGACTACGGTGCTCGATCTCCGTGATGCCCAGGCGAGCGGGTTGCTGCCCGCGGCGCGAATCGTGTCGTGTGGCTGGCCGCTGACGATCAGCGGCGGCCACATGCGCCCGTTCGGCGGCGAGGTCGACGGCGACGTTGGGGCGCGGCAAATGGTTCGGCGGATCATCAGTGCAGGGGCCGACTTCATCAAAGTGGCTGGCTCCGGCGGCGGGACGCCCGGCAGCATCACCGATCAGCCCAGTTTCCTACCTGACGAACTCGAGGCGATCGTGCGCACGGCGCGCGGACTCGGTTGTAGAGTGACGGTCCACTGCACAGCCACCGCCGCGGTCGCCAATGCCCTGGCGGCACGCGTCGATTCGATCGAGCACGGCTACTTCTCCGCGCCCGGCGCCCTGCTGGCATTCGACGACGCACTTGCCGACGGTCTCGCCGCATCGGGAATTCCGATCACGCCGACACTGCAAGTCGCGCGCGACATGGTGGAGATATTGCCCGCGGGCGACGATCGAGAAAGTTGGCAGCGTCGGCGCGAGGCGCAGACGGAGATGATCCGCCGCCTGCACCAGGCTGGCGTGCGCTTGCTGGTCGGCTCGGATGCCGGCTGGCGCTTCACACGCTTCGACGATCTGTGGCGCGAGCTTGATGAACTGGTGACGTGCGGCCTATCGCCGGTCGAGGCGATTCATGGCGCAACCGGCGCGGCCGCCGCGGCGATTGGTCGCGCTGACGAGTTCGGCGCGCTACGGCCCGGTCTGAGCGCCGACCTTCTGCTGGTGGGCGGCGAGGCGGCGCAGGATGTACGCCGCCTCGCCGATGTGCGGGCCGTGTATTACCAAGGACTGCGGTCGGGGCACTCGTGGACTTGAGCAGGACCAACTCGGGAGCGGATCGCGCGGGTAGTTCCTTCACAGCAGCGCGCCTTCGGCGGCTACAACTCCTCGCGATCGAAGCGCCAGATGCCGATTGCGACAAAGATCATTGAGAGGACGACCGCGACGCCAAGGGCACCAAGTGACAACGGCGGCTGGCCCATGCTGGTGGTAGCGGCCATGGCACCCAGACTGTGCGGAAGGTACACCGCGAAAGGTCCGATGAAGTTAGCCACCAGCTGTTGACCGAATAACACAGCGACCGCGATGCCGATCACCGCACCTCGCGACTTGACGAGAGTGCCGAGCATGACCGTGAGCGTCACGTAGAACAATGTGTGGATCCCGACAAGCCCGAGTCCGACCGCGAACGAGCCCGGGTCTGGGAATTGCCGTGTCGCCGCGCCAATTTGCGCGTAAGCGACTGCGCCCGGCAGCGCTATGCACAGAGCGAGCGTGCCGATTGCCAGCGCCACGAGTTTGGCTGACACGAAGGCCGGCCGGGACAACGGCTTGGATAACAACCACGCGGCGGTGCCGGATTGCGTCTCGCCGATGATGGCCCCCATCCCGAGGATCGCCACGCCGCCCGCTGAGAACTGGGCTGCGATCTCGAAGAACACTTGAAGACCGAGAGCTATGAGTCCACCATCCGGAACCTGCATATTCGGGTCGGTAGCTGGCGCGACCCACAGCACGATGACCGGAATGGCATTTATGGCTACGAGCCATATGACAGCCTGAGTGATCCAGAAGCGAGTTCCCCACCAGGCATGCAGCTCCTTCCGCAGGAGGTTGTTGAGCCCGCTCGTCCAGCCACTCGGCTGAACGATGCGCAGGGGGAGAGTGTTAGCGGCCATGAGAGTGACTGTCTCCTTCGACGATCTTCATGAACACGTCTTCGAGATCGGCCTTGTCGCGACCGAACGCCGAGACCGTGACGGCACCGCCCACGGTCACCGACTGCAATAGCTGCGCATCGGCGGCGGACTCGTCCGTGACATTCACACGCAGCTTCGTCGTACCGTTGCGCTCCAGGACCGCGACTGATCCGACCCAGCGTTGGGCAGTCAACCGCGTCCGCACGCCGTCGACGTCGCCTTTAAGCTCAACCGTGTAGCTCACCCCGCCATTGCCGCGCAGCAGCTGGTCGATGGGCGCCTCGGCCACGAGCTCACCCCGGTTGAGGATGGCGACGGTGTCGCTGACGCGCTGCACGTCGCTCAGAATGTGTGTGCTGTAGAAGACGGTCGTGTGCTTGCGCAGACGCTCCATCACTTCCAGCACGTCGCGGCGTCCCATAGGGTCCAGCGAAGCGGCAGGTTCATCCAGGATCAGCAGGTCCGGATAGTTGATCTGCGCCTGCGCGATACCGAGCCGTTGGCGCTCGCCGCCTGAGAACCCTTTGATCGGTCGGTCGGCCTTGTCGTCCAGCCCCACGAGCTCGAGTGTTTGCTGGATGCGAGCGTTTGCAGCGGCTGGCAAATCGAGTTGTATATGGCCGGCGTCTGAGCCCGTATGAAGTGCTCGCCGACTTGTCGAGGCGGATGGCAGGCGCTCTGTCCGTTGACGCCGTGCTACCCCGACTGGCCGAGGCAATCGCGATTGGCATCGTCGCGACGCGCACTCGGGTGCGTGTCTACGTCCCCGGCGGGCGCGACCAGGAAGTTGCCTGGCCCGCCGAGGCAATAGCCGAGCAATTCGAGCGCACAACTCCGGTGCACCATCAGGGGGCGCTCGTGGGCGAGATCGCCGTCAGTAAGCCACCGGGCGAGCCGCTCACACTCACGGAGCAGGCACTGCTCGCCGACCTGGCGGCGCAAGCTGGGCCTGCGCTCGGCAACGTGCGACTTGCGGCGGACCTGCGTGTTCAGGCCGACGAGCTTAGAGCATCGCGTCAACACATCGTCGCCGCCCAGGACCAGGAGCGGCGTCGCATCGAACGCGACCTGCACGACGGGGCGCAGCAGCACCTGGT
>Ga0137369_10006282_pt1 | contig 12011 bp, 10 predicted proteins | sample SagtaG_12_FD_104918 | JGI IMG/M metagenome (GOLD analysis project Ga0137369, IMG submission 104918) | Vadose zone soil microbial communities from Sagehorn Ranch, Mendocino, California, USA - Sage1_L_113_16 metaG | ecosystem: Environmental > Terrestrial > Soil > Vadose zone | place: USA... | reverse complement strand
GAGAGCTCGGCGTCCCGCTCCGCGATCTGCGCACGGAGCTGCTCCTCCTCGTTCGAGGCGCGCGGCGGATCGGAGGTCGTGACGGCGCTCGCGATCTTGTCGTCGAGCTCGCGCAGCACTGCCGTGAGCTCGTCGCCACTCGAGTCGGCCATGCCGTCGAGAAGCCGGGCGGCGCGCCGGAGCAGCGCCTGCTCGAGCCGATCACGAAGTTCGTCCACTCCCCGCGTGGATCGGCAGTGGGTGGCGGCGCTTGGACACTCGGACGAGGTAATCGAACCGCGGTACGCTGGGTCACGTGAACGGCCCCGTCAAGGTGGCTTGCGTGCAGGCCGAGCCCGTGGTTCTCGACCGGGAGGCGACCCTCGAGAAGCTCGCCTCGCGCGCGGCCGAGGCGGCCGGGGCCGGAGCGCAGCTGCTCGTCTTCCCCGAGGCGTTCATCCCGGCCTATCCCTCGTCCGTCTGGGCCCGAGCCCTCGCCGGCTGGTCCGCTCCCGGGGCGAAAGAGGCGTTCGCCCTGCTCGCCCGCGAGTCGGTCACGGTCCCGGGGCCGGCAGCCGACCGGCTGGGCGCGGTCGCGCGCGAGCACGGCGTCTGGCTGGTCACGGGCGTCACCGAGATCGACCCCGAGCGCCCGAGCACGCTCTACAACACACTTCTCTACCACGGCCCCGACGGCGAGCTCGCTCGTAAGCACCGCAAGCTCGTCCCGACGAACCACGAGCGGCTCATCTGGGGTCAGGGAGACGGCGGCGGACTGCGGGCGTTCGAGACGCCGCTCGGCCGGCTCGGCGGACTGATCTTTTGGGAGTACTACATGCCGCTCGCCCGCTTCGCGCTCTACGAGTCCGGCGTCGAGATCTACCTCGCCTCGACCGCGGACGACGGCGACGCCTGGCAGGCGACGCTCGTCCACATCGCCCGCGAGTCGCGGGCGTTCGTCGTCGCGCCAAGCCATTTCCAGCGCGCGTCCGCGTATCCGCCCGACTTCCCCCTCCGCGAGCTCTTGGCAGGCCACGACGTGATCGGACGGGGCGGCTCGGCGATCCTCGCCCCGGACGGCTCCTACCTCGCCGGGCCGCTCTACGACGAGGAAGGGATCCTCTACGCGGACCTCGACCCGATGGTCCTCTGGCAGGAGCGCCAGCGCTTCGACCCCGCCGGCCACTATCACCGCCCCGACGTGCTCGGGCTCCGGGTGTCGGCGCCCGAAGACTGACGGCACCGCATTTCTTCGGCCCGGTTTCGAACCTCGGTGCTGGGGCGATAACCGCGCCGGTATGCAGCATTTGTTATTTTCAGCTAGCAACTCTAGGAATACCCGATCCAGCGACATCCAAGGAGCGGCCGAACCAGTGGAAGGGTTGGGCATCCCCGACGCCGGCGAGAAACGCGACGTCGCACTCGCAGAGCTGGTCGAAGAGGGGAGCGTCGACGGTCGAACGCTTCCGCTCGTCGTCTTCGGAGTCGGCCTACAGCTCTACGCCATTCCTGTGGCGGCGGTCGAGCGGGTGCTGCCGATGGTGGCCGTCGCTCCCCTCCCCGACGCGCCGGCGATCGCGCTCGGGGCTGTCAACGTCGAGGGCCGTCTGCTCGCCGTGCTCGATCTCCAGCGCCGGCTGGGTCTTCCGGCCCGCGAGCTCGGCCCCTCGGCTCGCCTGCTCGTGGCGACGACGAGCCGGCGTACGGTGGCCCTGCCGGTCGACGAGGTCCTGGGTGTCACCGAAGTCGCCGCCGACGAGATCGTCGCGCCCGACGCGGTCCTGCCCGGCCTGCGCGTCGTCGCAGGTATCGCCGTCCTCGGCGACGGCGTCGCGCTGATCCACGACCTCGAGGCATTCCTCTCGCTCGAGCAAGAGCGAGCGCTTCAGGAGGCGCTGGAGGCAGTGGTGGGATGATCCTCTCGGCCCGTGACCGCGAGCACGCGCAAGCCCTCGTCAGCCGCAGGCTGGGTCTGGAGTTCCGAGGGTCGCGCCTGCGAGATCTCGAGCAGGCAGTCGCGCGCGCGGCGCTGGCGGAGGACTCGCTGCCGCTGGCGACATACCTCGCGCGGCTCGCGCAGCTCCCTGACGAGAGCCCTGAGTGGCGACGGCTCGCCGCCGACCTGACCGTCTGCGAGACGTACTTCTTCCGCGAGCATCCGTGCTTCGACGCGCTGGAGGAGTCGATTCTGCCTCCGCTCATCGCCGAGCGCCGCGCCCAGGGCTTCCCGAGCCTGAGGATGTGGAGCGCCGGCTGCTCGACCGGCGAGGAGCCGTACTCGCTGGCGATCGTGCTCGACCGGCTGCTTCCCGATCGCTCCGACTGGACGATCACGATCCTGGGCACGGACCTCGACGTCGACGCCCTCGAGCAGGCCACGCGTGCGGTCTACCGGGAATGGTCCTTCCGGACGCTGCCGCCGGGGATCCGGGAGCGGTACTTCCGGCCACATGGAGACGACTTCGAGCTCGACCCTCGGATCAGGGAGATGGTGCGACTCGAGCCGCTCAACCTGATGGCAGACACCTACCCGGCCCTCGCGTCGCACACGGCCTGGTTCGACGTGATCCTCTGCCGGAACGTGCTCATGTACCTCACGAACGAGGCGCAGCGCGAAGTCTTGGCAAGGCTCGAGCGCTCGCTTGCCCCGCGCGGGTGGCTCGCGGTCGGATTCACCGAGGCGATGATCGAGCCGACCGGGTCGCTCGTTCAGGCGGACGTCTCTCCGGGAGTCTTTCTTCGGATCGAGCCGCAACCCATCCCTCCCACCCTCCCCGCCTCCGAGCTCGCGCGAGCCGGCGCACTCCCCCCTCTCCGCGCGCCGGCCTCGCGCGAGGCTCGGTCGGTCGTCGCTAGGGAGGCCTCGTGACGAACCTCGGGATGACGCGCGAGCGGAAGCGCTTCGACTGGGAGGCTGCCCACGCGAGCCTCGAGCAGGCGCGCCGCGCGCTCGAGGAGCTCGACGAGCCGTCGGGGGCGCAGGCCCGGATCGTTCTCGAGCGCAGGGCGCGAGAGCTCGCGCGCCGCAGGCCCGAGCCCGAGCTGCACGAGACGCCCGTCGAGCTCGTCGTGTTCCCGCTCGGCGGCGAGCGGTACGCGGTGCCTGCGAGCGAGGTCCGGGGCGTCGTGCCGCTCGAAGAGCTCACGCCGGTCCCCTGCACTCCGCCGTCGATCCTCGGCGTGATCAGCCATCGGGGGCGGATCGTCCCGGTGATCGACCTTCGGGACGTCAACGAGGACGAAGCTCCTCCGGCGTGGGTGATCGCAGTCGAGGTGGACGGGATCGCCTTCGGTCTCGCTTCCGACGAGGTCGCTGGCCTGGTCACCGTCGGAGCGGAGACGCTCGACCGCGGCGCGGCGGGACCCGACACCTTCGTCCGCGGCGTCGTGGGCGACATGGTGGCGCTGCTCGACGTCGCTGCCATCGCGCAAAGCCCGCGCATCACGGTCAACGACGAGATGAGCTGAGGCCAGCCGAAGGAGGATGCGATGAAGACGTGGACGGTTGGTCGGCGGGTCACGGCTGGCTACGCGGTGCTCCTCGTGCTCCTCGTCGTCGTCGTGGCCGTAGGGGCGTACGCGCTCACCGATACGCGCGACAAATACAGCTCGGCGATCCACGCCCAGGAGCGGCTGACCCGCCAGGTCGACGCCGGAGCGGCGCCCGACATCGCCTTCCTCAACTTCCTCCGCTACATCGTCACGCCCAATCCGAAGTTCCTCGAGGATCGCCGGCGCGCGATCGCGGATGCGCGGCGCACGATGACCGAGCTCGCCAGAGCGGCTCCCACCCCCGAGCGAAAGGCGCTGTGGCAGGAAGCGCTGCGCCTTCTGAACGCGAACGACGATGCGATGACGAGGCTCATCGCCGCCAACAAGGCGAAGAAGTCGAAGGAGTCGCAGCGGATCTTCACGCAGGAGATCCTGCCGACCCGCGACCGGCTGCACACGATCGTCTCCGGCATCGTGAGCTCTTCCGAGGCGTCGTCCGCAGAGCTCGCGGACACGGCGTCGCACACGTCGTCTCGCGCCTTCTGGATCATGGTGATCGTCGCGGCTGTCGCATTGGTCCTGGGGGCTGTCCTGGCCTGGGCACTCGCCCGCTCGATCGTCGTCCGCCTGCGTGAGGCGGTCGGGACGCTCTCCTCCACCGCAGCCGAGATCCTCGCCGCTACGACGCAGCAGGCGGCGGGGGTCGCGCAGGAGCAAACGGCCGTCAACGAGACGTCGACGACAGTCGACGAGGTGCGCCAGACGGCCCTGCTGGCCTCGGACAAGGCGAAGGAGGTCGCCGACGCCGTGCGCCGGACCGCCGAGACCTCCCAGGACGGGCAGCGCGCAGTGGACAAGAGCGTCGAGGCGGCCCAGGAGGCGAAGGCGCAGATGGAGGGGATCGCCGACCAGATCCTCGCGCTCAGCGGTCAAGGTCAGGCGATCGGCGAGATCGTCGCCGCCGTCAACGAGCTCGCCGAGCAGCTCAACTTGCTGGCCGTGAACGCCGGGATCGAGGCGGCGAAGGCCGGCGAGGCGGGACGAGGGTTCGCGGTGGTCGCCGCCGAGGTCAAGGGGCTCGCCCAGCAGTCGAAGCGCGCGACCGCCGAGATCCGGGAGATCCTCGGCGAGATCCAGCGTTCGACGCAGGCGGCCGTGATCGCGGCCGAGCGGGGCGTGAAGACGTCGGCCACCGGCGAGGTGGTCGTGAGCGACGCCGGCGAGGCGATCCGCGTGCTCGCGGAGAGCCTGAGCGCCTCCGCGCGCGCGTCGCAGCAGATTCTCGTCTCGGCGCAGCAGCAGCTGGCGGGTGTCGACCAGATGGCGCTCGCGATCGAGAACATCCAGGAGGCGTCGGCGCAGAACATGGTGTCGACGCGACAGGTCGAGCAGGCTGCGAAGAACCTCGACGCGCTGGCAGGCCGGCTGGTGGGTCTCGTCGCGGTCTCCCACCGCGACGGCGGCAACGGAAGAAGATGACCGAGCCCGGCGAAGAGCTCCGCGAGCGCCTGCTGAACACCTTCCGAGTCGAGGCGGCCGAGCACCTCGAGACGCTGGGGTCGAACCTGCTCGCGCTCGATCGAGGGCTACCTCCGGAGCGTGCGGCCGGGCTGATCGAAGCGACGTTTCGCGAGATGCACACGCTCAAGGGCGCGGCACGCTCGGTCGGCATGCTCGAGGTCGAGGAGCTCTGCCGAGCCTGCGAAGCCATCCTGAGCCGCGTCACCCACGCGCAGCTCGAGCTCACCTCGGGGCTCGTGACGGTGCTGCTCGGCGCCGTCGACCACATCGGGCTGCTCCTCGCAGGGGAGCGGGATCCCGCGCGCGGACGCGAGCTGGTCGAGCGCCTCGGGCATGCGGCCGCCGAACCCGGAGCGCGCCGTACCGAGTCGAGCGCTCCCGCCGAGCCGACTGTCTCTCCGAGGGTAGGCAGAACCGTCCGACTCCCGACGGCACGGCTCGACGCGCTCATCGTCGGCGCCGAGGATCTCGTCCTCCCGAAGCTCGCTGCCGAAGAGCGCACGGCCGATGCCAACGCGCTCGCGGCGCTCCTCGCCCGCTGCCGCTCGAGGCTCGCTCGGCTTCCGGCTTCTGCTGCGGCCGCGCCAGACGATCTCGAGCCCGAGCTGCGCTCTGCCGAGCGGCGTGCACGAGACCTCGTCGCCAGCCTGATGCGCGACGAGCGGCGGCTCACGGCGTCGGTCGACGGCCTCCGATCCGAGCTCCGTGGCCTTCGGATGACCCCGGCCGCCGCCATCCTCCACCCGTTCGCATTGATGGTGCGGCAGCTCGCCGAGGAGCAGGGCAAGAAGGTCGACTGGGTCGTCGAGGGCGCCGAACTCGAGCTCGACCGCCGCGTCCTCGAGTCGATCAAGGACCCGCTGATCCACCTCGTCCGCAATGCCGTCGCGCACGGGATCGAGCTGCCCGCGGAGCGCGAGCGGGCGGGAAAGCCGAGGCGGGGGCGCGTCGCGATCACCTTCACCCCGCTCGAGGGCGGATGGATCGAGCTGGCGGTCGCCGACGACGGCGCCGGCGTCGATCCGTCCAGGGTCAGGCGCGCAGCGGTCCGCAAAGGGCTCTTACCGCCCGACGACGCCGCCCGCCTGGGCGAGGACGACGCGCTCGACCTCCTCTACCGCTCGGGAATCTCGACGAGCGCGATCGTCACCGGCCTCGTCGGGCACGGGCTCGGCCTGGCGATCGTCAAGGAGCAGGTCGAGCGCCTGGACGGCGCGGTGGAGATCGAGAACAGGCCAGGCGCCGGCGTCACGGTACGGCTGGTCCTGCCTGCGTCGATCGCGACCTTCCGCGGCCTGCTCGTGCGGGTGGGTGGACAGCCCTTCCTGCTCCCGATCGAGGCCTGCGAGTCGGTCTTGCGCCTCGGCCCGGACGAGGTCAGGGTCCTCGACGGCCGGGAGTCGGTCAGCCGTGACGGCGGCGTCGTGCACCTTGCTCGCTGCGACCGGATACTCGGCCTTCCTTCGGTGCCGGCCGACGGGGCCTCGAGCAAGCGCCCCTGCGTGATCGTGCGTTCGCTCGACGACCGCATCGCGCTGCTCGTCGACGACGTGGTGGGCGACCGCGAGCTGCTCGTGAAGGAGCTCGGCCCGCCGCTCCTCCGCGTGCGCAACATCGCCGGCGCCGGAGTGCTCGGGACCGGCGAGGTCGTTCTGATCCTCAGGCCGGCAGACCTCGTTCGCGCCGGACGAGAGAAACCCACCCCGCCGAGCGCCGCGTCGACCGGGTGGACAGAGCCGGGGAAGCGCTCGATCCTCGTCGCCGACGACTCGCCGACGATCCGGACGATGGAGAAGAGCCTGCTCGAGAGCGCGGGCTATCGCGTCGAGCTCGCGGTCGACGGCTTGGACGCGTTGCACACGCTCCGATCGGGCAGCTTCGACCTGGCCGTCTTCGATATCGACATGCCCGGTCTGGACGGCTTCACGCTGACGGAGCGCATCCGCGGCGACCGCGAGCTCGCCGAGCTCCCGGTCGTGCTCGTCACCGGAGACGACTCGCACGAGTCCAAGGCTCGCGGGGTGGAGGTCGGCGCCGACGCGTACATCGGCAAGTCGAGCTTCGACCAGTCGAGCCTGCTGGAGATCGTCGCGAGGCTCCTGTCGCGATCACTGTCGAGGGCCACGTGACCCGCGTCGGCGTCGCAGAAGATTCCGCGGTCACACGGGAGTTGCTGGTCCAGGTGCTCGGTCAGGACTCGAACGTGGACGTCGTTGGCGCCGCCCGCGACGGCGAGGAGGCCACTCGCCTCACGGAGCGCTTGAGGCCGGACATAGTGCTGATGGACATCCACATGCCGAGGCTGAACGGGTACGAGGCGACGAGCTGGATCATGCAGAACGTCCCGACTCCGATCGTGATGATCACCGCGCACGCCCTCGACGAGACGACGCTGGCTCTCGAGGCGCTCCGCGTGGGGGCGCTGACGCTGCTGCCGCAGCCGCCGGGGCCCAGCCATCCCGAGCACGCCGCCGCCGTCGATGAGCTAGTCGAGACGGTGCGGCTGATGGCAGACGTCAAAGTCGTCCGCCGGCGGGCGCGGCCCAGCGAGCCTCATCCGCGCCCTGCGCCATCGGTCGCGATCGAGCGCCGCGTCCGGATCGTCGCGATGGGCGCCTCGACCGGCGGACCGCAGGCGCTGGCCACGATCCTGCGCGATCTTCCTCGCGACGTTGGCGTCCCGATCGTCGTCGTCCAGCACATCGCGCCCCACTTCGTCGAGGGGCTCGCGACGTGGCTCTCGGCTCAAACCGGGCTCAGGGTGACCGTCGGCGCCGACGGAGACGCCGTTCTACCGGGCACTGTCTACTTCGCGCCGGATCACGCCCAGATGGGGATCACGCGGGCGGGCCGAATCCACCTTTCGAGCGACGGGTCGAAGAACGGCCCCTGCCCGTCGATCTCGCACCTCTTCAACTCGGTCAGCGAGTCGTACGGGGGTGCCGCCGTCGGCGTTCTCCTCAGCGGGATGGGTGCCGACGGGGCCGACGGGCTTCTACGTCTTCGCCGGGCGGGAGCGCTGACGATCGCTCAGCACGAGGAGACTTGCGTCGTGTTCGGGATGCCGCGTGAGGCGATCCGCCTCGGAGCCGCGGCGCACGTGCTGGCCCCGACCGCGATGGCGGACGTGATTCGCTCGCTTTCCACCGGTGCGACTGTCGGAGCGTCGCGATAAGCGGCCCCGTCGAGATACTCGCCGCCGAGGACAGCCCGACACAGGCCGAGCGGCTGCGCCACGTCCTCACGGAGGCCGGCTATCGCGTGACCGTCACGACGAACGGGGCCGAGGCGCTCCAGTCCTTCCAGGAGCGACGGCCGGACCTCGTGATCACCGACATCGTGATGCCGGAGCTCGACGGCTACGGGCTCTGCCGGCGCCTCAAGTCCGAGCCGGCAATGCGCGGAGTGCCGGTGATCCTCCTGACTTCGCTGTCGGACCCGCAGGACGTGATCAAAGGCCTGGAGTGCGGCGCGGACAGCTTCATCCGCAAGCCCTACGACGAGCAGCACCTCGTCGCGCGCGTCGCCGACTTCCTCCTGGAGCGGAAGCTGCGTGCGAGTAACGCCCTCGGCGGCGGCAGCGGCGTCGTCCTCGGCGGGCGGAACCAGCACATCGGCTCCGAGCGGCAGCAGATCATCGACTTCTTGTTCTCGTCCTACGAGGAGATCGCGCTCGCAAACGAGACCCTGAGGAAGCAGCAGCTCGAGCTCGAGGACAAGCGAGCGGAGCTGGAGGCCAAGCACGAAGAGCTCGGGCAGGCGCTTACCGTCAACCGAGCGGTGCTCGACGCGAGCCTGGACGCGATCTGCCTCGCCGACCCGAACGGTGATGTCCTCGTCGCCAACGCCGTTTGCCAGCGCCTCTCCACCGAGCTGCTCCGGGACTCGGAGTCGCTGACGATCGACGAGAGGATGGCGCGGCTCGCGGACCTGACGGACGATCCGGAAGGAGTGCGAGCCGAGCTCGTGCTTGCCCGCGATTCTGCCCGCCAGCTCGTCACCGAGCTCGACCTCGTCGTGCCCCGGCGCACGCTCAAGTGCTACACGGCGCCTGTGCCGGACTCCGACGGCGAACTGATCGGGCGCATCTTCGTCCTGCGAGACGTGACCGCGGAGCGCGAGGCCGACCGGCTCAAGTCCGAGCTCGTCGCGACGGTGTCACACGAGCTACGCACGCCGCTGTCGGGCGTCCTCGGCTTCGTCGAGCTCCTGCTGACCCGCGAGCACGAGCCGGAGACGAGCAGGCGCTACCTCCAGACGATCCGGGCCGAGGCTCGCCGTCTCGCCGAGCTCGTCGACGAGTTCCTCGACCTGCAGCGCATCGAGTCGGGCCGATTCGAGCTCCGGATCGAGCCGTTCGACCTCGGCGAGCTCGTCAGCGAGTCGACCGAGCTCTTCTCACGCCAGAGCCCGAGCCATACGCTCCGGCTCGCGCGCAGCGACGCCGAACTTCTCGTCGAGGGCGAGCGCGACCGGATCGGACAGGTCCTCGGCAACCTCCTCTCGAACGCGATCAAGTACTCGCCCGAGGGAAGCGACGTCGAGGTGGCCGCGGCGGTCTCGAATGGCGTCGCCCGCGTCTCGGTTCGCGACTCCGGGATCGGGATCCCGGCCGACGAGCAGCATGAGGTGTTCAAGAAGTTCTTCCGCGCCTCCACCGCGCACGAAAGCGGCATCGGCGGCACCGGCCTCGGGCTGGCGCTCAGCCACGAGATCATCGAGCGCCACGGCGGCAGCCTGGGCTTCGAGAGCGCCGAGGGTGTCGGCTCGACGTTCTGGTTCGAGCTCGAGCTCGCGCGCGCGCCGGCGACTACTCGGTAGCAGCTTCCGAGAAGCTGCCGACGAGGTCGCGCAGCGCGTTCAGGTCGATCGGCTTCTCGAGGCAACCCGCCGCCCCCTCCGCGAGCAGGCGCTGGACCTCTCCCGGGAAGCCGCCGCCGGTGGTGATCACGACGGGAATTCCGCGCGTCTCGGGATCCTCGCGCAGGCGCCGGAAGACGGCCGTGCCAGGCATGTCCGGAAGCCGAAGATCGAGGAGGACGAGGTCGGGGCTCTCTTCGCGGGCGACGCGGAGGGCTTGGGCACCCGTGCTGGCCGAGAGCAGGGTCGCGCCGGGCTGCCGCGCGAGCACGCGCTCGACGAAGGTCGAGATGACCGGATCGTCCTCGACGTGGAGAATCTTGCACATCGGCGCCGCATTGCTGGCGCGCAGCTCGGCTCGAGTCGCGTCGAGCTTCTGGCGCGCCGCCGCGATCGCTTCGGCGTCGACGTCCTCTTGACCCGACCGCGGCCCCTGGAACCCGTGTGCCAGCCGCTCCGCAATCGACTCGAGCTCGCGAAGCCCTAGCGTGCCGGCGGCGCCCTTCAGGCGGTGCGCCTCGAAGAAGACCGCCGTCTCGAGGGTCGCGCGCTCCGCGCCGGGCGCGGAGACGAGCAGCTCCGCGAGGTTCCGGTCGAGCAGCTCCAGGCGCTCGAGCAGCTCGAGGGCGAAGAGCGCCCGTAGCTCGTGCTGCGTCCCGGTCAGAGGAGTCCTCGCTCGTGCGCCGCCGCCACCGCCTGCGCCCGCTTGTTCACGCCGAGCTTCTCGTACACCCGGCCGAGGAGCGTCTTCACCGTCGTCTCCCCCACGCCCAGCTCGCCGGCGATCATGCGCGTCGTCCGCCCGGCCGCGACGAGCTTCAGCACCTCGCGCTCGCGGGGGCTGAGGGCGATCTCGCGGAGGGGCCGCTTCGGATGTTGGGGGTCGAACAGCTCGCCGCCTTCGAGGACGGTCCGCAGCGCGGTCAGCAAGGCCTCGGTGCTGCCGCTCTTGACGACGCTTCCCTGAGCGCCCGCCTCGCGCGCAGCCTCGTTCAGGCCGCGCTCGGTGTGCGCCGTGATCAGGAGCGCGGGAGCGCCGAAGCCGTGCACGCGGAGCTCGCGAACGAGGTCGGTTCCCAGCCGGTCGGGCAGGTGGTAGTCGACGAGGAAGAGCGAGGGCCGGCGCCGGTTGGCGAGCTCGAGCCCCTCGGCAGCGGTCGTAGCCTCGCCGGCGAGCCGGAACTCCGACTCGCTCAGAGACAGGCGGACCCAGGCGCGCACGATCGAGTCGTCTTCGATCAGGAGCACCGAAGCCTGAGATCCGTCCTCGTAGCCGCCTATGTATCGAATCGTACTTCTTGCAGGCGCTCGCTCAAGAGCGCCAGTCGCGGCGGGTCAGCGCTCCTCCCGCACGTACGGAACGCCCAGGCTGCCGGGCGCACCGAGGCGACGCTTCGCGCCGCTCGACGAGACGAGCACGAGCACGAGGATCGTCATGACGTACGGCAGCGACTGGAAGATCTCCGACGGGACGCTCTTCAGGAACCCGCGCGCCTGCAGCGTGAACGGCAGCGCCGAGAACGCCCCGAAGAGGTACGCGCCGACAAGGCAGAGATCGGCCCGCCAGAACGCGAAGATGACGAGCGCGATCGCGATCCAGCCCGCGCCGCCCGTGAGGCCGCCCACCCACTGCGGCGTGATCTGGAGGCTGAAGCAGGCACCGCCGACCCCCGCGAACGCGCCGCCGACAAGGGTGTGCCAGTAGCGATAGGCGACGACGTTGATGCCCATCGCGTCCGCAGCAGCAGGCGACTCTCCGACGGCGCGCACGTTCAGCCCCGGCCGCGTACGCGAGAGATAGACGCCGACGGCGAGGACGCAGAGCCACGACGCGTAGACGAGCACAGTCTGGCCGAACAGGATCGGTCCGATCACCGGCAGATCGTTCAGCCCGAAGATGTCGAGGGCCCGAAAGCTGTGCCGCGCCGGCGCATTGGCGAGCTCGAGGTCGTTCCCGAGGTACGAGGAGAGGCCGGCGGCGCCCGCGAAGATGGTCAGCGCCAGGCCGGAGACGATCTGGCTCGCCCGCAGCGTGATCACGAGGAACGCGTGGATCAGCGCCATCGCCGCGCCCGCGAGCGCCGCCGCTGCGACCGCGGCGCCCAGCGACAGCCCCGCGTTCACGTGCAGGCGCTGGACGGCCCAGAAGCCCATCACGG
>Ga0137369_10006281_pt1 | contig 12013 bp, 5 predicted proteins | sample SagtaG_12_FD_104918 | JGI IMG/M metagenome (GOLD analysis project Ga0137369, IMG submission 104918) | Vadose zone soil microbial communities from Sagehorn Ranch, Mendocino, California, USA - Sage1_L_113_16 metaG | ecosystem: Environmental > Terrestrial > Soil > Vadose zone | place: USA... | reverse complement strand
GCTCACCGGCACGCCGGCAGACGCTGTGGCGCGTGTTGGAATCTTACCAGTTCCAATATAACCGATGTGCCCGTCTACATCTGCGTACACGACGTTCAGCGGCGTTCCGAAGCCAGACATGGCACGTTTGAAGTCATCCCAATTTTGCGCACGGTCGATGTCGAGGAAGGCTAGACTGATCGTGGTTGGTTCGTACAGCGTCCACCTGAGAGCAAGTTTTCGCTTTTCGCCTGGGAAAACGTCGCTAATGATCGGGCCGTGACGCGTGAGCGGAACGTCGATGACGATTTTCTGTCCGTTCCGAACATTGATGAGCTCTCGACGGTGCTGAAGTTTCTGCCATCCTGACGGCGTTTGGTACTCATCTTTGTCGTTAACGTTTTCGATGTAAAGATCGTACGTTGCCGGGCCAAGATTCGTGAAACCCCAGCCGATACGCTTATTATGTCCAACGATGACAAAGGGTACCCCGGCGAGCGTTACGCCCGCGACGTCGAACCCGGGTGCCATTAGGTGGCTCTCGTACCAAACGCCGGGTACCCGGTGCGAAAGATGCATATCGTTCGAGAGCAGCGGCTTTCCAGTGACTGTGTGCCGTCCGGAGACGACCCAGTTATTCGATCCGGCCAGCAGCAAGGAATTATCGAAGGTCCTCACCTTTGCCTGTAACCATTCCGGCAACAGCAACTCGTGCATCGCGCGATGCTCTTTTTGATTACGCTCGCCATCGGCCTCTCGGAGTTTCGTCGCATCCGGCGAACTTTGAGTAACATTGGGCGCAGTGGCCGTTGGCGGATGATCGCGCCACGATGTGCTTGGATAAAGATCCGCCGCAAGTTGCGGACCGAGGCGGGCCAGCACCTTCTCGCGAAGCCACATGTGCTGGACGAAAAAGAACTGAAGGTCCTGAGTCATTGCCGCAATGACTAGACATGTATCAGTGGACGTCCACGAACGCGGCTCGTAGCGCAGCAAGCGAAACTCAGGGGGAAGTGACCCCTTGTGCGATGCAATATACGCATTCACGCCGCGCGCGTACGCCTCCGCGTACATCTTCTCCTCGCCACCGAGGGCGCCCGCAGCTTGTTCAGCGGCTACTCTGACTCCCAGGACCCGCTGGCGCTTATCAGCGCGGAGGACGCCTTGGCCAAAGAGACGCTGCGATAGAATCTCGCTTAACTCTCCCGCAGCTGAGCGACGTGCCATGTCCATCTGCCAGAGGCGGTCCTGTGAAGTGACATAGCCTTGCGCGAAGAAGAGATCGGGCAAATTGGCTGCCGTAATATGTGGCACACCGTGCCGGTCGCGGACCACCTTCACCGTCGCGGACAAGCCAGAGACAATTAGTTTTCCGTCAAGCTGCGGCAGCGAAACCCGCGCCGCGTGATAGAGCCATACGCCTCCGCTGACAAGTCCTAAAACAACGAGCAAGAGGACAATCGCCAGTAAGCGCACGAGGCGAGCCAAGAAGGAGCGACGCCGTTGTTGCATATTACATGTAAACGTTGTGCCTCTTTAACTCCGGAAAGAAATTCCGCGGGGCCATGAGAATTCAGGGCGAAGCTTTCTTCGGGGCGAGGGAGGCGACGATTTTCTCGAAACGCGAGTCGCCGCGCAGGGAATCCCACTCGGGATCAAGACGCAGCCCGCCATAAGATGGCCCGCATGGAATTTTGCTCAGTAAGTCCAACTGTTCCAAGGCAAGATCCTTCTCCCCGGTTAGTGCGTAAATGCGAGCCAGATTATTCATCAGGTACACTCCATCCCGCGCATCTTTTGACCGAGGAAGCATGTTGCAGGCGGCGCGGCCTTCGTGGATTGCCTTTTCTTTTTCCCCTAGCTCGGCGTCGATAAGCCCCAACACGCTTAGCGCTTTCTCATTTCCCGGTTGAGTGCGGACGATTTTCTCGGTTTCAGAACGTGCAGCCATGAACGCGGAACGTGCGGCGGGCGCGTCTTGTCGCACTTTAGCTAGTAACCCTTGATACCAAGCGTGCGGGAAACGGAAGTCCCCTACAATCCCGCCTTCGCTGGGGATGTTTGCCGCCGCACGCAACGCCGCACTAGGGTCGCGCTCGCGAAGAGCAAGTCGAAAAGAGAGAGCGGCCACTTCGGCTGCGGAAGATGAGCCTTCAGCTTCGATCGTGTTCAGGATGGCGCGTAAGGGAGCCATGTCCGCCTCCGCCTCGACTCCGGCCTGCGCTGGAACGGTTCGCAGGAAAGCATTCCGCGGTTCCAACGCTACTGCCCGATTGAATGTGGCGATTGCCTCTCCGTATCTGCGTAGGTTCAAATAAACACTTCCCAGGCTGCCGATCATGCTCGCATTCCGAGGATCCAGATCCACTGCGCGTTCAAGATTCCGAACAGCTTCCTCCCAGCGGCCTTCTCGCCGGTTGATCAAACCGAGGAACGTAAAGATGCGCGCATTGTTAGGAAGAGCATCTTGAGCCTTAGCCAGCTCCTCTCGCGCCCGATCGTAGTTGCGATAACTCCAATAAAAATGAATCGCCTGCGCGAGATGTGTCTCACCTGAATCAGGCTGAAGGCGGATCGCCGCTTTTACACTCGCTTCGGCTAACGCCAGCCTCGTTTCAGTATGATCCTCGACTGTGTATATATCATCGTGCGCATAGGCAAGCTGACAGTGAGCAAGGAGAAACGCCGGGTCCCGCGCTACCGCCTGGTCAAGAAGCTGCACCGCTTTAAAATAATCTTCTCTTCTGCGCGCGGGATTAACGGCGCTGTCGTAGATGAGTTCTTTTGCTCGCAAGTAGAGATCGTAGGCAGCTAGGTCAGAAGTGGGGCGCTGGCTGATCGCACTCTTTTCCTTTGGCGACAGCTTGGCCTGAAGCTGGTCGGCGATTTTTTGGGCAATCTCACTCTGGATGGCGAAGACGTCGGCCAACTCGCGGTCATATTTCTCCGCCCAGACATGTGTGTCGTTGCGGGCCTCGATTAGCTGCGCGCTCACTCGGACGCGATTCGCGGAGCGCTGCACGCTGCCTTCCAGAACGTGTGCCACCTTTAACGCCTGCGCGATTTCCGGGAGATTGCGTGTCGCCATGTTTTTATACTGCATCACGCTGGTGCGGCTAATCACTTTCAGATCGGCAATTTTTGCCAGATCGTTCAGAATCTCGTCGTGCACGCCATCGGCGAAGAACGCGAACGCTTTGTCCTCGCTGAAGTTTTCAAACGGTAGAACGGCGATCGACTTCGCCGGCAACTCGACGCTTCCGCTTTGTTTTGAACTTGTTGTGTAACGACCGAATAGAAACAAACTCACCGAAATCGCGCCGGCTACGATCACAATGTAAATCCAAGCGCGATTTCGCGTTCGCTGCCCAGGTTCGATTTGATCCGTCCGTTTGATTCCTTCCGGCGTCAGTTCAAATGCCCAGGCGATTATCAGCGCGATTGGAAACCCTAACGCGAGCAGCATGATCACCAGCCGGATCGCCCAATTGGGAATTTCGAGAAACGGAAAGACCTGCGTCGCGATTTGCATCAGCAACCACGCAATGACAGCGTAGGCGATCGCAACTTTGTAAACATTGCGCCGCTTTAGTTCGGCCAAGAAGTTTTTCGCGTTCACTCTGCGCGCCTTGACGAAGCGCTCATCACGGAGCCACTCTACCTTGATGCGCGTGACTTGAAAAGCGCGCGCGCGTCGTCCAAAACAACCAGTGAAGACCCCCAGCCTAACCAGACGGTATGGCTGACGAGGGGTCGACGTTAGCGCTCAGCGTCACAGTTTTCGATCCGTGGTGAACGGAATCGTGCGCGCAGCTAGTTCTCAGTAGCCAACCGCTACACCGTCCTCCCGCGCGTCGCTCGCGCCGAGATGCATGCCTGTTTTCTCTTCGATCATGATGCCTTGCGCGTCACCCATGTAGACCGGCCTGGTCGCGACCTTGTGACCGCGGGTGCTCGGCCGCAAGCGTTCTTCCGCCAAGCAACCCGACGATCGCTCCGAAGCCGATGTTCGCGAGGTCAAAGAGCCATGGCCGCGTCGCACGGATGGCAGTGCGCATTAGTTGCACTTGATACGGCCAACCCGTCGAGATCAGAAAGTGGAGAGTCGCGGTTTCCGTACGTTCGTCGAACTCCGTATAGCGGTTGAGCAAACCTGGGCCGTAGAACAAAGCAGGATGTACGCCGACCGGCTCTCCACGCTTCTTGAGATTGCGCGGATCGGGCTCGCCTTCTCGATACATGTAGTTGGTCACGCTACCCAAGGCTTTGTCCCGATACGGATCGAGCACGACGATTTCCGGCGCCTTTCCAAGGTCCCAAGGTGTCTCGGCGACGCGCGCGACGATGGTCTCTTCTTCTGGGCGCGGATCTCTCAGACGCGCCTCCGCATTGGAACGCAAACCTCCTCGGTGATAGAGCAAGATCCAATGACCAGTTTGCGGGATCCGTCCCACGGACATCGATGCCCAAGCGTATTTGGTGTAGAACAGTGGCACGGCATCACGTTCTGCCGAACTCCAGTTGTCTGGCCAGTTCCCGGTGTAGAAGCAGATCTGGTCTCGCTGTGGCACTTGCCCCTCGACAAGCGGAAGCCACGCCAGGTGAATGCCGAACGGATTATCATTCTTTCCAGTCGCGCCCATTCCGAACAGGATGACGCCTTCTCGCTCACGATGCGAGAACCCCGGCAGCTCAGTGGTTCGTACGCGGTAGGGGGTTACGTGCCAAAATCTGCCGCTATCTCGGAAGGGGCCTCCCGAAAAATCAAAGACGTAGTCGAATGGTAGTGCTTCCCCGGGGCGGGAAGACCTGGTGAGCGATGACATGGGAGCGCCATCAATTATCCGATTGATCAAAACATAGGCGTACGCTTCGTAAGTGAAGGCCCCTTCAGGAGCGGAATCCTTTAACAGAGTGACCGGCGGCCTGTTTTTCTCTTTTATAGTAAATGGGAAAAAGACCCCGGTAACGGTATCGAGAACCGGGAAGAGTTTGACCATGAAAGGATTGATGCGATCGGGACCTCCCCAACGCAGGAGGACGCGCTCGTGCTCGTCACGCTGGAGAGGAACGCGCTCCTGCTCAGGCAAATCCGCGACATCGGAAACCCATGACACCTTGAGCTCGGTCGTAGAGCCACCGTGCAGCACGGTCGACTGCACAGCATTCTGCCGCATGGCAACGAGCGAAGAGCCCGGCGGGGCACCGGTGCGAATGGCGATCACACAAGGACCCCTCCAGCTCTCGCTGCCGTCTACGTAGTACTCAATCAGGTCGGTTTCCTCACTGATGGCAAGCGCATGCGTACGGCTAGGAAAGGGCCCCTGCACCGGACGAACGACACACGCTACCGCACTGCCGGGTCGAGCAATCTGAGCCGTGCCCATGGAAATGGGCTCCGACCAGCGCCCGGCGCCTGTCACCCATTGAACGTTGAGCTTGCGATCGTGGCCAAAGAACACAACCGTTGTGAGATTCGGCATCTGCTTGACGGCCGCAAGACACGCGCCGCGAGGCGCAACGGTCGGCCTTGTGCCCACACTATACGGACCATGCCAATGCTCTCGGGCTTTGACCCAGTACACATTGAGTTTTTCGTCATTGCCGATAAAGAACACGCTGAGTTGCTCATCGGTTTGCATGATGCCAGTGACGTACGCGCCGGAAGGCGCCACTGGAAAGCCCCGGTCCAGCACTTCCGGACCTTGCCAGCCTTGGATGCCTATAACGCGGTGGACGTACATGAAACCGTTTTTGCCGAAGTAGAAAACATAGAGATGGTCGTCGGTCAGTCGGGCCGCGCCGACGTGGGCTCCGGGCTTCGCAACCCCAACCGGCCCGATCGGTACGGGCTCGTGCCATATTCCGTCGCTGGCCACCCAGGCAACGTGCAGCGCGCCGCTATTGCCGATGAAAAATACATCCAACTGATCGGAGGTTTGCTGTGCCGCTGCTACGGCGCCACCGGGTGGTGCGACGTCCCGTGAACCGATGCGAAGGGGCCCTCGCCACTGCTCTAGTTTGATGGCCCAGGTGATATAGAGCGCGCCATCGGCCCCAATGAAGAAGGCGTCGAGCTGATCTTGGCTACGAGACGCCACCGCCAGCCGTCCACTCCTTGGGAAAGGAGCGTCTTCGATGAACGCTGTTGGATCGCCATATTCAATATTGACACCTTGTTTCTGGGCGGCGTCCCCAAAGAAGATGAACGTACGACCATCGAACTCGGTATTGGCGCCGCCGCCGTCCACTCCGACAATTCCCCATTCAAGAGTATTGGTGTAGTGGCGCAGACCCTCGGGGTCGTAGTCACCAGTCAGTTGTGCAATTCGCCAAGTGCTGCCCGGAACCCAGTCGAATTTCATTGCGCGCTCCGTTCGCCGCGAATTCTCTCGATGACGGGTCCACCTTTTGAGTATAGGAAATTCAAACGGCCTTTTCTAGAAAGTCCACATTCCATCGGGACCTGCACGCAGGTCTTGTCATCCAAACCGCACAAGCCCTGAGCTTGGATGTTTTCACGAACAGTTCTAAGGGTTGACGACATGTGACCCTTCCTGTGTTGCCTAACGCGATTGTGCCGAATTGGTCGGCATTTAGGAAGCGGAATCATTCGATTCTAATCCACTTGGCTTCCCTCGTGCGAGCTGGGATTTTTTGTCACCCAGAGATCACGCCGCAACCAACGGCTTCTCGGCGTTATGCACGTCACAGCTTCGATCCGCTTCGGTGAATGGAATCGTGCGCGCAGCCAGTTTAGTTCTCAATAGCCAACCGCTGCGCCGTCCACCCGCGCGTCGCTCGCGCCGAGATGCATGCCCGTTTTCTCTTCGATCATGATGCCTTGCGCGTCGCTCATGTAGAACGGCTTGGTCGCGAATTTGTGGCCGCGGGCCTCGAGCGCTCGGCGCGTGTCGGCCGATAATCCCAACGGCTCATCGAGAATTTCGTCCGGCAGCCATTGATGATGAATGCGAGGCGAATCGATCGCCTCCTGCACGTTCATCCCGTGATCGATCACGTTGCAGATGAACTGGACAATCGTGCTGATGATCCTCGGCCCGCCGCGAGCGCCGATCGCGAAGTAGAGACTGCCGTCCGATCGCAACACGAACGTGGGCGTCATGGATGAGAGCGGACGTTTCCGCGGCGCGATCGCGTTCCGCTCGCTTTGGATTGCGCCAAACATATTCGGCTCGCCTGGCTTGCTCGTGAAGTCGTCCATCTCGTTGTTGAGCAACACGCCGGTGCCTTTCGCGACAACACCGGCTCCAAACAAGCCGTTCAAAGTGTAGGTATTCGAGACCGCGTTTCCCGCAGCATCCACAATCGTGAAGTGCGTGGTTTGGTCTGGTTCGTAACCCGTAGGTTTTCCTGCGCCGATTTCGCTGCTCAATGAGGCGCGCTCAGGATTGATCGTGCTCCGTTGTCGCTCGGCGTACGCTTTCTCGATCAACCCATCGATGGGAACCGAACCAAAATCAGTATCACCCATGTACTCCGAGCGATCCGCATAAGCGCGTCGCATGGCCTCGACGAGCAGATGGTAATACTCGGATGAAAACGGGTGGAGCTTCTGCAGATCGAAGCCTTCGAGAATGTTGAGCATCTCGATCAAGACCGCGCCGCCCGAGGAAGGAGGCGGCATCGAGATGATCCCATATCCGCGATAACTTCCGCGGAGCGGCACGCGCTCCTTCGGCGTGTAATCACGCAAATCCTGGCGCGTGATCAAGCCGCCGTTGTGCTGCATATCCTCTGTAATCAGTCGCGCCGTTTTGCCTTCGTAGAACTCTCGCGGCCCTTTCTTTTGCAAACGTCCGAGCGTCGCGGCCAATTCCGGCTGCCGCAAAATCTCTCCCTCGCGATACAGCTTCCCCTCCCGTAGAAAGACGCGGCGGCTAGCTGCGAAGGGCGAAAGGGTGGCTTGATAATCCTCCAATCCCTTCTCCATCCGATGCGTCACCACGAAGCCGCGGACGGCTAGCTTCCTCGCCGGCTCAATCAACTCCGACCAGGTCAGCTTCCCTGAGCCATACTGCTTTAATGCCAAGGCCAGTCCCGCGACCGTCCCAGGTACACCAGCCGCGCGGTAGCCGAGAGTTGAAGAACCTTCGCCTTTGATCAGCTCGCCATCAGGTCCGACGTACATGTCGCGGGTCGCCGCGGCCGGTGCCATCTCGCGATAATCAATCGCAGTCGCAGTCCCATCGCTGCGCCGGATCATCATGAATCCGCCGCCGCCAAGATTTCCCGCCGCCGGATAAACGATCGCAAGCGCAAACGCGACTGCCACCGCCGCGTCCACGGCGTTGCCGCCGCGCTTCATGACATCGACGCCGATCTGCGACGCAATTCGCTCGGTCGAGGCCACCATCCCATGCCGCGCCCGCACCGGCTCGCGCCACGCTGCGTCGGCTGTGGTTATGCAGACGCAAAGAAAAAAAAGAAAGAATCGCTTCATGGCCCGATGCATTCGAAATCATCCTGGCCCTTTGGCCGGCAAAAATCTCCCCAACCGGCCAAGCGCCAATACTCCGGCAGCTTCATTGCTCTGAGCAGCTCGAGAAACCGAGGCTCATTACGCACCGGTTGAAATGATGGTGTCCAGATCCACGCCGGATCTAGGCCGCCGGGCGAGCGCATCTCAAACCACAATGCGGCAAGGGCCGCCTCCTGTTGGTTTACGAAAACCGCTACCGCGGCAAACTCCTTCGTAATGTCCGTTGCTCCCAACACCTGGACCTCTTCGAGCGTCCCCGCCAAATGGGGCGACGCTTCCGAGCTATTGTCGGCGGAGGCCAGGGCATGGTCCATTGTCTCGATAAGTTTTTTGTCAGCCGGGGATGACCATTCGGGTGCGGACGAGGACCGAGCCATGGCAAGTGTGCGGCGTGCAAGATCGGTATCATGCTTAGCAAGTGCGTAAAACAGTTCCAGCCGGATTTGAAATCCTTCGACCTTCCCGCGGACTTTCTCGAATCGGTCGAGCCAAACCCTGCTTTGCGCCAGGTCGCCACGCGATAGCTGAATGAGAGCGGCGATGGAAGGTGGAACCCAGGCGAGTGGATCGAGTTCGCAGGCGCGGTTGGCATGCTCCAAGGCTGCGTCGAGGTGGCCGACCTTTAGCAACAGCTGCGCATATTGATTGTGCGTTTCAGCCTCGCCGGGACTTAGCTCCAGCGCGCGCCGATATTCGGCTTCCGCTGGCAACCAGTCGTAGCGATCGCGCAACACATCGGCCAAGACGGAGTGCGCGGCACCGAGCGAATCGTCGATCGTCAGCGCCTTGCGAGCCGCGCTCTCGGCGCCTTCGAGTGACTGCTTCATTGGCACTATGAGATAGTAGAATCCTAGCGCACGCGCCTGGGCGAGCGCGGCCCATGCCTTTGCGAAGCCAGGGTCGCGCTGCACCGTCGCTTCCAACAAGGCGGTAGCGCGACGAAGGTTGTCGGCGGTTCGTTGCGTAATGAGCGCGCGGGCCTCCAGGTAGTTGCCATAAGCAGCCATGTCCTGTGTGGGACGCTCATGCTGTCCTTCGCTGCCAAGTTTCAGTTGAACAGAGAGCGCATCAGCAATAGCTCGAGCTATCTCCTCCTGGATGGCAAAGACATCATCGAGCTTGCGGTCGTAAGCCTGCGACCACAGATGGTAACCATCGCTAGTGCGCACTAACTGCGCGTTGATGCGCAGTCGATCTCCCGATTTGCGCACACTCCCCTCCAGTGCGTGGGCGACGCCGAGCGCGGCACCGATCTGGCGCAGATCGCGGTTTTGGTTTTTGAAAGCAAACGAAGATGTGCGTCCCGGCACCTTCAATGCTTTAATCTGTGCGAGACGATTGAGGATTTCTTCGGTCAGACCGTCGACGAAGTAGGCATTCTCCTGATCGCTACTCATGTTAACGAACGGCAGCACGGCGATCGATTTCTCGTTAACAGGTAGCGCTGTTGCGCTTTGGCGTTCTCTGTGTTCGGCGTAGGATTGAGTGGCCCGGCGACCTATCCCTACAAGCTGAAACAAAAACAAACCGAACGCGGCAAACGCTACCGCGATGATAACACCGGTGAGTTTGCGCCCGGTCCGCCGCATGATCGATTTGCTAACATCGACATCTTCCGTGCGCTTTAGTCCTTCCGGCGTCATTTCGAATGCCCAAGCCAGAATCAACGCGATCGGAAAACCAATCACAATGAACAGCACGATGAGCCGAACCCCCCAATTTGGAATTTCGAAAAAAGGAAAGACCTGCGTCGCAACCTGCATCAGCAGCCAGGCGACAACTGCGTAAGCGATCGCAACCTTATAAACGTTGCGCCGCTTGAGCTCGGTCAGGAATTTCTTCGGGTTCACTGCGGAATCCCCATGCGCCGCAGGAGGTCAGTGAACCGGGGATCGCTGCGGATTGGATCCCACACCGGCTCGTCTTTATAAAAGGATCCGATCGCTCCCGTTGCCAAGCCACGGTCCAGCCATGAAAACGCCAGCTCCTTCTCGTTCAAGGTCGCACAGATTTTGGCTATCCAGTGCGCCTGACTTAGGTTCGCGCCTGACATCTCTTCCAGCTCCTTGATGATCTGGAGCGCTTCTGTCCGCTCCCCCTGCGCCGCGTAGACCATCCCCGTATCGTAAATCAAAAGGGGATCACTCGGCCTCTCTCGTTTGGCTTTCTCCAATTCCGCCAGCGCTTCGCTGAACGACCTGTTTTGAATGTAAATTCCTATTTCAAAGGTAGTGGTCCAAGGCGGGCCTAGTTCATTGGCCTGCCGCAGCAGCTCAAGTGCTCGCACATAATCTCGCTTGAGGTAATAAGGAAGAGTCACTGACCGTGCGATGATTGATGAGAGTGGATCGAGTTCGCGAGCTTTCAGATATTCCTCTATGCTTTCATCGAGACGCCCTTGTCGCGCGAACGAAGTCCCCAAATAGAAATGGGCTATCGCTAAGCTCGGACTGAGTTCGGTCGCGCGACGCAGTTCTTGATCACCCTGCGAGAAATTGTACGGGGCGAAAAAGGTATGGGGTAAACCAAGTGCGGCGTGCGCTTCAGCCAGGTTTTCATCGAGCGCGAGGGCATGGCGCGCGTTTTCATCGGTTTTGCGCCGACCTTCAATGGGCGCGATGTAGCCGTAAACTCCAAGGCTTGTATAGACGTCAGCCAAGCCTGCGTACGCGCGTGCATAATTGCCGTCCTCTTCAATCGCCTTCTCGCAATAGCGAATGGCCGTGAGCAGATCTTCGCGAGTGCGACGCTGGGCAGATGATTGCCCCTGCATGTAATACTGAAAAGCTTTGAGGTTGTCCGTGGGTCGCTTAGCAAGCTGCTGTCTCTCGGCGCCGCTCAGCTTTAAGCGCAGCTTCTCGGAAATTTCTCTCGCGATCTCTTCCTGGACCGCGAACACATCGGCGAGTTTGCGGTTGTACTGCTGTCCCCAAAGCTCCGTTCCATCCGCGACGTTTACCAACTCGGTTCTGATTGCCAGATTGTCGCCTTGCTGGATTAGTCTGCCCATCAGCACTGCACGCACCCCAAGGTCGTTGCCGACTTTCCGCGGATCGACATCTTTGCCTTTGTAGCTAAAGACTGTGCTGCGTGCCATCACCCGCAGTTGCGGCAGTTGCGAGAGGCTGTGAATGATGCTTTCAGGAATACCGTCAGAGAGGTAATCGGTGTCTGGATCACGGTTCTGATTGTCGAAAGGCAGCACGGCAATCGATTTTTCCGGAGGCCACGCCGTCTGGACAACCGCGGTCTTGCTGGCGGGCTCCGCGTCTAGCGTTCGTACGATTCCGTAGCGAGTGAGATCGAAGAACCAGGAGAGGACCAAAGCGACCGGAAACCCGAGCACGATGAGCAGGACAATGAAACGCACGACCCAATTCGCAATGTCAAACACCGGGAAAACCTGTGCGATGCCTTGCGCTAGCGCCCAGCCACTAAGCGCATACGCGATCGCCACTCCGTAAACGCGGCGCCGCTTTAGCTCGGCGAAGAATTTCTTCAGATTCACGACTCTCTCCTCAAACTTAACCG
>Ga0137369_10006272_pt1 | contig 12029 bp, 7 predicted proteins | sample SagtaG_12_FD_104918 | JGI IMG/M metagenome (GOLD analysis project Ga0137369, IMG submission 104918) | Vadose zone soil microbial communities from Sagehorn Ranch, Mendocino, California, USA - Sage1_L_113_16 metaG | ecosystem: Environmental > Terrestrial > Soil > Vadose zone | place: USA... | reverse complement strand
GGGCGGCACCAGGCCAACCAGAAAGGTGCCAATGCCCATCAGCACCAGTGTCGAGACGAGCGTCGCCTTGCGGCCGATGCGGTCACCGTAGTGACCGAAGATTGCCGCACCGACCGGCCGCGCGGCGAAGCCCACGAAGTACGTTCCGAAAGCCAGCAGCTGGCCGGTCAGGGCGTCCGAGTCAGGAAAGAACTGCTTGCGAAAGACGAGCGACGCGGCGCTGCCGTAGACGAAGAAGTCGTACCACTCGATCGAGGTGCCAACGGTCGACGCGACCACCGCGCGCACCAGGTGCCGCCGAGCATCCTGCTCCTGCATCTGCATGCGGCCGTCCTCCCGACAAGCGTGTGCTTGCTTTCGACACTAACAGCAAGGACGCGCCGTGCCAACGTGTTGACACTGGCCATCGCTTCACCCGGCGAGGCCAGGCGCGAATTTGGAAAATGGATCCGGCTCCAAGCCTGCTGCGCGCGAAGCGTGATGCGGCCGGGCGGAAAGCCTGCTGCGAGCGGGGCGTGGCCCGTGGGTCCAGCCTCACGGCAGTGGCGGCAAACCAACCGGAGCTGGCGGGTCTATGGCAGGACGATCGGCAGGACCACGTGCGACGGATGGGCGGCGTCGTGCACGATCGTTTGCTGGGCAGGTATTAGCTCGGCGTCTGCACCGAGCGGGCGGCCAGTGTTCGGGTTGCGGTCCCAGCGTGGGAAGTTGCTCGAGGTCACCTGCAGCCTGATGCGATGGCCGCCTTTGAAGAGGTTGCTGGTGGCCCACAGGTCAATGGTGAACGGGTACGCTCGGCCGGCCTCCATCGGCGCCTTGAGGCAATAGCTGGCGCGGATAATGCCGTCGGTCAGGTTGTACGCGCGGCCATCGGGATACACGTCCACCAAGCGCGCGACAAAGTCGGTGTCGGGGGCCGACGAGCACGCCCACAGCTGCACCGTCACCGGCCCGGTGACCTCCACGTCGTGGTCAAGCACCGGCGTGGTGAACGTCAGCACGTCAGATCGGGCCTCGATTGAGCGCTGGTCCACCGGCCCGGTCAGAAACTCAGGCGCCATCAACGTGGGGCCACCTCGCGTCGGCACCGGGTCGGCGGGATCGTAGACGTAGCAATCGGGCGCCTCAGACGCGCCGGGTGCCTCGGTGCTCAACAGGCCGTCCGCTCTCAAATAGAACGGGGTTGAAACGGCGCGCGCCAGCGGCCATTCCGTTTCGTCACGCCATACGTTCGCGCCCATGACGAAGATGCTGATCGGCGGCTCGGCCATGATGCCGCTATCGATGCCCTTCAGCCAGTGATCAAACCAGCGCAACTGGATCCGGCCAAAATCCGCCTGCAAGTTGATGAAGCCGAGCGTCGAGCCGAAGCCGAAGTTGACCTCGCCGACCGGGTTGCCTCGCCCACCGTGCGTCCATGCCCCGATCAGCAACTTGGTCGGACGTCCCAGCCGACGCATCTGCTGGAAGTTGGCAATGGTGTCAGCCAGGAAAATGTCGAACCAGCCGCCGACGTTGAACGTCGGCACGGTGACGCGCTCGTGCTTGCCGACGAGGCTAATCACGTCTAGCCGCGCGGGATCCATGGGCGACGTGATGCGCTCGAAGAACATCGGCGAGACGGGTTGGCGGCGCAGCGGCCCGAACTCGCTCAGCGGCAGGCTGGCGTAGCCGGTTGGACCGAGCTCGTCGATCTCGCGGCACAGCGCGACTATCGCGGCGCCAAGTGCGCGCGGGTCCTGGCGATGCTGGCGCACCAGTTGATCCAGCCCCATCATCAGGCCCCAGTGGGCTGAGACGCCTAGCTCCAGTGCGCCGCCTCGGTATGCCAAGCCGTTCAGCGGATCTGACCAGGTGATGAACGGCACCATCGCTTTGAGCGCCGGCGGCTGCTGCAGGGCCGCCGACCACTGCGTGAAGCCAAAGTAGGACGCGCCGAACATGCCGACCTGGCCGTCACAAAACGGTTGCTGGGCCGCCCACGCGATGGTGTCCGCGCCGTCTTCCGCCTCTGATTCAAAGGGCCGCCAATCGCCCTCGGAGGCGAACCGCCCGCGCGTGTCCTGGACGACCACGGCATACCCGCGCCGCGCCGCCTGGACGGGATCGAGCACGCTCGAAGCAATCGGCAAGTCCTTGCCATACGGCAGTCGCGTCAGCAGCACCGGCCAGCGCCCGTCGCCCTGTGGTCGGAACACATTGGCGCGCAAGCGCGTGCCGTCGCGCATGGGCACGGCCACGTCAAACTCAACCGCAAGAGCAGACTCAGGCGTGCAGACCATCAACGCCACGATATGCCATCCGAGGGTGTGCGCCCAGACCTGCAGTCGTGGAGCCCGGTGGGTCACAGCAGGGCAAGGTCGAAGTTTCAGCTAAAGCGTTCCGCGCCGGATGGCGCGCGAAGCGCGGGGATCTTCGGGACGGACCCGTCACGGTCGCTGCCAAGCCTTCCACCTTCAGCGCCCCGCGCCGGACGGCGCCCTGCTGAGGACTACCGGACCCATGAACACCTGTTCTATCATCACGATATTGATACGGTCGGCCGACGAGGCCACCGGGTATCTTCTCAACTATGGCCCAGCGCACCTCCTCCACTGTGACGCCGAAGACCAACGGCCATGTCGTCACCGATGGCACGGAGGATTTTTCGCGCTCGAAGACCGCTTATACGGCGCGCGATATCCAGGTCCTCGAGGGTATCCAGGCCATTCGCCATCGGCCGGCCATGTTCATTGGCGCAACCAGCACCAGCGGGCTGGTGCACTTGCTGTGGGAAGCGCTTGACAACGCCGTCGACGAGGCCGTCGCCGGCCATGGCACACAGATCTGGGTCGAGGTCGATCGCGACGGCGTGCTGACGGTCACCGACGAAGGCCGCGGCATGCCCTTCGACGATATGACGTACTCGGGCAAGAAGCTGCCTGCCGCGACCGTCCTGCTGACGGTGCCGCACTCGGGCGGCAAATTCGCCGAAGGCGCGTACAAGACCGCGGGCGGCCTGCACGGCGTCGGCTCGACCATCATCAACGCGCTTTCAGAATGGCTCGAGCTCGACATCTGGCGCGACGGCCAGCACTTCAGCCAGCGCTTCGAGCGCGGCAAGCCGCGCCCACACCAGATCGAGAAGTGCGACCCCAAGAAACACAACACCGGCACACGCCTGCGCTGGAAGTACGACCGCGAGATCTTCGACCACGACGTGTACTACCCGCGCGAGATGATCGAGCGCCGCCTCCAGGCGGCTGCGCATCTCAATCGCGGTCTGGCACTGCACCTGGCGATCTGGGACGACGAAACAGAAACCATCGTCAAGCGCACCTTCCACTCCAAGGAAGGCCTGGCTGACTTCGTGCGCCAGGCCGCGCCACCGGGCGCCGAGCCGCTGTTCTCCAAGCCGATCACGTTCAGCCAGGTACGCGAGGAGATCTTCGTCGACATCGCGCTGCAGCCGAACCGCGGCTACAAGCTCGACCTGCACTCGTTTGCCAATGCGGTGCGCACGCCCGAGGGCGGGGTCCACGAACGCGGCTTCAAGGCCGCGTTGACGCGCGTCGCCAACGACTACGCGGCGCGGCTGGGCGTGATCAAGAACCGCGACAAGGAAGCCTTCCGACCCGAGGTCATTCAGCAGGGCCTCGTCGCGGCCATCTCGGTCAAGCTCAAGGATCCGCAGTTCGAGGGCCAGACCAAGAACAAGCTGAACAACGCGCCGGTCGAAGGCATCGTGCGCTCCGTGGTCATCGAAGGCCTCAAGGAGTGGTTCGAGGCCCGGCCCGGCCAGGCCAAGGACTGGCTCAAGAAGATCCAGGACGATCAGAAACTGGCCAATCGCCTTCAGGCCGAGGAGAACCTGGCGCGCACGGGCCAGAAGCGCGCCGAGACGGTCGACCTGGACACGTCGAAGTTCTCGCGTGCCAGCACGACCGATCCTGACCGTGCCGAGCTGTTCATCGTCGAGGGCCAGTCCGCCGGGGGCAATGCCAAGCAGGGCCGCGACGCCTCATACCAGGCGATCCTGGCCCTGCGCGGCAAGCCGATCAACGTCATCAATGCCCGTCCTGAACGCCTGCAACTGAACAAGGAATACGCACTCCTGGCGTCGGTGATCGGCACCGGTGTGCGCGGCGCGTTCAACCTCGACAAATGCAAGTACGACAAAGTGATTCTGATGACGGACGCTGACGTCGATGGCGGCCATATCAGGGCGTTGCTACTGGCGCTCTTCTATCAGGAGACGCCGGGCCTGATCGAAGGTGGCAAGGTCTACGTGGCCATGCCGCCGCTCTACTCGGTGCGCCACAAAGGTCGCATCAACTGGCTGACCGATGACGATGCCTTACGCAAGTTCCTGAGCCGCACGCCCGAGGCACGCAACTCGCCCGTCAAGCGCTACAAGGGCCTGGGCGAGATGACCGCCGCCGAACTGCGCGAGACCACCATGCATCCGGCGACGCGCACGCTCAAGCAAGTCACGCTAGAAGACAGCGCCCTGGCCGCCCAGGTGGTCGGCGACCTGATGGACGAAGCCCGCGCCGAGGCAAGGCGAGAATTCCTGGCCGAAGCCGCGCGGCGCACCGACCTGGACGTCTAGCTGTCAGTAATCAGCTTTCAGCAGTCAGCTACTAACGATGCGAGCATTCCGAGATCTCAAAGTCTGGCAGAAGTCACATGAATTGGTACTCGGCGTTTACGCGGCCACGCGTGACTTTCCGAAGGATGAGGTGTATGGACTTACGAGTCAGCTTCGGCGCGCTGCATCGTCCGTTCCAGCAAATATTGCCGAGGGCTGCGGCCGAAACAGCACTGCAGACTTCGCGCGATTTCTTCACTTCGCGACGGGATCAGCGAGTGAGCTGGAGTATCATCTTCTCCTCGCACACGATCTAAAGCTCATGCGTGCCGACGCCTTCGAACAACTCGCTACGCAAGTAGTCGAAGTGAAGCGCATGCTGTGTGCGTTCGAAGCAAAGCTGACTGCTGAAAGCTGACGACTGATGGCTTTTGACACGGAACAAATCCGTCAGGAAGAGTTCTCGGCTGCGATTCAGAACAGCTACGCGGAATATGGGGTCAGCTCCAACGCGCGGGCGATTCCGGACGCTCGGGATGGGCTGAAGCCGGTGCAGAGACGCATTCTGTACTTCATGTATCGCATGGGCTGGGACGCCTCGCACGAGACGGTCAAATCGGCGGAAGTTGTGGGCACGGTCATGGGCCAGGCGCATCCACATGGCCAGGAGGCGATCTACGACGCGGCAGTCAGATTGGCGCAGGACTTCTCGCTCAGGTATCCGTTGATCGACGGCCAGGGCAACTTTGGCTCGGACGACGACGATCCAGCGGCGGCGATGCGCTACACGGAGATGCGCCTGTCGCGAATCGGCGAGGTCATGCTGCGCGACATCGGCAAAGACACCGTACCCCTGGTGCCGACCTACAAGCAGGACCCGAAAGTCGTCGAGCCCTACTACCTACCGGCGAGGGTACCGCCCGCGGTTAACGGCCAGGACGGCGTTGGCCTCGGCTTTGCCACCCGTGTTCCGCCGCACAACCTCCGAGAGATGCTCAGCGCGTGTATCGCATTGCTGGACAAGCCACAAATGTCCGTGCTCGAGCTGATGAACTACGTCGCCGGGCCTGACTTCCCGAGCGGCGGGACCGTCGTTGGCACAGAAGGTATTCGGGAGTATCTCGCCACCGGTCGGGGGCGCATCATCCATCGCGGCACCGTCAAATTGGAAGAGGATCAACGGGGCCGAAGGCTGATCGTCACCGAGGTGCCGTTCGTCGGCCGCGCCAACGTCAAGACGAGCATCGCCAAGGCGTTCAACGAGGGCAAACTGCCCGGCCTGGTGTTCGAGGGCCACATCCCAGACGAGTCGAGCGACCAGAACGGCACGCGCATCGTGCTGCCGCTGCGCAAGGACGCCAACCCGGCCGACGTGCTCAGCCAGCTCCACCATGCGACCAGCCTGCAGACCAGCTTCTCGGTCCAGATGACGTTCCTGTTTGGCGCCGAGAACGAGCCAGCCCGCACACCACGCACCGTGGGCATGGTCGACCTGCTGCATCGCTACAACGAGCACCAACTGAACGTGCTGCGCCGCCGCAGCGACTACGACCTCGCGCGGGCCAGAGAACGTTTGCACCTGGTCGAAGGCCTGATCATTGGCGCCGTAAATGCCGACGAGATCGTCAAGATCTTCCAGGCGGCGAAGGACCGCGCCGTGGCCCGCGAACAGATCATCAAGCGGTTCAAGCTGAGCGACGTCCAAGCCCAGCGGATCAGCGAAATGACGCTGGCCCAGGTGACGCGCCTGGACCTGGCCGGCTACCGCACCGAGAAGAAGGACCTCCAGGCCACGATCGCGTACCTAGAGGACCTGCTTGCGCACGAGCCGAAGATGGTCGCGCTGCTCAAGGACGAGATGCAGAGCGTCGCCAGTGAGTTCGGCGATGATCGACGCACGATCATCCTGGGCGACGAGCACGCCGCCCAGCCCGTCGCCGAGATCAAGAGCGCCATCGAGAGCAAGCCCGTCCTGGTCGCGCTGACGCTGGACGGCGGGCTCAAGGCCATGGCCGCGAACACGTACTCGGGTAAGACGAACGCGGGTACCGTGCGTGGCGACGAACGCCTGCTCGCCCTGCAGCCTGCCCAAACGACGGACTACTTGCTGTGTGTGCTGTCGACGGGCCGCGTAGCCTCGGTGCGCGCCGCGAAGCTGCCCGAAACGACGCGCGCAGGCAAATCCGAGCTGGCACGATCGTTCATCAGCCTGGATCCAGGCGAACGCGTCGTGGCCATCGTGCCCGTGAGCGCCTTCTCCGAGGAGGTCTATCTGGTCGTCTTCACCCGCGAGGGCAAGGTCAAGAAGACGGCGCTGTCGGAGTACGTGCGCGCCGACGAGAAAGGCGCGCCAGACCTACGCCTGCTGGGCAAGGACGCCATTGCGCGCGCGCTGGTCATGCCCGGCGGCGGAGATTTCCTGGTCACCACGTCCGATGGCAAGACGCTGCGTTTCTCGGACGGTGACCTGCGGCCCACCGGACGTGTTGGTCAGGGGGTGCAGGCGATTGGTCTGGCCAAGAACGCCTCGGTCGTCAGCGCCGACTGGCTCACCGACGTCGACGAGCGCATGCTGTGGGTTGCCAGCAGCACCGGCCTGATCAAACGCAGTCTTGTGTCGGAGTACCCGAGAAAGGGCCGCGCCACGGGCGGTGTAGCCACGATGCAACTGCTGCCGCGCAGCTCGATCGTCGGCGCGGGGGTACTCGGTGGCAGCGAAGACGTGCTCCTGGTTACCGCATCCGGCGGCACCGCGCGCGCGATACCGGACCGCGTGCCCGTGGTCGCGCGTGACCGCAAGGGCGTGATCGGCATCAAACTCGTGGGCTCCGAGACACTCGACCGCATGGTCGTGCTGCCCGCCTGACACGAGTCGCCGCCCGGTCCCCGCGGCATGCGTCAGGTCGCGCTGGCATCCAGCTTGCAGGTGCGAGCAGCACTATGATCGAAGTTGTTCGGCCCGAGGCGCGCCCTGCCGTTCGCTCGCATCCCGAAAAGCTCAGCTGGGGCATCGTCGACGGCATCCTGGCGCTGGTGCTGCTGCCCTTCGGCGTTTGGATGCTCGTCATCGAGGGCCTGGTCAATGGCGCCACCTGGCTCCTCAGTGGCGCAGCCACGCCCCGCGCCGCCAAGCGCTAGCACCTACCACTCAGCGGCGCGGAGCAGGATTCAAGCAGCCAGTTAGTCGATATCGGGCGGATCGATGAGCGCATTGGGCTGGTTGTTGCCCATTGCTGGCCGATGACCCACGACCGAGCCGACCGGCAGCACGAGTGCCGCCACAGTGAATGCGGCGAGTGCAGTGACGGCGGCATTCGGTCGACGGCGCGAGTGCAAACTCCTGCCGCCTGACCCTGACGTCTGATCCCTGAATCAGAAAAATCCGGCGTCGTCCAGGAGCCGTTTGAGCTTGGCCAGGCAGCGTGCCCTTGTTGGGCCCAGGCTGTTGAGCGGCACGCCTAGCGTGTTGGCCAGATCCTGGTACGTCGTGCGGTGCGCGTCATCAGTGACAGGCTGTTCGGCACGGCCAGACACGTGCGGGTCAGTCTTGGCTAGATGCCGCGCCCGGCTTGCCGGCCAGTCGACGGTGACGCGGTCAGTCGGACGTCCCTGATCGGCGTGGCGAACTGTTGGGCAAACGCCAAGGTCTCCGCGGTACCGCCGCCAGCCCGGCCAGTCCACACCGCGACCAGCAGATCGGCCTCGGCGGCGAGCAAGCGATTGCGCTCGCTGTAGCCGCCGGCGACGCGGACCTGATCGGCGCGCGCCAGCGAATCCAGTAGCCGGTCGCGATCGGTGTCGGTCCAATCCAAAGTGAAGTCCGGCACGTCGAACGGCAAGACCACCGTAAACGGAACGCCGAAGTCGACCGCCGCCTCAGCGGCCCACGTATCCACCCCCCGTTGCCCTCCCACCAGGAACCGCTCCAGCGGCTCTTGGTGCAGCAGGTCGCGTGCCGTGTCGACGACGGTTGCGCGCGCGGTGCTGGCGTCTGCGAAGAGGTCGGGCCGGTGGCCGGTCCAGGCGACGATCATGTCGTCGTCAATTTCTTGACATCCCTCTTCTGGTGCCGGCCAGCATGCGGTACGCTATCGGTCGGCATCCGACCTGCATGGTATCTGGGCCTCACCAGTGCCTCGTGCTTACCAGCCGCCCCTAACCTCACGGCCACAGGCCGTACAGTCGGCGCGGCAGCGCGGCCGACGACGACGACCTGCCTGGCTCTGGCTGCCGCTGCTCGGCCTCATCCCGTTGATCGCGGCGGTACTGGCCAGTGAGCTGCCGCTGTTCAACGGTGGCGGAGGCTCGAGCGGTGCGCCTCAGGCGGCGCGGTCCCCTGCTGGCACGATCGTGGTCGCGCTGCCGACCCAGACCGGGCTGCCAGCGCCGACCCTGCAGGCAATTGCAGCGCCGCCGCAAGCGACGTCCGCACCCACGCCGATCGGTCAGGCGGCCGCTGCGCCGACGCGGGTCCCAGGATCGGCCGCCGCCGCCACTGCGCAGCCAGGGGCCGCAGCCGCCTCGCAGGCGGGCACCGCTGGGCCAGGCAGCAGTTCAGCGGCCGCCGCAGCGCCGACGCCTGGTCCTTCTGGCGCTGTCTCCTCTGTGAGCGGACCATTCGTGGCGTATCGTGTCCAACCCGGCGACACAATCCGCTCGGTCGCGAGCATGTACGGGGTCTCGCCCGCCAGCGTCTCCAACGCCAGCGGCCTGGCAAACCCCGACCGACTCCAGGTCGGCCAGGTGCTGACGATTCCCAATCAGCCCGGCTACCTGTACCGCGTTCAAGCCGGCGAGACTCTCGAGCAGATCGCCGCCCGCACCGGTGTCTCGTCAGACACCATCGCCACGGTCAGCCGACTCACCGTGGCCAATGTCCGCGCCGGTGACGTGCTGCTCATCCCCGATCTCACCGTCGCCAGTAAAAGCAAGTAGCCACATCTGCTTGCTGCGCTCGCGCTGGCATTGATCTTGCCGAACTCAGCAGTTGCCGCGCCGTGGGACCTGGTCGATTGCTGCCATCTGCCTCCGCACATGCAGCCGCCTCGTCTCCTTACCAGCGCGCTGAGCGACTGCTGCTGATCGAACCTTCGGGCTCGCCGTTTTTCGCGCGCATCGCGCAGGCGGCGCGCGAGATGCGGCTCATCGTCGACCAAGCCGACCGGGTTGACCACCCACCGGAGGTCGCGGTGGTCGGCATTGGTCCGTCCGTACCCGAGCCACTGCAAGTCGCGCGCGACGTACGCCGCCTGGGCGGGCAGGTGCTCCTGGTCTTCTTCACCGCCACGACCGCGGCCAAAGACGCGCTGCACGCCGAGCTCATCCGCGACCCATTCATCGCGGAGCGCTACGAGCTGATCGAAGTCACCGAAGACCGCCGCCAGCTCGCAACGCGCATCCGCCAAGCCAATGCGCGCGTCGCGCGCACACGCCACCCAGAGGGCCAGAGCAAGCGCCGAGCAGCGCCGCGCTCGCGCGCCCACGCACGCACCCGCGCCAACGGCGACGAGTACCTGGCCAGCATCCTGGCCGAAGCGACCGAAGCGATCCTCTCGACCGACACGCAGATGACCATCCTGACGTGGAACGGCAGTGCCGAGCGTCTGCTCGGTATCCCCGGCCAGTCAGCCGTCGGCAAGACGCTGAAGTGGCTGGACGACCAGGTCGACGATGCCGACTGTTCGATCGCCTCGCTCGGTCAGCAGGTGCTAGCCGCGGGCGAGCCGGAGCAAGCGACGCTCACCCGCCGACTCGCGCGCGCCGAAGCGTTGACGCTGGCGATCAGCCTGGCGCCGATTCGCGACGCCGAGGGGCGCATGCTCGGCTTGTCCGTCATCGCGCGCGACGACTCCGAGCATCAGCGCGCCGAGGCGGTGCTGCGCGACGCGAATCGCCAGAAGGACGAGTTCCTGGCGATCATGAGCCACGAGCTGCGCACGCCGCTCACGTCGATTCTGGGCTACACCGACATGCTGCTGCGCGGGCTGAGCGGTCCGCTTGCCCCGCGCACAGGTAAGTACGTAGCCAACGTGCGCGCCGCGGGCGACCGCCTGCTCGACCTGGTGAACGGCCTGCTCGACTTCACCCGCCTCGAGGCTGGTGCAGAACGCCTGGAGGTCCAGCTAGTCAACCTGCCGGACCTGGTGCGCCGCACCGCCGAGCGCTGTCGCGCCGCCGCTGAGTCGAAGCAGCTCGAGCTGCAGGTCAGCATCGACAAGCGCATCGGCGAGGTGCGAGCCGACGACGACAAGCTGCAGCATGTGCTGCGCAGCTACCTCGGCAACGCGATCAAATTCACGCCCGAGGGCGGCAGCGTCCAGGTCGACGTGGCGCCCGACCCTCGACACGACGACGCGGTGCGCGTGTCTGTATCTGACTCGGGCATCGGCATGCGCGACGAGCAACTAGCGCGGGTCTGGGAGCGCTTCTATCAGGGCGACGCATCGCTGACGCGCCCGTACGGCGGGATGGGTCTCGGGTTGTCGATCGCCCGCCACCTGGTGCTCTTGCACGGCGGCGAGGTCGGCGCCGAAAGCAGCGGGCCTGACCAGGGCAGTACGTTCTGGTTCAGTCTGCCGAGGAGTGAGCAGCCTGAACCAACGCCGCCGCGTACAACCAGAACAGCGCCACCGCGTGTGGAAACGCCTGGTTCGCAAAGTAGTGATCGAGTAAACCGGTCACCAACGCGCCGCTGAGCGCGGCGAAACACGCCGCGACAATGCCCTGGGCGCGTGGATCGCGGAGCCGCTGGAGCGCGCGCAGTCCGACAGTCCAGGCGCTGCCGAGCGCGATCAGGTAGATAGCCAGGCCGATCAGGCCGGTCTGCTCGGCAACCAGCAGATAGACGCTCGAGACACCGGCAGTCACGTCGATGTCGGGTGAGAGCCCAAAGCCGATGCCGAGCAATGGATAGCGCTGGATCAGCGTCAGGGCATTGGCATACTCGCCAACGCGAAACGCTGTCGCACGATCGGCAGTCGAAAAGCCGCTGACGAAGCGCTCCATGACGTCCTGACCCGCCGGAGTCGCCAGCAGTACCAGTCCGGCCGCTACGCCCAACACCAGGATGCCTCGGTAGCGCATGGTTCCGACGAGCAGCAGGCCCACGCTCAGGCCAACCCAGCTGGCGCGCGACAGGCTGAGCAGAATGCCCACGCCGGTCGGGATTGCCAGGACCACGAGCAGCCAGCGACTGAAGAGTGGCTTGGGCGCCGCCCACTGGACGACGATCAGCGCCAGCGCCAGCATCAGCGTCCCACCGAACACGTTCGGATCGACCGACGTGCCGATCGCGCGCAACTGCTCGGTGTACGTATTGTTCGGGCCGGGTACGTAGCGCAGCACGTCGGCAAGTGGGTAGCCGATGACGCGCAAGCTGCTGAGCAGGTTGAGCTGCGTGATCGGCGACAGCAGCATCAGCAGCGAACCGATAGCGCCCTGCACCGCGCCGGCCAGCATC
>Ga0137369_10006263_pt1 | contig 12040 bp, 9 predicted proteins | sample SagtaG_12_FD_104918 | JGI IMG/M metagenome (GOLD analysis project Ga0137369, IMG submission 104918) | Vadose zone soil microbial communities from Sagehorn Ranch, Mendocino, California, USA - Sage1_L_113_16 metaG | ecosystem: Environmental > Terrestrial > Soil > Vadose zone | place: USA... | reverse complement strand
GTAGCCGCGGAAGTAGTTCTGCAGCGTGATCGTGGCGAGGGTCTGGTACTCCTCCTTGATCTCGACCTTCTCCTTGGCCTCGATCGCCTGGTGCAGGCCCTCGTTGTAGCGCCGGCCGTGCAGCGTCCGGCCGGTGTGCTCGTCGACGATCAGCACCTCGCCGTTCATCACGACGTAGTCCTTGTCGCGCTTGAACAGGTCCTTCGCCTTCATCGCGTTGTTCAGGTACGAGATCAGCGGCGTGTTGGCCGACTCGTAGAGGTTGTCGATGCCGAGGTGGTCCTCGACCTTCTCGATCCCGCGCTCGAGGATCGCCACGGTGCGCTTCTTCTCGTCGACCTCGTAGTCGGTCTCGGGCCGCAGCCGGTCGACCAGCCGCGCCATCTCGACGTACCAGCGCTGTGAGTCCTCGGCCGGGCCGGAGATGATCAGCGGGGTCCGGGCCTCGTCGATCAGGATCGAGTCGACCTCGTCCACGATCGCGTAGTTGTGGTCGCGCTGCACGCACTCGGCGATGTCGCCGGCCATGTTGTCGCGCAGGTAGTCGAACCCGAACTCGTTGTTGGTGCCGTAGGTGATGTCCTTGGCGTACGCCTCGCGCCGCTCGGCCGGGCTCATCTCCGGCAGGATGACCCCGTACTCCACGCCCAGGAAGTGGTAGACACGCCCCATCCACTCCGCCTGGAACCTCGCCAGGTAGTCGTTGACCGTGACGACGTGCACGCCGTTGCCGGACAGCGCGTTCAGGTACGTCGGCAGCGTGCCGACCAGCGTCTTGCCCTCACCGGTCTTCATCTCGGCGATGTTGCCCAGGTGCAGCGCCGCACCGCCCATGATCTGCACGTCGTAGGGCCGCTGGTGCAGCGTCCGCTTCGCGGCCTCGCGCACGGTGGCGAACGCCTCGGGAAGGATCAGGTCGAGCGACTCGCCGTTCTCGACGCGCTGCCGGAAGTCGGCGGTCTGGCCCCGCAGCTCCTCATCGCTCATCGCGACGTAGTCGTCCTCGATGGAGTTGACCAGCTTGGCGATGCCCTCGAGCCGGCGCAGGGTCTTGCCCTCGCCGATCCGCAGGATCTTGTCGATCACCTTCATGGTGGGGAGTTCACTCCTTGGGCTGTTTGACCGCCGGCGGTCGCCGGTTGCGTGCCGCGGGCGTCCCCATGGTAGGCGAACCCGTGTTCACGTGGGCAGGACTCCGCCGTCTACGGGGACAAACGGCCGGGCGGCGCGCCGCGTTCCCGCCGCGGTCAGCTCCCGCACAATTCGAGCGCGAGCGGTGCCGCCAGGTCGCCGCCGCCCTTCACGCTCACGCCTGACAGCCCGAGCCAGCCGGCCAGCTGGACCAGCTCCGCGGCCAGCTCGGCCGCGGTCTCGACCGGTGCGCCCTCCTCGGCGTGCGCGGACTGCACCATCAGCACTCCCGCGGCACGGTCCGCCTTCAGGTCGACCCGGGCGACCAGCCTGTCGCCGAGCAGGAACGGCAGTACGTAGTACCCGTACACCCGCCTGGGCGCGGGCACGTAGATCTCGATCCGGTACCGGAAGCCCCACAGTGCCTCGGTCCGGGTCCGCTCGAACACCAGCGAGTCGAACGGGCTCACCAGCGCCCGGGTGTTCACCCGCCGCGGCAGCCGCGCCCCGGGGTGCAGGTACGCCTGCCGCTTCCAGCCCTCGATCGAGACCGGCTCCAGCTCCCCGGCCTCGACCAGGTCCGCGATCGCCCGGGCGGTCGGCTCCGGCGCGGTCCGGAAGTAGTCCTTCAGGCACTGCGCCGTCGCCACCCCGTGCGCCCGCGCCGCGATCCGCGCCAGCTCCCGGTGCGCTTCAGCCGCGTCCGGCACCGGAGCATCCAGTACGACGCGGGGCAGCACCCGCTCCGGCACGTCGTACAGGCGCTCGAACTGCGAGTTCCGCCCCGCCACGGTGATGTCGCCGGCGAAGAAGAGGAACTCCAGCGCCCGCTTCACGTCCGACCAGTTCCAGCCCCAGTTGTAGTCCTGGGTTCTTTCCATGTCGTCGTCGATCTCGCGCGCGGTCAGCGGGCCGTGCTCGCGGACGTCGTCGAGCACCTGCTTGACCAGATCCGGCCGCTCGGTCGCGATCCGGCGCGGGCCACCCCACGCCTCGGCGTGCGCCCGGGCCATGCGCCAGCGCAGCAGCCGGTGTGTGTCGACCGGGATCAGCGACGCCTCGTGCGCCCAGTACTCCACCAGCTTGCGCGGCGCCTTGCCGGCGGCGCGGTCGAGCAGGTCGCGCGGGTACGGCCCGAGGCGGGAGTAGAGCGGCAGGTACTGCGCGCGGCTCAGCACGTTGACCGAGTCGATCTGGATCAGCCCGATCCGGCCGAGCACCCGGTTCAGCGCGCGGCTGTCGGGCACGCCGCGCGGGCGCGGGTCGGCGAACCCCTGCGCGGCCAGCGCGATCCGGCGCGCCTGCGCGCGCGACAGCACCTGCGTGGTGGTACGCGGCGTGGTGGTGCGCGTCGAGGTCACGGCGGTCACGTCGCAGGATTCTGCCCGGCGGCACCGACAAAACCCGCACCCATAGCCCGACGTCGCACAAAGTGGTCCGTACGACGACCGCGCCCACCGCCCGAGGCGTGGCGTTCGCACCGGAGGGGCCGCATGTCCCGCAGGACCGCCCTGTCTGCCCTGACTGTCATGACGCTGACTGTCGTGATGCTGGCCGCCACCGGTCTCGCCGCCGGCACCGCGTCGGCCGCCATCCGGCCCGGCAGCCCCGAGCACATCGTCGGCGGCACGGTGGCGAGCACGAAGAACGCGCCGTGGGCGATCCAGCTGTCGAACAGGTTCTCCCCCGACCCGAACGGCGAGTACTGCGGCGCCACCCTGGTGAAGGCGAACAAGCTTGTCACCGCGGCACACTGCATGGACCAGCCGATCGGGACGTACACCGCGATCCAGGGCCGCGACGACCTGCGCAACAAGAAGATCGGCAAGACCTCAAGGATCGCCCGGGTCTGGGTCGACCCGCAGTACGGCAGGACCGGCGGGCACGACGTCGCCGTGCTGACGCTCCGGACGCCGTTCGCCGGTGTGAAGACGCTGCCTCTGGAGACGAACAAGAAGGCCGACCGCTTCGGCGCGCCGGCCGTCGTCCACGGCTGGGGCGAGACGGAGAACACCGGCCCGTACGACCGGTTCATGGCGGTGAAGGCGCCCGTGCTCAGCGACGCGGTGTGCTCGCAGCCGGGCGTGTACGGCGCGGACTTCGTGCCCGACGGCGAGGGCTGCGCCGACGCGGGTTACCCCGGCGTCTACGCCCAGGTAGCCACCTACGCGACCGCCATCCAGGCCCAGCTCGCCAAGTGGTGAACGGCGGGAGCCCGGCGCTGTGCGCCAGGCTCCCAACGACGTGTGCGCGGTCAGACGGCCAGACGGATCACTCCGTAGTCGTAGCCGCGGCGGCGGTAGACGACGCTCGGCAGGTTCTCGTCGGCGTCCACGAACAGGTAGAAGTCGTGCCCGACCAGCTCCATCTCGTACAGCGCCTGGTCCAGTGACATCGGCTTGGCCGAGTGGGTCTTCTCCCGCATCACCAGGGGGCCGTCACCGGTCACGGTGAGCGGGCCGACCTTGTGGGTCTGGACGCCGGTGTCCTCGGCCGGCTCGGTCTCGGCCGCCGGGCTCGTGCCGTTCGCCGACTGCTGGGCCACCGCGTGCTTCAGGCCCATCGGCGCGTGCGCGCCGCCGCGGTGCACCCGCCGGCGGTCGGCCGCCTTGCGAACCTGGGACCGCAGCCGGTCCAGGCTGATGTCCAGCGCGGCCTGCTTCGACTCGGCCGTCGCCTCGCCCCGCACCACCGGACCTCTTGTGTACATCGTCAGCTCGACCCGGAACGCCCGGTCGCTCTGCCGCGGGTTCTTCTCCTGGGAGACCTCGACCTCGCACCTCAACACCCGATGATCGATCTTCTCGATGCGCTCGAGCTTTTCCTCGACGTACTGCCGGAACCGGTCACTGACCTCGCAGTGATGACCCTTGACGACGACGTCCACGGAAACCTCCATCGATCTCGGCGACTCTTACGTCTTTGGACCCCCTCGGCGGTCCACGACGAAGCACCCGCCTGGCCTGCTTTGGAAGGTGGTCGGAAAACCGGCTGATCCGGTCCCCGACCACTCCGTCTCGCAAGCCCGGACGGGTGCCATGGACCAACGCTAATCCGCATCTGGGAAAACCGGTAGGGAACGTCTCATGAACCGTCGGCGGGTGGCGGCGACCACCGCGCAGCCGAGCGGCGGGGCCCCGGCGGCCCGCAGGGCACGGCATGCCTCGGCCAGCGTCGCGCCCGTGGTGAGGACGTCGTCGACCGCGACCACCGGCTGCCCGGCGAGCCGCCGCGCCCAGTCCCGTCGTACGCCGAAGGCCCCGGCGAGGTTCGCGGCGCGCTGGACGGCGTCCAGGCCGGCCTGGTCCGCGAGCCGCCGCTCCACCCGCAGCGCCGCCGCCACCCGGACGTCGTACCCGCGGCGCCGCAGCCGCCGGGCGCAGATCGCGGCGATCCGCCCGAGCGGGTCGTGCCCGCGCTCGCGGACCCGCGCCGGCGTCGACGGCACCGGGCACAGCCACGCCGCCCGCACGCCCGCCCCGGCCAGTGCGCCCGCGACCGCCAGCGCCAGCGCCTCGCCGAGCGCGCCCGCCAGCTGGTACCGCCCGTGCTCCTTGTGCGCGACCACCAGCGCCGGCACCGCGCCGTCGTACGCCGCCGCCGCCACCGGCACCGCCAGCCCGCGCGGCGCGGGCTCCGGCCACGCGACGTAGGAAGGGCCGCCGAGGGCGTCGCGGCACTCCGGGCACACCGCCCGCCCGGGCCGTCCGCACCCGGCGCACTCCCCACCCAGGACGAGGTCGCTGAACGGGTCGGCCAGCACGTCCGCCAACCGGCCGGTCAGGTCGCGTCGCGCCACCGCAGCACGATGGCCGCCACGGACACCGGCCCGCAACCGGGCTCGCGCGAACCTGTGGACGACTCAGCCGGCGTAGACCGGCAGGCCCGTCACCGGCAGCAGCCTCCAGGCGAGGTCACGCGTCTGGACCAGCACGCGGCCGCCGGTGTCCGCGACCACCGGCAGCGAGTCCGGGTCCGGTGAGACCGCGAGGTGCACCGGGTCGTAGCTGCTCGGCACCTCCGTGCTCGTGATGCTGGCCGGGTTCGTCTGCTGCGAGCCGTCGACGTTCATCGTCATGATCTGGTGCGGTCCGTCTCCGTCGCTGCCGAGCACGGTGAGCTCGGTGGCGTTCGACCACCCGACGTCCGAAAGCCTCGTGAGACCGATCGGCAGGACCCGCACACCGCGGATCACGGCCCGCCGGCCGCTGGCGCACGCGGCGCGGTCGTTGCGCGAGATCTGGCCCATCACCAGCAGGTCGCGCGACGGCGTGCGGATGACGGCCACCACGCGGGCGCCGTCGCGCGCGACCCGGAGCTGGACGATGGAACCCGGGTGGTGGGTGAGCGACGGCGCGGTGACCTCGCAGGTGAGCTTGTCGGCGCTGCTGCGCATCCGGATCCGTGGCACGGCGCCGCCGGCACGGTCGACGAGCCAGAGGTTGTCGTCCTTGTCGAACGACATTCCGACGACCTTGCCGTCGGTGGGGACCTTGACCACGTCCTCCTTGTCCGACTCGAGCGAGCCGACGACGACGTTGGCACCGGTGAAGGCCGCCGCGGTCCTGCGATCGATGTCGACGGCCAGCGACTCGGTCTTCCAGTTCCGCAGGCCGTTGAGCTCGGTCGCCTGGCTGGCTTTGGCGACCACCGACTCGACGTCCTCGACGCCGTAGATGTGCTCCTGCCCGAGGACGAACAGGTGCCCGGCTCCGACCCCGAACGCCGGGCCGTAGGCCTCCCAGCTCTTGACGGCCTGCGGGTCCGCGGTGCCGTCGATCTCGAACGGCGCGCCGTTCGCGGTCACCTTGAGGTACTGGACACCCGGCGCCTGGTCCAGGGTCCACGCCAGCTGGGCGGCGAGCCGGGAACGCTGGTCCGAGTCGAGGCGGTTGACGGCCTCGTTCAGCGACACCGTCGCCACGCCGTCGGCGTCCACCGGCACCGACACCACCTCGGTCCCCGGCGGCACAACCCCTTGCACCGCCCAGTCGAGGGTCTTGGTCGGCCCCTCCAGCAGGGCCTGCACCCGCAGCGTGGTCTCCTGCGCCCCGCGCCGCTGCACCGGCAGGAACACGAGGTCCGGCACCAGCGCGTCCATCCGCGGGGTGAAGAAGTACAGCGTGCGCGGCTGGTAGACGGTTTGGAACACGGCGAATTCCAGCAGCAGGCCGCCCGGCGGGCTCCCGACCCGCCACTCGCCGCCCTCGCGCCGCATGTGGAAGTCGAACGCGACCGTCTCGCCGGCCTTGGCGCCCTCCCACACCCCGCGCGAATCGAGCGCGGCAACCTTGGGCGCCTCGAGCCGGACGTCGCTCGTACCCAGCTCCTTGATCGCGTCCCGGTCGGTGCCGTCGTAGACCAGGACACCCAGGTCGGGCTTCCAGTCCGCGGCGGCCTGCTTGGTCATGTACAGCTTCGCGACGTCGGTCGAGCTCGCCATCGCTTCGACGAACGCGGCCACCACCGCCTCCGGCTGCAGGCCCGGGCGCGGCCGGTCGACCTGCACGTCGATCCCGGCGCCGCCGCGCTGGTCGCCGCCGGCACTGCCGGAGCGGATCGGGCCCGAGGTCGGCACGGAGGCGCAACCCGCGAGCAGGGCGCAGGCCACGACCGCGAGCGTCGCGACCGTCCGGGCCGCGCGGGTGCGCTGTCTTCCGGTGAGGTTCACGACGGCTCCTGGTCGGTCAGCTTCTGGTACGGCGCGCCGACCTCGATCAGCTCGCCGACGAGCGACGGCTTGGGCGCGTCCGGCGGCCGCGACGGCAGCGGCGAGGCGTCGTACGGCTCGTCGTCTCGGCGCGGCAGCGTCAGCCGGAACCAGGCGCCTTCGCCCGGCGAGCCCCAGGCGTCCAGCCCGCCGCCGTGCAGCCGCGCGTCCTCCAGCGCGATGGACAGGCCGAGGCCGGTGCCGCCGGTGGTGCGGGCGCGCGCGGGGTCGGCCCGCCAGAAACGGCCGAAGACCAGCGCGGCCTCCTCCGGGCGGAACCCCATGCCGTGGTCGCGGACGGCGACCGCGACGGCGTCGTCGCTGGCCGCCGCGATCACCTCGATCGGGCGGCCCTCGCTGTGCTCGATCGCGTTGCCGACCAGGTTGCGCAGGATCCGCTCGATCCGGCGCTGGTCGACCCGGGCCGTCACCGGCTCGTCGGGCAGCCGCAGGGTGAGCGGCGCGCGGCGGTGCGCGAGCAGCGCGCGGCTGCCGTCGACGACACGGTGCACGATGTCGCGCAGGTCCACCTCGTCACGGTCGAGCGCGGCCGCGCCGGCGTCGAACCTGCTGATCTCCAGCAGGTCGGCGAGCAACGCCTCGAACCGGTTCAGCTCGTTCTGCAGCAGCTCGACCGAGCGGCGGCTCACCGGGTCGAAGTCGTCGCGGGACTCGTGCAGCAGGTCGGCCGCCATGCGGACCGTGGTCAGCGGGGTGCGCAGCTCGTGCGAGACGTCCGACACGAACCGGCGCTGCAGCCGCGACAGCTCCTCCAGCTGGCGGATCTGCCGCTGCAGGCTGCCGGCCATCTGGTTGAACGAGATCGCCAGCCGGGCCAGGTCGTCGGTACCGCGGACCTGCATCCGCTCCTCCAGCCGGCCGGCCGCGAACCGCTCCGCGATCCGCCGGGCCATCCGCACCGGCGTCACCACCTGCCGGGTCACCAGCCAGGCGACCGCGCCGAGCAGGATCACCAGCAGGAACCCCGCGGTCACCAGCGCACGCTGCACGACGTCGAGCGTCTGCTGCTGCTGGACGAGCGGGAACAGGTAGTACAGCTCGTAGTACTCGTTCTGCAGCCGCACCCGGCCGCCGACCGCCAGGGCCGGCAGCGGCGCCCGGCCGTCGGTGTAGCGCACCTCGGTGTAGGTGTCCCAGATCTTGGCGTCCGGGTCGACGGCCACCTGCGCCCGCAGCTCGGCGGGTACCGACGAAGCGTCCACGTTCTTGCTGGTGCGGTCGGCCGTCGTGCTCGGGCTGGGCGCGTTCGTCGGTACCAGCAGGGCCACGTCGAACAGGCCGCCACCGCCCCGGTTCGCGTTGGCGGTGACGATCTGGGTGAGCAGCGAGTCGATCGACATCCGGGTCGGGTCGGTGGCGTCGAGCTCTGTCTGGGTGCCGCGGATCTCGGCGGCGGCCTCGGCGCGGGCGCCGTCGCGGCGGGACTGCAGGACGCCCTCGGTGACCTGGTTCATCATCACCCAGCCGACCAGGAACACCACCACCGCCGACATCAGCAGCGTGCCGGCGACGATCCGGACCTGGATCGAGCGGCGCCACAGGTCGGGCCAGCGGCGCGGGTGCGTCCACAGGCCGCGCGGCAGAACGGGGCCGTCCGGGCCGTCGTACCCGGACTCGTGCATCTGCCCGGTGTCGTACTTGCTCAGTCTCCGCCTGCCTTGTATCCGACCCCGCGGACCGTCACGACGATCTCGGGGTGCTCGGGATCGCGCTCGATCTTGGAGCGCAGCCGCTGCACGTGCACGTTGACCAGCCGGGTGTCGGCCGCGTGGCGGTAGCCCCAGACCTGCTCCAGCAGCACCTCACGGGTGAACACCTGCCACGGCTTGGAGGCCAGGCAGACCAGCAGGTCGAACTCCAGCGGCGTCAGCTGGATGGTCTCGCCGCCACGCTTGACCGAGTGCCCGGCGACGTCGATGGTCAGGTCGCCGATGCTCAGCGACTCCGGCCCCGGCTCGTCCATCCGGCGCAGCCGAGCCCGGATCCGGGCCACCAGCTCCTTCGGCTTGAACGGCTTCACGACGTAGTCGTCGGCCCCTGACTCCAGGCCCAGCACCACGTCGACTGTGTCGCTCTTCGCGGTCAGCATCACGATCGGGACACCGGACTCGGCGCGGATCTGGCGGCACACGTCGATCCCGTCCATGCCCGGCAGCATCAGGTCCAGCAGCACCAGGTCGGGCTTGGCGTCTCGGAACGCGGCCAGCGCTTTGTCCCCGGTGGCGCACAGCTGGGTGTCGTACCCCTCGTTGCGCAGCACGATGCTCAGCATCTCGGACAACGCGGAGTCGTCGTCCACGACGAGCACGCGCCCACGCGTCGTGCGGTTGCCGTCAGCCACGCCAGCTCCTGTTCGGTTCTGCAGGCCGCCGAGCCGTTCGGCGGGCCTGTGGATAGTGTCCCATTGTCACCGAATGACCGGTCGTTCCTGTGATGATGGCACCCGCGGGTCGCGGGGATCAGCGGGTACGACGTTCCAGCGGGCGCCGGCGAGAGGCGGAAGGGGTGGATCGTGGCGGATCGTGACCTGCTGCGGCCGTGGCTGCCGGTCGACCTGCTCGACAACGCCGCCCGGACCATCTCCGAGAACAAGGCCGTGATGCTGGGGCTGCCGGCGGTCGGGTCCCTGGTCGTGATCGCCGTCCAGGCCCTGATCGCGCAGGTGTCGGTGCCGGGCGGGCTGCCGGGTCTGTTCGCCGAGGGCCCGGGCGACGACCAGATGTCCGGCGCCCGGGCGGCCGGGCTGGTGGTGATGTACGGCAGCGAGCTGGTCCTCTACACCGTCGCCGGCACGGTGCTGAGCGGGATCATCGCGATCGCCGCGGTCCGCAGCCAGCTGAACGCCCGGGTCGGCGCGCGCGAGCTGCTGCGTCTGGTCCGGCCGAGCCTGCCGGCGCTGCTCGGCGTCGGCGCGGTCCAGTCGCTGATCCTGATCGGGCTGTTCGCGGTCTGGTTCGGGCTGACCTTCGGCGCCGCGTTCGGGGTCTCGCTCACCTCGTCGGCCGCGGCCGGGCTGGTCGCCGTACTCCTCGGCCTGGCCGGCGTGCCGGTGCTGGTGGTCTTCGGCGTCCGGCTGGCGATGGCCGGCACGGTGATCCTGCTGGAGGGCCGCAAGGCGCCCGACCTCGGGCTGTACGTCCCGCAGCGGGTCGGCGTGGGCGGCGCCCTGAAGCGTTCCTGGCGGCTGGTGCACGGGAAGTTCTGGCGCACCCTGGGCATCCTGCTGTTCGCCGGCGTGGTCGTGTGGATCGTCGGCTACGCGGTCGAGACCGGGGTGTTCGCGCTGATCGCCAGCCTCGGCGCCTGGATCGGGCTCAGCGGCGGCCCCGGGCGGGTGGCGGCGATCTCGGTCGGCATCGCCGGTGCCGCCGGGATCCTGATGACCACGATCGCCAGCCTGTCGTTCGTGACCGCCGTGCAGGCGATGCTGTACCTGGACCTGCGGGTCCGGCGCGAGGGCCTGGACCTGTGGCTGCGACCCGCGCTCCGGCCGCGGGCGCCGGTCGCCGTACCGCCCGCCGTGGGAGACGGCCGGTGAGCGCGCTGCTGAGCGTCGTACGCCTGGTGGCGGCCGAGCCGCCGGTGGACATCGGGCGTGAGCAGGCCGCGGACGAGGCGCGCCGGGAGCTGGCCAAGGGCGCGTACGACCGGACCGCGTCGACCTGGATCGGCCGGCTGCTCGACACGCTGATGCAGTGGCTCCTCGACCTGCTCAACGAGGTGTCCGGGCGCGCGCCGGGCGGCAAGGGCGGGCTGGTGATCCTGGCCGGCGTGATCGCGCTTGTCGTCGTGATCGTGTTCTGGCGGGCCGGCGTGCTGCGCACGACACGGCGGGCGGCCGGTTCGGTGTTCGGCGACCAGCCGGTGCTGTCGGCCAAGCAGTACCGCGCGGAGGCCGAGCGCGCGGCCGCGGCCGGGGACTACGCCACCGCCGTGCGCGCCCGGTTCCGCGCCTGTGCCGCCGAACTGGTCGAGCGGACCGTGCTCGACGACCGCGCCGGGCGGACCGCGCACGAGGTGGTCGACGACGCCGGCGCCGCCGTCCCGGCGTTGCGGGACCGGCTCGCGCCCGCGGCGACCGCGTTCGACGAGGTCGTGTACGGCGACCGCACGGCGACGCCGCAGCACTACGCGACCGTCGCGACCGCGGACGAGGCGGCGCGGACGGTGTCCACGCGGTCCCTGATCGGGGCCGCCGGATGAGTACGACGACCAGCCTGCAGCGCAGCCCGGGTGAGGTCTGGCGGTCGGTACGGCGGCCGGTGCTGGTGATCGGCGCGGTGCTCGGGCTGTTCCTCGCGTTCGTCTTCTTCGACACGGCGCGGACCAGCGGTCCGTTCAGCCCGGACTCGACCGACCCGGCCGGCGCGAAGGCGCTCGCGGTGCTGCTCGGCAACCACAACGTGCACGTCACCGGCACCACGACGGCCGCCGCCGCCACGCCGGTCGACGGCGCCGGCCACACCCTGCTGATCGCGCCGGGCGGCTCCCTCGACGCCGGGACCTGGAGCGCGATCGGCCGGGCCGGCTGGAGTCACATCGTGCTGTTCCGGCCGACCTCGCGCGCGCTGGACGAGCTCGCCCCGGGCGTGGAGATCGCCGGCAGCCTGGCCTCCGGCAGCCGCGAGTCCGGCTGCGACCTGCCCGCCGCCACCCGGGCCGGCTCGGTGACCGCCGCGGGTACGTCGTACTCCGCGCCGGACGGCGCGGTGAGCTGCTACGGCGACGGCATCCACGGCAGCGTGGTCCGGCTGACCGGCGGCGACCGGATCGTCGACGTGGTCGGCACCCCCGCCTCGTTCACCAACGCGCACCTGGCCGAGGACGGCAACGCGGCGCTGGCACTGAACCTGCTCGGCACGCACGGCGAGCTGACCTGGTTCCTGCCGGGGTTCGAGGCCGCCGACCCCGAGGCCGACCCGGCGAACCCGCTCGTCCCGGACTGGGCGCGGTACGTGGCCTGGATGAGCGCGTTCACCGCGCTGGCGTTCGCGCTGTGGCGCGGCCGCCGCCTCGGGCCCGTCGTACCGGAGGCGCTGCCGGTGGTGGTGCACGCGGCCGAGACCACCGAGGGCCGGGCCCGGCTGTACCGGCGGTCGCGGGCCCGCGAGCGGGCCGGCTGGGCGCTGCGCGAGTCGGCGCTGGCCCGGATGCGCGGCGCGCTCGGTCTCGGCCTGC
>Ga0137369_10006242_pt1 | contig 12063 bp, 11 predicted proteins | sample SagtaG_12_FD_104918 | JGI IMG/M metagenome (GOLD analysis project Ga0137369, IMG submission 104918) | Vadose zone soil microbial communities from Sagehorn Ranch, Mendocino, California, USA - Sage1_L_113_16 metaG | ecosystem: Environmental > Terrestrial > Soil > Vadose zone | place: USA... | reverse complement strand
TGTAGCTACGCCCCTCACCCCAGCCCTCTCCCAAAGGGAGAGGGAGTTTTCCTTCATTTCAATGTGGCGCTCGGCTTAGCATTAGCATTCACCGCCGGTTTCGTCGTCGGTGTCTCTGGCTTTGTCGTCGACAGCGATTTCACATACGCAACCAACTGCAAAAGCTGCTCTTCATTTACCTGGCCCTGGAACGAAGGCATGATTGGCCCAAACCCGGAAACGATCTTCGCCTGCGGATTCAGGATCGACTCCCGCACATAACCTTCGTCCGCTTTGACTGTTTGGTTATTATTCAAAACCACATTGCTGCCGAACAATCCGAGCAACGCCGGCCCGCGTCCGCCTTCACCGTTAGCGCCGTGACATGAGGCGCAACCGAGCGATTCGAACATCTGTTGTCCCGCAGTCGCCGGCGACAATTGACTCGCGTTGCCGCTCAACCAATTGTCGAACTCCGCCGGCTCCATCACCACGATCCAGCCGCCCATGCCTGAATGATTCATGCCACAGTATTCGGCGCAGAAAAAATGATAACGTCCCGGTTTGGTCGCTTCGAACCATTCGCTGGTGTATTTACCGGGCACGACGTCGGCCTTGATGCGGAACGCGGGCACAAATACATCGTGAATTACATCTTCGCTCGCCATGATCAATTTGATCTTGCGGCCAATCGGAATATGCAGCTCGTTAATTTCGCGCTGTCCCGTTGCATGCTGGAACTTCCACATCCACTGCTTGCCTACAACGTAAACTTCCAGAGCATTCTGAGGCGGCCGATACTCGGCGAAATAGACCTTCGCTCCCCAGACGAAAATACTCATGGCGATGATGAGCGGAATAACTGACCACAAAGTTTCGAGTTTGGTCGACCCTTCGATGGGCCGGGGAATCTCGAACGGATTGCGGCGGCGATAGCGAATGACAAAGAAGATTACGACCAGCGAGATCAGCGTCGTGAAAAAAACGGTCACGCCTGAGATATAAAAATAGACCGCATCAACCTCGCTCGAGAGGGTTGATGCGCTTTCCGGAATGAATGGAAACCAGGACTGCATTCTTTTCAGATCTTAAATTTCAAATTTGAAATTTCAGATTTGAGATCCAAGATCTCCGCGAGCCTCTGTGCGATCTCTGTGTCTCTGTGGTGAGGCTTCGACGAACGGATTCACCACAGAGACACAGAGTTCCACGGAGTCTCACGGAGAAATCTCAGACTCTCCCGTTAGCGCCCGCGCAGGCGATCCGCGTTTTCTCAAAACCAAAATCATTCCCACAATCAACATCACAGTAACGATTCCCGCCAATCTCATTACATTCATCACCACTACACCGTATTTCCCGGTGGCCGGATCGTAGTGATAGCAGTAGAGCATGAGCGCATCTACCGGCGTGCCAATCTTATTTTGCGAAGCTTCGACCAGCGCCAGCCGTAAATCCTTCGGCGGATACTCGATGCCGAAAAAATAGCGCGCCACTTTACCCTCCGGCGTTAACACCATAATGCCGCTCGCATGCGCAAACTGTTTCGTTTGTTCGTCCCAAACGAAACGAAACCCAACTGCATCGGCGAGCCGTTTAATGTTGCTTTCATCTCCCGTCAGAAAATGCCAGCCCGCTTCGCCACTCGGACGGTTATAGCCTTTAACGTACGTTTGCTTCTTGGCAGACGCGAGTTGCGGTGTCTCGCGCGCATCGAAACTTACGGTAACGACTTCGAACTGCTCGCCGATGTTGAATGAGACGTTTCGGAGTGTGCCCAACTCACCATTCAGAACCTGCGTGCAAAGCATCGGGCAGGTGTAATAGACCAACGAAAGTACAACCGGCTTGCCCTTGAAGAATTGGCCCAGGCGCACATCCTGACCTTGTTCGTCTTTGAAGAGGGCATCGAGAGGAACCTGTTCGTTCAAACGCTGATCGAGCCCTACGTTCGTTAAAGCTTTCGGCAAGCCTGTAGATACGGCGCCCGCTTCGGGCCGCGCGCCATAGAGCGGTGAACTGGGTTGCGGCATCCCGGGCTGGGCGGAAGAGAGGAAGCAGGAGGCAGACAGCAGCAGGCAGGCGAAAGCCAGGAAGCAGGAGGCAGACAGCAGGAGGCAGGACGTAACTAATCGCCGTGCGATTCCTGCGTCCTGCCGTCTGCATCCTGCCTCCTGTCTTCTGCCTCCTGCCGTCTGCATCCTGCCTCCTGTCTTCTGCCTCCTGCTTACTGCTTCCTGCCGTCTGCCGCCTGACTCCTCACCGGCAATCCTTGCTTCAAAATCTCTTCCTTCGCTGTCTCGATCGACATACCGTAGCGCTTGCCGTTTTGATCGATTGGGCCATGCTCAAGCACGTCTTGCCACTGCTGACCTAACGCTTGAATTTCCCAGAGAGGATTCTTCGGATTACCGGATCGGGTTGCGGCGGCCCCCTCGGCTTGCTCGGCTTTATTCGGAGCCGGGCTCTTTTCCAAGGTCTGGGCGAATCCGGGTGCACCTTGCAAACGAGGCTCGGGCGGCAGACGCTGCTCGCCGGTTAAAGCCATCGGCGAGCGCGGTGGTTCCTGGGACCGCGCTTCCAACATTCGAAACATTCCCCACATCAAAATGGAGGCGGCGACCATCAACACAAACAGCGCCACCGTGAATTTGACGATACCACCGATCTGCACGTCGCTTATTTCATGCTTCGTTTCGAGGTTGCGGATGTAAGACGTGTCGGGCGTCTCTGTAGCGTGCTGTTTTTGATCCGGACCGTTCATCTCGCTTCGATCTTTTCTCTAGCCCAGGCGTTCACGCCTGGGGGCGATGAAATGATGTCTCAGTTTTCAGCCCCATTTATGGGGCTCTGTTGCAGCCATCAAATTGCAGAAGCCCGAAGCCTCCTGAAGGAGGCTAACGCTTATGTCTGCGCCTGCCTCCCAGGCGTGAACGCTGGGCTAGAAAAAAGTACTTGCTCCATCTTCAGTGTCCCGCGTGCGCTTCGAATGCTGCCTCTAGCTGTGGATCGTTAATCGGCACGAGCGAGCGCTTCTGCAGTTGCCACGCAAATGTCGCCAGCCATAATCCGCCCATCGCGATCGGCGCAACTACATCCATCCAACTCAAATGAAAGCGATCCAGATGGTAAGTTGGTTCGATCAGCCAGACCACATCTACTACGCGCATTATCAAAATCACAACTGCCAGCATTGCCAGCTTCTCCGGGCTCTTCTTGGTAGCGCGCGAGAGCAACAGCAAAAATGGAAATACAAATTGCAAGATCGCGATTGATAAGGCAATCACGCCCCAGCCGCCATGCTTGCGCGCCACGTACCATACGGTCTCTTCCGGCAAATTACCGGACCAGATTATCAAGTACTGGGAGAACGCAAAGTAGGTCCACAACATCACCAGCGTGAGCGTTAGATTCCCCAGATCGTGGAAGTGCGGAGGCTGCACCACCGTGTTCATCGGTTCGCGTTGCGACAGCCATGACATTGCCAGGATAGTGAAAGCCAGCGCGCTTAACGTCCACGAAGCGACAAAGATCAATCCGAAGATTGTTGAGGACCAGTTCGGATCGAGTGACATAATCCAATCGATGGCCGCGAACGTTGTCGTCACAACGAATAATATAATTCCCGGTCCACTTAGAACCTGCATGCGCTTGCGAAGCCTTGGTTCGCCAGTGCGATCTTGTTGCAGCGAAAACCAATTTAGCAACAACGCTAGCACCGACCAAATTGCGAAATAGGCTATGGCTCGGACAGTAAAAAACGAAGGATTCAAATAGTTCGCCGCCTTTACTTGCAGCGCTGGACTTGCGCTCATCACTTTGGGGTTCGTCCAGGGATAGATTTGCCTCAAACCAAGCACGACTGGAATGAAAAGAATCAAAATCAGCGGCAACGTTCGCGTCGAGGCTTCGAGCACGCGCCGAATCACCAAGCCCCATGTGCCGCCAGTCAAATGCTGCAACATCAAAAGCGCGAGGCTGCCGACAGTGATGCCGGTCCAGAAGACGAATCCCACCAGATAAGCATGAAAAAACTGGGCGCGATCAATTAACGCGCCGACGATAAGCATCGCGGTGAACACAACGCCAACGATCAACGCGAGCGTGCTCACGCGGCTGAGTTCTTTTGGTGGTATGTAGCCCGGTTGAATCACTTCGCTTGTCACGATACTCTTCCCTCTCCCTTTGGGAGAGGGTTGGGGAGAGGGCTTACGGACCCCAACCCCACCTCTCAGTTTTTTGTTCTCTCCTTCCGACCAACTGGGAATAAAGGGAAACCTATTCTTTTCTTTGCTAGCGCCTCACCCAGCCCTCTCCCAGAGGGAGAGGGAGTCAAACAATCCAAATCATCATTGACCTGGCCGCATCTGACTTAACTGCAGCGCGCGAATGTAGGCGATGATCTTCCAGCGATCCTCAACCGGAATCTGCGACGCATACGAAGGCATCGCTCCCCAACCATTCGTCATCACGTCAAAGAAATGTCCCACCGGCGCTTGTCGCAAACGATCCTGGTGATAGTTGGCCGGTGCGGGTTTATTGAAACCGCGTCTCGCCACAATGCCATCGCCATATCCCGTCATCCCATGACAAACCGAACAGAAAATCTGATATCGCTCCTGACCGCGATCGAGCGCTTCTTTGGTGATCGGAAATGGAAACGTTTCGACGTCGTCAGGATACATCGCCGTTGGCGCTGTCGCTGAAACGGGCGCGTTAGACAACCTGATAGCAGGCGCGGTTGCTTGAGTCCCAGCTGGCTGCGTCAATGTTGGACCCGGCCGTGTTGTGGCCGCCGACTTCTTCCCTAAATATAATTCGCGATCCTCGCGCAGGTAACTGCGCGGCACTGTGCCCTCGATCAATGGCCTTGAGCCAGTACCGTCCTTGTAGAACGAATTCCCGCGATACGCGATTGCCTTCGGCTGATCTTGCATATCTCGGCGGCACGCAGCAGTGAGCAGTAAGCAGTAAGCAGTGAGCAGTAAAACGAAGACGCGCCGGTTTCTTGAAATCTCTCTGTGGCGCTCTGTGGTTCTCGGTGTCTCTGTGGTGAAATTGCCTAACGAACTCTTACCACAGAGACACAGAGGGTCACTGAGATCGCACAGAGGCGGACCATTGAAGTCGAACTGCCGCCACCTGCTTACTGCTTTCTGCTCACTGCTCACTGCTTCACAGTTCCACATCACAAACATCCATCGGCTCAAGTGTCCGCAAGAATCTCATCGCCTCGTCATGATCAAATTTCGGATCCTTTGATTCGATTACCAAAAAGAAACTATCGCGCGTCGCCAGCGCAAAATTCGGAGCGTTGAATACGGGATGATATGGCTGCGGTAATTTATTTAGCGCCAGCATTCCCAGCACTGCCGCGAACGCTGCCGCTAACACCGTGCACTCGAATGTGATCGGCACGAACGCCGGCCAGCTATTGAACGGCTTGCCGCCGACATTAATCGGATAGTCGATAACTTCCATCCAGTACTGCATGAAAAATCCACCCAGGGCGCCAATGACGCCGCCGGCCAAAACAATCAGCGGCAGCGTCGTACGCTTGAAGCCAATGGCCTCCGTCAGTTCTTCGATCGGAAACGGCGAGTAGCCGTTAATCTGACGATAACCCGCCTCATATGTTTCGCGCGCAGCCGCCACCAGCCGGCTCGGAGTGTCGAACTGGGCCATTACGCCGTAGAGCCTGGGTGTGCTCGTTTTCATTAGGCGAAACTCTTAATCATTTTCCATTTATCATTTGATATTTTTCATTTGCCATTTCCCGAACAGTGTCTCTAGAAGAAAAAGAAGTCCTCGTTGATTGCCAATGACCAAATGAAAAATGGAAAATGACAAATGGAAAATGAAAACGTCCTTCTGGTTCGCCGCACCTCATTCCTCAACCTCGGCCTCCGGCAAAATCGTTCGCATCTCAAAAATCGAGATCATCGGCATGAAGCGAATGAACAGAAACAGCAGCGCCAGGAAAAATCCGACTGTGCCGATGAACATCGCCCAATCCCATTGCGTGGGTTTGTAAAAACCCCACGACGACGGCAAAAAATCCCGGTGCAAACTCGTGACTACGATCACGAAGCGCTCCAGCCACATGCCGACGCTCACGACCAGGGAAATCAACCATAGCGCCAACAAGTTCGCCCGCACTTTCTTGATCCATAGAAGCTGCGGCGTGAATCCATTGCAGAGAATCAGTGCCCAGTAATAAGGCGCATATGGCCCATGCATCCGGTTCCAGATCATGAAGTGCTCGTAGCCGTTCCCGCTGTACCAGCCAAAGAACGCTTCGATCATATAGCCGTAAACTACAATCAGTCCGGTGGCCAACATCACCTTCGCCATGTTGTGCATGTGGCGCATCGTGATGAAACTTTCCAGGCCATAGACTTTGCGGAGTGGAATAGTCAGCAACAGCACCATAGCAAAGCCTGCATAGATCGCTCCGGCCACGAAATAAGGTGGAAAGATCGTGGCATGCCAACCGGGAATGATACCGATCGAAAAATCGAAACTGACAATCGTGTGTACCGAAAGCACCAGCGGCGTCGCCAACCCAGCGAGCAGCAGATACGCCATCTCGTACCGATGCCAGTGCCGCGCCGAACCGCGCCAACCCATCGCCAGCATGCCGTAGATGATTCCGAAAACTTTACTCTTCGCGCGATCGCGCAGAGTCGCAAAATCGGGAATCAAGCCGACAAACCAAAACATCGCTGACACCGTCGCGTAAGTCGAAACGGCAAACACATCCCACATCAGAGGACTGCGAAACTGCGGCCAGACGCCCATCGTGTTCGGATACGGAAACAACCAATACGCCAACCACGGCCGCCCCAAGTGCATCACCGGAAAAATTCCGGCCTGCGCGACCGCGAACAGAGTCATCGCTTCCGCGAATCGATTGATCGAAGTTCGCCATTTCTGTCTCAACAGCAGAAGGATTGCCGAGATTAAAGTTCCCGCGTGGCCGATTCCAATCCACCAGACGAAGTTGATGATCGCGAATCCCCAACCGACTGGTTGATTGATGCCCCACAAACCGATGCCGTTGAAAAGCAGATTCGTGATTGTCAACAGCAACAGTTGGAACAGCGCGAACGAAATGGCGAAGCCGATGAACCAGCCGATCGGCGTTTTGCGCTGCAAGACGATGGCGCTGATCTTGTCGGTGACCGAGCCAAACGTCAGTTCAGTGCCCACGACCGGATGCGTACCGTGGATTGACAGGTCGCGATCGTCTGGTTTTTCGTTCATTCTTTTTAATGCCCTCTCCCTTTGGGAGAGGGTTAGGGTGAGGGCCTACGTGCAAACAAAGAATAGAAACCCTTTTCTGAGATTTCTGCTCACGGCGCTCAGCCCCTCACCCACCCTCTCCCAAAGGGAGTGGTTTAAGACCTAATCTCAGGATTCGGATTCCTTAGCGCCGACAGATACGTCGTCCGCGGCCGCGTGTTCAATTCGCCTAACAATGAATAATCACGCTCCAGCGCTTTTAACTTTGAAACCTTGCTGTTCGGATCGTTGATGTTGCCGAAGACAATCGCTTCCGTTGGACAAACCGACTGACACGCGGTCACGATTTCGCCATCGCGCACGATGCGCCCTTCGATCTCCGATTGAATTTTCGCCGCCTGAATCCGCTGAACGCAGTAAGTACACTTTTCCATCACACCGCGGCTGCGCACCGAGACGTCGGGGTTGCGCATCAATTGATAAGTCGGTGTCTCCCAATCCTGGTACAGCAGAAAGTTGAACCGCCGCACTTTGTACGGGCAGTTGTTCGAACAGTAGCGCGTGCCGACGCAGCGGTTGTAAACCATATCGTTCAGGCCTTCGGCGCTGTGCGCGGTCGCGTGCACCGGGCAGACTGGTTCGCAAGGCGCGTTCTCGCAATGCATGCACGGCACGGGTTGAAAGAACGGCCCTTCGGGTTTGTTCTCATCGCCTTTGAAGTAGGCATCGACACGAATCCAGTGCATCTCGCGACTGCGCGATACCTGCTCTTTATCGACAATTGGAATGTTGTTCTCAGACTGACAGGCAATCATGCACGCGTTGCACCCGACGCAACTGTTCAAATCGATCGACATCCCCCACGCATAACCGTTGCCTTGATTCTTGTAATCGAAATCCTGATAGAGCGAGAGATCGTGCAGCTCTTTCTTCTGCTGATCGATTTCCTCGCGCAGGCGACCCTTTTCTTTTAGATATTCTTCCAGCGAACTCTCGCGCAGGATGTCGCGGCCTTCCATTGAAAAGTGAACCTGCGTCGCGGCCAGTTGATATTGCTCGTTGGTCTTACTCACCACGGCGCCAGCGGCGACCCAAGGCTCATCAGAGTAACGAATGTCATAGGCATTGAAACCGGTACCACTTCCGACACGGCCCGCCCGCGCGCGACCGTATCCGAGATGAATCGTGATCACATCGTCGGGCTGGCCCGGCATAACCCAAACGGGCACGGGATTGCTGATCGTGCGATCGCGATGCGTCAACTTGATCGTGTCGACGAAAGCTTCGCCGCCCTTCTTCTCTTTCTCATAATTTGGCGACGACACTCCCATCTTCTTCGCCGTGTTCGGACTAACAAGCGCGACGTTGTCCCAAGTAAGTTTCGTCAGAGGCTTCGGCAACTCCTGCAACCAGCCGTTGTTGGCGAAGCGGCCGTCGAAGATGGTTGGGTCGGGCCGAAAGATGAGATCATAAGAATTCGCCGGTGGCGTGATCTGGAAATCGGAGACGTGTAGCGAAGAAGCCCAGTCCGATTTCAGCGAGACGGTCTTCACCGGCAGCGCCGTGTTCGGAACAAACCCATCATGCAGACACTTCCGCCACCATGATTCGAAGTCCGTCGCAGCGCTTGGCGTCTTCGGACTACTCGCGGGCGCTACCCGGTCGCTACCGCTCGCGGTACTGACACTTTGCGCCTGCGTTCGCCAGTAATCGCGAACAATGTCGTAAGTCTTCCGATCGTAGTTGTCGCCGAACAACGCAAGCATTTCCTGCGCCGTCTTTCCTTCGTACAGCGGAGCAATCAGCGGCTGCACAATCGTGACCGTCCCATCGTAAGAACGCGCATCGCCCCACGATTCCAGATAGTGCGCCGCGTTGATGTGCCAGTGACAGATATCGGAAGTTTCGTTGTTGTAAAGACTGAGATGCGCGCGCAGCTTAACTTTCTCAAGCCGATTGAAATCCAGCCTAAGATCGACGGGCGTGTTGTAAGCCGGATTGCCGCCGATGATGATCAGCGTGCCGACTTTGCCAGCATCGATGTCATTAACAAGTTCGCGCAGCGACTGACTTTGATCGATTGAGTTGGCTTCGATGGGATCGGTGTAGAAGACCGTTTGGCCAACATTGCGCAGCGCATCGTTCATGGCGTGCGCGAGTGCATGAATGATTGGGTCTTGATCGTCACCGGCAATCACGATCGACACGCCTAGGTGTTCCTTTAAGTCACGTTCGATCGATTGAATCCACCGCGGAAATAGGCCTGCTGGTTGCAACTGCGGATTTGCGTTACCGGGGAGTCTTTCTGCTTTGGCAAGGCGCTTGAAGGTTTCCGCCATCTCGAGGAACAGTGACCGAAGATTGTTGTCGGGAGGCATACCAAGCATATTCAGCGCGAGAAAAGCTGCTACCGCTGCAGACTCACCCGGCTTTACAGAAAAGTGGTGGTCGGCGTTTGCGCCGGTCGTTGTTGGGGTGCTCTCAACAACGTACAAGCGGCTCATTTCCTGCTCGGCTTCATCGAAACGCGAGTTGGCAGCTTGCGCTACATCACGTCGCTTTGCCGCGTAATCACGCGCGTACCGAAGCGCGCCGGGCATGGCCGAAAGAAAATCTGAACCGAGCGACAAGATGCGATCTGCTTTGCTGAAGTCGTAGATCGTGTTCACGTCCTGGCCGAAAGCCATGATCGCGCCGGCGCGCGCGTTGTCGCGATTGACGGGTTCGTACTGATGCCACTTCGCTTCGGGAAAGTCGGTGAGGATCTGTTTCATCTGCGCGGCCAATGTCGGCGAAGTGATGGTTTCGGTCAGAAAGCGCAGGCCCGCGCCTTTCCTGGCTTTCAATCCATCGCCTTATTTATCGATCGAACCGCGAATCTCCGCGACGAAAGCTGACCATGGACGTGTCTCTCCGCGATAGAGCGGTGTCTGCGAACGATCGGGGTCGTAAAGCGTCAGAATCGATGCCTGCGAAAAGATGTCGGTGGCAGTCGAGCCTTTATCGCTCGGATCGCCGCTGCGATTGTTCGGATGATCGGGATTGCCTTCGATCTTTGTGGGCCGTCCTTCGTTGCTGCGCACCAGCAGAGGCGTAGCGATGCCGCCGAGCGAGAATGCCGTTGCGAAGTAGAGACCTTTGCCCGGAGTTTCTTCTTCCGGTTGCTTAACGTAAGGAATAACTTTCTCGGGCGGTTGAATTACACAACCGCTCAAGCCGGCGAGGGCTAGCGACGCGCCCATTAATTTCAAGAACGTGCGGCGCTCGACGGGATCGTTCCATTCTTCAGCCTGCTGTGGGAATTCGCGACGAATAAATTCTTCGAGAATTGGTGAGTCGGCGAGTTCTTCAAGACTGCGCCAGTACTCCCTGGGTACGCGGGCCTCCGGCCCGCCCTTCTTGTCGGACGCGAGAATCCGATCTCGCAGGATCTTAAAGTTTATGTGGCGGTCTTGACTCATTGAATTCAGAGCAGGCCGGAGGCCTGCGTACCCAGGGTCACCGATGACAAGTCGAACAGCTTGTCAAAACATTCGCTCCCTGAATGTGAAAAGTCTTAACCAGTTCGATCCCTTTATTCTTTTGGTCCGCAGGCGGTCGCCATTCCATATCGAAAACTTTCTCTTTCGGTCGCACGAAGTTTTCCGGCTTGCGATGACATTCGAGGCACCACTCCATTTGCAGCGACTGCGCTTGCGACACGACGGGCATCTGATCGATGCGGCCGTGGCAAGTCGAACAGCCGACCCCTTTCGCGATATGAATCGAGTGATTGAAGTAAGCGAAGTCCGGCAGATCGTGCACGCGCACCCACTCCAACGGCTTACCTGATTTGAAACTTGCCCGCACCGGTTCCAGGTAAGGACTGTCGGCCCAAATCTGTTTGTGGCAGTTCATACAAACGGCGGTCGAAGGCATGCCCGCCGACGCCGCGGTTTCAACCGACGTGTGGCAATAGCGACAATCGATGCCTTCGCCGCCCACATGGTGCGCGTGGCTGAACTGCACCGGCTGCTCGATGTTGGCGTTCGCGCCCGTCACGAAATCCGACCGCATCAGCAGCATGACCAGCCAGCCGAGCAGGGCGACGGTGGCCAGCACGATGAAGAGGCTGGCGCGGGCGATGGCGTTCGCACTACGAGGAAAGATCTGACTCATACGACGGGGCTATCTGCGCCGGAGCCTGCATGCAGGACGGGAGCCAAATTCTCGCGAGGGCGCGTGGTCGCGCGCGCAGTGCTCCACCCCGGAGCAGCCCGACACGTCGGCGACCCTCGTCGCCAAGAACGCGACGCAATCTATCATCGATCCTGGGATTTTCAGAAGGGGCGTTCCCATTATTGTGGCTCGCCCCACTGTCGGGCCCATTATGTGAAACCTTTCACAAGGATGTCAACGCACAGCGACGTGCGGTGCGTGCGCGCCACCACCCACGCTCGGGTCGCGACAGTGCCGGGGCGTGAAAATGCGGGCGGGAGTTGCAGCGCGGACGACCGGGCCGCCGCGGACGAGGAGGCTGCGGCGAGGCCGCTAGTGGTCGGGCATTTCCGCCAGCCAGCGCGTCACTTGTTCCTGCTGCGGACCGTTCGCGGCACGATACGCGTCCGCGTACCGTTGGGCGCGGCGGCGGTCGTCGTCGATCGAGACGATCGGCTGCTTCGCGATCAGCGCGTCGTGCAGCAGGCGAATGCCCGTAAACAGCATGTCGGGGTCGGCCTGTGTGGGCGCTTGGGCCGGAGCCTGTGCGGCAGCTTGCGAGGGAAGCGGCGGCGCGGCCGCCTGCGAGGACGCCTGGGATGGAGCGGCGAGCAAGCGATCGATCGCGGCCGCCGGATCCTC
>Ga0137369_10006232_pt1 | contig 12071 bp, 11 predicted proteins | sample SagtaG_12_FD_104918 | JGI IMG/M metagenome (GOLD analysis project Ga0137369, IMG submission 104918) | Vadose zone soil microbial communities from Sagehorn Ranch, Mendocino, California, USA - Sage1_L_113_16 metaG | ecosystem: Environmental > Terrestrial > Soil > Vadose zone | place: USA... | reverse complement strand
GGTGACACCCGGGGTGCCGCGCAGCGCCGACCCAGGGTCGCCGGCCGAGGCCGAGTCGACCGTGACGGTCGCGTCCTCGCGGTCGATCTGCCCGTACTGCAGGGTGAGCGCGTCGGAAAGGCTTGTCAGCATCAGGATCGACGAGAGCATCAGCACCATCGCGAGGACTGTTCCGAGCATCGTGGCCAGTGTCCGGCGGATGCTCCGGAAGACATCCCGGAGAGCCATCCGGCCGGTGACCGGGATCCAGCGCAGGGTGGCGACCATCCGGCTCCACCGGCCCGGTGGCCGGCTGACGATCTCGTTGCGCATGGCATCGGCCGGCGTGGTGCGCGCGGCGGCGATCGCCGGCGCCGCGGAGCCCGCCAGCCCGACGAGCACCCCGAAGGCGAGACCGATGACGTCGAGGTCGGCGTGCCGCGCGACGATCGTGTCCGGGATACCGAGGGCGCCGGTGTAGGCGGTGGTCACCGCTCTGGTGCCGACGATGCCGAGCGCGGTCCCGGCCAGCGCGCCGAGGAGTCCGACCAGCGTGCCCTGCTGCAGGTAGTGGCGGACGAGTCTGCCGCGCCTGGCGCCCGAGGCCATCAGGGTGCCGATGATCGGACGTTCGGCCAGGACGCGCCGCGCCAGCAAGACGTACGACGCCACCGCCGCCGCGCTCAGGAAGAGCAGCGGGAACGCGACCGACAGCTCGGAGAACCCGTTGAGGTCCTCGTGCAGCGTGGCGTTCGAGGCCTGGTCGGCCTGCGTCGTCACGTCGGTGGCCCCGGCATCGCGCATCGCACCCTCCACTGCGCCCGCGTCGCCTCCGGGCGCGCTGGACGCGAGTCTGACGAGCACCTGGTCGGGGCCGGTGCCGGCCCACTGCCGCGCCGTCTGTTCGGGCGCGAACAGTACGGCGAACGCGTGCGGGTCGCCGAGCACGTCCTGCCTGCTCCGGGCGGGCCACAGGTACTCCGGCGATCGGGCGATGCCGCGGATCGTTGCCTCGCGCCAGCCCGCCGGGCTGAAGATCCGGACGGTGTCGCCTGCTGTGAGGCCGAAGGTGCGGGCGGCGTGGCGTTCGACGAGAACGCCATTGGGATCGTTGCGGCTGAGGCCTTCGCCGCTGCTCACGCTGATGGCGTCGACAGCGGCCGGCGCGCTCGACGGCAGCCCGATCACGCGGCCGAGGAGCTTGGTGTCCTGGATCGACATCGGGATGTCGGCCTGGGTCCTGGTGATCACCGTCGCCGCGCCCGCGTGCCGCGCGGCCCGCGCGACCTCCTCGGCGTCGCCGCCGGCGGCCACGAGGTCGGCGAACTGCAGGCGGTCGTAGGTGAACCCGTACGACGTGCTCAGGTTGCGGAACGCGCCGGCCGACGCGATGAACAGCGCGACCCCGAGCATGACGGTGACTCCGACGGCGACGACCTGGGCACGCTGCCTCCGCAGGTCTCGCAACGTCTTGTGGGTCAGGGCACGCATGGCGATCACCACGCCACATCGGCGGCGTCGACGGGGCGCGGATTCGTCCGAACCGTCTCGATCCGGCCGTCGACCATGGTCACCACCTGATCTGCGATCTGGGCGACCGACGCGTTGTGGGTCACGGCGACGACGGTTCGTCCTTCGTGGTTGAGCCGTTGCAGGAGCCGCAGGATCTGACGGCCGGTGGCGAGGTCCAGCGCGCCTGTCGGTTCGTCGGCCAGTAGCAGGTCTGGGCCGGTGGCCATCGCCCGGGCGACCGCGACCCGTTGCTGCTGACCACCCGACAGCTGAGCGGGGAAGTGGTCCATCCGCTCGGCAAGCCCGACCGCCTGGAGAAGTCCCGGCACCGTTGTCCGGTCGCCGCGTCCGGTCAGCTCGATGATGACCTCGACGTTCTCGCGTGCGGTCAGGGTGGGGATCAGGTTGAAGAACTGGAAGACGAAACCGACATGGTCGCGGCGGAAGTCCGACAGGCCGGACGGCTTCTGACCCGAGATCCGTTCGCCCGCGACCGTCACGATCCCGTCGGAGGCGGACTCGATCCCGCCGATGATGTTGAGCAGGGTCGTCTTGCCGGAGCCACTCGGCCCGAGTATCACGACGAGCTCGCCGCGCTCGATCTCGAGGTCGACGCCACGAAGCGCCTGTACCGCGCCGTCGCCCTCGCCGTAGACCTTGGTGACACCCCGCAGCGACACCCCGTCGCTCGTGGCCTGTTGTTCGGTTCTCGTGGGCATCACGAAGCCTCCGTGGTGAAGACGCCCTCGGTGTAGGCGGTGACGACCTCCGCGGCCCAGCGGCGCATGCCGTCAGGGCTCAGCGGATCGATCCCGAGGACGTCGGTGAGGTGGTCGCGAAGCAGAACCAGCGCGAGATCGTTGATCAGCAGGAACGCCGTTCGCACCGGCGGGTCCGTCGTCGGTCTCATCACGCCGGCGGCGACCAGCTGTCCGGTCATCGCCACGCTCGCCGAGAACCAGCCCTGGAACAGTGCCCGGCCGGTTCTGTCGCCTGCCAGCAGGAGCCGCCTGAGATAGGCCGGCACGGGTGAGCCTTCAGGTAGCGCCCTGAGCATCAGGTCGGCGAGCCCGCCCGCAGCGTCGGGTCCAGCCGACAGGGCCGACGGATCCGCCACGACCGCGTCGAACATCTCGTCGAAGACGCCGGCCACGTGACCGTCGACCGCGGCGCGCAAGCCCTCCTTGGAGCCGTAGTGGTGCACGACGAGTGCGGGTGACACGCCCGCCGCCGCAGCGATCTCCCGCACGGTGACCGCATCCGGACCCTTGGCTGCGAACAGCTCCAGAGCACAGTCGCGGATCCGGGCGCGGGCGGTGAGATCCGAGGACGCGGCTGAACGCACGTTTAGCACACTAAACAAACGTTCAGTACGATGGCAAGCCCCGGTTCCGACCAGGGGGCGCTACTCGGCCGCGGGGCCCGGAGTGCTTCGAACTGCGTAGACCGCTGCTTCGGCCCGGCTGCGCAGGCCGAGCTTGGCCACGATGTTGCTGACGTGGTTGCCGGCCGTCTTGACGCTGATGTACAGGCGGTCGGCGAGCTCGGCATTGGTCAGGCCCTCGGCGAGCAGGTCGAGGACCTCCCGTTCTCGCTTGCTCAGCGATCCGTATCCCTTGGGCCCGGTGCGGGTGCGCCCGCCAAGTCTGCGCAGCAGCGCCGCAGCGGCGTCGGCTTCCCGGACGGCGGAGAGCTGTTCGAGTGTCACGAGTGCGGTGTGCGCCTCGCTCATGGCTGTGTCGGGTTCGGCGGTGGCGAGGGCTTCGGCGAGCAGTATGCGTGTGCGTGCCACGCCGAGCGGCAGGTTCAGTGAGGTGTAGAGCTCGAGTGCTCGCTCGAGCGTGGTCCGCGTCGAAGGGTCTCCCTCGGCGAGGGCGACTCTGCCGAGAGCGCGCGCCGCCTCGGCGTCGACCCGCGGCAGGTACGCGGTCGCTGCCAGACGAGCGAGACGGTCGGCCGCGGCGCGAGCGTCGACGGGGTCGCCCTGGGCCAGCCTGACCTCGACCAGTTGCGCGAGGTACGGCACGGACAGCAGGCTGTCGGACCCCAGCGCGGTCAGCCGGCCTTCGAGCAGAGCGGTGGCGACCGCGTGTTCGCCGGTGGCGAGTGCGAGTGCGACTCGGGGCACGACGGTCTCAGGCAGTGCCTCGTACCCCTCCATGAGTCGTTCGGCTTCCTCGTACCGGCCCTGCAGGATCCGCAGTTCCGCCAGCTTGGCCGCGGGGTGTACGCAGCGGGCCCGGTGACCGCTCTCGGTGAGCTTCCGCAGCGCCCCGATCAGCTCGCGCTCGGCCGCCTTCAGATGTCCGCCGCGCGCCATCAGCTCGCCGCAGCAGGTGCCGCAGAACGCGACGAGTGAGCCGTGGCTGTTGCGACGCATGAAGTCGGTGAGGACGCCGGACCACTGGCCGAGCCTGCCGTCGTCGCCGATCAGCTCGATGGCGGCGAACAGGTCGCAGGCGGTTTCGCCGAACGTCTCTGGCGTGGCCGCCTCGCCACCGGTCGCGGCGGCCATCGCTTCGTCGAGATGCCGAACGCCCTCCTCGACCCGGCTCGCGCAGACCAGTGCCCGGCCGAACCGAGCCAGGGCCCGGATCTCCAGATCCGGATCGTGGTGCGTCTGGGCCAGATCGAGGGCCTCGGTAGCGTGCCGCCCGACCTCGGCCGGGTCGACCGCGCGCGCCGCGCGGGTCAGTGCCAGCCAGCCGTGTTCGGCACGCGGGCTCGCGTCCGCGAGCAGTCGCTCGGCGCGGGCCAGCCACCCGTTGGCCGCCGCGCTGTTTCCGTGCACCGCCTGGTACTCGCCGGAGAGCCACAGTGCGATCCGCGCGGCGCGGTCCACCTCCGCGCGGCGGCGATACGCGACGTACGCCTGCTCCCGCCGGGCGATGGCTTCGCCCGGCTCACCCAGCCACCACAGCGCCCGGCTGAGGCCTTCGAGCGCCTCAGGGGTCGCGCTGTCTGCGAGCGCCGCCTCGTACGCCTCCCGGGCGGCGCCCCACTCGCCGCCGCGGAGCGCGGCTGCGCCGGAATCGAGCAGACCGGTGGTCACGCGGCCATTATCGGCCCGGGTCGGCCAGGGCGGGACGGAAACGAGAACCGTAATAGGGAGTTCTCCCCATCCTCCGCGGCGCGCTCCGGCGCACGCTCAGGGTCAAGAAACGAGCGAAGGAGAACGAGATGCTGCTCGAACAGTTTCGGAAGTACACAGAGGCCGGGGACTTCGACGCACTGGCAGACCTGTACGCCGAGGACGCGCTCCTCGACGCGAACGTGCCGGCGTGGCGGTTCCAGCGGCGGGGGCGCGCCGAGATTCGCGACCAGTACTCCCAGTGGTACCCGAGGGGAGGCGCGAACCTCGTCGAGTGGCGCGTGCAGCCGGCACCGTGGGGCGCGGTGGTGGAGCTCGCCGAGAAGTTCATCGCGGGGACGCCCAAGGAGTTGTACGCGCGCGCGATCGAGGTGCTGGTGATCGAGAGCGACCTGATCACCCAGCACACCGTCTACTGCACCGGGCCGTGGGACTCGGACACCGTTGCCCGGCACCAGGCCGTCGCCCCGATGGCACGGCCCTGACCCGAAGGAGACTTCTGATGAAGACGATCATCTTGATCGGCGCCCTCCTGGCGCCGCCACTGCTGCTCGCATCGCCCACTGTTGCCGACGCCCACGCCGGCCACACCAGCTGCCGGGATTTCGGGCAATTGGTCGCCTCCGAAGCACAGGCGAAGGTCCTGGCCGACGAGATGCGAAGCCTCACGCCCGGAACGGTCGACGACGTCGTACGCGTCATTCATCTCGGCGGCCAGCTCGACGGTGAGGAGGTTCCGGCGTTATGCACGACGTAGCTCCTCGCCGGCGCGTCCGAACAGCTCGAGTCTTGACCCTGGACCCAGGAACAGGGTCAAGACTCGAATCATGACCAGTACGGAGCGAACCGACCGAGGTAGCTGTGAAGCGACCGATTCACCCTGCACAGGCACAGGTCAGGAGCGGCACTATCGCTGGGGTCGACGGATCGGGCCCTGGGGCACGGTGAGCCGGGCGGCCGCGGGCACCGGCCTGGTCGTCTGGGGCCTCGCGGTACCGCACCGGCACCCCTGGCTGGACTTGCCTGGGGCGGGCTCGCGCTCGTGGGGCGCCCTCACTGGGCTCGTCATCATCCCTGTTGCGCTCACATTGGCCATCGCAGCGCGCGGACGATCCGCGCCGCGGCTCCACCTGAGCCACCGGGCGGCCTGGCTGGTGACTGCACTGGTGATCCTGCTGCTGCAGTTCGAGCCTGTAGCCGTCATGGTCAACATCGGTGGCACCTTGCTGCTGCTCGCGGCCCGGGGGCGCGGTGGCTGCGAGGTGCTCGCGATCCCGAACATGGTTCTCCGCCGGCGCGACTACCTGGTGTGTCTTCCCTTCACCACTCTCGACCACTGGGAGCGTCACCGACGACGAGCATCACCGGGACCGTCGCGCCCGGCGCCGAGCTGACCTTCACCCTCGACTGCACCTACAGCGGTCTCAATGACGGCGCCAAGGTCACCGCTGACCTGTCACGGCGTACACGACCAACGGCCTGACCCGTGAGGCATCCGGTAGCCCCGCACAGGTCTTCTTCACCGTCCAAGCCGACTAACCCGAGCGCACCGGTCCGCCAGACCGGATCGGAGGTGAAACTCGCTGCTACGCAGGAAAGGGGCCCTCAGCCGGCAGGTTGAGGGCCCCTGCCGGCTTACGTCGTGTGCTTGGCGAGCCAGGGGAGTACGACGTTGGCCAGCGGCGCCGGGTCCTCGATGTGGGCGAAGTGGTTTGTTCCTTCGAGGAGAACGAAGTCCGCACCCGGGATGGTGTCGACGAGTGCGTGCGCCCACTGGTCTGGCACAGGGTCCAGATCGGAGTGAACGACGAGCGCCGGGCACTGGATCCCGGCGAGCGTACCCATGGGGTCGATCGCTCCCAGCGACTTGAACATCCGTCCGCGTACGACGTCCAGATTGGCCGCCGTGATCTTGGTGAATCCGAGGTCCAGGTTCTCGATCGTCGCGCGCTCGCGGAAGCACTGGATGTAGCTGTTCAGCCAGTGACGCTCCACCGTCGCAGGGTCCTGGGCTTGGAACAGCGGCGACTCCTCGAGTGCCTTCATGGCGGCGTTGTCCTCAGGGGTCCGGCGTGCCGCCATCTCCCCGAAGTACTCCTTCTGCAACTCGGGACTCAACGGCGGGGCGGTGTTGAGCAAGACGACCGCTGAGGTGGACTCGGGACGGGACCCCGCGTACAGAGCGGCGATCGTCGCGCCGGCGGAGTGGCCGACCAGCGTGGCCCGCTCGATGCCGAGTGCGGCGCGGAGCGTGTCGAGGTCCTCGATCGCCCCGGCGAAGGAGACGTTGTCCGGATCGCCGAGCGGGGTGCCGCCGGTGCCGCGCTGGTCGTAGTACACGAGCTGGAACGTCTCGGCCCACGGGTCCAGCCCGCGCATGTACGTCGAACCCAGGCCCGGCCCGTGCACGACGATCAACGGCGTGCCCTCACCGACCACGGTGCACGCGACCTGCACGTCCCTGACCGGGATGGATGTCGTCTTCATTGCTCCTCCTTCATTCGCAGTTGAGAGGAGCGTGCGCCGGTGCCGAGCAGGAAGGATCGGGGAATTCCCCCGATCAGCGCCGGTGGGCGAGTGCTGCGGCCTCCGTCCGGGTCTTCACGCCGAACTTGCGCAGGATCGCGCCCACGTGGTGCTCGACGGTCTTGGCGCTCAGGTAGAGCCGCGTGCCGATCTCGCGGTTGGTGAGTCCCTGCGCCACCAGCCGCAGTACCTCCCGCTCCCGCTCGGTCAACAGGCCCACGTCCTTCGGCCCGGTGCGCCCCTTCACACCGAGCTCGCGAAGCATCGCGGCGGCCCGGTCAGCCTCGTGTCGCGCTCCGAGTCGCTCGAACGCGGTGAGCGCGGACCGGGCCTCGACGACCGCGAGGACCCCCGTCCGGCTGCTGAGTGCCGCGGCCAGCTCGAGCCGGGTACGCGCCTCCTCGTACGGCATCCGCAACCGGCCGAACACGTCGGCCGCACGCTCGAGGAGGTCGATCGCCTCGGGCGCCCCGGCGGCTCGTGCGACGCGACCGGCGGCCGCGACGGCGATCGCGGTCACCCGGGCGTTGCCGGTTCCGGCGGCCAGCGCCTCCATCTCTTCGGCAGTCGCTCCGGCCTGCTGCACGTCGCCGGCGGCAAGCCTTGCTTCGACGAGCTGCGCCAAGAGCGGCACCGCCAGCAACCCCGATCGGCTGATGACGGACAGCTGCCGATCGAGGAGCGCGACGGCGGCGGCTGCGTCGCCTCGTGCGAGTCGGATCGCGGCGTCGGCGCGGACGGCCGTCGGTGAGCCGCCGTACCCGACGAGCACCTCCTCGGCCTCCTCGATCCGTCCCTGGCCGATCCGCAACTGCGCCAGACGTACGGCTGGATCGACGCAACGGGTCCGGCGCCCGGTGCTGGCCAGCTCGGCGAGAGCGTGCACCAGCTCGTCCTCGGTCTCACCGGCTGATGTCAGCAGATCCGTCTCACAGGTGGGGCAGAAGTTGAGGAGCGGGAGTTCGTCGTGGCGCCGGACGTACCCCTCCACCACCTGCCCCCAATGGCGGACGCGATCCGTGTCGCCGGCCAGGTCGCAGGCCAGGATGAGGCTGCAGCAGGTCCGCGCCACCGCCTCATGGGTGGCCGCCTCCTCGCCGGTCGCCGCCGCCATGGCTTCATCGACGTGGGCCAGACCCTCGTCGACCTGACCGAGCGCGATCTCGGTCAGTCCCAGCTGAGACAGCGCCGCGAGCTCGAGATCCGGATCGTCGAGCCGGCGAGCCAGCTCCAGCGCGGATCCGGCATGACCTGCCCCGAGCGCGGGATCCAGACAACGCTCCGCCCTGGCCAGCTCGAGATAGCCCCGCTCGGGAATCTCGTCCTGCCCGGCCAGCAGATGTTCCGCGCGCGCCATCCACCCGTCGGCGGCGGGTTCGTTGCCGTGCACAACGGAATACTCATGGACGAGCCACAGCGCGATCCGCACCGCGCGCGGCACATCCCCCGCACGGCGAAACAGCCCGTACGCCTGCACACGCGCCTCGATGGCTTCCGCCGGCCGGTCCAACCACCACAACGCACGCGCCAGGCCGTCGAACCCTTCGGCCGATCTCTCCTGCGCCAACGCGGCCGCGAAGCTCTCCCGAGCGCGCTCCCACGCACCCTGAGACAACGCCTGACCGCCTTCGGCGATCAGGCCATCGACACCGCTTGGTACGGCGGAACTCGCCGCGCTCACACTTCGGATGGTCGCACCAAACCGTCATCGGCGGAACACGCGTCAACTCGTACGACTGGGGCTCGCGAGGGTCAGGCCGCGAGCGCTGCCAAGACGGCGGCCTCCAGATCGGCCAGCGGCACTCCAGGACCGGAGGCGATGTCGCGGAGGTCGGCGAACGCCCGCGCGCGGTCGGCGTCGCCGAGGTCCAGCAGCTCCAGCAGCGGAGCGGGATCCCAGTCGGCGTGGACCAGGCACTGGAAGCGGGCGCCAGCCCGGGTCCGCCGCTGGGAGATGCCGACCACCTTGCGGCCGGCGATCGTCACCTCGCCGGGGCCGAGTGCGCCGAAGCAGACCAGCTTCCCCCAGGCCGTCCGTTGCAGATGGCCGCGGTAGACCTCGGACGAGGGCAGCGCCGACGCCCACAGCTCGCCGAGCCAGTACGACGAGGTGCCGACGTCGTCGGTCCAGCGCGGGTCGTGCCGGGGGAGCAGAATGTCGATCCACAGGCACCGGTCGGGCACGAGGTACACGGCGCCGCCGCCGCTGTTGCGTCGTACGACGTCGACGTCCGGGCCGGCCACGGTCCGCTGATTGCGTTGCGAGCTGCCCAGCACCAGGGCCTGGCGCTCGACCTCGAAGACCCACGCCTCGGCGGTCTCCAGCGGTTCCGGAATGCCACGGGCGTGGAACTCCGCGGCCGAGCCGTGCCAGCGCTGGACGATCACGGACCATCCTTTCGAGCGATGCCGCGTTGCCGGTGGCAAGCGTAGTCTCCGGGCATGACCGCTGACCTGAGTCGCCGCACCGCGCGGGAGGTGCTGGACGACCATCTGAACATCGCGAACGAGTGGGTGGGCGCGGATCTCGAGGAGGTGCTGCGGGCGGACCTGGAGCGCAACGTCTCCGAGGACGTCGTGATCCTGATCAAACCGTGGCACGTTCCGCGGCTACGACGGGGTCAGGGAACTCGCCCGGATGCTGGGCGAGGAACTGCCGGAGCACAACGCCTTCGAGTACACGCACGTGGCCGCCGACGGGCGGATGGGTCTGCTGGAGTGGACGTACGAGGACTCGACCGTGCGGGTGCGCGACGGCGTCGACTCCTACTTGATCGAGAACGGCAAGATCGTCGCCCAGACGATCCACTACACCCTCGAGCAGCTGTAGCGCGGTTGCCGCGCGTCCGCGGTCACGTCTCGTTGGGCGATGGTTCACAGCGTCAAATTGGTCGAGAAGGCTGCCGGGTCGTGGCAACTACTCGGGCCGCTGAGGTATCTACTAGTTGTAGATGAGCCGGCGCTGCACGGCAGGCATGGTGCCTGCCGGGTGGGTCTGTCGGGCGCCGCTCAGGGCCCGGGGAGGGATCGTGGCCCGCTGGGTCTCCGGCTACCCAGGCACGTCGTCAGCGACGCCCGAGGGCGCACTGCAGTGCGCCCGGCACGAAGAGGGAAGGACCATGAGACTTGCACGTCTACGCTGCGCGGCCGTTGCCGAACTGGTGATCGCGACCGTGGTGAACGCCGGTGGTTCGGCGTACGCCGCTGCGCCGAGCAACGACACCTACCCGGGGAGGGTGGTCGTCGGTGCGCTGCCGTTCTCGGCAACCCTCGACACTACCGAGGCGACCACCGACGCCGACGACGCCGAACTGAATGCCAACTGTGGGGCGCCGGCCACCGACGCAAGCGTCTGGTACCAGCACACGGCCGCGACGGACAGCGGCCTGGTCGCCGACATGTCCACGTCGTCGTACCCGGCCGGGGCGATCGTCGCCACCGGCGCTCCCGGCGCCTGGACCGTCGTGGCCTGCGCGCCTGGTGCGGTGGGCTGGAGCGCGATCGCGGGTGAGACCTACACCATCCTGGTCTTCGACGACCAGTCCGACGGCGGGGGCAACGGCGGCACGCTGAATCTCACGATCGACGTCGCGCCACCGCCGCCGTCCATCGACGTGACCGTCGACCCGACCGCCCGGTTCACCCGCACCGGTTCGGCGATCGTGACCGGCACGGTGACGTGTGACAGCACCGCGGTGTTCGCTTTCCTCGAGACCGAGCTGTCGCAGACCGTCGGCCGGTTCGTGGTCCGCGGGTTCAGCGGGACCGACATCACCTGTGACGGGACGACCCGGCCCTGGAGCCTCGAGATCATCGCGGACAACGGCACGTTCGCCGGTGGCAAGGCGGCGAGCGTGACCTTCGCGGTGGCGTGCGGCACCTTCGAGTGCGGCACCGACTTCGAGGAGCGCGTCGTGCTCCTGATCGGCCGGAGGGGCTGAGGACGATGCATCGGAGACGCTCGACCGTGCTGGTCGCGGCGGTGATCCTCGCGACCAGCACGACGGCGGCACGTTCGGCGGCTGCAAGCACACCGGACGGGGCGGTTCGCGGCTCGTACATCGTGACTCTCAGAGCCGGTGAACCGGGCGCGGTCGCGAACGAGCACGCGCGGCGGTACTCGGCGACCGTCGAGCACGTCTACCGCTTCGCACTGCACGGCTACGCCGCGGTGATGTCAGCCGCGGACGCGCGCCGGCTCGCAGCGGACCCAGCCGTCGCGCGGGTCGTGCCCGACGCGGTGGTGCACGCCGCCACCCAGACGGTGCCGCCCGGCATCGACCGGATCGACGCCGACGTGAGTTCCACGGCGGCCGGCAACGGCAAGGGTGCGGTCGACGTCGACATCGCGGTCATCGACACCGGCATCGACGCGAAGCATCCGGATCTCAACGTCGTGGGTGGTGTCAACTGCGTCCCCGGTAGCACGTCGTACGACGATCTGAACGGGCACGGCACGCACGTGGCCGGGATCGCGGCGGCGAAGGACAACCACGTCGGGGTGGTCGGGGTGGCGCCGGGTGCGCGGCTCTGGGCCGTCCGGGTGCTGACCAGCCAGGGCTCGGGCACGTTCTCGTCCATCATCTGCGGGGTCGACTGGGTGACGGCGCACGCCGGCACCATCGAGGTGGCCAACATGAGCCTCGGCGGTTCGGCGGCGGAGGGTTCGTGCGGTGACGGTGGGCTCCACCAGGCGATCTGCGCATCCGTCTCGGCCGGGGTGACCTATGCGGTTTCCGCGGGTAACGCGGCGGCGGACGCGGCCTTCTTCGTCCCGGCGTCGTACGACGAGGTCATCACGGTCTCCGCGATGACCGACTTCGACGGCGTACCGGGCGGCGTGGGTACACCGACCTGCCAGATCGGCACCGACGACGAGTTCGCGTTCTTCTCGAACTTCGGCGCGGACGTCGACCTGGTGGCGCCCGGCGTGTGCGTGCTGTCCACCTGGCGCGGTGGCGGT
>Ga0137369_10006231_pt1 | contig 12073 bp, 8 predicted proteins | sample SagtaG_12_FD_104918 | JGI IMG/M metagenome (GOLD analysis project Ga0137369, IMG submission 104918) | Vadose zone soil microbial communities from Sagehorn Ranch, Mendocino, California, USA - Sage1_L_113_16 metaG | ecosystem: Environmental > Terrestrial > Soil > Vadose zone | place: USA... | reverse complement strand
CCAAAGCGGCTGCCTCGCACAACACGCCGATCACCGTCGCGGCCGAGACGGGAGTCCTCGGGCTCGGCCTGCTGGCCTGGCTCGTCGCAGCCGCCGCGGCACTCGCGTTTCGCCCGCTCCGGATGACCTTCAACGGGCGTGCGCGTCTTGTCTTCGGGCTAGGGTTGGCCGCGATCGTGGTGCACAGCTGCTTCTACAACGCGCTGTTCGAGGACCCGATGTTCTGGGGTCTCCTCGGCCTCGCTGCGGCGGGCGCACGGGCGCGGGAGGAGGCGTTGTGATCCAGTCGTGGCGGCGTGTCCTCGTGCTCGCGCCGCACACGGACGACGGCGAGTTCGGCTGCGGCGGCACGACCGCCCGCCTGCTGGATGCAGGCGCGGACGTCCGCTACGTGGCCTTCTCGATCGCGACGCGCTCGCTGCCGGACGGGTTCCCGCCCGACACGCTCGCGCGCGAGGTGCGCGAGGCGACGACGGCGCTCGGCATCCCCGAGGCCAATCTGACCGTGCACGACCTCGACGTGCGGACGTTCCCGGTGCACCGGCAGGAGATCCTCGAGGCCTTGATCGAGATCTGGAACGAGTGGCAGCCCGACGTCGTCTTCCAGCCGAGCCTCCACGACGTCCACCAGGACCACCAGGTAGTCGCCGCCGAGGGCCTGCGCGCGTTCAAGCGGACGACCGTGCTCGGCTACGAGATCCCGTGGAACAACTTCGACTTCTCGTACGGGTGCTACGTCGCGCTCGAGCGGGAGCACGTCGAGCGGAAGGTCGCCGCGGTCGAGAAGTACGCGTCCCAGCATCACCGCCGCTACGCGAACGCGGAGTACATCTGGAACCTCGCGCGCGTCCACGGCACGAACGTGAACCGCGACTACGCCGAGGTGTTCCAGGTCTACCGGATCGTCGCCTGACTCCTTGCTTGGCGTGGCTCTGAGGTACGCGCGCCGCGCGTACGACCTCTTGAAGAGGCGCGGCCTCACGAAAGGCCCTCGAGCGCGACCGGCGGGCGCAAAGGTTGACTGCCCCGCGCGAGCAGAAGAACGTAAACGGCAAGAGCGCCGTCGAGATCCTCAGCAGCAAGAAGAAGTAGATGAGGGTCGACGCGCGCCCTCCACGCAGCGACGACGCTGCCCTCAATGACGCTCGCGCTGCTGACATTGCTCACCACGCGGCACGCAGAAACTCGCGTCTCGAGCCGGACACTGCTGACGATCTGCGATCACGTCTTCGCCCTGAGAGTGTGCGCCGACCCGGTGGCAAAGCCGTCCGCACTCGTTCCGCCGTTGAACACCTGTCCTAAATGCACATGTCCTTCTTGGACAACTTGACTCCAGTTTCGGACGCGTGAGATAGTCGTCGGCGCCGTCAACAGGTCGCGAGCGTCGAGCTCGCTGCGGCCGGTTAGCGCGCAACGTTCCGCTCCTCGCCACGTTCGAGGACACCAGGAGGCTGGCCCTGAGGCCGGCTTGAGCCGGAGGATTCCCATGCGCCGCTTTTCGCTTCGCGTTCCTCACGAACGGACCGATAACGGCGAAGGGCTTCGCCGACGATTCGCATCGCGAACCTTCAGAGTGCGAGCAGGCGCGACGGTCATCGGCCTCTCCTTCTTGGTGTTGTCGTCCTCGGTCGCAGCGGCAGGTTTCCTTCAGGTGACTCGTCAGGTCGCGAGCGTGCGTCGGCCTCATCGACGATGCTCCTGGCCTCGGGTCCGGTAACTGCCAGCGGGAATGAGATCACGGATCTCGTTCGCGCGGCCGGCGTGCAGGGCGACGGGCGTGCAGCGTCCGACTCGTCGTTTGGGATCTGGCAGGGAACGACCAACCTGCTTCGCAATGGGGGTTTTGAAACCGATGCATCTGACTGGTCCGGAATCAATGGCGCCACGGTCAGCCGCGACACCACGCAGGCGAAGTTCGGCTCAGCGTCGCTGAAGGTGGTCGCGCCCGCCAGGGGCGCTGGCGCACTATGCGGCGGCGGTGTCGTGGCCGTCTCGCCATCGACTCGCTACACCTTCTCGGCCTCGGTCTACGTGCCGGCCGCCGGCGGCAACCTGCAGCTGTTCTGGGACGAGAACGTCGGGCTCTCCTACAACAACACGAAGGCAGGACCGAACTACTCGCTCGTAGCAGGCTGGCAGCGCATCTCGATGAGCGCTACGACCTCCGCGTCCGTCACCTCAATCAACCCTCACGTGAAGGCGGGCGTCGGTGGTGCGGTCACGTTCTGGCTAGATGGCGTTCAGGTCGAGCAGGCACAGATCGCGCGGCCGTACGTCCAGACAAACGGCGCTAGCGCAAGCCGTGGCGCGGCCCGAGTCCAGTCCTCGGCCGACGTGCTCGACGAAACGCAGGGCTGGGTCGCCTTCCGCCTCCGCCTCGGGTGGGGCAACAGCGCCGAGCCGGGTTCCGGGACGGGAACGCCGACGCTCTTCGATTGGCGCGATGACGCCAGCCACCGCCTGACGCTTGCCTACGACGAAGCCTCGAATGCGTGGACCCTCCGCCGCACTGGCGGCGCCGGCACTGCGCTTTCAGTCGGCCGTAGCGTCAACAGCGGCGATCTCACCACCGTCGTGGCTGCCTGGACGGCAACGCAGCTGAAGCTATCGGTGAACGGATCCTCGTTCACGCCTCGAACGGATGCGAGCATCCCGATCCTCGCCGCGACCAGTTTCGACATCGGATCTCAGGCCGGCTCCGCGTTCACCGACGGAGACATCATCTGGATGGCCACTGGCACGGGCACGCTCACGGATAGCAATGCCACGACCCTCAACAACTTCGGCAACACCGACCCAACGCTCGGCCAGCTTCCCGGCAGCCCGACGCTTGCCTGGACCGCGGGCATCGCCCCTGCCAACACGCAGCAGCCGTCGATCACGGGTGTGCCTCAGCAGGATCTCACGCTTACAGCGAATCCGGGCGCATGGACCGGCACCGTGCCGATCAGCTATGCTTACCAGTGGCAACGCTGCAGCTCCGTGACCGCGTGCAGCGCTATCGCGGGCGCCACGGCTGTGTCCTACACCCCGACGAGCAGCGACGTCGGCTTCACGCTCACCGTCGTGTTGACTGCCAGCAATACAACCGGCAGCGCTACCGCGACCGTGCCGCAGACGACGACGGTGACGGATTCCTGGGAAGTCGCGCCTGGGTACACGGGGACGTCGTTCCAGAGCGAGGCGGAGGCGGCCGCGGCCGATCCCACCGACCCGCCGCTGCCTGTCCTGACGGTCCCGTCGTGGGTCAACCTCTACGACTGGCCGAACGGGCACGGCTACGTCGGCTGGCACAGCGCCACGTCCGCACCTGCCGGCGCCTACAGCTTCGATACGAATCTCGGCGGCAATCCGGGGCTCTGGCTCTGGCCGACCGGGGGGAAGCCCAATCAGTACACAGCGGACTACTACGCCGAGTGGACGTACACGGCGCCCGGCCCGACGCGCCTCTCGAGCGCCGTCCTCGACTTCTCCTATCGCAACAAGATGCTCGCGCACCACTGCATTCAGATCGGGTTCCGAACAGGCACGACGATCATCGACGAGCGCGAGTGGTGCAAGCCGGCGAAGCCGCCGGACAGCCAGCGGAACGTGCACGTCACGATCGTCGATCCCGCCGGTGACCCGACTTCGAAGGTGCTGTTCGTCAGGATCCGCGTCGATTGCCAGAACACGGACACGATTCCGTGCTCGAAGTACATCCCGCCGCTCGACCCGTTGCAGACGGCCGGGTACATCCGCGTCAAGAACGTCGAGATGATCCTCGTCGATGACGACGACCCGATCGTTCAGGCGTCGGGCCCCTTCGGCGAGCTCAACTACATCGCCGGCACCGACACCTACGACCTCTCGATCCAGGCGATCGACCACGGCTCCGGGGTCGTGCGAGCCTGGGCCGAGGATCAGCGCGGCACCGTGTTCGGGAGCGCCGACGCGCCGTGCGATCCGACGCACAAGACGCCGTCCCTCGACGCCCGGATCTGCCCGGAGGTCTTCGCACCCACCACCCAAGTGGACACGACATCGCTACCGGAAGGCCGCAGCGAGTTCGTGGCGAAGGCGACGGACATGGTCGACCACGTCGCGACGAGCGTGCCGTGGCACGTCTACGTCGATCGAACGGGGCCGAGCGCTGCCACCGACATCGGCGTCGAGAGCTACGACCGGGTGACGGGCAAGGCGACGGTCACGTGGAGCGCCGCGAGCGATCCTGATCTTCCCGATGGGTATCCGGGTTCCGGAGCCGGCGGGTACGACTATCGCTACCAGATCAACGGCGGCGCGTGGTCGGCCTGGACACCGACCGACGGAGCCGACGACGACACGATCACGGCCGGGTTCGAGCTGACGGTCGCCGTGGGCAGCACGATCGGCGTCGAGGTCCGCGGGCGGGACATCGTCGGCAACCTCGGCGCAGTCGCGAGCGCTTCCTTCGTCGTCACCGGCTCGGAAGTGGGCGACGAGCTCGCTACGGGTTCGACCATCACCGACTTCGGCGACGTGGTAAGCCCCTTCCAGACGCCCGTCTCCGAGCCCGACCGATTTAGCGACGAGGACCCGAGCGAGCTCTTCAGCGACCTGAACGGCTCCGTTCCCGACGCCGCGCCGTCGGCGTTCCAGCTCGGAGGCACGAGCACCGCCTTGGACTCCTTCGACTACAGCGGCGAGTGCGAGCTCGGTAAGCCGGAGAGCGCGCCGCCTGCGAGCGACGGCGCAGCGACGGGGAAGGCCCCCTCGGCGAACGTCTCGTGGGAGCAGTGGAAGAACTGCATCCACTTCACGAACGGCGACGGTCGCTGGACGATCTACAAGACCTGCAAGGACGAGACGTCGGCGAGCAAGGAGGCACGACGCGGCGTGGGCCCCGGCTACATCGCCGCGCTCACGAGCGGGGGCAGGAGGATCGTGTACGACTTCCGCACCCGCGACGGAAGTTCCGGCGGCGCCAAGGATTGGCGTGACGCTGACATCAGGCATCCCGGCAGCCTCGGAGCCGGGAACGGCGGGCTCGGCGCGTTCGAGGTGCAGTACGCACGCGGGGTGCTCGGCAACACCTGGGGCGCCGACTTCCGCAAGTGGACGGACCAGGACCGCCGCAATCCGAACTTCCGACTCCCGTCGTATGTCGCGCCCGACCAGCTTGGCCTCTACGACCCGCTCGCGGGACCTAACAACGACGGCGGACCGATCGGCGGCTCCGACGGCTACAAAGGCGGCGGTCAGCGACCCTTCTTCGGGGTCCTCAGCACGCGTATCTGCGAGCAGGCGCATCCAGGGTGGGGCGTCTTCGCGATCACGTCGTACAAGCCGCGGGCGAACGCGAACAGCGTCGACTACCAGATGGACGTCTGGCTTCGCGATCCCGAGGGAAACACCGGCTTCGGCCCGTCGACGTCGAAGAATGCCGTCGTCAAGATCACCTACTGGTACCGGTTCTACGCCTCCGAAGTCGCTTCCGTCATCCGCGTCCAGACACCGGGCGGAGTCGCCTCGAGCGGTGCAGGGATTCCCCTGTTCAAGGAGCCGAAGGTAGCGGCGACGGTTCGCGCGGAGGGCGACTACACCAAGATCGACGTCGGCGTCCTTCCAAACAACCAGGGGAGCGGATCATTCGTGTGGTCGGCGTACAAGGGCCAACGCGAGCAGCTCAATGCGAACCTGCAGACGTCACACGCCGACGCCAATGACCGGTTCCTCGTGCGCTGGAGTTCGAACGGGGATCCGTGCTCGCCGGTGCTCTGCTTGTCGGTCTGGATGAAGGGGCTGCCGAGCGAGAAGGTCAATCGCAGCTCGCCGTTCACGAAGACGCCGAACCCCCTGCTGTGGGAGAGCCGGTCGCCCAAGCCGGGCGCGAAGCCGAAGAAGTACGGGCTCGACGGGTGGGCCCTTCGCGCCGGCGAGATCGGTGTTTCGAGCAGCGCGTATCCGAACGACACCTCGGGCGATCACGTGGTCAGCACCTGCAAGGCCGAATACCGCGCGCGCACGCAGGATGCGAAGGGAGTCTGGCACAACGCCGGCGACTTGATCCTCCCGCGGTACGAGTATCCGGACCAGCCCCGCCCGTACACCTGGAAGCAGCTATCGACGATCAGTGCGAAGGTCCGAACCGACGGTCAGAACGTGCGACGCTGGGAGTTTGCCGGCTGGAAGGACTGGGCGCCAGGCGAGAAGGACGCGAGCGGCAAGCCGGTGGTCGTGAAGAACCTGCCGTATCGCGGCTCGAGCGTCATGTTCCACGCCTGGGAAGGAACCCGAGGGCCGAACGACTGCGAGCCTCTGATGGTTCCGCTCGGAAGCGAGGCGCGCAGCTGGTTCATGCTCGCGCGGTACTCGATCGGAGGTTCTGGCGACCTCATGAACCAGCGGCTGCCACCGAAGTAATCGAAGCTGGAGCCGTTGCTAGGGTGGCTTGATGGCTCGGATCGCGGTAGCCCTGCTGTTGTCCGTGCTCACCGCGGCGGTTCCCGGGGGTGCGGCAACGGCGGCATTCCCGGGCAAGAACGGGTTCGTTCTGTTCAACACGGTCTGGCCGTCGGCGCTGCAGTGGGGTGAGACGAGCTCTGCCGCGACGACGTCCGTCGTCTGCGGCGTGGATCAGGCTGGACACACTGCGAGATTCACCGCGACGGACAGGGGATTGCTTGCATCTCCGGGCGCCTGGTCTCGGGACGGCAAGATGCTGGCGTACGTCAAGCAGGTGGGCACGGATCGCTACTCCGTCGTCGTCACGACGCTGGCCGGCAGAGTCGTGCGCACGATCGACGATGCCTCCAGTCCCTCGTTCGCTCCTGACGGCTCGCGGCTCGCGTTCGAGCGTCCGTCGAAGATCGAGATCGCGATCGCCTCGCTCGCCGACGGCGCGATCCGGACCCTCGCGAAGGACGCTTCCTCGCCCGCGTGGGCGCCCGACGGATCGTCGATCGCGTTCTCGTCGCGAGAGGCGGGGCGTGCCGACATCTCCGTGATCGAGGCCGACGGATCAGCGCGCAGGCAGGTGACGACCACGGGCGACGCCCGGTACCCCTCGTGGTCTCCGGATGGGTCGAAGCTCGTGTTCTCGCGCGACGTGAGGGACGGCAGCGAGATCGCGATCGTCAACAGGGACGGCTCGGGTCCACGCGACGTCGCGCACGCCGACAGGCGACTCAGTTCCGCCACCTGGTCGCCCGACGGGAAAGCGGTAGCCTTCGTCGACGAGCGCGTGACGGCGATCGATCCGGATCGGCTGGGCAGCAAACGCGTCCTCTACCGGGGAGACTTCGTCGGCATCGTGGGGGATTGGCAACCCGTCGAGACGGCGACGAGTTCCCAGTCCTTGCCGCCGTGCATCCTCTGGGGGACGAAGAGGGGAGAGCGGTTCGTAGGGAGCCGGTGGGACGACGTGATAATCGGCCTCGGCGGCAACGACGTCTTGCGCGGCGGCGCAGGCGCCGACCAGATTGACGGCGGGGCGGGTGCCGACACGATGCTGGGCGGCGGCGGCGGCGACTACATCGACGGAGGCGACGGTCCCGACGTCATCGACGGAGGCCCTGGCCGAGACGTCGTCATCGGCGGCTACGGCAACGACAGCATCAACACTAGAGACGGTGTCCGGGACGTCGTCAACTGTGGTCGCGGCCAGGATCGAGTAGTCGCCGACGCCGATGATCTCGTCAAACGCAACTGCGAGCGCATCCTTCGCGGCTAGCAAATTCAGAGATCGTGTGCGGCTTCTTTGCTGGCAATCACCGGTGGGCCTTGCCCGGCGTGGAGATTTTCTCGGGCGCTGGCGGACTCCGGTAAACGCCGTTCGCAGCGACCGCCGCTACCTAATCGCTTTGCGACCGACCGAAAGAAGAGCTTGGCAACGGCCCAGGCTCGGGGACCACGCGACGCTCGACCTTCTCTACGAGCTCGAGGTGCAGGTCGAGCAGCCGGCGGAGGAACTCCGTGACGAGCAGGAGGTTGCCGTGCCGGTGAGGGAGCGAGTCGGCACGGGCCTCCACGGCGTCGAGCTGAGCCGAGAGCTCGGCGATGTCGTCTCGGAGCGTGCCGAGGCTCTCGCGCGTGGTCTCGTGCCCCACCAGGTCGGCGATCAGGAGACGGAGAAGCGTCTCGCTCTTGAGCGGAGTGAAGCGGAGGGGTGTCCGCGCGTACTCGCGTAGCGCCTCCAGCCCTTTCTCGGTCAGCGTGTACACGGTGCGTTCGCGCGTCTTGCCCGGCTCTGTCCGGGTCTCGAGGTAGCCGAGCTTGGCGAGCCGCTTCGGCTCCACGTAGTACTGGCTCTCTCCCGCCCAGTCGAGCATTCGGCCCTCGCGCGCCATCCGCCGCAGGTCGTGCGCCCCGGCGCCGTTGCGTCCGACGAGACCGAGGATCTCGTACGAGAACAGGCTCAGCTCATTGCTTGACATGGCTATGTTCCATAGCTTAAAACTACGGAACATAGTCTAATGGAAGGAGCGGTCATGACAACCACGAGCACCGCATCGGGTAGCGCCAGACGATGGGGGCCGGTGTGGGGAGCCCGCGCCGAGGACTGGGCGGAGATCGAGGATCTGCAGACTCCGACGTACGAGGAGGCGATCCGCCGCATCGGCATCGCTCCTGGACAGCGCGTGCTCGACGTCGGCTGCGGCTCGGGCACGTTCCTGCGCCTCGCCGCCGACCGGGGGGCGCAGGTGTTCGGCCTCGACGCCTCGGAGACGCTGCTCGAGATCGCCCGCCGCCGCGTGCCCGACGCAGACCTCCAGCTCGGCGACATGGAGCGTCTCCCCTACGAGGACGGCATGTTCGACCTCGTCGCCGGGTTCAACTCCTTCTTCTTCGCGGCCGACATGATCAGTGCGCTGCGCGAGGCAGGACGGGTGGCCAGGCCCGGTGCGCCTGTCGTGATTCAGGTCTGGGGACGGCCGGAGCGCTGCGACCTCACGGCGATGAAAAACGGCCTCGCGCCATTCCTGCCGCCGCCGCCGCCCTCACCCTCCCTCTGGGAGCCCGGCGTTCTGGAGGAGCTCGCCAGCTCAGCCGGGCTGACGCCTCGCAGCGCCTTCGACGCGAGCTGGGCTTACGACCTACCCGACGAGCGGACGCTTGCGCGACTGCTGCGGGCGGCTGCCAATGCGGAGCTGGCGGCGCGGACGGCGGGCGAGGAGGCAGTGCGTAGCGCGATCATCGACTCGCTCGCGCCGTATCGAACACCGAATGGGCGCTACTTGCTCGAGAACGAGTGGCACTACCTGATCGCGTCGGCGTAACCGAGATCAGGAGGGGCTGGCCACGCTCCTCTGGGCTTGCTCGACCTCGGACCAGACGTGGCACCCGGCGAGGTGGTCGTTGACGAGGCCGGCCGCCTCCATCGTCGAGTACACCGTCGTCGGTCCGACGAAGCGGAAGCCTGCCCGCTTCAGCTCCTTCGCCAGAGCGGCAGCTTCGCGCGGGGTCTCGAGGCCCTCGAAGGTCTCGATCGGCGGGCGCGCCGCAGGGCGATGGCTCCAGATCAGCTCGTGGAGCGGCGTCTGCTCGCGCAGCGCCAGCGTCGCGCGCGCGTTCGCGATCACCGCCTCGATCTTGCCTCGGTGACGAATCACGCCCGGGTCGCCAAGCAGCCGCTCGACGTCACCCTCGCCGAAACGGGCGACTGCATCCGGATCGAACTGCGCGAAGGCACGGCGGAGGGTCTCGCGCCGGTTCAGAATCAGCGTCCACGAGAGGCCGCTCTGCATGCCCTCCAGGCAGAGCCGCTCGAAGAGCCCTTGCTCGTCGGTGATCGGGCGGCCCCACTCCTCGTCGTGGTAGCGGCCCAGCAGCTCGTCACCGTCGCCGAAGCAGCGCATCAGGTTTCCGCGGGCACCGGCTCGCGCGCCGGGGCTCGTTCCGCGCGGATCACGAGCAGGGCGACGATGACTCCCACGGCCGCAAAGACGACGCCGACGAGGAAGCCGCGCTGGAACCCCTCGGTGAGGGCGTGTGGCCGGGGATCGCCCACCGCGAGCAGGTCGTCCGTGTGCGCTGTCGCGACCGCGGTGATGATCGCGACGCCGAGTGCGCCGCCGATCTGCTGGCTGGTGTTCAGGAGCCCGGACGCGAGCCCGGCCTGCGCTTGCGGAACGCCCTGCAGCGCCGCGATCGACACCGGCACGAACGAGAACCCGAGCCCGAGCCCGGTCAGCACGAAGCGCGGGAAGAGGTCGCTCCAGTAATGGCCCTCGACCGGGATGACCGTGAAGCTGAGGAGGCCGACGCCGGCTGTGACCATCCCGAACGCGAGCACCGGCTTGACGCCGACTCGCGTCACGAGCTGCGACGCGATGCCCGCGGCGACGATGACGGTGAGGGGCGTCGCGAGGTAGGCGACGCCCGTCTTCAGCGGCGAGTACTCGAGCACCTGCTGCATGTACAGCGTGAGCAGGAAGAAGAGGCCGAAGATCGACGCGCCCTGCGCGAGCCCGACGAGGTTCGCACCGGTCGGTGTCCGGTTGCGGAAGAAGCCAAGCGGCATCAGGGGATGCGATCCGCGCAGCTCGATGACGAGGAAGACAGCGAGCAGGACCACTGCGCCGATGAACTCGCCGATCGTGCGGCCCGAGGCCCAGCCGTACTCGTTCGCCTTGACAATCGCGAAGACGAGCAGCATCAGTCCGGCGGTGACCGTTACCGCGCCCGCGAGATCGAAGTCGCGGACGCTCCGCGCGACGCGGCGAGTGGCGGGAACGAGGAGCGGGGTGAGTGCGAAGGTGGCCGCGCCGACCGGAATGTTGACGAAGAAGATCCACTCCCAGCTCAGCGTGTCGACGAGGATCCCGCCGATCAGGACGCCTGCGGCCGCACCCCCGGCTGCGATTCCGCCCCAGATGCCGAGCGCCTTGTTTCGCTCGGCGCCTTCGTCGAAGAGGTCGGTGATGATCGAGAGGGTCGCCGGCGAGACGATCGCGGCGCCGACGCCCTGCACCGCGCGGGCGACGATCAGCCACGTGTCCGACTCGGCGAGCCCGCAGGAAAGGGATGCGAGCGTGAACAGGACGAGGCCGACCATGAACACGGGGCGACGCCCGAGCAGGTCGGCGGCGCGGCCACCGAGCAGGAGGAAACCGCCGAAGGTCAGCGTGTAGGCGCTCACGATCCACTGGAGGTCGTCCCGGGAGAAGCCCAGATCGACTTGGATCGTGGGCAGGGCGACGTTCACGATCGCGACGTCGAGCACGACCATGAACTGCGCGACGCACACGAGCGCGAGCGCGTACCAGCGGCGGGATCGGTCTACGAGCATCGTCTGGGCTCCTTTCTGCTCGCGAAAGGGCAATGCGGGTGACAACGCCTCGGGTCGAGTCATATTCCATCCGCTACAGTTTTAGCCATGGCTAAAACTCGCATAACCCGGCGGGCGCTGATCGCCGGGGCGGCGCCGATCGTGGCCGCTCCGGCACTCGCCAAGCTCGCTCTCGACGGCTCGGCGAGGGCCGCCGGGACGGGCGGGGCGGCGCACTCGAGCCACGAGCACGCCATGCTCGGGCATGCGGCGATGATCGGCGAGCAAGTCCCCGCGCCGGGCGGGCCGCACGACCTCGACGAGCTCACATACCCACCGCCGGCGCTCCCGTACCGGCCAGGGCGCGTGCGCGAGTACGAGCTGTTCGCGCGCGAGGTCGAGATCGAGGTCGCGCAGGGCGTCTTCTTCCCGGCCTGGGCCTACGGCACCGGCGTGACCGGCAGCGTCCCCGGGCCTGTGATCCGCGCAACCGAGGGCGACATCCTGCGGGTCAAGTTCACGAACGGCGGCACGCACCCGCACACGATCCACTTCCACGGGATCCACCCGTCGAACATGGACGGGGTCTTCGAGGTCGTCGGCGTCGGCGAGACGTTCACGTACGAGTTCGAGGCCACTCCGGCCGCGATGCACCTCTATCACTGCCACGCGACGCCGCTCAAGAAGCACATCCACAAGGGCCTCTACGGCGCGCTGATCATCGACCCGAAGGAGCCGCGCCCGCCGGCCCAGGAGCTCGTGCTGGTGATGAACGGCTTCGACACCGACGGCGACGGCGAGAACAACTTCTACACCGTCAACGGGAAGGCGTTCTACTACGCT
>Ga0137369_10006224_pt1 | contig 12083 bp, 13 predicted proteins | sample SagtaG_12_FD_104918 | JGI IMG/M metagenome (GOLD analysis project Ga0137369, IMG submission 104918) | Vadose zone soil microbial communities from Sagehorn Ranch, Mendocino, California, USA - Sage1_L_113_16 metaG | ecosystem: Environmental > Terrestrial > Soil > Vadose zone | place: USA... | reverse complement strand
GGTTATCGTAGGTATCAATCAGAAGGCGGCCCGCGCCGATGAAGTAACCATCTCCGGCTCTACGACCGGCAGTGTTACTGCGGTCCCGCAACTGACTTTCACCGGTAACGCGTTCTTTACCGGCACAACTGCGTTGGGCGTCGGCGCCTTGAGCGGCGCTAACAACTTGGGTTCGTTCTTTCTCAGCACGGCCCCGACCCAGGCATTGAGCGGCACGTTCACTTTGAACATCACCTTCACGGCTCCGACGGGAATCACGGGCGGACAGGGCACCACTTATACCGCGACGATCATCGGGAGTGTTTCGCCAAACATCGACCAGGGTGGCGTGAATATTCATTTCGCTTCACCAACACAAAGCTTCACCTTCAGCAACGCCAGTGGCTCCGGCAGCTTCTCACTGACCGTCGCTGATTTGTTCGTGGAGACTGGTCGCTCCGCAAACCTAACCGCCGGCATTACCGGGAGCCAGGCGCCCATTCCCGAACCGACAACGTTGCTGTTGTTGGGGACCGGCCTGACCGGAGTGGCTGCCAGGCTGCGCCAGAGGAAGCGAACGCGCAAAGAGAACCGATAAAACAAATTCGTACATACCTCCACTTGGAACTCAGCGGGCATAATGCCGAGCGCAAGGAAACTTGCTCTCGGCATTTTTTACCCTTTCTATGAGTTTCGCTATTACGGTTGAGCTTTAATTGATCGTCTCGACCAGCCCTGGCTACGGTTCAACTGTAGATAACTTTTCGAGTTAGGAATGTATTCGTTAGCATTGGCGTGTGGCGAACCAATGCCGGCGCGGTTGCCTTCAAACGCCGCGCAACAGTCTGAGAAAAGCTCGTTTCCGTCGGGATCATAAACGGTTATGTCTAAGGTTCCGGTAAACGACGCCCCCGACGCATCGAGGTTCACGGTCCCACGAACTCGATAATAATCCGTGAACTGAAGATGGTCGTCGAAGTCCTGTCCGTAATAGGTCAAGGTAAACTGTCGCTTGTTGCCCGTATTCTTCGTCCATAATCCCAGTTGGGGATTTCCCAGTGCGGGGAATTCTCCCCCTGATTGAGTGGCAATCAAGCTGCCGTCGCCGGCAAAAGTAAAGATGCCCTGGAACTGAGGCGGGCCGTCAGGCGGCGGTGTAGTCTTCGTGAGCCAAGTGCCGGTCAGGTCGTTGGTCCCGTTCGGCGTCTGTTGGCCAGAACACGGTTCGTCATTGCGGTCGCAACGCGCCACGTCGCCATTTCCATTCGCAGCCTGTTGCGTCGAGTTATTTTGGGCTAGCACAGAACTTTTCGTTGTCACAAAAGCCGCGCTAAAAAGCACGAGTGCCACGATCAACATTAACGTCTTGTATCTCATCTTTTCTCCTTTTTAATCTTTTTGTCGAGGTCCGATTTTGACCTTCACTATTAACGCGACAGGCATCGACGAAACCCGCCAACTTTTGCCGGACGATTAATTTTACGGACCAGAACAGCTCAAAGAGATGTGATTGACTAGAGGTTTTCTCGCGTATATTCTTTGGGCGTCTTCCGCAAGCCTTTGATTCAACCTCGAAATTGAAATGGACGACCCGGCGAATACAACTCTAGACATCACCGAGATGTTGCGTGAGTGGAGCGACGGAAAACGCGAAGCGTTAGACCATCTCTTGCCGCTCGTCTACGAAGAACTGCGCCGGCAGGCCGCACATTACTTGCGCCGCGAACGGCCCGACCACACATTACAGACGACGGCTCTAATTCACGAGGCCTACCTAAAACTGATTGACCAAAAAGACGTGAACTGGCAGAGCCGCGCACATTTCTTTGCCATCTCAGCCCAGGCGATGCGCAGAATCCTGGTCGATTACGCCCGGACCAAACACAGAGAGAAACGTGGCGGCGACGCCCTCAAACTACCTCTGGAAGAAGCGGCGGTAATGCCGTCAGAAGAGAAGAAAATCGACTTGATGGAGTTGGACGAAGCGCTCACGCGATTGGAAGATATTGACGAGCAGAAAGCTCGCATCGTCGAGCTGAGATATTTCAGCGGTCTAAGCACCGAAGAGACGGCGGCGGTGTTGCGCGTCTCAACCAGAACGGTTGAGCGCGGTTGGACCGTGGCTAAGGCTTGGCTGCGTCGCGAGATAAGCAAGTGAAGAACGACAGGTGGCAACGCGTCAATCAAATCTTTGAAGCGGCTTTAGAGTTCGCTGCGGAAGAGCGGCGAGCATTTGTCAGTGGAGCCTGCAATGGTGACGAGTCTCTTCGCCAGGATGTCGAATCGCTTCTCGCTGCGCATAATGAAGCGCAGAATTTTATGGAACGGCCAGCGGTCGCCGAAGTCGCAGAGGTCGTCTTAGACTTCAAGAAGCTTTTCAAGGGACAGAACGTCGGTCAATACAAAATCCTCAAAGAGATTGGCAAGGGTGGGCAAGGCGCGGTCTATCAGCCTCTCGACACCAAACTCAATCGAACCGTAGCGCTCAAGCTGCTGCCACCATTGCTGACTGTTAATGAAATCAATCGCAAACGCTTTCAGCGCGAGGCCCAGTTGGCTTCGGCCTTGGATCATCCCAACATCTGCACAATTCACGATTTGATCGAATTCGATGGCCTGCATTTTATCGTAATGCAGTTTGTCGCCGGTCGGAATATCCGCGAACTGGTTGGCGGTCATCCTTTGGATTTGATCAGCGCGGTTAAGATCGCGATCCAGGTCTGCGATGCTCTGGGGGCGGCCCACGCGCAAGGCATTATCCACCGCGACATCAAAGCTCAAAATGTCATCGTCACCGACAATGGCAAGGCAAAGATTCTCGATTTCGGACTAGCCAAGCTGACCCAGGAAAGTCCGGACGGAAGAGATCAAACCGAACTGACCGTGCAAGGCTCGCCCTACGGCACACCGACTTACGCCGCGCCAGAACAGTCCCGCGGCGAGCACGTTGACAATCGCGCTGATATTTTTTCGACCGGCATTTTGCTCTACGAGATGTTAACCGGCACGTGGGCCTTTCATGGCAAGACCGCAGTTGATGTCCGCCACGCAGTTTTGTATGAAACGCCGAAACCGATCGCTCAATTGCGCGGCGAGCAGATACCGGACAAACTCCAAGCGATCATAGATCGCGCCTTAGCGAAAGATCCGCGCGACCGGTTCCAGAACATTCTCGAAATGCGCGATGAATTAATCGCCGTGCTGCGCGAATCGCCGGAAGCCGAAAGCACCGAAACCACCCGCTTCCTGGAAGATTTCAGATCGTATATGCCCCGCCGGATTCGTGCTTGGAACAAGCCTGCAAAAGTTCTGTTGATGAGCACAGTAGTGCTCTGCCTGATCTTCGCGGGCCTTCTCACTTATAGTTTCATGCGATCCGCTGCGTCGAGAACGAGCGAGAGACCGATCGATTCGATTGCGGTGATGCCATTCGTAAATGCCGGCCAGGATCAAAACGCGGAGTATTTGTCTGACGGTATCACCGAGACTTTAATAAATCGACTCTCGCAAATTCCCAGCTTGCGAGTAATGTCGCGCAGCGCCGCGTTTCGCTATAAAGGCAAAGAGAGTGATGCGAAAACCGTCGGTAAGGAACTGAATGTTCGCACGGTTTTGAAAGGCGAGGTCAAGCAGATTGGCGATCAGATCAGTATCGACGTCGAACTAATCGATACCAGTGACGACCACCAAATCTGGGGCGATCAATACGTCCGCAAGTTTGCGGACATTCTGGCCATCCAACGCGAGATCGCACAGGAAATCTCGGGCAAACTTCGTTTGAAATTATCGGGTGCAGAGCAGCAGCAACTAACGAAGAACTTCACCGAAAGCGCCGACGCATATCAGCTTTACTTGAAAGGACGTTTTTATTGGAATAAGCGGACCGAAGAGAGCTACCAAAAAGCCATAGATTATTTTCAGCAAGCGATAGACAAAGACCCTAACTATGCGCTCGCTTACACCGGCCTGGCGGACGCCTACAGTTTTCTGAGCGGTCAGGGCATTCGCGCGCCAACTGAGGTTTTCCCTCTGGCGAAAGACGCAGCCAGCCGGGCGATGGCGCTCGACGATTCGCTGGCTGAAGCGCATTGCTCGTTGGGCTACATTAAGTTGTATTACGACTGGGACTGGAACGGCGCCGCTCAGGAGTACAGACGCGCCATTGAGTTGAACCCCAACTACGCCACCGCTCATCACGGCTACGCTTATTACCTGGCTTCGATGGAGCGGACGGAAGAAGCCATCGCCGAAATTAAGAAAGCGCAGGAACTCGACCCGCTTTCGCTCATCATCAACACCGACCATGGAGAGTTCTATTACTTTGCGCGCCGTCCGGATCAAGCCATCGAACAGTTACGCAAGGCGCTGGATTTGGATTCCAGTTTCGTTCGTGCTCACTTTCTCCTCGCCAGGGCATACGCACAAAAGGGACAGTGCAACCAGGCCATTGAAGAATTTCAACGAGCGAAGGCTCTTGACGCAAAAGTGGAGATGTTGGGCGGGCTCGGACAAGGGTACGCGTCATGCGGCAGGAAGGATGAGGCGCGCCGTGTTCTTAATGAGTTACTGGAGTTGTCAAAGCAGCATTACGTCTCGCCGCATTGGATAGCTTCGATTTACGCCGGCCTCGGCGAACGGGACGCGGCGTTTGAATGGCTGAACAAAGCCGTGGAACTGCGCTTCGGGCCATTGATCTACCTGAAGGTAAATCCCATCTGGGACAATTTGCGTTCTGATCCGCGCTTTCAAATTTTACTGTCGCGCGTGGGTCTCGTGACAGGCGGCATTGATAAGTCCGAGTGAACTTATTAATGCGTTAGCGCACGCTGCATTGCGGCGATGGAGTCGCGACGAAAGCGGGCTTGCAGCAGGCGGGTGATTGGATAGCCGATTCTGGCGAATACTGCGCGAGGCTTTGAGGCCGCGCGAATCTGATAACAAACTTCTTCTGAAGCAAGCGAGATCGAGACCTGAAAGATCTCTTCTCCCATTTCCGCATGATTCGTTAACGTCCCATATGCGAATCCAAAGCTGGTATCCTCCGACCCATCACCGACGCGGTACAAAACGCGGCATCCATTTAGCGACCAAAATCCAAGGTGATGAACCAGGATTGCAACCGTCGTTCCCGGTTCGATGGATGCATTCTTCGGAAAACTCTCCACCCAACCCAATTCAAAGTGTCGCCATTCGCGCAGGGCCAGCTTGGCTTGTTCGAACGTCCGCTGGCCCTGTCCAATCACGCCTAACGCTTTATCGATCTTGAAATCCGACGGGGACCGTTCCGCCAGGCCTATTGGTTCGTACGATAGCGGAAGATTAATTGATTGTTCGATGAACGCTTCGATTGCGCGCGCAGAAGGACGACGGATTAGAAGCACAGGATATTCAAAGTCGGTTACTCAATCAGAAATTTCAGCAAGCCCCGCGCGGCGAAAATACCGCCGATGCGCTCTTCGTCACCAAGTGACCGCGTAAGTAATTCCGAGCGAGCAGAGCGCATCTGTTCCGTGTGGAGTTGTTCGCGCTGGTATTCAATTTCCAGCTTCTCTTTTTGGCGAGCCATTTCCAATCCGCCGCCGCGAATGAACTCGACGATCTTGCTCAATTCCTGCGCGTCAAACCAAGTGCCGTGGCCTTTGCAAACGTCGACGATCACGCCAGAGCAATGAGCGAAGTTGATTCGATTCATCAACTGACCACACTGCGGACACGGAGCGTAGGAAATCTTGTTGGCGGCGTTGGCAATGTCTACCTGGCCCCCTGGCGCGGGAGACGCCAAGCCTAAGACAGCGGATTGCTGCTCGCGATCCGCGCAGATTTTCTCGAACGCAGATACTTCGACCCAAAGACCGGCGCATCGGTCGCATTCACGCATCGCCTCAGTGCCAATCGTGACCGAAGACATGTCGATTTTGCATCGTGGACACTTTAGGATGGAAAGTTGCGCAGCGGTTATCTTCGTCGCCGCGACGCCACAATGCGGACAGTGCTTACTGCCAATGAACATCATGCCAAAACACGATGGACAGGCGACGGTCGCGAGTTTCGATTCGCAGTATTGGCACTGCGGCGAATCGCTGGAGATCGCGGCGCCACAACTTGGGCAATTCAGCGTTTGTGCTTCCATTTATCGGCTTCGCACGAGCCAGCTCTAGCAGGCTGCTGAAAAAGTCCCCTCTCCCTCTGGGAGAGGGTTAGGGTGAGGGCTTACGTGCGAAAAAGTAAAAGAACAATTCATCTAACAAGTCCCCGTAGGCCCTCTCCCCCGCCCTCTCCCAAAGGGAGAGGGAGTTTTTCAGCAGCCTGCTAGAGTTGGCTGCTTACACGTCGTTGCTTATTGCGACTTTCCCGCAAACGACGCCAACAGGATCGCGATGGCGTCGATCGAATCGCGACGTACAGCGGCGGCGTCGGGATAATTATTGAGCATCATTGAGAAAACTAAATGCTCGCCTGCGGCTGTAGTTACGTAGCCTGACAAGGACGCAACCGAGCTGAGCGAACCGGTCTTCGCCCGTATGTTTCCTTCAGCAGGTGTGCCGCGCATCCGCGTGCGCAGCGTTCCGTCAACGCCGGCAATCGGCAAGGCATCGCGAAACTGCGCAAAGTAACGATGCCTGGTCATGAACGTCAGCAACTGCACCGTCGTGTTTGCCGAGATCAAATCGTTGCGCGAAAGGCCCGATCCGTCATTCAAGGCGATCTCGCTTTCGCCAACCCCGGCCTGACGCAAGAAACTCGAAACGATTGCCAAACCTGCGTCTTCATCGTCCCGGGTCCGTCCGTCAACGGCGATTGGAGGTTGAGTCTTGCCCAATGTTCGCAGAATCAGCTCGGTATACTGATTTTGGCTGGGCTTCAATGTATGGGTGGCGATCAAACTGAAGGGCGGTGATTGCAAGCTCGCGATCTCCACAGGCATCGGTGCCGGAGACGAAGCGGGAACTAAGCTGCCTCCCGAGCGAGCATTGACTGTCCGTAATCGCCCATCGATTTTCACGCCGCGTTTGATCAATGCATCGCGCAACATAGAAACGAATGCCAGCGCCGGATCGGGAAGGGCAACACCACCAATGAATCCGTTATCGCCGAGCGGCAAACTCCCGGTGAGCTCCAAGGTGTTCGCGCCCAGGCCCCGATAGATATGCAGATCGCTTCTGGGTCCTCGCGCCGAGGTTACAGCGTGATTCGCTATTGTCATGAACGATGCCGCGGGTGGCCCGGTGGTGGCAACTACCGGGAACCCAACGCTCTCACCCGGCTTTACGGTCAAGTCGAGCGCGTTGTCGTTGATAGTCAGCGCGCTTAACTGCGCGCCGTATGACCACGTCAAGTCTTCCCATTCCCAACCGCTGCCAACCGGCGCGCCATTGAAATAGCTTTCATCGCCGACGAGATCGCCTTTGACGCGTTTGACTCCCGCCGCCACGATGCGATCGGCGAGGTCGTTAATTCCTTTGAAATAATCGCCGTTGTTGAATCGCGCGGCTATCGAAGGATCGCCGCGGCCATAGGCAATCAAATCGCCTTTGATCTTGCCGTCCTCGGGTCTTTCTTTCGCGTAGACCGAGGTGATGAAGTGATAGTCGGGCGTGAGTCGATCGAATGCGGTGGCGACCGTGTAGAGTTTCATGTTCGACGCGGGCCGCACAAACTTGTTCGCATTCTGCTCGAAGACGATCTGATTAGTATCAAGCGAGACGATCTTGACTGCGAAGAATCCAGGTTCAAGCGCCGGTTGACGAACGATTTGCTCGATCTGCGATCTTAATTCCGCCAGCGTTCGCGGTGCGGCCGGCGTAGATCGTGCAGGAGAGATCCGCAGCGGCGGAATAGGAGAATCCAAAGGCTGTGGCGTTGCCGCCGGATCTGCCGGCAGGACCGTGCGTGGACGCTGTTGGTCCTGCGCCGAAATTGAAGGATGATGAAAGGTGGCCGTAGTCGAAACCACTAGTAAGAAGATGAGTATTCGTCTGAACATGGCTCTCAAATAGTGTTTAGAATCTCTTGCGCACTCGCGGTCGCGGTGCCAAGTTTACCGACAACAATTCCGGCCGCGTGATTTGCCAACACGGCTGCTTCCGACAACGACGCGCCCGCGGCCATTGCGGCGCCCAACATAGCAATCACCGTATCTCCGGCTCCGGTTACATCATAAACCTCGCGCGCGGCAGTGGCGACGAATACCGGATCGCGATTTCCTTCGACGAGCATCATACCGCGCTCGCCGCGCGTGATGAGCACCGCATCACAACCTAGCCGCGCGCGAATTTCTTTGGCCGCCCTTTGCAAAACGCCATCGGAGTCTTCTGCGAGATTTGTCACCCGTAGCGCTTCGTTATGATTTGGCGTGACCAGCGTCGCCGGACGATAAGCGTCGAAGTTTCGCAGCTTCGGATCGATCAAGACCGGCATCCGTCCGTACGCGAACGGCAAAACCTCCGCCAGCACCCGCCGTGTGATTACCCCCTTATCGTAGTCCGAGACGATTAAGGCGTGCGCTTTCTCGATGGCAGACTTCACTGCCGCAATTATCCGACCTTCTATTTCGCCGTTGACCGGCGCGCGCTGTTCACGGTCGGCTCGCACGACCATCTGATTGTGCGCGATGATACGAGTCTTAGTTGTCGTCGGACGCGAACCGTCCGCGATCAATAAATCGTCCGTTTGCAAAGCGCTCTTTTCGCGCATTGAGCTGAGGATTCTTTCACCGGCAAAGTCCTTCCCAATAACTCCGACTACGCAAGCATTTGCTCCCAGCGCCAGCAGATTTGCGAGTACATTCGCCGCACCGCCAAGATGCGTGGACTCCCGCTTAATATCGACCACCGGCACCGGCGCTTCCGGCGAAATCCGCACGACATCTCCCCAGATAAACTCATCAAGCATTACATCGCCAAGCACGACGATGTTGCGCTCGCGCATTTGGCGAAGAATTCCGTCGGCGCGCAAACGAAAATCACTCTGATTGCTGGTCACGCTCAATGCCTTTCCAAAGATCCGCTATTGGGAAAGTTCGGTTCTCTCTGGCTTCTTTCCAGCCCTGTCGCAAGCTATCCTCGGCGGACTTCAAAGTCTCACTCTGATGTATTACGCGATCGATCGCCGCGACTACGCGCTCGACCGGTACGCGCAGGATGCATTCGGGCTTTTCGAATTCCGCACAGAAATATCCGGGACATGGCTGGCAGGACATCTCTTCGAATACGACTTCGTTTGGCTGAGTCGTCCACGGCCGCCAATGCGCGCGATTTGACGATCCGAAAATGACCACGCAGCGAGTTCCAACGGCAGCGGCGATGTGCGCTATGCCGCTGTCGTTGCCAACGAATAAACCGGAACGCGAAATGAGCGCCGTTACTTCAGGCAGCGAAAGATTGCTTAGTCCGACGACGCGCGCCGAAGTCTGTTTGATGAGTGATTCAAGAACCGGTGCTTCGTTCGACGAAACCGTCGCGACAGGTATCAGTCCGCGCGTTTCCAATTCTTCGGCGACGCGGGCAAAGTTCTCGGTCGCCCATTGTTTGGTATCGAAGGCCGCAGTCAGATGGATTACGGCGAACGGCTTGCTCTTCTCAAATTCTCCGTCGGCGATCCGAAGTTTCTCAATAACATCGGCAACGGCTTTCTCAGTTACAGTCAAACGCGTTGCCGGTCGATCGCTGACCGGAATACCCGTCCACCCGATTAAAGCCAGTTGTTGTTCGACCGAGTGCAGAGTGGTTCGTTGCCAAATTTCCTGAGGCGAAGGCGCGCTGTGATTATGCAATCGCGCGTATTGGTAATGCTCAAATCCCACCCGGTGCTTCGCGCCAGTCGCGCGCGCAAAAAGCGTCGCCGTAGTTCCGCCGTGCAAATTGTAAACGACATCATACTGCTCCGATCGAAGTTCACGAGCGACGCGGGCACGCGCAGAGGTGCCCTCGCGCGGCGCGATGATGATTCGATCGATCAAGTCTGAACCGTCCAGCACCGGTGCGACCCAATCTTCCAATAAGATATCGATCTGCGCCTGGGGCAGAAACCGGCGCAACGCGAACAACGACGGCGTGGCCAAAACCGTATCGCCAATCGAGCGCAAGCGCACGAGCAGTACGCGTCTCACCCGCGCCCAATCCCAGCGCGCCGCTCCGAGCGGTTGTGGCTCGCCATTGTCGCTTTCGGTCGTAAAGGCCAAATGACGAGCGCTGGGCGAGGACTCAATTATTTCCCGCAGGCTGTTCATCAATTTCCTGGGTACGCACGCTTCCAGCGTGCTCGTCTTATTCCTAATCTCATAGGCAGCACGCTAGAAGCGTGCGTACCGGCAGCACGCTCTAAGCGTGCGCACCAACTTCACTCATCTTCAATCTTGGCTTCGTCGATCAGCATTACGGGTATGTCGTCGCGGATAGGATAGACGCGTTTGCATTCGACGCATTTCAAGCCACTGCCGTCAGGTTTCAATTCAACCTTGGCGCGGCATGCTGGACAAACCAGAATCTCAAGCAACTGTTCGCTTATGGGCATAGTGAATGAACCTTTGGATTGAAAGTCCGAGAGCTTTCGCCTGTCGGACAGAAAGCTTAGCAGGATAGCGCTAATTGTTGTAGCGTGTGTAGTACAATTAGGGCCGATGAGTCGCTCCGGCAAACCCGAGCGACCTTCGAGGAAACAAAGCAATCGACGATGATTGAAGATTTTGGACCAAAAGTCGCGAGCGTCTGGAACGACCTGCGGTCGACTACACGCAACTTGATGGAACGGGCCTGGCGCTCTGCGGCCAGCGGCACGGCTGTGCACGCGACTCGCCCGCTGCCATACGATCCGCGAGCCGATCATGAACTGAGCCGTCTGCTGGCTGCGCTTGACGCCCGCGCAAACGAAGCCGAAAGGCCCGCCGCTGACGAGTCATCTCATCGCGCTCGGCGTTTGGCAGATGCCTGCGCGACCGTCCTCGCTGAGCAAACTCAGTCGGCTGAAGTTTTCGCCCAATTGATTCAGCGCGCGCATGAAGGAAAGGACTATGCCCGAGTTGACGAACTCGCCGGGATTTTGCCCGAGCGTTTGGCGCCGACTGAAATTTGTGAATTGGCGCGATCGAATAATGTGATCGTCCGCGCGCTGGCCCACGAGGCTCTTACGCAAATGCCGGCGCAATTGCTGGCGGCGCTGCTTCGCGATCCCATTGACGCATCGGTGGCGCACGTCGCGCTCCACCGGCAGGCGCACGAATACTTGTCAGAAGAAGCACAGCGGATTCTGCGTGAGTATGAAAATCTTGGGCTGGATGGATTCTAACGCTGCCGTGAAAACCCGTCTCCTAAATTTCACTTCCTGGCTTACCAGAATGTAACTGTCTGCCTTCTACTATTTTGGCTCAGCCTTCTGCAGGCCCTTTACAATTGGGTCCGTGGAGTGCGGGCTGTTTTTGGCTAATCACCGGATAGTTCGGCGCTTCGTTAATATTGGTGTCCAACCATTGGGCGTACTGTTCCGGGAGGTTACTGTCGGCGAAGATCGCTTCGACGGGACACTCGGGTACGCACGCGTCGCAATCGATGCAGGTGTCGGCGTTGATGTAAAGAATATCGGGCGCTTCATGGAAGGCCTCGACAGGACAAACAGCAGCACAGTCAGTGTACTTGCAATCAACACACGGTTCAGCAACAACGTACGTCATTCGGGAAATAACTCCTTTCAGTTCCAGAAATGTTTATGATCTATCGAGCGGAATGTCAACTGGAAAAATTGCTTTGAGGAAACTAGAGTCATCTGAGTGTTGCGATCAGTTTCCGTTCAGTTCGTTCGGGGAGTTCAATGACCTCAAATGCTTCTTGTTGTAGAGATAATCCTCGCCTGATTCGTCAATGACGCGAATGTAGCCCTTAGGATCGTTGCTTTCAGGAGACGACACCTGATAGATCTTGCGCAACTCCAAAGACGCTTCGTAACCTTTATTGTCCAAACAAATCGCAAATCTCATGTTCAAGCCAGTTCATCCGACGGTTACCACATTAGACTATTACAAGATTTTAGCCCTGCAAAATCGAAGCCCTGCCGTTAGGCCATTCTCATTCACACCCTGCTTTAGCTGGGTGACAGCGACACGTGCCCAAAAT
>Ga0137369_10006223_pt1 | contig 12083 bp, 8 predicted proteins | sample SagtaG_12_FD_104918 | JGI IMG/M metagenome (GOLD analysis project Ga0137369, IMG submission 104918) | Vadose zone soil microbial communities from Sagehorn Ranch, Mendocino, California, USA - Sage1_L_113_16 metaG | ecosystem: Environmental > Terrestrial > Soil > Vadose zone | place: USA... | reverse complement strand
TTGACCACGTCTTCGCCGAGCACGTCCGAAGCAGCTTGCAAGATTTCGTAGTCGAACTCCTCGGCGCGGATCTCGTCCAGCGCGTCGGTGATCTTCTGCAGCATCGGATCGACTGCTTGGGGCACCGTAGTCATCAAGCCAGGTCGTTATACCCGACGACCTGCTTCAGGGGCTGAGATAACGCGCGGGCACCCAGCCTTCCTGACCACTGTCGCCGCGCACGCGCACCCATTCCGTGCCCTGCCGCTCCAGGACCGACACACCCGCGCCATCGGCGAGGCCAACGCGCAGCCGGTCGGCGTCGTTCGGCGAGCCGCGCAGCTCGCTTGGCGGGACGGCCACGCTGACCGTTCATGCGCAGCCAGGCGCAAGCTGCACGCTCAGTTTTGACTCCTCAACGGCGAGTCGGCGCATCGCGACACTGAATCTCGGACAGCAAGTCATCGGCCCTTCTGGAACTGCAACATGGACGTGGACGTCGACGCTGCCACGGCCTGCGGTACGCACAGGGTCAGCCTGACCTGCGGCGGCAGCTCGATTAATTAACAGCCCCATCCAGGTGGGCGTATCCCGCTAACGACGCCCAAGCGAGCCCCGAAATATCACAATTTCGGCGATATAGGCCATTTTCGTCACCAGGGCGTCACGCGCGTGACGGTTCGCGTGACGCCTCGTGTGGACACTGGGCGCATGCTCGCGACTGTTTCTACGTGCGCCCTGGTTGGGCTCGAGGGCCGCCTGGTCGAGGTCCAGGTCGACATAGCCCATCAGGGTCTGCCGAACTTCTTCCTCGTCGGCCTGCCGAACACCGCGGTCAAGGAAGCACGCGAACGCGTGCGCACCGCGATCAAGAACAGCGGCTTTTCATTTCCGCTGCGCCGCATAACGGTCAATCTGGCACCCGCGGAGTTGCCCAAGACCGGTCCGTCCTACGACCTGCCGCTGGCGCTGGCGATCCTGGTCGCCTCGAATCAAGTGCCGCTGCCGCCCACGGACATTCTCTTTCTCGGTGAGCTGTCGCTCGACGGGCAATTGCGCCACACGGCAGGCATCCTGCCGATGGTTGCCAGTGCGCGCTCGGCTGGCCTGCGCCAGGTGTTCGTCCCGGCTGAAGACGCAGCGGAAGCGGCCCTGGTCGAGGGCGTCCAGGTGCTGGCGGTGAGCTCGCTGGCCGACGTTGTCGCGCATGTGAAAGGCGACTTACCCATCGAGCCCTCGACGCCGACCGATCTGCGCAACGGGCACACCTCTTCGGAGACCCTCGACCTGGCCGAAGTGCGCGGCCAGGAGCACGCCAAACGCGCGCTCGAGATCGCCGCCGCGGGTGCGCACAACCTGCTGTTGACGGGTCCGCCCGGGGCGGGCAAGACGCTGCTCGCGCGAGCGCTGCCGGGCATCTTGCCGCCGATGACGGCCGACGAAACGCTCGAGGTCACGCGCATCTACTCGGTAGCGGGCCTGCTGCCGCCGGGCAAGCCGGCGATCTTGGAGCGCCCGTTCCGCTCGCCACATCACACCGTTTCGTACGCCGGCCTGGTCGGCGGCGGGGTGACCCCGCGGCCGGGCGAGATCAGCCTGGCCCATCGCGGCGTGCTCTTCCTGGACGAGATCCCCGAGTTTTCGCACCACGTGCTCGAGGTGATACGCCAGCCGGTCGAAGACGGCGTGGTCAGCATTGCCCGCGCCCGTGGCGTGCTCACGTTCCCCGCCAAGTTCATGCTCGTCGCCGCCCGCAATCCGTGTCCGTGCGGCTTCTATGGCGACTCGGCGCGACCGTGCGTGTGTCCCGAGGCCGTTGTGACGCGCTACCAGAAGCGGCTCTCGGGGCCGATCCTGGACCGTATCGACCTGCACCTGACGGTGCCGCGGGTGGACTTTGACAAGCTGACCGGGACTGAACAGGGCGAAGGCTCTGAGGCCATCGCGCAACGCGTGCTCGCCGCGCGCGAGCGGCAGTGGCACCGCTTCAGCGCCACCAGCGTCACCAGCAACGCTGAGATGCGTCTGGTCGAGACGCGCACCGCGTGCGTCCTGGACCACGCCGGCTCAGACCTGATCCGCACCGCCGTCGACCGGCTCGGCCTGTCAGCACGCGCCTACCATCGCGTGCTACGTGTGGCGCGCACGATCGCCGACCTGGCCGGCTGCGAGCAAATCAAGACCGTCCACCTGGCCGAAGCGATCAACTACCAACCAAGAGGCCCCGGGGCCTCGTACCTGGACAACCTGTGAGGCACGGTGTCTGGGACGGGCCGGGCGTTACCCCGGCCGCTATCGGCCGCCGCCGGCGTAGGGGCCTCACCTACGCACTGCCATGGCCCAGCGGCCATCCGCTTCACGCCCGCACGCAGGCGGGCCGCCCACACGTGTGAGTGTAGGAGCCGCCGCGACGATACGGTCCAATGCTGCAACGCATGGCCAAAGGTACCTGCGTTAAACAAAGGAAGCCGGCCTCACGTTCAAGAGACGTGAAGCCGGCTTGGCGAAGCGTAGAAGGGGCCGCGGTCAGGCGGCGCGGCGCAGTGGGACCACTTTGTCGCTCGCGTACGTCGCATCGATCTTGAAGCGCCCGACCAGCGCCTTGAGCTGGTCCGCGGTCGCAGCAAGCTCCTGCGCCTGGGCGCTCATCTCTTCGACCTGGGCGCTCATCTCCTCGGCGGAGGCCGAAACTTCCTCGGTCGACGCGCTCTGCTCCTCGGACACGGCGGCGATCGCCTGGATGGCGTCCGCGACCTGGCCACTCTGCGCGGCCATCTCTTCGGTCGAGGCAGTGTTCTCTTCGACGATGGCGCTGATCGAGTGCATCGACTCGGTCACGTTGCGCGCCGCGGCGGCCATCGCGTCAGCCGCGGTCGCGATCTCCGTTACCTGGCGGACCGTGCCGTCGACGGCGACCATGATCTCGCTCAGCGCGCGACCTGCCTGGTCGGCCATGGCCGAGCCCTTGTCGACCCGAACGCTGCCCTGCTCCATCGCCGAGACCGCTTCCCGTGTACCGTCCTGAACGCCACGGATCAGCTCGGCAATCTGCTTGGTCTCACGCGAGGACCGTTCGGCCAGCTTGCGCACCTCGTCGGCGACGACCGCGAAACCCTTGCCGTGCTCGCCCGCGCGAGCGGCCTCGATGGCGGCGTTCAGCGCCAGCAGGTTGGTCTGCTCGGCGATATCGTCGATGGTGTCGACCACCGCGCCAATCTTCTCGCCTAGCTTGCCCAGATCCTGGACCTTGACCGCGGCCTGGCTGACCACGGACTTGATCTCGCGCATCCCGGCGACCGTCTCCTCGACGGCCTTGCTGCCCTGCTGCGCGGCAGTCTTGGTCTGCTCGCTCGCGGCGGCAACCCGAGTCGCGTTCGCGGCGACCTGCTCGACGCCCGCGGCCATCTCGGTCGCGGTGGCCGAGGCGGCCTGGACCTGGTGCGCCTGCTCGGCGGCACCACGCGAAATTTGATCGATGGCCTGCGTCAACTGGCCGACAGAGGCATTGGTCTCCTGAGCACCACGGCTCGTGTCCTGGGCGCCCGCGGCGACGTTCTGCATCGCCTGGTTGACCTGCTGGACTGCCGCGCCGGTCTGGTTCGCGGCGGCACCAAGCTGGCCCGAAGTATCCGCCAACAAGTTGGCCGAGCTCTGGACCTGGCCGACGAGCGCGCGCAGGTTCTCGGTCATCTGCCTGAACGCGCTGCCCGTCTCCTGTAGGCCGTCGATCATCGCGTTGAAGTCATCGGCCATCCGGCCGAGCTCATCCTTGCTGCGGACGTCGACGCGCGTCGCGGTGACGAACACTTCCTGCGTCAGGTCACCCGCCGCGAGGGCCTTCGCCACGCTGACGAAGCTGGGCAGGTCTTCGCGGGCGATGCGCTGCGCCGACGCGGCGACAACCGAGACCGCACTGGCGATGCTGCGCACCATGAAGAAGGCGACGCCAAAGCCGAGCACACCAGCGATCATGCTCAGCGCAATCATCAGCATGCGCGCCTGGTCGCTCGCGGCATTCGCCTCGGCCAGGATGGCCTGGGCACGGGTCTGCTTCAGCTTGACCAGGTTGTCGATGGCTGCGTTGATGGTTGAGACCGCCTTGACGTTCTGATCGCTGAACAGGGCCTCTTCGGCACCCTTGGCATCGCCCTTGAGGGCCAGGTCGAGCGCCTTGGTGCGCGTCGGCGCCCAGTCTGCGTAGGCCTTGGTGACTTCCGCGAGGCTGGCCTTACCCTCGGGAGTCACGAGCAGCTTGCCCAGCTCAGCCACGCTGGCGGCGAACTGCTTGTCGGACGCCTCGTAGCTCGCCTTGGACTTGGCCCGAGCCGCATCGTCGTTGACGAGGACCGCCTGGTGCAGGTCACGCTGGACAGAGACAACGGCGACCTGGCTGTTCATCGCGGCCTGCAGCGACGGCATCTCGCGCGCGCCCAGAACACCGACCGAGTCGTCGGACTCGCCGAGCTTCACCAATCCGCAGCCGGCCACGACCGCGAACAGAAACAACACAGCACCAAAGCCCGCGAACAGCTTGACGCGAATTCCAAAACTCATCGACAGGAACCCCTCTATCGCCTCGTCGGCCCCACCGTGCGAGGGGCCACCGTATATAGGTATCGGCTGGCGGCAGTGCCAACACGAGCGGGTCGGGGGCTGCGCCCGCTATTACGGGTGCGCCACAGAGCTAGGATTTGAGACGTCCGTTTGCGCCCCGTCATCACCGTCGTCACGCCGACGTTCAACCGCGCCCACCTGCTTGGTCGCCTGTACGCGAGCCTGTGCGAGCAGACCTTCAGCGACTTCGAATGGCTCGTGGTCGACGATGGCTCCACCGACGACACAGCGGCACAACTCGGGCGCTGGCAGCAGGACGGACGGGTCGTCGTTCGCTCGATCCAGCAGGCCAATAGCGGTAAGCATGTCGCCCTCAATCGCGCGGCGGAGCGCGCCGAAGGCGCCTTCTGCGCGGTCATCGATTCAGACGACTGGTACAAACCCGAGGCGTTGGAGCGCCTGCTGTTCCACTGGAACGCGATTCCGGTGTCCGAGCGTGGGCAGTTCGCCAACGTAGAAGGGCTGCGCGCGTACGCGAATGGCACGCTCATCGGCTCGCCCTTCCCGCGCGACGTGCTGGACTCGGACACCTTCGAAGTGCGCTACTGCTTCGGTGTCACGGGCGACACGGTCGGCATGTATCGCACGGACGTCTTGCGCCAGTTCCCGTTCCCCGAGGACCTTGGGCGTTTCGTCCCCGAAGCGTTGGTCTGGTCGCGCATTGCAAGCGTCTATCGGTCGCGGTTCGTCAACGAGGTGCTCGGGTTCGTGGAGTACCAGCCTGGCGGCCTGTCCGATCGAGGGCTCCGGCAGCAGGTGCACGCCGCGCCGGCCTGGGCAGCTTTTTATGGTGAGCTTGCGGCAACCCCGCGCCGCCTACCCTCGAGCACGCGGCTCCGCGCCAGTGCCCAGCACGTGCGCTACATGCTGCATGGCCGATCCCGTGGCCCGTTCCGACCGCTTTACCGACCACTCTGGTTCGCCGCCGTGCCGATCGGCATTGGCCTGTATCTGCGCGATCGGCGCAGACTTGCCAGTCACTGAATAACGTGGGTCTGGCACGCCCGGTTGTCCGCAACACGCTCGCGCTGAGCGCTGGCCAGCTTGGGACACGGGTCTTGACAATCTTTTACGTCGCCGCGCTCGCGCGGCACATCCATACCGATGGTATGGGCGCCCTGGCCACCTCACAGTCGCTCGGCGTGATCGTGGCGCTGATGATCGGGCTCGGACACGACACGCTCGCCATTCGCGAGATCGCGGCTCGCCCGCACGAAGGGACCGCCTGGCTATGGGATCTGCTCGGGCTGCGCGTCGGGCTGTCCATGGTTGGGCTGATCGGACTGGCCGCGTTCAGCCGGCTCGTCGATTACCCGCCCGAAACGAGCCAGGTCGTTCTTGTCTATGGCCTGGTCACCGTCGTCGGCGCGCTTCTGTCCGTGCCGCGCAATTTGATCCAGGCGCACGAGCTGCTCGCGCTCGAGGCGGCGGTGCAGTTCGGCCGAGATGTAGCAAATATCACCCTGAGCGTGATCGCCATTGCGCTGGGCGCCAGCCTCGTGACGATCGTGTGGATTTCGGTGCTCGCCAATGTGGGCCAGCTTGCGGTCGAGCTGAGTATCGTCGCGCGGCGCAAGATGGCGACATGGGGCCGTCCGTCGCTGGCACGCATCCGCGCCATATTTCGTGGCGGCGTGGGCATCGGCCTGGTCGTGCTGTGCAGCATCCTGTACGCGCAGGTCGGGACGATCTTGCTCTCGCTCCTGGCCGGACCGACGGCGACGGGTACATACGCGGCCGCGTACAACCTGCTGCTGGTCCTGTTGATCGTCCCGGACATGTTTCAGCGAGCAGTCTTTCCCGTGTTCGCCCGACTGCACGCTGACCCCAATCGAAACCTGGGCGAAGCGTACGAGCAATCGCTACGTGCATTGACGGCGGTCGCACTGCCGCTGGCCGTTGGCACCTGGCTGGTCGCCGCGCCAGCCATAACCTTGCTGTACGGGCCGGACTTCGCCGCGTCTGTGGCGCCGCTGCGCGTCCTGTGCGCCGCCGTCGCCGTCACCGCGAGCTACGCCAGCGGGGCGATTCTCATTGCAGCCGGTCAGCAACGCCGGTTCGCCTTGACGACGGGTGCCGAGCTGTTCGTGCAGGTCTGTCTCGCGCTGGTGCTCATCCCGATCTGGGGCCCACTCGGCGCCACGATTGGCTACGCCGCGCCGCGCGTTGTCGCGTTCGTGTTCTACCTGGTGTGGTGCCACCGCCTGCTCCGCCGCCGCCCTCGGCTGGCGCCGCTGCTGCGCATCGCGCTGGCAACGCTGGTTATGGGCGCGGTGGTCGCGGGCGGGCTGCAGGCCGACGTGCACTGGCTGTGGCTGGCATGTCTGATCGGGCCCGTAACCTATGGGTTGGGGCTGCTGGTACTGGGTGAGGTGAAACTCGCAGATCTGAGAGGCTTACGCGGCGGAGGCTTCGGGGCGCAGCAGCGTTTCCAGTGACGCGGCGACGTATTCGATTTGCTCGTCGCTGAGCTCCGGGAACATTGGCAGCGACAGCACCTCACGCGCGACGTCCTCGGTCAACGGGAGATCCCCGTCGGCGTACCCGAGATCGCGACACGCCGGCTGCAGGTGGGCCGGGATCGGGTAGTGGATGCCAGTGCCGACACCGCGTTCGGCCAGCTGCGCCTGGAGCCAATCCCGCCTCGGGCTGCGAATGACGTACTGGTGGTAGATGTGCTCGCCACTCGCCACGAGCTCAGGCCGCACGACCGGTAAATCGGCCAGTAGCTCGTCATAGAGTGCCGCGTGCTCGACGCGTCGCGCGTTCCAATCGTCCAGGTGGCGCAGCTTGATCCGCAGCACCGCGCACTGGATCTCGTCGGGCCGACAATTGAACCCGAGAACGGCGTGGTGGTAGCGCACCTCCTCGCCGTGACTGCGGAACAGGCGCAGTTTCCGATCGAGGTCGGGGTCGGACGTCGTGATCGCGCCCGCTTCGCCATAGGCGCCGAGATTCTTGGCGTAGTAGAAGCTGAACGTCGCCAGATTGCCGAAGCTACCGGCCCGCCGCCCGCGGGCATCGCGTGCGCCCTGAGCCTGCGAGGCATCCTCGATGACCAGCAGGCCGTGCCGCTGGGCGATCGCCAACAATTCGTCCATCGGGCACAGCCGCCCGTACAGATGCACCGGGATGATGGCGCGCGTGCGCGATGTGATGCGCTGCTCGACCTGATCGACGTCCATGGTGAAGGTGCGCGGGTCGACGTCGACGAGGACCGCGCGCGCACCTACCTGGTCGATCGCCTCGACGGTGGCGATGAAGGTATGGCTGACGGTGATGACCTCATCGCCCGGGCCGACGCCCGCTGCTCGAAGCGCGAGGTGCAGCGCATCGGTGCCATTGCCGACGGCAACTGCGAAGCGGCTGCCGCAATAGGCGGCAAATTCCTCTTCGAACGCACGCGTATTCGGCCCCAGAAATAACTGCCCCGATTCGAGTACGCCCTCGATGGCGGGCATGAGCTCAGCGCGTAGCGATCGAAACTGGGTCGGGAGATCGACCTGAGGAACATGCATGGGGTGATTCTTCAGCCTAACGGCTATGATTCCTGCGCGGGAGGCGGTCCAGTACTAGATGACGGGGATTAGTCACGGCGCGAGGTTGTGTGCGGTCGCGCTCATTCTGGCAGTGAGCTCGGGCTTGGCGCCCGCGAGCGCAGCGGTGAATCTCGCGAGCAGCACGCGGATCAGGCCCGATCGCGTCGTTGCAGGCGGAACGGTCGCCATCAACGTGACGTTCAACAGCGCGGATGCGCTGGAGCAAGTTAATGTCGCGCTCGAGGTGCGCAGCCCGGCTGGCGAGCGCATCTTCCAGCAGGTCATACCAGCTCAAACGTTTGTGCCGGGCCAGGATCACGCCTACTCGGCACGGTGGGCCGTGCCGCGCGATCTTGCGCCCGGGCTGTATACGGTGCAGACTGGCGCGTTTTCGAGTGACTGGACCACGAGCTACACCTGGAATGAGCGCGCGGGCTTGATCACCGTCACCGACAGCTTCGTCGGCTTCGTCCCAGCGGCGTACTACGTCGATTGTTTATTTGGCAACGACTCCAACGTGGGAACGGTGGCCGACGAGGCGTGGTCAAGTCTGACGCGCGCGAACGAAGCACTGCTCCAACCGGGCGACTTCCTCCGCCTTCGACGCGGCTGCACGTGGAATGGTCCGCTCTTGGCCTCGTGGAATGGAACGCAGCTGCATCCGATCACGATCGAAGCCTATGGCAGCGGAAGTCTGCCCAAAATCCAGAACGACGAATTTGCGCAGGTCAACATCAAAGGCAGCTATCTCGTCTTTGACAGCTTGAACGTTCGCGCCGACCCGGCGTTCGTCGACGAGTCATGCAAGAACAACCGCATTGGCTACCGCCTGGGCTTCTTCTTCGCGCCCGGGTCGAGCAACAACGTGGTCAAGAACTCATTGATCGAAGACACCGGCGCGGGCGTCGACATCGGTCCTGGTTCGTACGGGAACACCATCACCCGAAACGAGTTCCTGAACAACAACATGATGTGGGACGTCGATCCGTGGCTGAACGATGGTGGCGCCAACGGGATTCTCATCGAAGGCGACAGCAACGACGTCAGCTACAACCAAATCTCCGGCTCGATCGTGTGCTCGATTCGCTACCCTGCCGACGGCTCAGCATTTGAGCTGACCGGGGCGACGAACAATCGCATTCATCACAATCGTGTCGGGGGCAACTGGACCTTCGCGGAAGTAAGCCAGTCGACCAACAACGACTTTGCGTACAACATCAGTACGGACTCCGGCTTCACCAACCATGCCACGTCGGTTGGCACACGCCTCTTCAACAACGTGTTCTACGTGCCAGGTGGTGGCATCGTGAGCTGTTTCCCGTGTCAGGAGGGCGGCCTGGCGCTGGTGAACAACATCATCTTCGCCGATATTGCCCTGTACACCGACGGCCCGATCGTCGAGCGCAACAATGTGTACTGGCGGCGCGGCGGTGGCTCACCGGCCATGACGATCACCCGTGATCCCACGTCGATGGTCGCCGACCCCCTGTTTGTCGACCCGGCGACGGGTGACTTCCACCTGCGCGCGGGCAGTCCGGCGATCAACGCGGGCAGCGCCGAGAGCATCGACGCCGGGTTCAGCCAGGACATGGACGGCATCCCCGTGCCCATCGGCCCAGCGGTGGACATCGGCAACTTCGAGCGCGAGTAGCCCATCCGGATGGGGCCGAATGGCCCCCCGCGGGATGGACTTTTGGCGACCCAGGGTGGTCCGCGGCGCTCTCAGCAGAGCGCTCACCACGCCACAGAATCGGCCCAACATCAGCGCTGAGGCGCTCCGCAAGCGGGTCACTGGCCCCCCTCTAACGGGGAGGCCGAACTCTCCACGAATGGTGGGGTTCCGCGATAGGCGAGCGGCGTCGCGACTGCGATGCAGCGCCATCAAGGAAGGCCGCCATGTTCAGGACTGCTTGTCGCGTTGCTATCGCTTTGCTCGCGACGGTCGCCTTGTCGTCGCCAGTCGCGCACGCCGCTGCTCAGACGTATTTCGTCGATTGCACAGGTGGCAATGACGCCAACCCCGGTAGCGACCCCGCTGCCGCGTGGGCGACCCTGGGCCGGGTCGGGCAAGCCGACCTGGGACCGGGCGACGCCGTGCGCCTCAAGCGTGGCTGCACGTGGACGGGTGTCCTGAATGCGCACTGGAACGGTACGGCCGATCAACCGATCGTCATTACGCCATATGGCGAGGGCGACGCGCCGACGATCGAAGCCGCCGCCGACAGCATTGACCTGTCGGGCAGCTACACGGTGGTCGACGGCCTGGCGTTGCGCGGGACGCCCGAGCGCATCGATCCGGGCTGCAATAACCAGCCCGTCGGGTATCGGGTCGGCGTCCAGGTCAAGGGCGGTGCGCACCACAATATGGTGCGCAACTCGAACTTCAGCAGTTTGAGCATGGGCGTCTTTGTTGCCAAGGGGTCCGCGAACAACCTGATTCAGAAGAACACGTTCGCCGATGTCGACATGATGTTCACCCTCACGCCCAAGAGCGCGAACGGATCGGATGACGGCGGGGCCCAGGCCATCCTGCTCGAAGGCGATTACAACGACGTCAGTTACAACACCGTGCTTGGCTCGATCGCCTGTTCCTACGACTTCAATACAGACGGCGCGGTGGTTGAGATCTGGGGTGGCGGACACAATACGATCCACCACAACTATTCCGAGAACACCGACATCTTTGCCGAGGTGAGCCTCCCGTCGGCGGTCGAGAACGCCTTCAGCTACAACATCGCGAACGGCCACCGCGGCCTGACCGTCCACGGCGAGACGAATGGCACCAAGGTCTACAACAGCGTCTTCTACAGCGTCGGTGGGTCGGGAGATAACGGTGTGGTGTGCGGTGGTTGCAGCAATGCCAAGCTGACCTTCAAGAACAACATCGTGTGGGCCTACGGCGGGCTGTCGACGGGCGGCGCGCCAGCCGACGAGGGCTTCAACGTGTACTGGGCCTCGAACGGCAGCCCCTACCTCGATACGCCGATCAGCGCGACGTCGAGGGTGGCCGATCCGCTGTTCGCGCAGCCCGGCAGCGACTTCCGCCTGCAGCCAGGCAGCCCCGCGATCGACGCCGGTACCACCGAATCGGTGATCGCCGGGTTCACGACCGATCTGGACGATAACGCCGTCCCAGGCACCACCGCGGGCATCGAGCTCGGCAGCTACGCCTTCTAACGGCTGACCAATGGCGGCGTGGACATCGGTCCGTACGAGCTGCCCTAAAAGTCACGCCGTTCAAGGCGTGATACGCTGGGCTGGCCCCACTCCGCACAATTGGAGCACCACAATATGGCACGTTTTCGCGACTGGCGAAGGCTAGCAGCGACCCCCCTGCTGGTCATCGGTTTGGTCCTACCAACAGGTGCGATCGCACAGGAACAACCGGGCACTGCACAGCCGGTCAGCGAATCGTCCATTGGCCCAACGAGCGAGGTCCTGCCTCCGCCTACGGGTCAGGCCTACTACGTCGATTGCAACGGCGGCAATGACGGCGCCGACGGTCGAGAGCCGTCGCGGGCGTGGGCGACGCTCGAACGTGCCAACAAGGCCGCATTGCAGCCGGGCGACGGACTGCTCCTAAAGCGCGGTTGCCAGTGGACTGGTCCGCTGATGGCGACCTGGGTCGGCACGAGCGAGCAGCCCATCCAGATCGCCGCCTACAGTGTCGGCGATCGGCCTGTCATTCAGAATTCGAACAGTGAAGTCGTCGTAACCGGCAGCTATCTCATCTTCGATAACCTGAAGGTGCGATCCGATCCGGATAGCTACGACACGCAGTGCAGAAATAATCCGATTGGCAATCGCACCGGGTTCAGCTTCGAGCGTGGCGCGACGTACAACGTGACTCAGAACTCGGTCATCTCTGACCTGGCCAGCGGCGTGTTCTTTACGCCCGCGGCCCACCACAATCGCCTCATTCACAACGAGTTGTCGAACAACACGATGATG
>Ga0137369_10006215_pt1 | contig 12093 bp, 10 predicted proteins | sample SagtaG_12_FD_104918 | JGI IMG/M metagenome (GOLD analysis project Ga0137369, IMG submission 104918) | Vadose zone soil microbial communities from Sagehorn Ranch, Mendocino, California, USA - Sage1_L_113_16 metaG | ecosystem: Environmental > Terrestrial > Soil > Vadose zone | place: USA... | reverse complement strand
GGTGGGCTGCCTGCCGTTCCAGTTCGCCCACAGCGCCCGCTTCACCGACGGCGGCACCGCGCTGTACGTGTCCTACTGGGACACCGGCACCGTCCACCTGGACATCACCACCCCGACCTCGCCGGTGGTGGTGAGCACCACCAGGATCGTCCCGCCCGACGAGGACGGCGACAACCATTCGATGACGCTGGCCAGGGGCGGCAAGTGGCTGGTGATCAACCCCGAGGACTTCGCCCCCGGCGACTGCCCTGGGTAGCCCGGGCTGGACGGCTGGGGCGAGGCCTACGTGTACGACAACAGCGACCCTGCACACCCGGCGTTCCTGGGCACGTTCTCGACTCCCAACAGCCGCTCCACCCGCACAGACGGCAGCTTCACCGTCCACAACACCGAGGTCACCGGCGACCAGTTCTTCTCGTCGTGGTACTCCGACGGCGTGGTGTGGTGGACCATGAACGACCAGGGCGTGTCGCGCCAGCTCGGCCAGTTCGTCCCGCCCGGGTCGCCGCCGCTGGTGTGGGGCGTGGCGATCGACTCTGCCCACGACCTGATCCTGGCCAGCGACATCACCAGCGGCCTGTGGATCGTCAGGCCCAAGGGGCTCGCCAACTTCTGAGCCACCCGGCGGCGCTCGTCCGATTCGCCTGCGGCGCTAGATCGACCAGGCCTGGAGACCCCGTCGGTGCGGACGGGGCCTTCGGGGCCTGCCGCAGAACCGATGTCGATGGCCGTCAGCACGTTGAGGTGGGCGGCGGCTACCAGCCGCTCCCGCAGGCACCTTGCTCGCCGGTCGATGGTCCGTGAGAGCATGAGCGTCGATGCTCAGACAGTGTGGGGTGTCGATGCGGTCGATCGTGGCGCTGGGGCTGGCAGCCGGCCTGCTGGTCGCTGGCTGCAGCGCCACGAGCCCGCGCCGGCCGACATCACCATCCACCGAGCCGACAGCTGGCGCTGGCGGCGCGGCCACTGCGCCGGCGCGGGAGGTCCCGCGCCCAATGCTGGTGTGGACACCCAGTCGGCTGCCGGCCGGGTTCGCGGCGCGCGTTGGCGCGCTGCCCGGCGTGCGGCACGCCGTGGCGGTGGTCAGCGGGACCGTGTGGCTTGCCCAGTCCCTGGACGGGCGTGGGCAGGTGGTCGACCGGCCCCGGGCGGGGATGGCGATCCCGCTGGACCTGGCCGGGGCCGCACCGCAGGCCCTGGCGCCGCTGCTGCCCGCCGCCGACCGGCGCCTGCTTGCGGCGCTGGAGCGCGGCGAGGCGATCCTCGGCGCAACCTCCGCGCGGCTGCGGCGCCTTGGACCCGGCGGGATGCTGCAGATCGGCCCACCTTTGCGATCTGGCGCACTTGGAAGGGATGCCCTGGCGCGTCGGGCCGTGCGGATCGCCCGCGTCGTGGCCGACCAGGACATCGGCGCGCACGAGCTGCTGGTCTCACGGCGAGCGGCGGCCACGCTCGGCCAGACCATCGACCGCTATCTGCTGGTGGAGCCCGCACCGGGCACGCCGTGGCAAGCGTTGGCGGCACGCATCCGCGCGACCCTCCCGCCAGGTGCGCGGCTCCGGATTCGCGGGCCCGGGCAGGCGGCCTGGCTGCGGCAAGGGGACGCGGTGCTGCCGCAGGCACTCCAGAAGGCGCTGCTGGGCGAGTTCGCGGCCAAGCCGCTGCCCGCCCCTGGCGGCTGGATCACCATCGACCCCGCCTGGGTCGCGCGGCACATCGTCACCGCACAGGTGCCGATCCTGGGGCGGGTCACCTGCAACCGGGCGGTGATCCCGCAGCTGCGCGGCGCCCTAGCAGAGGTCGCCCGCCGCGGGCTCGCCAACCTAGTCGACCCTGGGGGCTATGCGGGCTGCTATGCCGCGCGGGTGATCGCCGGTGACCCGGGGCCCAGCATCGCCCACCACGCCTGGGGCTCGGCGATAGACCTCAACGCCCGCGCCAACCCGCAGGGGCTGCCGCCGCACCAGGATCCACGCCTGGTCCGTATCTTCGAGCGCTGGGGCTTCACCTGGGGTGGACGCTGGCTCGTTCCCGACGGCATGCACTTCGAGCTGCTCAGGCTGCGGCCGATCCACTCGTCGTGACGGTTGGTGGCGACTGGCGTGAGCGGGCCGCGACACAGCGGCCATCGGCAGCGATCGGGCACGGTGTCCACAGCCGCCCACTCGACGTGCCCATGCCATCGTCGATCGCGGCGGCACTGGACGATGTCGCGGTCGTCAGCCGTATCGACCAGCTTGAACGCGGCCTGCTGCACGCCGCGATCGAGCTGGGGCTGCGGTACACCGACATCACCCCGCACCTGGTGGAGCTGGGACGCGCCGCCGCCTATGAACAGCTCGACGCTGCGGCCAGAGCGTCCGGCTCGCTGGTCCTGCTTGGCGCCGGGCTGGTGCCCGGCATCTCCAACGTGACGGTGGTGCCGTCGCAGGCAGGGCCTGCTGGCGCTGGCCGTGGGCGCCGGGCTGCAGGTGCTGCAGACGCTGATGGAGGAGTCGGTGGTCGCGCTGAGCGGCCCCAAGGGCAAGCACAACCCTGACCGGACCGCGGTCCGCCACGGCCACGAGTACGGCTCGGTGACCCTTGGGGGAAGGCGGGTCGCGGTCCAGCGGCCCGGGTGCGTGCCACCGACGGCTCGGGCGAGCTTCCCGTGGCGGCCTACGAGCTGTTCTCGGGCACCGAGATCCTCGGCCGGCTGGCGCTGGAGCGGATGCTGGGCGGGCTGTCGACGTGCCGCTACCCGGTTGGGCTGGGGCCGGTCGGCACCCAGGTCGAGCAGACCGCCTCAGGCACCAGCAAGTCGGCGGTGTCGCGGAGCGCCGCCTCGAGCGCCGCGGGAGTTCATCCTCGGACGATGGCAGCCACGGCGACTGCCACGAACACCCCGCCGAGATACACCAGCGAGGCATGGAAGAGCGTTCGGGCGCGGCGGCGTGAGGGCTCGCGGAGCAGTCTCCATGCGAGAACCAGGAACCAGATGTCCAGCGGGATGGCAGAAAGGCCGTAGGCCGCCCCGAACGTGGTCCATCGGATCGGCAGCATGGTGACGATTGAAAGGACGGCGGCGTAGCCGAAGATCCGCCGAACGGTCGCGCGCTCGTCCCGAACGACGGGCAGCATCGGGATCCGGGCGGCCGCGTAGTCGTCCCTGAGGAGTAGCGCCAGCGCCCAGAAGTGGGGGGCGTCCAGAAGAACACGATCGCGAACAGCCACAGGGCCGGTGCGCCGAGACTCCCGGCGACCGCGGCCCACCCGACGAGCGGCGGTACCGCCCCTGCCGCACCGCCGATCACGATGTTCTGCGGCGTCAGAGGTTTCAGCCACCCGGTGTAGACGGCCACGTAGAACACGTTGCCCCCAACGGCGAGCAGGGTGGCGAGCCAGTTGGTGGATACGGCGAACACGACGACCGACAGCGCAGACAGGGCCAGGCCGAACATGGCGGCGGCCCCGACCGACACCCGGCGGCTGGCCACGGGACGGTCGTGCGTTCGGCCCATCAGCTCATCCAGGTGGCGGTCCAGGACATGGTTCAAGGCGCTGGCGCCACCCGATGCCAGTGCCCCTCCGGCCAGAACGCCGACGACTGCGCCGATCGGAGGGACCCCGCGAGCGGCGGCGAACGCCCCCCCCGGCCGCGGTGATCAGGAGGAGCAGCATGATCCGGGGCTTGGTGAGCGCCACGTGGTCGAGAACGCGCGCCCGCCACGACTGGGCCCGACGGGGCGAGATCACGCTCACAGCGGACGGACGGCGGCCAACGCCGCGAGCGCCTGCGCGAAGTCCTCCTCGGTTATGAGGCGTTCGAAGGTGGCCGCGCGAAGAGATGATCGCCGTTGCGCAGCTCGACCGACTCGTCGTCGCGGATCAGCTCGTTCCCGCCCTTCGCGCGGCGATGGAGAAAGAAGCCGCCTGGGATGCTGGCCTTCTCCTTGATCTGCTTCCCGGTCACCACCTCGGTGTCGAACGTGTACCGGTTCTGGATGATCACGGTGACGTGGATCCTCGACGGCCGGCCCTCACCGCCGGCGTCGTCTGTGCCGGCCATGTCCGTGCTCTCTTCTGAGCGGCTATGTACCGGCATGTCTGCGCTCCTTGGGCGTGATAGACGCGTTGGAATCCTTTGGAACGAGGAAGCGGACATGGCTTGCGAAGGCGGGCCGTATGCGAGCATCGACGACCGGCAGCTTGCCCAGGGTCTCCTCGAGCTGGCCGCGTCGCATCATGGTCCCGGGCCGGCGTCCACGATGCAACAAGGCGCCCTCCAGCAGGTCATAGCCGACGAGGCGGCCTCCCCGACGCAGCACCCGGATCGCCTCGCCCACGGCGCGGCGCCAGTCGCCGGTGTGGTGCAACATCGCCAACGACAGAACGACGTCGAAGCGGTCGTCGTCGAACGGGAGGTCGCAGGCGTCGACGCACGCGACGACCACCCGCCCGGAGAATCGCGCGAGAGAGCGCTCCGCGATGGCCACCAGGGCGGGGTCGTAATCGGTCACCACCATCCGCAACCGGGGCGTCGTCTTCAGGAGACGGGCCGCCATGGCACCCACGCCCGCCCCGACCTCCAGCACCTCCCCCTCCGGGCGGATGCCCTGTAAAGCCCAGGGGGCCAGAACCCGTGAGGTGAGGATGCGGTACAGGGGAGTGGCCATCAGGACCCTGATATGGCTCATCGATGGCCCGTGCTCGCCCCCACCGTCCTTCGTGTCGGCCATGTCGGTGCTTCCCTCCGAGGATCCCCTAGACGACGTCCCGGCGGGAGGTCGCGAACCAGCCGGCCAGGGCCGCGACCGCGGCGTAGAGGGCCAGCAGGACGAGGCCGGCCGCCGGCGCGAGCAGCGTCCCCGGCTCCTGCCCGCTGATCGCCGCTGCGGCCGCGCCGGGCAGATACCGCCCGACCTCGCCCAAGCCGACGAGATCGCCGGCCAGCAGGCCCTCGACGAACAGCAGCCACGCGCAGATACCGATCATCGTCGGCACCTGGTGGCGTACGAGCGCGCCCACGCCGACGCCGATCGCCGCCCACAGCGCGCCCGCCGCACCGGCCCCCAAGACGAGGAGCGCGTCGTCGCCCCCGTCGAGCCGCACGTCGATCCCTCGGGTCCGAAGCGCTGCCGTGCCTACGGCTGCCGCAACGGCTCCGGCGACGAGCCCGAACCCGGCCCCGATGAGGATGCTCACCGAGACCTTCGCCGCGACCACGCGACCGCGCCGCGGGGTGAACAGGAAGGTCGGCCGGATCGTCCCGTGGCGGATCTCACTGGTGATCGAGAGCGCGCCGAGCAGGGCCGCGAAGAGCGTGCCGAGGAACTCCCCCCGGCCGAGCACCACCAGCTGGCTGTTGCGGCGGGCGAGGTCCTCGGCGGGGAGCAAGCTGTGCAGGAGCACGGCCAGCAGGACCAGACCGAGCATGGCGGCGAACAGGCCGAGCCCGGTCCGGGTCGAGCCCTGCTTCAGCAGCTCCGCGCGAAGCAGGGCTTTCATGAGACGGCTCCGGTGAGCTCGAGGAAGACGTCCTCGAGCGTCCGTCCGTGCTCGGTGAGCTCATCGAGCCGTCCGGCAGCCACCCAGCGGCCGCGGTCGATGATCACCACGTCATCGACGGTCAGCGCGGCCTCGGCGAGCATGTGGCTCGAGACGAGCACCGTCCGGCCCTGCTCCGCGAACAGGCGCAGGAAGCGCCGCAGCCAGTGGACGCCAGCCGGGTCCAGCCCGTTGGCCGGCTCGTCCAGGACGAGCAGCTCGGGGTCGCCGAGGAGCGCCCCGGCCAGGGAGAGCCGCTGCCGCATCCCCAGCGAGTACGTCCTCACCCGTCGGCCCGCGGCGGCCTCGAGCTCGACCAACGCCAGCACCTCCTCGACACGGGCGGGCGGGATCTCCGCCGCCAGCGCAAGCGCGCGCAGGTGGTGGCGCCCGGAGCGCCCAGGGTGGAAGTCGCTCGACTCGAGCACCGCGCCGACCCGACGCGCAGGGTCGTTGAGCTCGCGGTAGCGGCGGCCGAAGACGAGCGCGTCGCCGGTGCTCGGCTCGGCGAGCCCGAGCAGCAGCCGCAGGGTTGTCGTCTTCCCTGCGCCGTTCGGGCCGAGGAAGCCGGTGACGGTGCCCGAGTGCAGCGAGAAGGTGAGGTCGTCGACGGCGACGAGCTCACCGAAGCGCTTGGTCAACGACCTGACCGTGACCACCGGGTCGCGAGCACCGTCCTCGGGAGGGACGGGTGCTCCTCGTTCGTCCACTCGCTTCGCCACGTTTCCGTCCCCCTAATGGACACCGGGGCCGAGGGTGCCGCTGAGATGGAGGAAGACCATCAGCCCGAGCAGGGCGGTTGCGATGATTATCCCAAGGACGAACGCCCAACGTGGCGTGCTGTTGGCCGCTCCGCGGTCGGGACCCCCACCGGCGTCGTCTTCGGTCTCGGGGGAGTGGGGCGGGTCGGCCACGTGGGTCTCTGCTCCTCGGTTCGTCCAGTTCGGGAAGACGCCAAGGTTATCGAGACAGATAGTCGCTGTCAAATCAGAGCGTCTCAGTCCTTGGTCGTCACGTATACTTCCGTCGTGCCGAAGCTGTGGACCGAGACGATCGAGACGCACCGCCGCGAGGTGCGTGATGCGATCTTGGACACCACGGCGGCGTTGGTGGCCAAGCACGGCCTGCTGGCGGTGACGATGTCGCAGATCGCCGAGGAGACCGGCATCGGACGGGCGACGCTGTACAAGTACTTCCCAGACGTCGAAGCGATCTTGCGCGCCTGGCATCAACGTCAGATCGCCGCTCACCTCGCATACCTCGCAGACGTCCGGGACCAGGCCGCCGGTGCCGGCGAGCGACTCGAAGCGGTGCTCGAGGCCTACGCCCTCCTCTCCCGCGACTCCCACGGACACCACGACACCGAACTGACGGCGCTCCTGCATCGAGACGAGCACGTCGCCCGAGCGCAGCACCGGGTCCACGACATGATCCGAGACCTGCTGACCGAGGCCGCAAAGACCGGCGACGTCCGGGACGATGTGCCGCCTGATGAGCTCGCAAGCTACTGCGTCAACGCCCTCACGGGAGCCGGCAGCCGGCGTTCGAAAGCCGCGGTCTGTCGCCTCGTGTTGGTCACCCTGGCTGGTTTGCGCCCGCCGCGCTGACTCATCCTGATCTCGCTGCAGCCGCTGATCCAAGCGGGATGACCGACCGATGAGTTAAGGCTCCCCGAGCGGTCCAGACTCGAGGCAGTCGGGACAGCGGACAGCGTTTGTCGATCGGGTCGTCGTTCCTGCTCGGGCTTCTGGTGCAGGCTGGTGTGCTCGGCGGCGTTCCTGACCGGAATGACGGTAGCGTGGCCGACTGCGTCGATTGTGTGCGTGTGGTGAGCGCCAATCCTAGGTGAACGAGACTGGGGCCTTGTCTTCGGCCCCTGACCGCGGCCCGCGCAGCACGTGACACCCCGACCCTTGGTTGCCGGTGCTGGCCCATGCTGCAGCAGCGGACCGCGGTCCTACCATCCGCCACGCGTGCGCTTGCAGCCCGCCGGCGGGGTGGCGGACGCTCCGTCCAGGGCGCGGGGACTCATCACCAGCGACGGCGGGCTGGCCGGCCGGGCGTGCTACCGGCGCGGACCTCACTGAAACCGCACCTCGGCCTCGCTGCGTGCCCACCGTCATCCTTACCGGTGCGGACGGCCGCGACTGTCACGGATTGACATCGCGCGATCATGATCGAGACGAATTTGCGATCATGGTGGTGGTATCTCTGGACCCCGATCTTTGTCGGCAGAGGCGTTCTCAAAATTGAAGAGGCAGCGACGAGCGACGAGACGATGAACGTGTGGCAGGAGTTCCTTTAGGACTGTCAGCGGATGCCAACAGCGCGGTTGCGGCGACTTGGTCGCACGAGCTCGGAGCCATCCCGGCAAGTTGCCGGGTTTGCTCCTCGTCGACGTCTTCGGGGAAGCGTCCACGCAATGCCACTCAGTGCGATCCTGACCGCTCCTGACCAGCCAGTCCACTCGCCAGACGCCCATGTTGGGCAGGCACGATGCGGGTTTCTGCTGGTCAGCGAGATGCGATGGTCGCCCGGAACTGGATGCCGGCAAGCGATGAGATCACGACTGCACGTCCGGATCCGTTGTGAGGATGTCCCGCGCGCCGTTGGATTCGTTGTGGTCAGGGGATGCCAGCAGCGCCGTTGCCGCGTCCTGGTCGTACGAGCCCGGAGCCATCCTGGCAAGATGCCCGGTTTGTTCCTGGCCGAAGTTTTCCGGGAAGCGTCCACGCAATGCCACTCAGTCCATGCAATGCCACTCAGTCCACTTGCCCTGGCGGGCGCGTTGAGCAGGCACGATGCGGGTTTCTCCTGGTCAGCGGGGATGCGGGAGTTGTCTGGAAGTGCGTGGTTGTAAGCGACACGCTCTATCCACCTGAGCTACACGCCCGAGAGACTCATAATCCCAGCTCAGAAGCTATATTTCTCGCTCCTTGCTGATGAATGTGATCACGTCTCTCCAGAACTTTTCCGGGACTCTTCCGGAACTCTTCCGGGACCAGCACCTCCAACTCTTCCGGCAACTTCGACGAACCCCCAAAGGACACTACCGCACGGCCTGCATCGTCAAGCTCCCACCACCCCCGCCACCCCCAAACCCGCTGGCAGGTGCGCTACCGCGACGGCACCACCCAGCGCTCCGCCGGCATCTACCCCACCAAGACCGAGGCGCGCAGCGTCAGACGCGCCATCCAGCACGAAGATCACGTCGCTATCTCCGACCAACTCTCACCCACCCAGCCCTCGATGCTGTCCGGGGAGCACTGGCAACGCGACCTGACCCACAAGGGACTCGCCTCGCGCGATCGCGACCTACCGGTCGCTGCTTGGCACCGTCTGCAACGCCGCCGTCGACGGCGGCTACCTGGACAACTCCCGTCACCGCTACGGGTCGCCGCCCGACGACCTCACCGCGGCCGAGCCGTCCCTGCGAGGAGGAGCCCGCCAGCCGCAGGCGGCCACGACCGCGACCCAGCAGGCGCACGCCAGCCGCGCCTTGCCCGGGGATGCCGTTGCATGGCAGCCCGACCCGCTTGACCCCAAGCACCTGCAGTGCCCGGTTGTTGGCGGCGGTGCCAACGCCACGGCCGGCGGTCACCGTCCCGGGCAGCTTGCCGGTGACCGCCATGACCTGCTCGACCGCCGGACCCAGCCCCGACGCGTCCGCTGGGTTGCTCTGGTGGAGCCGGGCGCAGGAACCGCCTCCCTGAGGGTCCCGTGCGTCCCCGCCTGGCCCCGATCATAGGTCGTGACCTGCACAGGGCCCTGCCAGACAGCTTCGGCTCTCACCTGGCGTCCCCACCCCGTTCCGCCCCGTCCCGCGCGCCATAGCGTCCGGTGAAGCGAAATGATGTAGCAGGCAACGCGGGTTCGAGTCGGTGGGCTGACGGGACCCTAGGGCCACCGAAGCTCGCCACACCGCTGGCGCTGTAGCGTTCTGTGTCCGAGTCTGTGTCCGAGAAGGTTGTCGGTCCACAGGTGCGCGGGTCGAATCCTGCCAGGAAGGTACAGGAACAGATCAGAGACAGATCGGGAACAGCGACAGCGCATCGCCGGCCATGCTCCGGACCATCCGACCATGCCCTGATCTGAATGCTCGCGGTGCTTCTTCTTCTCAGCACCCACGACCGATTTCTGGCACCCACTGTCAACCCACACGCCGTGGCGGTTGCGGCGCACGACGTGGGTTCGGCGACGGCTACCACCTGGCCGGTCCGGGTGGGCAAGGCCCCCGCAGCGTCTCAACCTAGCCGTGGTGCCAGCGGAAGCCTCGACAATGCGGGGTAGCTGATGGTTCAGACTCTGGTAAGCGCTCGAACCCAACATGGTCCGCGAGGTGCCCGCGCTGAGGCGCCGCGCCGATTCGCCGGACTCCGACACGGCGAGTCTGTTGGTGCACGCCTTCCCGCTGCGGGCTGCCACGTGGGATCAGCAGCTCCGCTGGTTCGCAGACCGATATCGGGTGATCACCCCGGACCTGAAGGGCTTGGCGGGTCGGACGTGCCTGACGATCCGGCGGCCTATTCGGTGGAGTCCTGCGCCGACGACGCGGCCGGTCTGCTCCCGAAGTTGGCCGGTGTCTGAGCGAGAATGGCGCAAGCTCGCTCCGCCAACCTGCAAGACCCGAGGTAGGGTCGTCACCCGGATGGCAACTTCACCGAGCAGCGACACCTCCTTCCCTCCTCCTTGTTGTCCCGTCTCAAGCGATCTGGTCGGCGTCTCGCTCAAGTTGGCCCAATCCGCTCGCGCGTGGGAGAAGAAGGAGCAGTCCGTCAGAGCTGCGGCAAGCCCGGCGCCGACCGGAACCCGTTGATCTTCGTGCAGGGCCGGGGTCAGTGCCACGAGCCCTGCGCGCGGAAGGAAGGCTTCATTCGTGGGTGGCGCGCTACCCATATTTCAGCGCCACCGTTTCTCGGTAACCGTCAGTGGAAGCAATGGGGAGCTGTACGAGTACAAGGTTGTCGAGATCCGGGCAGCCGGCGCCCGACGATCCGCAGGCCGACGGCCGTCCTGTCGCTTCTGGCCATGTGCACCTCCATGGTCACCGCTTCGCCACGGCCCCGCCGGCGGGCGTCGCGTTGGAAGAGACGGGTTATCACACCGCTCTCGCGGAGCGGGTCAGCGCGGACCGGGCAGCGACCCGGTATTGATCGTATCGGCGCTGCTCCTCGTCGCGTAGCCGACGGAAGTCACGCTTCGCGGCGTCGATCTCGTGTGGAAAGAGGGCCATCTCCAGCGCCCTCCCCGCGTTGAGACGGCGCAGAAGGGTGCCGACCGCCGCATCGGCGTGACGTGTGACCTCACCAGCACCGAAGAGCTGCCGGACGGACTCCAGCTCATCGGTCAGCAGGTCTGCGGCGTAGCGAGCCGCATTGCCCAGATGGATCCCGAGGGCTGGAGGGTCGGCCGGTACCATCATTCCGGGGGCGTCCGCGGCCCGATCGATGGCCGTTCGCGCGTCCTGGAAGCGCCGGGCGAACCGTGCGACAGCGTCCAGATCCGTTGGCGCGACCGGCCGTCTCGTGCGGAAGTGCGTAAACGAGATGACCGCCTGCGCGACGGGGACGATCAGCACAGCAACGAGAAACAACCTGGTGACCAGGAGCGCGCCGGCGTTCCAGCGGTCGATGAAGTCGTAGGACAGGTTCCAGTGCAGGGTCCTTGGCAGGTCCCAGGCTGGCGCGTCGGCGAGGTGCCACAGGTGCGCTTCGAGCGCGGCTCGCACCTGCTCACCGGCGGGAACCTCGGGTCGGACGGCGGCGATACCGACGTGCAGGAGGGTGAGCGTCAGTGCGGCGGCGGCCACGAGCGCCAGGCCGACGAGCGCCGCGTACGACACGATCGCCTGCATGAGGGCCCGGCGGTCGCGGACCCAGAGATAGCTGCTCCACAGCTCGCCGGCGACGCTGCCGATGATGCCGACCAGAGCGACCACGCTGATCCATTGCGGCGCGGTACGGAGAAACGCAAACCGGGTTCCTTGCACCCGCTGCGTCCACCAGCCGTCCAGCCCATGGCCCGGCTCGAAGACCAGCGGCAGCAGCGCGGCGGCGACGACCGGCGAGGCTGCCAGCAGAACCACCGCCGGCCAGGGTATCCGCGTTGTCTCCTCGCCGGTGGGGTGGCCGGGAGCCTGTGCCTGGTCCTCGGCCGCGATGGCCCGCAGTGCCCGCCATTGCAGCCCTTTCGATTCCTCCTCGAGAAGGCTCGCGGTCACCCACCGGTAGGCCCCGATGGCGATCCGCAGCAGCGGCGCCAACAGCAGCACTTTGAGGCCCAGGAGCAGCGCACCGCTGATGGGATCGCGAAACAGCTCGGGCTCGCGCCACCCCACCCCCTCCACGATGTGCAGCAGCGGTATCCAGTTGACCAGGTGCCAGAGGTAATACACTTCGCTGCGCCACAGCCTGGGCTCGATCCTGGCAGAACCCGCGATGAGGTCGCCATTCCAGAGGACGGTGGTCACGCCGGCGAATGCCTCGACGCAGACACCAATCGTAATGAGCGACACGCCGGCGCCGACGACGAACTGAACCCCCTGCCCCTCGCCGCGCCGCCGGGTGC